>CAFABK010000023.1_pt1 | contig 19942 bp, 18 predicted proteins | sample 7267871 | NCBI WGS metagenome assembly CAFABK01 (sample SAMEA6814009, study PRJEB35770) | freshwater metagenome | biome: Freshwater; feature: Freshwater reservoir; material: water | place: Czech Republic | collected 2016-04-20 | depth 30m m | reverse complement strand
ATTTTGCATATCGAGGCCAAAGTTACCGGCGTAGTGCGACGCAAGGTCTATACCGCCGCGGTCGGGCGACTGACCGACGCTAACGGTGCGATCGCAATCGCCGCGTCGGCGCTTTTCGTACAAGTCCCGATTGAGCACTTCATGAAGTTCGGCAACAAAGAACAGATTGATATAGCGATTGCCGACCGGGCGTCCGGTGGTCCATCATGGCGAACCGGCGGCCACGAAGTTGAGGTAAACCCATGAGTCATGACGTGCGGTTACTCATCACCCGGCTTGACCCAGATCTGCCATTGCCCGCCTATGAGCACCCCGGTGATGCAGGATTGGACCTTCGTGCGCGAACCGCCGTGCATCTTGATCCGGGCAAGCGGGCTTTGGTGCCAACCGGAGTGTCGATCGCATTGCCCCCGGGGTTCGCCGCTTTCGTTCACGCACGTAGCGGTTTGGCGCTGCGGGCCGGGTTAGGCGTGGTAAATGCACCGGGTGTTATCGACGCTGGGTATCGCGGCGAGATCGGGGTGATTTTGATCAACCACGACAGCGCTAACGCCATCGAGGTGGCTCGGGGCGATCGCATTGCCCAATTGGTCGTGCAACAGGTAGCACATGCGCTCGTCGATGAAGTCGCCGAATTACCGGGCAGCCACCGAGGCGTGGGCGGATTTGGATCAACCGGGGGCCACGCGGGTACGGTGTCCTCATGAGCTCGCGCGAGTTTGGCCCATGGGATGAAGCGGAGATCGATTTTTCGGACGGTATCGAAAGACTGGATCTGGGTGGCTTACTGGTCAAGGCCACCCCGGGTGTTGATGTGCAAGTTCAGGCAGATGAGGCCACCGGCTCCGTCACGCAATTAACATTTGCGCAACCTGGTGCGGCAGTCCAGGTCCAGCCGTATGCCGCACCCAAATCTGGTGGTATGTGGCAGGATGTGCGAGGTCAAATCAGGAGTTCGATCACCAAGAGTGGCGGGTTGGTTGAAGAGGTGAACGGCACTTTTGGGGTTGAATTGCAGACCCAGGTAACCGGTGACGACGGCAAGATGCAGCCCGCTCGGTTTGCCGGGATCGACGGAGCCCGTTGGTTCTTGCGTGCGGTATTCCTTGGGGCGGCGGCCAAGCCCGGCCCGGAGGCAGACATTCTTGAAGGGCTAGTTCGTGACTTAGTCGTAGTGCGCGGCGGTGATGCCATGCCGGTTGGTGCACCTATCCCGATGAAATTGCCCAATTCGCCCGCATCCCATTCGGCCCCGGCGGTGCTGCCCGATGGCCGTCCGATTCTTGCCCCATTCATCCGCGGGCCAGAGTTGACCGAGACCCGTTAGCGCGGCAGGTGCCAACCCAAGTTTGCTGTGGGGTTAATCTGTTCAGGTGATTGCACTGGCCAAGCGGTGGCGGCGTTGGACGCGAAGTCAGACCGATGTCGAAGCAGCCGAGCTTCAAGATGAGATGCGCGAGGTAGGCGTGGTACCAATTCGCGATTGCAACCACGGGGCCCTAGTCTGCGTTGCCGGCACCGTTCGGGTGGTGACATTGCGGCCAACGCAGCTCACCCCCGCTCTAGAAATAGAACTCTTTGACGGCTCCGGGTTCCTCACCGTAATTTGGCTCGGGCGCCGCCGCATCCCCGGGATCGCCACCGGGCGCCGCATGACTATTTCGGGACGGTTGATCTGCTCACCCGATGCCCGCGTTGTGTACAACCCCAGCTACGAGCTCCTCCCGATGGCGGTTTAATCATGAGCGATCCATCTGACTCGAATGCACCCGATTTGAATGCACCCGGCTCGAATCTGGGTGCGCATGAGACAAAGGCCGATGTGCGGGCCGAGACGGTACTACTGGAGCGGGCCATCGGTGGCTGGCGCGGAATCATCGACTCGGGGGTCCCAACCGCGGTATTTGTTGTTGCGTATTTAGTAACCGGGCAAAATCTGGGTTGGTCCGTGGGTGCAGCAGTTGCCGCCGGGTTGTTGATCATGATCTGGCGATTGGTACGCCGCGAACCACTTCAACAAGTCCTGGCTGGGTTCGCCGGGGTACTTGTCTCCGCATTGGTGGCCAAGTGGACCGGGCGTCCCGAGGCTTATTTTCTCCCCGGGTTCTTACAAAACTTGGCGTACGGGTTGGCGTTTCTCGTATCAATAATAATTGGCTGGCCCCTGCTTGGGGTGATCCTGGGATATTTCACCGGGGAGGGCACCACTTGGCGGCAAGATCAACCACTTCGTCGCATATACGCTGCCGCATCGTGGATTTGGGTGGCGCTGTTCTTCGGGCGTCTTGTGGTGCAAGTACCGCTCTACCTAATGGGAGCGGTTGGGGCACTGGGGGTTGTCAAGATCTTGATGGGGATTCCGCTTTACATCGCGGCGGCTTACTTCACCTATCGGCTGCTCGGGCCTATTTGGACCGAAAAGCGGGCCGCGAAGAGTAAGTGACTAGCCGAAAACCTAATGGGCGGTGCCGAGCATGTTTTGCAGTGCGGGTTCTTGATCAGGTGCGGTGACGAATAACAACTCGTCGCCGGCGTCAAGTGGATCATCGGCGGAGGGCGCAAATACTCGTGAGCCGCGCACTATCGCAACAAGTGCGGTGTCGGGCGGCCAAGCTTGATCTCCAACGCGTTTTCCGACCACCGGCGAATCTGCTGACAAAGTGAGCTCAACAAGATCCGCGTTACCTTGACGGAAGCTGAACAGTCGCACTAGGTCACCAACACTGACCGCTTCGTCTACCAAAGCCACCAGCATTCGTGGCGTCGAGACGGCAACATCAACGCCCCATGAATCGTCGAACATCCATTCATTCTTTGGATGATTCACCCGGGCTATTACCCGCGGAACCCCGTATTCGGTCTTGGCTAAAAGTGAAACAACCAGGTTCACTTTGTCATCACCGGTAGCGGCGACAACCACCTGACATTCAGATAGCTTGGCATGGTCAAGTGCTGAGATTTCGCAGGCGTCTGCGATGAGAAAGTCAGCGCCATCAACCGATCCCGGGCGCACGGCATTTGGGTCACGGTCGATGAGTAGCACCGTGTGGCCTCTGCCTAAAAGCTCTTTGGCGATGGATCGACCGACTTTGCCGGCTCCGGCAACGGCGATTTTCATGATGCGCCCTCCGGGCCGGTCTCAAAGATGTTCTCGACACGGTCGCGGTCAGCGACCAGATACAAAGCATGGATGATGTCACCATCTTGAAGCACCGTCTCCGGCTTCGGAAGTATCGCGGCGCCGAAGCGTGTGATGAACCCCACGCGGGCACCGGATGCTTCCTCGAGCGAAGTCGCGCGGTGCCCGGCCCAACTGGTACCGACGTGAACTTCGGCCAGCGCCATTGCCCCACTCGGGTCGCGATACTCCTCATGTGCGCCCATGGGCAAGATCCCCCGAAGGATTTGTCCGGTTGTCCATGACACGGTCGCGACCGTCGGGATCCCGAGTCGCTGATAAACCTCGGCACGGCGCGGGTCATAAATTCGGGCGACCACGCGGTCAACACCAAAAGTTTCACGGGCTACCCGAGCGGCAAGAATATTGCTGTTGTCGCCACTGCTTACGGCGGCGAAGGCCCCGGCGCGGGTAATGCCGGCGCTTTCTAAAGTCTCACGATCAAACCCGATGCCGGTGACTGTGATTCCAGCGAAATCATCGGGGAGCCGCCTAAAAGCCGTTGCAACTTGGTCGATCACCGCAACACTGTGGCCGAGGTCGCCGAGGCGTCCAGCAAGCAAAGCCCCTACGCGGCCACATCCCATGATTACTACGTGCACGACCCAAACCGTACACGCCGGACCACACCCAGTTCCACCACCATCACGGTTGTCTGGATCGATGGGCGTAACATATGCGGTCGTGCCTATCTCTGATGGACTCAAGCGCCTGTTTTTTGGACGGGCGCTGCGCAGTGATCGCCTAAGCGACTCCTTGCTCCCAAAGAGAATCGCCCTGCCGGTCTTCGCCAGCGACGCGCTTTCATCAAACGCTTATGCCACCCAAGAAATCCTATTAGTTCTGTCATTGGGTGGTGCTTCCTTTTATGCCTTCGGCGGATGGATAGCCGCAGCGGTTGTTCTTGTTTATTTCACTGTGGTGGCCTCATATCGCCAAAATGTTCACGCCTACCCAAGTGGTGGCGGCGATTACGAGGTTGTGTCAACGAACTTGGGGCAGAATTGGGGAATTTTCGTCGGTAGTGCGCTATTGATCGATTATGTTCTTACGGTTGCAGTATCTATCTCATCAGCGATAGCAAACCTTGGGTCCGTTATCCCAGTAATTGCTGAACATAGTGTTTGGTGGGCGGTTGGCTCCATTGTGGTAATCACTTTGCTTAACCTGCGAGGCATTCGTGAATCCGGGTCGCTGTTTGCGATCCCAACGTATTTTTTCATCGCATCAATTTTCATCATGATTGGCGTCGCGATTTTCAAGATGGCGACCGGGACCAATTTGGAGGCCGAGAGCGCTAACTGGGAGGTGGTACCTGAGGCAAGTTTCGCCGGTGCCGCCTTGATCTTCTTAGTGGCACGATCATTTTCTTCAGGTACGACCGCACTCACTGGTATTGAAGCTGTCGCGAATGGTGTGCCATCGTTTCGTAAGCCAAAGTCTAAGAACGCCGCAACGACTTTACTAATGCTCGGCTTAATCGCAACAACTATGTTTGCGGGTATCACTTGGCTAGCCATTAAAACTCGGGTTCAGGTAACCGAATTTGATAGAGATCTGATTGGGCTACCAGATGGGCAATCCCAAAAAACCGTGATCGTTCAGATTGCCAACGCGGTATTTGGAAACTTCGAAATTGCGGTGTTGGTGATCTCACTATCGACCGCGCTGATCTTGGCACTCGCCGCCAACACGGCCTTCAATGGTTTCCCGGTACTTGGTTCGATTCTGGCGCGCGACGGGTATTTACCGCGCCAGTTGCACACCCGTGGAGACCGGTTGGCGTTCAGTAATGGCATCTTGATGCTCGCCGGCTTGGCGGTCGTGTTGGTGGTCATTTATCAAGCAAATGTCACAAACCTGATTCAGCTATACATAATCGGCGTATTCGTTTCCTTCACCTTGAGTCAACTCGGCATGATCAAGCATTGGAACCGGCACCTGCGAGCCGAGACAGTTCCTGCTGAGCGGCGTAAAATGTTCAGGTCGCGAGCTATTAACTCCGTGGGTTTTCTCATGACCGGATCTGTGCTGGTGATCGTGCTCGCGACAAAATTCACCAAGGGTGCTTGGATCGTGGTTGTCGCTATGCCACTTATTTTTCTGTTGATGCGCGCGATCCGTAAACACTATGACCGCGTGGCGGTGGAGCTGGTAACTACCGATGATGACAAAATCACGCTGCCAACGCGCGTGCATGCACTGGTGTTAGTGTCAAAAATTCACAAGCCAACATTGCGGGCCTTGGCCTATGCCCGGGCCACTAGACCATCGGTACTTGAGGCTATTACGGTCAATGTCGATCCTGACGAGACTCGCTCCCTAGAAGTGGAGTGGGAGCGGCGCGCAATACCGGTAACGCTGAAGGTTTTGGATTCTCCCTACCGTGAAATTACCCGTCCAATAATCGATTATGTGCGGCGATTGCGCTCCGACAATCCAAATGACGTTGTCACCGTGTATGTGCCTGAATATGTTGTCGGACACTGGTGGGAGCAGATTCTGCATAATCAGTCAGCATTACGCTTGAAAAGCCGATTACTTTTCATGCCAGGTGTGATGATGACGAGTGTGCCTTGGCAACTTGAGTCAAGTGAGCGTGTACTGAACCGTGACGAGTAAGTCAAGCGAGGTGCCGCTTGCGGTCGGCGATGTACTCGAGGTAGTTATTGGACAGATCGCACACGGCGGACACTTCATTGCACACGCTCAGGGTCGCACAATATTTGTCCGGCATGCAATTACCGGTGAATCTGCAAGGATTAAAATTACCGAAGTTCGTTCCAAGATGGTACGAGCCGATGCCATCGAGATTTTGGTTAAGAGCCCCGACCGGGTGGCCGCTCCGTGTGAATTTGCTGGGCCTGGCGCTTGCGGCGGCTGCGATTTTCAGCATATTGATATTGCGAGACAGCGGTTATTGAAGCAGCAGGTGGTGCAGGATGCATTTCGCAGGCATGCACGCCTTGACGATGTGGAAGTTGTTGTCGAGTCGGTGTCGGGGGATCAAAGTGGACTTTCGTGGCGCACCCGGGTGCGCTGGAGCGTTGATAGTTCGGGCCACCTCGGTTTCCACCGTTTTCGCAGCAGCGAAATTCTCGCGGTCAATACCTGCTTAATCGCCACTCAAGGTCAAGGGGGAGTCCCAGATCGCACCTACCCGGGAGCTTTGGAAGTTCGATCGGCGCAGGGCTCAGATGGTGAGCTTGTCATCTCGAATGCTGCATCCGGATCAGTAAGTAGTCGCCGAGTAAATCAAGAAGTACTCGGCCGCAAGTGGAATATCGATATCGAAAGCTTCTGGCAGGGTCATGTTGGCGCCGCGGAGGCGTTAGTTCGGGCGGTTCTTGACCTGGGAAACCCACAACTTGGTGAAACCTGGTGGGATCTTTATTCGGGTGTTGGGTTATTTAGCGGTTATCTGAGCTCGGCTGTTGGGCCAAATGGCTTGGTGGTGGCGGTGGAAGGGTCTGCACGGTCGGTACGCGATGCCCGGCGTAACCTGCAACATGATCAGCAGGTCAAATTGGTGGAAAGCGATGTTGCAAGGTGGTTAGCGAAAGCTACCGATCATGGGCCAGCTGATCATGGACTCGTATCGGGGATTGTCCTTGACCCACCACGCACCGGCATCGGGCCGGTCATCGCTCGGCAGATTGCCGCCCAAGAACCTCGTGTGGTGGTCTATGTAGCTTGTGATCCGGTAGCCCTCGCACGTGATGTTGAAATCTTCGCCGCCTTCGGTTACCGGCTGGACAAAATTACCGGTTTTGATGCTTTTCCAATGACGCACCACGTCGAGGTGGTAGCCACCCTGGTGCCCATCCCGGGCCACGATCAGATATCTTGATGTCAAGATAACTTTCGGAGGCCTCAGTGAGTAAAAACAGCTTCGGAGCGAAGCGAGTCCTGACCGTGGGCGGGCAGCAATACGAAATGTTTGCCATTGATGCGGTACCCGGATCTGAGAAACTGCCCTACACCCACAAAGTCCTCCTCGAGAATCTCCTGCGCACCGAAGACGGCGCCAATGTCACGGCCGAAACGATCCGAGCACTTGGTGCTTGGGATCACGATGCTGAACCAAACCAAGAAATCTCTTTCACGCCGGCACGCGTGATCATGCAAGATTTCACCGGGGTGCCGGTGGTGGTTGACCTCGCGACAATGCGAGAGGCGGTTGCTGAACTTGGCGGCGATCCGTCACGAATTGAGCCACTCGCTCCCGCTGAAATGGTAATTGACCACTCGGTAATTGCTGATTTCTTCGCGGTTCCAGACGCTGAGTCACGCAATGTTGCACTTGAATATGAACGCAATCGCGAGCGGTACCAGTTTTTACGTTGGGGCCAAAGTGCATTCGATGAGTTCAAGGTGGTGCCACCTGGTACGGGCATCGTTCATCAGGTGAACATTGAGTATTTGGCCCATGTCGTAATGGCCCGAGGTGGCCAGGCGTACCCGGATACCGTCGTCGGCACGGATTCACACACCACCATGGTCAATGGGCTGGGAGTTCTCGGCTGGGGTGTCGGTGGCATTGAGGCGGAGGCCGCAATGCTGGGCCAGCCCGTATCAATGTTGATCCCACGTGTCGTTGGTTTCAAATTGCGGGGTGAACTGCCGCAGGGCGCCACCGCCACCGATCTGGTTTTGACAATTACCCAGATGCTGCGGGTGCATGGGGTGGTCGGCAAGTTCGTCGAGTTCTTTGGCGAAGGAGTTGCTGCAGTCCCGCTTTCGAATCGCGCAACTATCGGAAATATGAGCCCCGAGTACGGCAGCACTGTTGCGATCTTCCCGATCGATGAAATGACAATGGATTACCTGCGCCTGACCGGGCGCAGTGAGCAGCAATGTGAGCTTGTTGCAGCGTACGCGAAAGCTCAAGGCATGTGGCACGACCCCAATTGCGAACCTAATTACTCTGAATACATTGAATTAGATTTGGCGACCGTGGTGCCGAGCTTGGCGGGGCCAAAGCGCCCGCAAGACAGAGTGCCACTTTCTGACGCTAAAGCGATGTTTGGCGTGGCCTTGGATGACTACACGAAGTCCCCTGACACTACGGTCGAGTTCTCCCTGGCCGGGGATTCGGTAGTTATGGGGCATGGCGCGGTGGTCATAGCCGCGATAACTTCCTGCACAAATACATCCAATCCGTCTGTAATGATCGCTGCTGGTTTGCTCGCAAAAAATGCTGTTGAACGAGGGTTGCGAAGTAAGCCTTGGGTTAAAACCACACTGGCACCTGGCTCTAAGGTCGTAACCGACTACTACGACAAAGCTGGTCTTACTCCGTATCTAGATAAATTAGGCTTCGAAACCGTTGGTTACGGCTGCACAACTTGTATCGGCAACTCGGGCCCATTAATACCCGAAGTCAGCGCTGCAATTAACGAGAATGATCTCGCGGTAACCGCGGTGCTCAGTGGAAACCGCAATTTCGAGGGTCGGATCAGTCCAGAAGTTAAGATGAATTACTTAGCTTCACCACCCCTGGTGGTTGCTTATGCAATCGCTGGCACTATGAATATTGACATCCAAAATGATGTCTTAGGGCTCGATCTGGACGGTAAGCCGGTGTATCTTGCCGATATCTGGCCAAGTACCAGTGAGGTACAGCGCGTAGTAGACGAATCAATCGATGCGCAGATGTTCGCAAACCGCTATTCGGATGTTTTTACCGGCGACGAGAATTGGCGCTCACTTGCTACCCCAAGTGGTGAAACTTTCCAATGGGATCCGGCAAGTACTTATGTTCGCAAGCCTCCATATTTTGACGGAATGCAACGGGAGCCAAGCCCGGTGGTTGATATCACGGGTGCACGCGTTCTCTTAAAACTTGGGGATTCCGTTACCACCGATCACATCTCACCGGCGGGATCAATTAAGCCTGGCAGTCCCGCCGGTATTTATTTAGCCGAAAATGGCGTTCAACGGGCGGATTTCAACTCCTATGGTTCTCGCCGCGGAAACCATGAGGTCATGATTCGGGGCACCTTCGCAAATATCAGGTTGCGGAACCTGCTATTGCACGATGTTGAGGGTGGGTTCACCATTGACTTCACAAATGCTGATGACGAGATCGTGCCGATTTATGACGCGGCGATGGCGTACGCGCGCCATGGCACCCCGCTGGTTATTTTGGCGGGTAAGGAATATGGATCAGGGTCGAGCCGTGACTGGGCGGCCAAGGGGACGGCGTTATTGGGTGTCCGCGTAGTTATCGCTGAGTCCTACGAGCGCATCCATCGATCGAATTTAATCGGGATGGGCGTATTGCCATTGCAATTTGCCCCCGGGGTGAGCGCCTCAAGCCTTGGTCTGCAGGGCGATGAAGTGTTCACTGTTCGCGGTATCGCCGAACTCAATTCGGGCCGCACGCCGGCTCAAGTCGCGGTTGAAGCCGTCGCCGCGGATGGACGCACGGTCGAATTCGAAGCCCTAGTTCGAATCGATACCCCGGGTGAGGCGGACTACTACCGGCACGGCGGCATTTTGCAGTACGTCCTACGCTCACTGCTGTGATCGACCAGGGCCGCACGCCACCGGGATGGCCCCGGGAGTTGGCGCCCCAGGGCACGAGTGAGTTCGCTGAGCGGGTGGTGCCTTGGTTACTTGACCAGGGCCCCCCAGACCTTCGCTCCTCGGCTTTACGCACCCTGCCTTTGGCTTTAGTTCGCTACCTGATCCACTACGCCGATGGTGGCCTAAATAGCGCTAGGAGGGCTTACGGACAGGCGCGGGTGGAGTTAAGCCCGGCGCTGACCGCGGCTGAGGTAGCAACCGCGCAACAAGGCTTTGAAGCGGCGGGTGCCCGATTTTTACAGTTGCAGCGAGAACTTGCCCTGGTCGAGGCAGCGCTGCTGGGCCTGGCGGGCAAGAATTCGCCGGGAGCGCGCGGGTGAAAACCGCCCCGGCCACGTAGAATGGTGAAGTTGGTCAGTTGTCCGAAATATCTAAGGATTGGGGTACACGTTGAGTCTGCTGCAGGGCATTCGCGACCCCCGAGACCTTCGGGCCCTTGCCCCTGAGCAACTTCCGGAGTTGGCCGGTGAAATTCGTGCTTTCTTGGTCCAGAAAGTCTCGGCCACCGGCGGGCACCTGGGCCCAAATCTAGGTGTCGTCGAGTTAACGATGTCAATGCACCGGGTGTTCAACTCACCTGTTGATGTCATCATGTGGGATACCGGCCACCAGTCTTATGTGCACAAAATTCTTACCGGGCGCGCTGCCGGGTTCGATAATTTGCGCCAGCGCGGGGGGCTCTCCGGTTATCCGAGTCGCGCTGAGAGCGGGCATGACGTAATCGAAAATTCACATGCTTCCACAGTTTTGTCATATGCCGATGGGCTGGCCAAAGCGTGGCAGCAGCGCGGTCTCCTCGGGCAACGACATGTGGTCGCGGTTATCGGCGACGGCGCACTTACCGGTGGCATGGCCTGGGAGGCACTCAACAACATCGCGGCCGGGGAGCGTCAGGTAATCATCGTGGTCAACGATAATGAACGCTCGTACTCACCAACTATTGGTGGCTTGGCTCACCACCTTTCGGCACTTCGAACCGCGCGCGGGTACGAGCGATTCATGTCATGGGGCAAGCGCACTTTGTATCGCACTCCTGTTGTCGGTGGCTCAATATTTGGCGCTTTGCATGGGATGAAGAAAGGCATCAAGGACGTTATCGCGCCACAGGGGATGTTTGAAGATCTCGGTCTTAAATACATCGGCCCAATTGACGGGCACAATCATGGGGAGATGGAGTACGCACTTTCGCGGGCGAAAGTTTTTGATGGTCCGGTAATTGTGCATGCCATTACCCAAAAGGGCCGCGGTTACGGCCCAGCCGAGCGCGACGAAGCCGATCGCTTCCATGGGGTCGGGGTATTCGACCCCGATACGGGAGAACCCCTGACCGCCGGAGGTCCCACCTGGACCGGCGTATTCGGTGACGAGATCGTGCGCATCGGCCACGAACGCCCAGATGTGGTTGCGATTACCGCTGCGATGCTTGGCCCGACGGGCCTTGATCGTTTCGCTGCGGCCTACCCAACCCGGATTTACGACGTTGGTATTGCTGAACAGCACGCCGCCACCAGCGCGGCTGGGCTCGCATATGGTGGCCTACATCCGGTGGTGGCGCTGTATGCGACTTTCCTAAACCGTGCCTTCGATCAGGTTTTGATGGACTGCGCTTTACACAAGGCAGGGGTAACTTTCGTACTCGATCGTGCAGGGGTGACCGGCGATGATGGAGCAAGTCACAACGGCATGTGGGATATGGCGATGTTGCAGGTGGTGCCCGGGCTGCGCATAGCGGCCCCACGCGATGAATCAACGTTGCGAACCGCGCTTCGCGAAGCTGTGCTAGTCGAAGATGCTCCAACCGTTATTCGTTTCCCAAAAGGTGCACTTGCAGCATCGTCTCCCACGTTGCGCATGATCTCTGACCTCGACGTAATAGCGGAGTCTGGTGACCCAGAAGTGCTAATTGTGAGCATAGGTGCTGTCGCAACTTTGACCATTGAAGTTGCCGAACGACTCCTGGCGCAGGGGATTGGGGTGTTGGTCGTTGATCCGCGTTGGGTAAAACCATGCTCACCTGCCCTCGTCGGGCTGGCGCGTACCGCGAAATTGGTTGTCACCGTCGAGGATGGCATTAGAGATGGTGGTGTGGGTGCTTCAATAAGCCAGTTGCTGCGCGATCACGACCTTGATGTGAGCGTACGCAACTTCGGGATCCCAACCGAATTCCTCGAGCAGGGCAAACGAGCCCAAATTTTGACCGAGATCGGCCTGACGGCACAAGACATTTCGCGGCGAATTGTCGAGACCGTGGCGCACCGCATCGATGAAGAGGCAGACAAAACCGAATCTGGTTCAGTAGCGAGTTAATTTCGACGTTAGCCCGCAAATTTCTTCCCGTTGGCCTGTTCGCTAATACCGGTGCGGTCGAGGTAGGGGGTTAATCCACCGAGCCAAAACGGCCACCCGGCGCCGACGAGCATACACAAGTCAATATCTTCGGCAGCAGCCACCACCCCTTCATCCAGTAGCAATTTGGCCTCCTGAGCCAAGGCGGTAAGCGCCCTGGTGCGCACCTGCTCAGCGCTGAGTTGAAGGGGTCCTTGTACATAAAGGGCCGCTACATCTGGGTCTACCGAGGGCTTGCCGTTGGCATCCCAAATATAGATGCTGGTCTTTCCGGCAGCTACCAAGCGGCGTAGATTTTCGGAAACGTAAAAGCGATCAGGGAACTGCGCATGCATGGTTTCCGAAACGTGGAAGGCAACCGCCGGACCAACAAGTTGTAGCAGCACAAATGGCGAAAGTGGTAGGCCAAGTGGGTCTAAGGCACTGTCGGCTGCCGCAAAATCGGTGCCCTCATCGACCGCGCGCGTAACCTCGCCGAGAAATCTGGTGAGGAGTCGGTTCACTACAAATGCCGGCGCATCCTTGACAAGGACACAGGATTTTTTCAGCACCTTTCCTACCGTAAATGCCGTAGCCAAGGTGGCATCGTCGGTCTTAGTTCCACGCGCGATTTCGAGAAGTGGCATTACGGAAACTGGATTGAAGAAGTGGAAGCCCACCACCCGTTCAGGGTGCTTCAAATTCTGGGCAATCTTGGAAATTGAAAGTGACGAGGTATTCGTGGCCAGAATGCAGGTATCAGATACGACCGCTTCAACCTCGGCGAACACTTGCTGTTTGATTTCAAGATTCTCGAAAACCGCCTCAATAACAAAGTCTGCATCAGCAAAATCTGATTTGGAAGTGCTGCCCGTTACCAGAGCTTTTAGCCGGTTGCCCTTGTCGGGAGAGAGCCGGCCTTTGGCCACCATGGCATCGACTTCACCGTGTACGTAAGCCAAACCTTTTTCCACCCGAGCCGCATCGAGATCGGTGATAACCACCGGCACCTCAAGGCGCCTCACGAAAAGTAGCGCTAACTGACTTGCCATGAGCCCAGCACCGACTACACCAATTTTTGTTACCGGCCGAGCAAGTGACTTATCGGGCACTCCGACGGGCTTACGGGCTCTCTTGTTAACCAGATTGAACGAATACAGGCTGGCCCGCAGATCGGCGCCCATCATTAAAACTGAAAGCGCATCGTCTTCAGCGGTGAAACCCTCATCTCGAGTTCGATATTTTGCACCCGCAATCAGGTCACAAGCCACATACGGGGCCGGGGTGGCTCCGTGTAATCGGACTTCTAGTCCGGCACGTGCCGCATTAACGACGTCATCCCAGCTTTCACGATCTGGTTCGGGTCGCGCCACCTGAACTTCGCCGAGAAGCACCTTCGCTGTCCACCGCATTGACTGCTCGAGGAAATCCGCGGGCTCGAAAGCGGCATCGGCTATCCCGAGTTTCATTAAGTCATTGGGCTTCATTTGTTTGTTTTGGGCCATCGCATTCGTGATGATCACCTTAAGTGCGTTCGTCGGACCAATTAGATTCGGCAGCAGCCAGGTGCCGCCCCAGCCTGGGATCAGGCCAAGGAAAACTTCGGGTAGTGCCAACCCAGCAGCTCCGGTTGAGACAGTGCGGTAGGTGCAATGCAGTGCGACTTCAAGGCCACCACCCATCGCTGCACCATTAAGGTACGCAAATGACGGTACCGTCAACTCACCAAAGCGCCGAAATACCCGGTGCCCCAGTTCGGTGATAGCGCGTGCGGTCTCGAGGCTATCGATGAGATCCGCGCCGCTGAGATCGGCGCCTACCGCAAAAATAAATGGCTTACCGGTGATGGCCACCGCGGCGATATTTTGAGTGAGCGCGATTTCATCTAATGCGGCATCCAAGGAAGCTAAACCGCGCGGGCCAAATGTTGACGGGCGAGTGTGATCCTGGTCATTGTCAAGGGTGATGAGGGCGAGCTTGCCGGCACCCAGCGGCAATTCGAGTATTCGCAATTTTGCGTGGGTTACTACCTCGTCAACAAAAACCGAGGAGATTTTCGTTACCGCACTTTCGTTACTCACGCCGGGCTCCCTTGGCTGGCCAAATTCTCCCAAATTATGGTTCCGCCCATCCCAAGACCGATACACATCGTGGTGATGCCGTACCGGGCCGACGGAGTGTTTTCAAAATCCTTAGCCAGATAGCTCATCAGGCGGATGCCGCTAGCTGCGAGGGGATGGCCAACCGCAATGGCGCCGCCGAGCGGGTTCACTCGCGGGTCGTCATCGGCGATCTGGAAGTGATCCAAGAACGCTAGTACCTGAACCGCGAAGGCTTCATTAATTTCGAAGATGTCGATATCGGAGATCGTTAAACCTGCACGATCAAGTGCCTTTTGGGTACTTGGTACCGGGCCGACTCCCATTACCTCGGGCTCCACTCCCGCAAAAGCAAAGCCGACCATGCGCATCTTCTTTATTAGGCCAAGTTCATCGGCGGTGGCCTCACTTGCGAGCAGGCATGCCGTAGCACCGTCGGTCAACCCAGAACTGTTACCGGCGGTAACGCGTCCGTGGGAGCGGAAAGGCGTCTTAAGGGTGGCAAGGCCTTCGATCGTGGTTCCCGGGCGCGGGCATTCGTCAACACTTACCAAATCCCAGCCTAAATCCCCATTACGTACCGCGACGGGGACAATCTCTGGTTGTAATAAATGATTTGCGTAAGCCTTCGATGTTTTTTCTTGGGAAGCTACCGCGAATGCATCGGCCCGGGATTTGGTTAGCTGACCAAAACGGTCATGCAGATTCTCAGCGGTCTTTCCCATTTGCAGCGCCTCAGGGTCAACCAACCGCTCGGCCAAAAATCTCGGATTTGGGTCAACGCCTTCACCCATCGGGTGTCGACCCATGTGCTCGACGCCGCCGGCGAGAGCGACGTCATAGGCCCCAGCCATGATTGCCGCCGATAAAGTCGTAACCGCGGTCAGCGCGCCAGCGCACATCCGATCGATCGAATAGCCTGGTACAGATACCGGAAGGCCGGCCAAGATGGCGGCGGTGCGTCCCAGGGTTAGCCCTTGGTCGCCGATCTGCGTGGTAGCGGCGACCGCTACGTCATCAATGCGCGCCGGGGGCAGGCTCGGATTGCGTCTAAGCAACTCCCGGAAAGTTTTAACCACTAGGTCGTCAGCTCTGGCTCCACCTAGTGCGCTACCAGCTTTACCGAAAGGGGTGCGAACTCCGTCAACATAAACAACCTGCTGGGTCAGTCGCGGGACTTGCCGGGTTGAACTCACGGGTACTCCTCGAGTCGGTTAGCCCGATATTACCCGTCAGTAACCTGCGGTTGCACCTTGGCGGCAAGGGCGCCCTGCAATGTTGATCCAGCCAATTCGATTTGCCAAGGTCGGGCGCCACCGGCTTGCAGCACATCGGCCAGTAGCGCCGGTGCGATCGGGGGAGTCCAGCAAACCCGGCGCACGATTTCAGGGCTGAGGAGATTTTCAACGGGCACCCGCACCTGCTCGGAAATCTTCTTTAAGCCCGCGCGGGCCGCCTCTAGGCGGGCAAATGCTTCTGGGTCCCGTTCTGCCCAAGCTCGCGGTGCTGGGGGTCCGGTACTTGGTTGCGCGGCCACCGGCAATTCGGCCTCGGAAAGTGCCAGGGCGGTACTGATCGCGGCCCACCAAGTTGCTCGGCGTCGGGTTTGACCACGACCGTTGAACTCCTTGATCTCACCTAGGGCATCGGCGGTTGTCGGCAATATCGTCGCGGCCGCGGCAATAGCGGCATCGGGCAAGATCCGCCCCGGTGCGATGTCCTCGCGTTGCGCCACGGTGTCACGTGCCACCCACAGTGCCCGCACCACAGCAAGTGCTCTGGGTTTTCGAATCTTATGTATTCCAGAGGTGCGGCGCCATGGGTCGTCGCCGCGATCACGCGGGGTAAATGTCAGCAGCGCCTCAAATTCCTCGAGAGCCCAATAAAGCTTGCCGTCGCGTTCCAGCTCGGCGTACATCACCTCGCGAAGTTCAGCCAGTAGCTCGACGTCGAGTGCGGCATACAGCAACTGGGCCGAACTCAGCGGACGTAAGGACCAATCCGCAGCACCGTGGCCCTTCTCCAAATGCTCACCAAGTTCGCTGGCGACCAGCGGGCCGAGACTGACGCGTTCACGGCCGAGCAGTCTGCCCGCTAGTTCAGTGTCGAAAAGTTTCGATGGGCGTAGGCCCACTTCGGCCAGGCACGCCAGATCTTGGGTGGCCGCATGCAAAATCCATTCAACACCTTCGGTGGCATCCTGGATCACTGATAGATCCGGGCAAGAAATTGGATCAATAAGGGCGGTGCCCGCGCCCGCGCGGCGCAGTTGCACCAAATAAGCCCGCTGGCTGTACTTAAAACCTGAGGCGCGTTCGGCGTCTAATGCTAGGGGGCCGCTGCCCTCACGTAAACGTTCCGCATAAGCTTTAAGTGACGTTACGTTGGTGATGACATCAGGTACGGGCTCACGAGGGGTGAAGGCGATAGGTAGTGGAGCAACAGCATCCGAGTTGGTCGACTCACGCTCATCATTCAACGCCAATTCTCTCTCGGGCTCGATGGTGCTCAACCGCGTTTGCGTCTGCGGGGTGCAATGACCTGGGTGATGCCATTTGGCATCGGCATTAGGCCAGCGGCATGCGCTAAGAGTTCAATCCAAGCTCCGACATGACGATCCATCACGAACTCGACGGGTGAACCATCGGAGGTAATAGGTGTCCAAGATGCGCGAATCTCGACGAAGCCATCGGTGGGGCGGTCCGACATCGACCCAAAGGACTGGCCCGAACTGCAAGTAATGGTGCCACCGGCCTGGGTGCATTCAGCCCCCGTCGCAGCCAGTGACTCAATGAGCCAAGTCCACCCAACCTCGTGCAGCAGTGGGTCACCGACGAGGTCTTGTTCAAGGGCGGCCCGGACGAATATCACCGCACGAAAAGTTCCGGCCCATTCGTCGACCCCGTCTGGATCATGCAATAAAACGAAGCGACCAGAAGCGTGATCGACGTCAGGATCCGCGGACTCCACGGTCAAGGCCATGGCGCTGGGAGCCAATCGTGAGGGTGCGGGGGCTTCATCAAGGCGGAATTCAGGGCGCACCTCGCATGCGCGCACGCGTACTAAAGCTTCGGCGAAGGCGTCTCCCGTTGGGGGTACTGATCTCACTTCAGCAGGGTACGTGCAGCACCTGCTGCCGGGCTGGCGGGCGCGCCGAATCAGCGGGTATTTCAGGTCTGAGGGGCCGCTGGAATCATCCGCAGCGAGATGGAATTAATGCAATAGCGCAGATCCGTGGGAGTGTCGTAGCCCTCTCCTTGAAAAACGTGGCCAAGATGACCGCCGCAGGCAGCGCAGCGCACCTCGGTTCGACTTCGTCCGAGAGATACATCTTCCAGATAGAGCACCGAATCCTTGGCGAGGGGCTCAAAGAAACTGGGCCATCCGCAATGCGAGTCGAACTTGCCAGCACTCCGAAATAGCTCGGCGCCGCAGGCCCGGCATGAGTAGACCCCCTCGGTTTTGCTATCGGTGTACTCACCAACAAATGGGGCCTCGGTGCCGGCCTCCCGTAAAACGTGGTACTCCTGCGGGGTCAATTCGGCGGCCCAATCGGCTTCTGGCTTCTGCACCGAGTACTCGGTGCCGTCTGGGCGGGTGTGGCCGTCACTTCGCGGGGTGGATGCGCTCATGCGCTCACTCTAGTTATTGGCTTTGGCTCCGGGGCGGTCAACGTGCCGTTCCGCGCGATCTCTTGCTGCACCGATTAGGGTGCGACTGTGAGTGAAATCCTTGACACCCGGACAACATGGCTAAGTGACGAAGAGTTGGCAATTGCGCGTGGCCACCTTCCCGTGGTTTATGTCGATGCCGTGCCTGTGCGCACCAACGCAAATGGCGAGGTCACCAAGGTTGGCCTGTTGCTTAGAGGTATGCCGGATGGCAGCATCAGTCGCGCAATAGTTTCTGGTCGCGTGCTCTATGGCGAACGTATTCGCGACGCTTTAACCCGGCACTTAGAGAAGGACTTAGGTTCCATGGCGATGCCGCAGATACCTGTCACCGCGCAACCGTTCACGGTTGTTGAATATTTCCCTGACCGAACTATCACCGGGTTCCACGATCCGCGGCAGCACTGCGTCGCCATGGCATTTGTTGTCCCGATCTTTGGTGACTGCGCACCCTCGCAGGATTCATTGGACCTAGTTTGGGTAAGCCCCGCTGAAGCAGCATCCCATAATTTTCAAGCTGAAATGAGTGGCGGGCAAGGACGTTTAGTGAGAATGGCGCTGGCCTATTGCGGGATGTTGCTTTAGTCCTGATTCACTTCGTGCGCGGGGTCGTATTGGTCGACACACCCAAGGTCTGAGGGCTCTGAGTAGCAATGAACGAGCCATCTGGAATACTGGAGCGGTGACCACTCTTGTTGACAGTTTTTCGGAGCAGCGTCTGCTCTTGGATTTAGAGCCCGTTGTAGAAGTTGAGCTCAATCGGCACTTAAGTCAGGCAAAGGAATGGTTCCCACACGAGTACATCCCGTGGAGCCTCGGCGAGGACTTCGCCGGTCCACTCGAGGGCAAGGAGTGGACCCCGGATGAGCAGCGTTTTAGTGATGTTGCCCGCACAAGTTTGATTGTTAACTTGCTTACCGAAGACAATCTACCCAGCTATCACCGCGAAATCGCCACCTTTTTGGGGCTTGATGGTCCATGGGGTCATTGGGTTGGGCGCTGGACGGCCGAAGAAGGTCGACACGGTATTGCGATCCGCGATTATTTACTTGTTACGCGATCAATTGACCCGATCGCTCTTGAGCGTGCGCGCATGGTACACATGACCGAAGGCTTCCAAGCGATACACCCTGGCGTGCTCGCGGGGTTGTCGTATGTATCTTTCCAAGAACTTGCTACCCGGGTATCGCATCGCAATACCGGCATTGCAACCGGAGATCCAATTGCCGAGCAACTCCTTGCGCGAATTGCCCTTGACGAAAACCTCCATATGATCTTTTATCGCAACCTAATGGAAGCCGCATTCGAGCTGACTCCTGATGCCACGATGCGCGCCGTCACCGCAAGTGTTCGGGATTTCGCGATGCCCGGCAACGGTATTGAAGGGTTCACCCGCAAGGCAGTTGAGATTGCCGTGGCCGGTATTTATGACCTGCGCCAACACAAAGACGAGGTGCTAATGCCGGTGCTTCGTAAGTGGCGGGTGTTTGAGCGGGCTGATTTCGGCGCCGAAGGTGAGCAGGCCCGCATTGAGCTCTCAGTTCTACTGGAGGACATGGAAGTTGCGGCAGACCGTTTTGAGAACAAGCGTGAAGCCCTACGAGCTAGGTTGGCGGCGCGCGACTAGCCGCAAGTTAGTTAGCTGGTTAACAGCGGGAAAAGCGGGTGGTCAAATGGCACACCGTCAGGCAATTGCGCTGCCAGACCCGTGAATTCCGGTGAAGTCTTCCAGTTTCGCACTGTATGTCGGGCATCGTCACCGATGAACCGCACCGAAAACACTCGGCGCCTGCTTCGTGATCCTGCAGCACCGTGCAAGGTGAGCATGTGGAAGAAGACGGCATCGCCAGGTTCAAGATCCCAGCCGAGGATTCGAAAGGAATCGCGATCGCTGTCTATATCAGGGAGATCGCCCAATGAGCCCTCAGGGAACCATTTGGCCTGGCCCCCTTGAAAGGTGCGGGGCATGAGCCAAGGTCCAAGGTGACTCCCGGCTAGGAACTCCAACGTCGACTCCCTCGGGACCGGGTCAACCGGCATCCACATCGAGACGTTCTGGATACCCGAAATGTTGTAGT
>CAFABK010000022.1_pt1 | contig 20489 bp, 20 predicted proteins | sample 7267871 | NCBI WGS metagenome assembly CAFABK01 (sample SAMEA6814009, study PRJEB35770) | freshwater metagenome | biome: Freshwater; feature: Freshwater reservoir; material: water | place: Czech Republic | collected 2016-04-20 | depth 30m m | reverse complement strand
TACCGTCACCGATACCCGCACCGATGGCGCCGCCACCTAAAATGAGGCCACCGCCGATCAGGGCTCCGGCCACGATTGTTGGGTCTGCCATTGCTGTTCCTCCTTAATTTCTTGTCGGTTTGCTTTTATTTCTCAGTGGAAATGTCATTAGTGAAATGGCGCATGCGTAGCCTAGTGGTGCGACTCCTCTGTCTCCGTGGCTTGGCTGAAGTAGAGAATTGTTAACAGAGCGAAAATAAAGGCCTGAATGAGTCCGACAAAGAGGTCGAACGTTTTCCAGATCGCATTGGGTGCCCACATTATGTAAGCGGGAAGCATCGCGATCAGTCCTACCATGATGACGCCGGCGAAGATATTGCCAAAAAGCCGCAGCGACAGGGAGATTGGTTTGGCGATCTCCTCCACGAGGTTGATCGGGGCGAGGACGGCCACGTGGCCCTTGGTGACCTTTATGGGGTAACCGATGATGCCGCTTCGCTTAAAGCCCGCCGCGTGGTAGCAGATGAAGACGAACAGAGCAAGGGCCAGCACGAAATTGATATCGGAGGCAGGCGGTTTTAGTAACTCAACGGCACCTCCCTCGGCCGAGGCGAACTGCAGTGGGAGCACCGAGATCCAGTTCGCGACCAAGATAAATACGAAAAGGCTTACCACCAGTGGAAGCACGAATGGAGCCAGTGAGAGGCCCATAGACGCTTGCACTTGCCCGCGCATCTGAACGGTCACGGCTTCCCAGAACAACTGAACACCACTTGGCACACCGGTGGATGTGACCTTGGCCCGAAGGAAGAAAGCAAGTATGAGGGTAACTACGGCGGCCACCAAGGTTGCGTAGATCGTGTCGGTGTTGACCGTCATGCCTAGCCAGGTAGCGGTGGTATGGCTACCGACCTCAATAGAGGCTACCGGGCTGAATTCTCTTATCATGGTCACGACTTCTGAGTCTCCGAATCAACTGGAGCATCAAGTTCACCCTTGCGGATCTTCATCCAAACAGGAATCACAGTGCTCAGCACTAGGACCACCTGAAACAGTGCGAGGCCAAACAAGACGCCGAAGCCAAATGGTCGAAAGACAAATGCTACGACCAGAGCAATAATGGTGATTACGAGCAGTCGGGTCGCAGAGTTCAGCGCCAGGCCGCGCTTAAGTGGGTGATCTTGCGCGGCGATCGCGGCAACCGACCAACTCACAACCTGCGCATTAGCGAGGCCTAAAACCAACCCAATGGCGAAAAACACGCCAAACATCACCGCGCCCGCAAGGGCGGCAAGTGCGATTGATACACCACTTAGAACTACGCAAAACACGGCTAGTCGTGCTGGCCGAAAAACTACCGAGGGAAGGACGAACGGCGTCTCTTCCAGAGGCGCTGCCAAAGACCCTCCCGCAAGTTTGGCGGATGAAAACAACGGTTTGAAGACCGCGGGCCGAACGCTATCACGGGAACAAGGGCCCGCATTTGCGGGGTGGGATCCACCCCGACGACTAGCCGCGGGTGCCGCTGCGCAGTTGGTGAACAGCAGCGACCGGGGCCTTGGGTGGACGGCGCACCACGAAAATTAACAGACCTAATCCCACCGCAAAACCTGCCACTGCATAAGAAATGGGCACAAAAGCAATTGCTACCGCGGTGCCGGCAACCAACGCCGTCCAGGCATACATGATCAACACAGCACGGGCTTGGGAATGCCCCATCTCAAGGAGGCGATGGTGCAGGTGCTGCTTATCGGGGGCAAATGGGTTACGCCCAGCACGGGTGCGGCGCACTACAGCTAGGAGTAGATCAACCAGCGGAATGGCCATGACCGCAATCGGCAGCAAGATCGGCAGCAAAGTCGGGATAATTGTCGGGCCAGCGAGCGCGCTTGGATCAATCTGACCCGATAACGTGATTGTGCTCGCCGCGAGTAATAAGCCCAGCATCATCGAGCCGGTATCGCCCATAAAGATGCGCGCGCGGTACACATTGTGGGGCAAGAACCCAATACAGATGCCCACAAGAAGTACCGAAACCAAAGTCGCCAAAGTTGCGCGCTCAACCCCGAGCACCACCGAGAGTAGATACGAATAGGCGAAGAAAGCCCCGGCCGCCACCGCCACGATGCCGGCCGCTAGCCCGTCAAGGCCGTCAATAAAGTTAATGGCATTAATACTTATTAAGACGATTAAGACGGTGAATAGCACACTTGTTAGTGGGTCCAGCACGAAGGTGCCACCGATAGGCAACCAAATGACGGCGATACCTTGAAATGCCATCACACCCGCTGCTAATACCTGACCGGCCAATTTAATTGGTGCGTCAAGCCCCCACTTATCGTCGACGATGCCCAGTAAAACAATGATCGCCACCCCTGACAGCAGGGCTAGTGGTGCACTACCGGTCTCAAAAACTGAGCCCATCATGGGGAGCTTGCTTGCCAGCAATAGGCCGGTAAAAAGCCCCAGCATCATCGCTATGCCACCAAGGCGGGGAGTGGACTCGGCGTGCACATCACGATCGCGTACTTCGGCAACGAACCCGAAACGAATTGCAAAGCGCTCAACGAGTGGAGTTGTCAGATAAGTGACGGCGGCCGCCGCGAGTAAGCACAATAGATATTCGCGCACGGGCCCTCCTTTCGGTCAACTCATTCGACATCGGTCGGTCAATAGTTAGCTCTGCGGGTAGGCCGGGTGCTTCGTTACCAATTCCAACACATCGGCTGCTACCGCGGCGGCGGTCGCTGGCTCACGCACCGCACGACCGATCAATGCGGCAATTTCTTTCATGTTGCCGGCGTCCATCCCTTGGGTGGTGACCGAAGGTGTGCCAACTCGTATACCCGATCCAACCGATGGCGGCTGGGGATCGTACGGAATCGAATTCTTATTCAAGGTAATACGTGCGGCATCACAGCGAACTTCAGCTTCGGACCCGCTCACGCCAAGTGGTTGCAGATCCACCAGCGCGAGATGGGTATCGGTACCGCCACTCACCGGGCGCATACCTTCGGCCTCTAGGCCGGCAGCCAGTGCCTGCGCATTGACGATGACCTGCTTGGCATAGTCCTGATAAGCGGGTGTTGCAGCTTCTTTTAGTGCTACAGCCTTCGCCGCCACCGCATGCATGAGCGGGCCACCTTGCATCATCGGGAATACTGCCTTATCAATGGCAGCCGCGTGCTCAGCCTTACACAAAATCATGCCGCCGCGGGGGCCGCGCAGCACTTTGTGGGTGGTGAAAGTTACTACGTCTGCGTATGGCACCGGGCTCGGGATGGCCCGGCCCGCGACTAATCCGATGAAATGTGCCGCATCAACCATCAAGATGGCGCCAACTTCATCGGCGATGGAGCGAAATGCAGCAAAATCGATGAGCCGCGGATAAGCCGTCGCCCCGCAGATGATCATTTTGGGCCGGTGCTCAACAGCTAGTGCGCGTACCTCGTCATAATCAATAAGTTCGGTATCTTTGCGAACCCCGTACGAGACGATGTTGAACCACTTACCCGAAAAATTGACTTTCGAACCGTGGGTCAAGTGACCGCCGTGGGGCAAGCTCATGGCGAGCACGGTCTCACCGGGCATGACGAAAGCACCGTAAGCAGCGAGATTGGCGCTCGCCCCACTATGGGGCTGGAGGTTGGCATGGTCGGCGCCAAAGAGTTCCTTGGCGCGCGCAATGCCGATTTCCTCGGCCACATCAACTTCAGCACAACCACCGTAATACCGCCGGCCGGGGTATCCCTCGGCGTACTTATTACTCAATGTCGAGCCGAGCGCCGCCAAAACGGCAGGTGAGGTGAAGTTCTCGCTGGCGATCAGCTGCAATCCAGTGCGCAGCCGTTCCAACTCGGCCAAGACGACGCCGGCAATTTGTGGATCCTCGGCGGCCAGCGCGTCGAAATCCGGACCCCAAAATGGCGTGCTGCTCATCTAGCTCCCTTGTTGTTGGTGGGCCTAGTCTACGCAATAGGGCCTTGGCTGCCTCTGCACCTAGACCGCCGTCGAATCGACCAAATCTGGGCAAACCGCCCGCAACTCGGCAACGCCCACCGCGCCTACCCGCACTAACTCCGGAGCCGGGCCGCGCAGGTCAACCACGGTGCTGATCGTCGCCGCTAGCCCAGCGCGTGCGATTTCGGGCATCACCCCAAGTTCGCCGACGTCAAGGGCGAGCACGATGGCTTCGCCAAACTGAGCAACGCCATCATCGACTGTGGTGGCTGCCGGCATTCCGGCCACATTGGCTCCGGTCACCGCCAAGGGGCCGGTTGCTCGCAGTAATTCAAGAAGTAGTGGGTGCAGGGGCATTCGCGCCGCAAGTGGGGCATCTCGGGGCATCTCCCAGGACAAGGTTGACTGCGGCTCAAAGAGCAAGGTCAACAAGCCGGGCCAAAAGTTGAGCATGAGCGCCCGGGCCGCCGGTAAGCCCACGTGCACCGCGAGGCCGCTCATGGTGGCCGCACTGGGCACCATGATTGGCACCGGTATCTGGTTTGATTGGCTCTTGGCCTTGCGTAATGAAGCGACTCCACGGCTATTAAATGGGTCGGTCGCCAGTGCATAAACACTCTCGGTCGGCACCAAAATCAAATCGCCGCGCCGCGCAGCTGAAGTAGCGGCAGTTAGTGAACGTGGCCGATCTACGTTCTCGGCGGTTGTCCCGCACGCTAGCCGCAACATGGTGGCCCCTTCTCAACTAGATCGGCGAGCGATAGTAAACCGCGGCAGTCCATTTAAATCCTTGCGATCGATGACTTCGGGCCATACCCGGGTGCCAGTTGGCATTTTGGCCAGCAGCGCGAGCTCTTCGCCCGCGACCAAACTCTGTGCTAGCCCCGCAACCCCGAGTAGCCCGGCATCAGCGCCCTGAACATCTGCATGCTCAATAACTAGCAGGCCACCTGGCTTAAGTAAAATTGCCGCGGTTCGCAGCACCCCGCGCACTACGTCGAGGCCATCTTCACCGGCAAAAAGGGCAACTTTTGGTTCATGATCGCGAACTTCTGGCTCCCTTGGCACCATGCGAGCCGGAATATACGGTGGATTCGCGACGATAACTGAAACTTGACCGGCCAACCGTGCGAGGCCATGACCGGGATCGGCAACCAAGGCGGCGTCATCGTGCACCACATCAACTCGAGAAAAGGCTTCAGCCAATGCCACCTCTTGAGCGGCGAGGTTCCGCCTGGTCCAACGAACGGCCTCATCGTCTAATTCAACGGCGTAGACCCTAGAGTTTTCAACCTCGATGCCAATCGACAACGCGATCGCACCGCTACCGGAACATAGGTCAACGGCGATTCGCTCCGAAACTGGTAGCTCACGTAATTCGCGAATACCAGCTTCTACCACCAGTTCGGTTTCGGGGCGCGGAATGAAAACCCCGGGCCCAACCTGGAGTTCAATATGGCGAAAAGCTGCAGTACCTAGTAGGTGCTGTAACGGCACCCTGGAAAGTCGCTTAGTCATGAGCTGCTCTACCTGCACTCGTTGAGCAGGTGTAACTAAATCCTGCAAAATCAATCGGTTGCGCCGAACCCCGAGTACGAACGCGATAATTTCAGCAGCATCAACATTTGGTGATGGCACCCCCGCCGCCACTAATCGACGTTCGGCGTCGATGAGTACGTCGCGGACGGTGGTTCGACCACCGGTGGTGTGGTCAACATCCCAGTTCACGATGGGGTGTCACCCAATCGCACCGCGTTATCAGCCTCCAAACAGGCATTGATGACGTCGTCGAGATCACCATCGAGAATCTGGTCTAGGTTGTGTGACTTGTATCCAACGCGGTGGTCGGCGAGTCTATTCTCCGGGAAGTTGAACGTGCGAATTCGTTCACTACGATCGACGGTGCGCACCTGTAGGCGGCGCGCATCGGAAGCATCTTGAGCCGCTTGCTCTTGGGCGGCGGCCAGCAGCCGGGCGCGCAGAATTCGCATCGCCTGCTCCCTATTTTGCAATTGGCTTTTTTCGTTCTGACAGGAAACGACCACCCCGGTAGGCAGATGGGTAATTCGTACCGCGGAGTCGGTCGTGTTCACACTTTGACCACCGGGGCCTGATGATCTAAAAACATCGATCCGCAGGTCGTTTGGATCAACTACAACGTCGACATCCTCGGCTTCCGGGAACACAAGAACACCAGCGGCCGAGGTGTGGATACGCCCCTGGGATTCGGTCACCGGCACCCGCTGCACTCGATGGACCCCGCCCTCGTATTTGAGCCGGGCATATGGAGCATCACCTGGTTCAGGGTTACCGCGCGCCTTAACCGCCAAAGCCACGTCCTTGTAACCACCAAGATCAGACTCAACCGCGTCGATAATTTGCGTTGTCCAGCCGCGGCGTTCTGCATAACGCATGTACATGCGCAGCAGGTCGGCGGCAAATAGCGCCGATTCTTCGCCGCCCTCCCCCGCTTTAACCTCCAGGATGACATCCTTGTCATCAAGTGGATCACGGGGCAACAGCAATCGAGTTAGGTGCTCGGCCGCTGCCTTCTCCCGCTCTATCAAGCCCGGAAGCTCATCGGCAAAGGACTGGTCATCATCGGCCAATTCGGTGGCGGCCACCACATCGTCAGCAAGTGCTGCCCAATCGCGATAAACCGTGATGATGGGACGCAGTTCGGCATACCGGCGCCCATACCTACGAGCGACCGACTGATCTGCGTGCACGGCTGGATCGGCGAGCTTGATTTCAAGATCGCTGTACTCAACTGAAAGTTCGGCACACGACTCAAACATCAATCCTCCTTCCGAGATCCGCCGGCGAGACCCCCGCTGTCTTCAACTACGTGCACATAAAACAATCCCGGGCGCCGGTCAGGGACCGACCGCATGACGGGGGAGACACGCGGTCGATCCCGGGCCGGCGCCCGGGATCAGAAGCTACTTGTCAGCGGACTTATCGGCCGCCTTGCCGTAACGAGTTTCGAATTTCGCGACCCGACCGCCGGTATCGAGAATCTTCTGCTTACCGGTGTAGAACGGGTGACACTGCGAACAGACATCGGCGTGAATACTGCCGTTCTTCGCGGTGCTGCGGGTTACGAAGGTACTGCCACAAGTGCAAGTCACCGTGGTCTCGGCGTATGCCGGATGAATATCGGCTTTCATGGCGAACTCCTCTTGTTAGCCCCGGGTCGGCTGCCCGCTCGGAATGAACGGGACCGTGAACCGCAGCGACATTATTATTACACCCCCGGCCAGCCAGCGAGAAATCAGGCTTTATCGGGGTCGTGCCCACCTACCTGCTAATCGTCTTCACCATTGCCTGATGCCGTGGTCTTTTGGATCTGCATCAAGAACTCGGTATTGGTCTTGGTGTCGCGCAATTTGGTGAGCAGCAACTCGATTGCCTGCTGCTGGTCCAGTGCGTGAAGCACCCGGCGCAACTTCCAAACGATCTTGAGCTCCTCGGGGGTCATGAGCAGTTCTTCCTTGCGGGTACCCGAGGAGTCAACGTCAACCGCCGGGAATACCCGCTTATCGGCTAGGCGGCGGTCCAACTTGAGCTCCATGTTGCCGGTGCCCTTGAACTCCTCGAAGATGACCTCGTCCATTCGCGAACCGGTTTCAACCAAGGCCGTAGCCAAAATGGTCAGCGAGCCACCACCTTCAATATTGCGCGCCGCGCCGAAGAACTTCTTGGGCGGGTAGAGCGCGGTTGAGTCGACACCACCGGAGAGGATTCGACCTGATGCCGGCGCCGCCAGGTTGTAGGCGCGACCGAGCCGAGTCATCGAGTCAAGTAGCACCACCACATCGTGGCCGAGTTCAACCAAGCGCTTGGCGCGCTCAATTGATAGTTCAGCGATGATCGTGTGATCTTCGGCCGGACGGTCAAAAGTTGAGGCAATTACCTCGCCCTTGACAGAGCGCTGCATGTCGGTGACTTCTTCGGGCCGTTCGTCAACGAGGACGACCATCAGGTGCACCTCTGGGTTGTTGGCCGTGATCGCATTGGCGATTGCTTGCAAAACCATGGTCTTGCCTGCTTTTGGTGGCGAGACGATCAAACCGCGCTGGCCCTTACCGATCGGTGAAACTAGATCAATTACCCGGGTCGTCAAATTACTCGGATCATTTTCTAGGCGCAGGCGATCTTGCGGGTACAACGGGGTTAACTTGGAGAACTCCGGACGATTGCGCGAGGATTCAAGATCTCCACCATTTACGGTCTCAATTCGCACGAGTGGGTTGAACTTTTCGCGGCGCTCACCCTCTGGTGACTGCCGCACCATCCCGGTAATCGCATCACCCTTGCGCAGCCCGTGCTTACGGACAAGCGACAATGACACATAAACATCGTTCGGTCCTGGCATGTAGCCACTGGTTCGGACGAACGCGTAGTTGTCCATGACATCGAGGATGCCCGCGACCGGAGTCAGGACATCATCTGGTGAAATCTCGAGTTCGGCTTCGTTGAAGTTGCCTTCACGGCGCGGACCTCTATCACGTGAACGATCCCGGCCGCGACGGCGACCGCCATCAGACCCGCGATCATTGCCGCCGTTTCCGCGATCATTTCCAGAGTTGCGGTCATTGCCACTGTTATTACCCGAACTGCGGTTACTGCTGTAGTTACGGTTATTGCGATCGCCGCGGTCGTTATTGAAGCTGCGATTATTGCGATCGCCGCTCCCGCGGTTGTCGCGGTTGTCGCGGTTGTCGCGGTTGTCGCGGTTGTCACGGTTGTCGCGGTTGTCGGTGCGAGGTGCGTTGCCCTCTACGGCAGGTTCGGCCACGGGCGCGGCGATCTGTTCGGCATCGACGGCTGAGGTGGCGCTTCGGCGCGAGGTGGTGCGTGCTGCACGACCACCACCACTTGAGCGCTCACTGCCCTCACGTTTGTCACTTATTGCTGCTACTAAATCACCCTTGCGCATTGCACTAGAGCCAGCGATGCCTAACTTGGAGGCCACCTGCTTTAGCTCTGGGAGCAACATTGCTGATAGGTCGCTGCCGCTGCCTTTGGCTGATTTTGCGGCGGACGTTGTTTCGGTCACGCATGTCCTTTATTAGATGGGAACTCCGACGCGATGCGCAAATGACCATTCGAGGTTCAATCGGAAATACATACCCGAAAAAGGCTTCGAAATTGTCACTTCGGGAAGTACGGCAAATTGGCCGTCATCAGTGGAGCAGGTAAACCATAACACGGACTCGAATTATCCACTGGATCCGGGGGTCAGAGGGCAATCGGCACGGTGCGCACCCCAAGACCTGCCACCCCAACCTGGCGCACCTGCCACCCGGTTCCGGCCAGCACCGCTACCAGATCAGCGGTTGCGGGTGATGCTAGAGCCATGACACTTGGACCAGCTCCGGAAATTGCCGCTGGGATTCCGGCAGCGCGTAGCGCCTCCACCAAATCTAATGACGGCGCATACATTGAACGGCGCAGCTCCTGGTGGAGACGGTCAGAGGTGGCTTCCATCAAGTGAGCAGGCTCACTCGTCAGCGCGTGCAACAGCAACGCTGAGCGCGCGACATTAAATGCCGCGTCACCAAATGCCACCGCACGTGGCAACGCCAAGCGAGCTTCGGCGGTTGGCAAACCGGCTGCGGGCATCGCTATTACCGGTCGAATAGCCGGGTGTAGTTCGAGGCGAATATGTCCGGCGATACCAGCTTCATTAATCCAGGCGAAAGTTAATCCACCATTAAGGGCGGCCGAAATATTGTCGGGGTGCGACTCCATCGATTTTGCCACCTGTAGTAAATCCGCATTCGGTAGCAACGTTTCACCGCCAACTACAAGGGCACGTGCCAAGGCCAGCCCACCGACAATCGCGGCCGCCGATGAACCCAGCCCGAGACCGTGTGGGATCGCGTTGTCGCACCGCAGGATGAATCCACGCGGATGGGCGTCCATTACGGCAAAGCCTCGCGCCATTGCCCGCGCAACTAAGTGCGAATCATCAAGTGGAACACTTTCAGCACCTTCGCCGATAACTTCAATCAATACACCGTCGTCGTCGGTAATCATTGCAACTAAGTCATCCACGATGTCAAGAGCCAGGCCCGCAGAGTCAAATGCCGGACCGATATTTGCGCTCGATGCCGGCACCTGAATGCGCACCGGATCCCGGCGTAGGTCAGCAGCCATCAGGAGTCGAGGCCCAAGGCCTTCGCGGCTGCCTTGACTGCAACAGGAACAACAACGGGATCCTTAGCCCCGGCAAGTGCCCATTGTGGATCTTTGAGTCCGTTACCGGTGAGGGTACAAACCACCGACTGTCCGGCGTCAAGCCCGCCCGCCGCGTGCAACTTCAGCAAGCCTGCAACACCGGCGGCACTTGACGGCTCACAGAATAAACCTTCACGGCTCGCGATCAGGTGATACGCCGCCAAGATCTCATCATCGGTTACCAGATCAATCAAGCCTGATGATTCATCGCGAGCGGCCACCGCAAGATCCCACGAAGCCGGGTTACCAATTCGAATTGCAGTGGCGATTGTCTCGGGGTTTAGCACGGGCGCACCATGTACAAATGGAGCTGCCCCCGCAGCCTGGAAACCCCACATTCGCGGACGCGATGGGGCAATGCCGTCGCGGTGATACTCGGTGTAGCCGCGCCAATAAGCGGTGATGTTGCCTGCATTGCCCACCGGAAGGCAGTGGATATCGGGGGCGAACCCCAACATGTCAACGATTTCAAATGCCGCGGTCTTTTGACCCTCAATACGCGATGGATTCACGCTATTGACAAGCTCGACCGGGTAGTTGTCGGCTAATTCACGCGCGATAGTTAGGCAATCATCGAAATTACCTTCAACCTGCAGCAAGGTCGCACCGTGCACAACTGCTTGTGCCAATTTGCCCATTGCGATCTTGCCCGCAGGAACTAACACCGCGCAACCCATGCCAGCCTTTACCGCGTAGGCCGCAGCACTCGCCGAGGTATTACCGGTCGAAGCACAAATAACAACGCGCGCGCCAGATTCTGCCGATTTAGAAATTGCCATCGTCATACCGCGATCTTTGAAGGATCCGGTCGGGTTCGCACCCTCGTATTTCAGCCAAACCGAGCAACCGGTTATTTCACTCAAGACGCAGGCGTAGACAAGGGGTGTTCCACCTTCGCCCAGGGTAATAACTGGAGTTGCCGCACTTACCGGCAATCGGTCGCGATACTCCTCAATCAATCCGCGCCACTGTTGCACCATGACTATTCCCCGGCCTCGCCTTCGACACGCATGACGCCCACCACGCGCTTTACGTTCGCGAGTTCACGAAGTTGATCCACGGTGGCCCGCAAATCAGCATCCCTAGCCAGGTGTGTGCGAACTAGCAAACCGGCTTCGTCGCCATGGCCGTCTTGACGCACAACTTGAATACTTACTCCGTTATTAGCGAACGCGGCGGCAATGCCAGCGAGTACACCGGGGCGATCAGCAACGTCAAGATTGACATAGTAACGAGTCATGGCATCACCGATTGGCAGGGGCACTAACTTTGAGTAGGTGCTTTGCCCAGGGCCGCGACCACCGGTTAGCCGATTACGGGCTGCCGCTACAACATCACCAAGTACCGCACTAGCTGTTGGCGCTCCCCCAGCGCCTCGGCCATAGAACATCATTTGACCAGCAGATTCTGCCTCAATGAAAACCGCATTGAAGGCACCGCGCACACTGGCTAGCGGGTGATCACGCGGCACCATCGAGGGGTGCACCCGCACAATCACGCCTTCGTTATCGCCTTTGATCTCCGCGACAGCAAGTAACTTAATAACAAAACCCATTTGCTGCGCTGCACGGATGTCAGCCGCCGTAACTTTTGAAATTCCCTCGCAATAGACGTCGTCGAGGGTGACTTTTGTGTGGAAAGCCAACTCGGCAAGGATCGCGGCTTTAGCCGCTGCATCGTGGCCATCGACATCAAGTGACGGATCAGCTTCTAGATAACCAAGTTCAGCAGCCTCGGCAAAAACTTCGTCATAATCGGCGCCTTCTTCGTCCATCTTGCTCAACATGAAGTTGGTGGTGCCGTTCACGATGCCCATTACCTTGGTGACCCGGTCACCGGCAAGTGACTCACGCAGTGGACGCAGCAACGGGATTGCCCCCGCGACCGAAGCCTCGAAGTAAAGATCGACACCATGCTTAGCCGCCGCCTCATGCAAGGTGGCTCCGTCAGCCGCGAGCAATGCCTTGTTGGCTGTCACGACACTTGACCCCGCCGCCATTGCGGCCAAGATCAGTGAGCGGGCCGGCTCAATACCACCAATGAGTTCGACCACGATGTCGACACCACTTGTCGCTACCGCCATGGCATCAGCGGAGATCAACTCTGCGGGTACCCCCTCACGCACTTTGCCGGGCTCGCGCACAGCAACCGCGGTCAATATCAATGAGGCACCAACCCGCTGCTCTAAATCAGCGGCACTGGAGGCGATCAGGCGGGCAACTTGGGCACCTACGGTGCCGCCGCCAAGCAGGGCAACGGTCAAAGAGCGCGACATGGGTTAAGCCTCTCAGGTCGACCTAAGGTGTCCCCCATCTGGGCATCAACGGCGCGCCAAAGCGCGGGTTAACCACAATGCGAATAATGTCCACCCCAAGAAATTCCAGAGCCCAGCAACCAAGGAGCCCCATGGCCACCTCCCTGCCCCGCAAACTCATCGCCGAGTTCGTCGGCACCTTTCTATTGGTTTTTCTAGCGGTTGGCGCCGCCGTATTTGGCATTGCAGCCAAAGTTGGGGTGGAGGGCGGTGGGCCGGGTAACGGCGTAGTGGGTGTCGCATTGGCCTTTGGCCTAGTCCTGCTGGGCATCGCGTATGCATTCGGCCCCATCTCAGGTGCCCACGTAAATCCTGCGGTTACTTTAGGGATGGCCTTGAGTCGGCGCATGAGCGCCAAAGATGCCCTCGCTTACTGGGTGGCCCAATTCCTTGGGGCAATCTTGGCCGGGGCCGTCCTGAAACTCTTTGTCTCCTCATTCGGGGTCACCGACTACACCGGCGGCCTGGGCACCAACTCCTATGACAATGGCAATATCAATATGGCCGGTGCCTTCATGCTGGAAGTACTCCTCACCGGTGCCTTCGTGTTGGTGATCTTGTTGGTGACTGAACGAGTGGCAGCACCTGGCTTCGCCGGGCTCGCAATTGGTTTGACCCTTACCCTCGTGCACTTGGTCGGCATCCCCCTTGACGGTACTTCGGTGAACCCGGCCCGCTCATTTGGCCCAGCCCTGTTTGCCGGTGGCGAGGCGCTCGGCCAAGTCTGGCTTTTCATTTTGGCGCCATTAGTTGGTGCGGTTATCGCCGTGGGGATCTGGCTGATAACCCGCTCAACCGAAGAAATGCCTGCAGAATTAGTTGCCGGCTCAGAGCGCCAATAGATCCGGGTGCCAGTAGATCAAGGTGCCAGTACGTCAGGCACCGGGATCCAAAGCCAATAGGTCTTCCATGGTTTCGCGTCGCAATACCACCGAGGTGACTCCATCGTGCGCCGAGATAACCGCCGGTCTCGGCAAGTAGTTGTAGTTGGAAGACATCGAACGGCAGTAGGCGCCGGTTGCCGCTACCGCCAATAGATCACCCGGTGCGATATCTGAGGGTAGCCACGCATCACGGACCACGATGTCGCCCGACTCGCAATGTTTACCCACCACCCGGGTCAACATGGGTTCGGCATTTGATACCCGAGAGGCCAGCACCACCGAATAATCCGCGCTATAAAGAGCCGTGCGAATGTTGTCGCTCATCCCGCCGTCAACGCTGACATAGGTTCGGATCACACCACTATCGAGTTCAATCGGCTTTACCGTGCCGACTTCATAGATACTCACTCCGGCTGGCCCGATGATTGCCCGGCCGGGCTCAAATGCCAACTCGGGCAGCTCGATACCGGCCAATTCGCATTCGGTGCGCACGACTGAGCAGATTTGCTGGGCCATCGCGGCCACCTCAAGGGGATCATCACCTTCGACATAAGCGATGCCCATGCCACCACCTAGGTTGAATTCTCGGACAACCACCCCTTGATCATCACGAAGTGATCTGGTGAAGGCGGCTACTCGCCGAGCGGCCTCATCAAAGCCGGATGCGTCAAAAATCTGCGAACCAATATGTGAATGTAATCCAGCAAAAGACAGTGACGGCAGTTTCACGATGCGCCTAATTGCTTCGGCCGCATCACCTGACGCAACTGAAAGTCCAAACTTTTGATCCTCGTGCGCCGTGGCTATGAACTCGTGGGTGTGCGCCTCCACACCAACAGTTACCCGGACCAAAACCTGCTGCACGATGCCAGCTCGGGTAGCAGCATCAGCTACGCGAACGATCTCATCGAATGAATCAATGACAATGCGCCCGACCCCGGCAGCCACCGCCATTTCTATTTCACGCATTGACTTATTGTTACCGTGCATCAAAATGCGGTGCCCTGGCACCCCTGCGCGCAGAGCTACCGCGAGCTCACCGCCTGATGCAACGTCAATGCCAAGGCCCTCTTCGGTGACCCATCTCGCGATTGCCGTTGCGAGAAACGCTTTAGCCGCGTAGTAAACGATACTTGCACCAGCAGTTTCGTAGGCCTCACGAAAGAGGTGGGCCCTTGTTCGAGCATCCCCTTCATCAAGTAGATACACCGGCGACTGATACTCCGCAACTAAATCGCGACAATCCACGCCGGCAATCTCAAGGGCGCCCGCGACGTTACGCAGCGCCGACTTTGGCCAGATCGCCTGATTTAAGTCAGCAGCGCGAATGGCGCTGAGTGAAAATTCAGAGTTGAGCACAGGCGCAGAGTATTCGATGGCCGATCACATGCGATCAGGTGCGCTGACCCCGAGCAATTGCAGGCCGTTGAAAATTGTTTGCCGGGTCGCGGCACATAGCCAAAGTCGCGCCACCTGCTCTGGAGTTAACTCCTCATCACCGCGTGGCAAAACCCGGCAACTGTCGTAGAAGCGGTGGTAGATCGATGCCAAATCCTCAAGATAACGAGCTACCCGATGGGGTTCGCGAAGCTCAGCCGCGCCAGCAACAACTCTCGGGAACTCGGCGAGTGCGCCAAGGAGCTCATTCTCACGCTCATGTGAAAGTAAGCCAGCGTCAAAATTAAGGTCTCGCCAAGCTATGCCAAGCTCGGCAGCGTTACGCAGTACCGAGGCGATGCGCGCATGGGCGTACTGGACGTAGAAAACTGGATTGTCATTGCTGCGCAGCGTGATGACCTCAAGGTCAAGGGTCAACGGAGAATCCACCGGGTATCGGATCAGCGAGTATCTTGCGGCGTCGACCCCCACTTCGTCAACGAACTCATCAAGGGTCACGATGTTGCCGGCTCGTTTTGACAGCTTTACTTCCTCACCACCACGAGTGATTTTTACCAACTGCCCAATCAGGACTTCTACCTGATCGAGTTGATCACCGTTGCAAGCAGCAACGGCCCGCAGCCTATTCACGTATCCGTGATGATCTGCACCGAGTAGATAAATACAAATATCAAAGTTGCGCTCACGTTTGTCTACGTAGTAGGCAGTATCGGATGCAAAGTATGTGTATTCGCCATCGGCTTTGATCAATACCCGGTCTTTATCGTCACCAAAATCCGTGGTACGCAACCACACTGCGCCATCAAGCTCATACACATGGCCCTGTGCTCGCAGCCGATCCATCCCGTGCTCAACCGAATTTGACTCATGCAGCGCACGCTCAGATGCCCATAAATCGAAATGTGTCCGGAACTGTTCAAGAACCTGCTGCTGCTGCTTTAGCTGAAGAGCGTAGGCGGCTTCACGAAATGAGATGAACTGTTCTTCGATCGGTAACTCTTTGATGCTCGGGCGCGCAATGACAATGGCCGCCGCAAGATCATGGATATAAGCACCCTTATAGCCATCTTCGGGGATCACCTGACCATGTGCCGATGCCATAACAGATGCGCCGAACTTATCCATCTGCACACCGCGGTCATTGATATAGAACTCGGTCGAAACGTGAGCCCCGGCGGCAACAAGTACCCGGGCCATGGCATCACCCACCGCGGCCCATCTGGTGTGACCAAGATGCAATGGGCCGGTGGGGTTCGCTGAGATGAATTCGAGGTTGATTTGCTGTCCGGCAAGGGCGGTACCGGTGCCATAGTCGGCACCCTTCTCGACAATAATCTGTGCCGTTTGGCCCAAAGTGGCACTATCGAGGCGGATATTGATGAATCCCGGCCCAGCAATCTCAGCCGCCGCGACCCCGGGAATTTCAGCGATCAGAGGCGCCAAGGACTCGGCTATTACCCGGGGGGCCAACTGGGCAGCCTTTGCTAATGCTAGGGCGATATTGGTCGCATAATCCCCGTGGGCACGTGATTTTGGGCGTTCCAGCCTCAACTCCTCCGGGATTTCTAGTACTAGGCCGCTCTGGGATACCCACTCCAAGGTCGCGGCTCGCACGCTCACCGCTAGGTCCTCTGGAGTCACTGGTGGAGCGTATCTACCCATTTTTACTTATTTTCAGGGGGCCGGCGGCTATGCTCCAATTAGGCAAGGCCAGATCAGCACCACCGTTCCATAATGCCCACATTGGCGGGTGTCGGACTTTCTGAGCACGTGCACAGATGCCGGGACGAGGTTTGAACGGCTAGGCCACGCGACGGGCGACCGTCCGTCGCGACGTTCCGCGCAAGGAGAATGTGCACCATGGCTCAAGGCACCGTGAAATGGTTTAACGCTGAAAAGGGCTACGGCTTTATCGCCCAGGCTGACGGCGGACCGGACGTTTTCGTCCATTACTCGTCAATCCAGTCGGACGGCTACCGTTCACTGGAAGAGAACCAGGCAGTGGAGTTCGAGATCGTTCAAGGCCCCAAGGGCCCACAGGCTGACAAAGTTACCGTTGGCTAGCTAAACCTGCTTAACGTGAAGGGCCTCGCCGATTGGCGGGGCCCTTCACTTATGCCACTTCCTAATCCCCCGATTCGGTAGTGACACTTACTGATGTACCTACATTTTGATCAGGTCAAACATCAAATGCGGCGAGTCTTGTAAGCAAACTGTCAGGATTGGTTGTTTAACTCAACTCCTGCCACACGCGCCACAGGCCTGTCAAATTTATTTTGCCAGATCACTTTTACGCTGGCATTGCGCCTCAATCTCGGCACCTACTAGCAGGCCCAGGAACCCCGCATAAAACCAGAGCAAAAAAACCACAACCCCGCCAAATACGGCAATGGCCGAACCAAGGGTTGTCGACAAATTTGCATAAACCCCAAGCCCGGCGCTAACGAACAGCAACCATATTGTCGTGACGATCGGCCCGAGGGCGAGCAGGCGAACCGGCCTTGGGTTATTCGGTGCATGCTGCATGACCCACCTTGTCGCCAGCCAAATGAGCAGTGCTCCAACTACCCAGTCAATTACCCCAATCCCCGAAAAGACCCGCACGTCCGTAAAACCCAGCCAATACAGAATTTGAGGCAATACCGTCAGGGCAACAAAGACGCCAACCACCACCACCATGCCAATTAAAGTGATCAACGTCGCGATAACGCGTCCTATAACACCGCGGCGTTTGGCTGTTGTTTCGAATACGCCGTCAAGTGCCAGACGCAACCCATAAACAACTTTAGAAGCGGCATAGATCGCCACCAGCGCACCGACTAGAGACGTAGCGGTAACTCCACCCACGGATGAATGCTCGGTAGCAGCAATAAGGGAATCAGTAACTGGCTTTAACGCACCCGCTTCGATTGGGGCCTGCACTGCTAGTGAATTTATCGCTTCGCGCACTTGATCAAGGCCAATCAGCAGGCTGGTCAAGGCACCAATGACTATGGCGGCGGGTGCAACCGCTAGGGCGACGAAGTAGGCCAAGCCACCGGCGGCCAGTGAGTTTCGATGTTCGGTGAACCGCAATCCGATTTCTCGAATGTCGGTGATCGCGGCCTCAACTCGTGGGTGCACAGACATATCGTTGCACCCTTCGCTACCGCGAGCTCGCGCACTCACCAGGGCAGGGCGCTGCTTACCTGACATGATTACCAGGTGAGCCATAGTTTGATAACTGGTCGCACCACCGGGCCAAGATCCTTGGCACTTTGGGCTTGGCTCTCGATCGCCGCTGCCCTAGCAACTATCGCACTTAAGTTCTGGGCGTATCTACTGACCGGCTCGGTCGGCCTGCTATCCGATGCCCTTGAATCGGTGGTAAATCTAGTGGCGGCAATTGTCGCGGTAATCGCATTGTCCATCGCCGCGCGCCCCGCAAACAACACCCACCACTACGGGCACGGCAAGGTGGAGTACTTCTCCGCGGGCATCGAAGGGCTGATGATCTTCGTCGCTGCCATGGTCATCATGTACTCCGCCGTCGAAAGACTCCTGCACCCACAGGCCCTTGACGCCGTCGGGGTCGGCTTACTCATCACACTCATTGCGACAGCGATTAATGCCGCGGTCGGCTGGCTGATCTTGCGGGCCGGGCGCAGGCACCGATCACTGACTTTGGTCGCTGACGGCAAGCACCTGCTCACCGATGTCTGGACATCAATTGGCATCGTGATCGGCGTTGGGTTAGTTGCCCTCACCGGCTGGCTGCCACTGGACTCAATAGTTGCCATTGCGGTTGGGCTGAATATTTTGTGGACGGGGTTCACCTTGGTCCGCAATTCAGTCCACGGGCTGATGGATCGAGCACTAAATGCCACCGATGAAGCCCGCGTCATTGAAGTCGTCAACTCGTTCGTTGCCGAGTACCCACCCGGCCAGCTGGCTTTTCACGCCCTGCAGACCCGAGAATCCGGCCAGCAGCGGTTCGTCTCACTGCATGTACTGGTACCCGGCCAGTGGACGGTCGCCACCGGGCATGATCTAGTCGAAAGAGTCGAGTCGGCAATCGCACTAACGCTACCCGGGGCCCATATCCAGACCCATCTTGAGCCCAGCGAAGACCCAAGGTCATACGACGACGTAGGCGGCGGCCATAGCGGACTCGATACCCGTAACTAGCTCAAGGCGCCACCAGCGCGCACCCCAACAGCTTGTGCGCCACCAGCGCGCACCCCAACAGTTTGTGCGCCACCCACTGCGGCACAATGTGCCATTGAGCGAAGTCGCTCTGCGCCTCCGTAGCTCAGGGGATAGAGCGCCGGTTTCCGGTACCGACGGTCGCAGGTTCGAATCCTGCCGGGGGCACGTTAGGAGGTGATCCTGATGGCATATCTGCTGCTTTTGCTGGCTATCGTCAGTGAAATAATCGGCACGCTTGCGCTCAAAGCTAGCGACGGTTTCAGCCGACTGTGGCCATCATTGATCGTGGTTGCCGGATACGGCTTGGCATTCACGTTACTGGCCCAGACCCTAAAAAGTCTTGGAGTTGGGCCCACTTACGCAACTTGGTCGGCCCTGGGCACCGTTGGCGCCGCCGTTGGTGGTTGGTTGATCTTCGGCGAGAAGATGAGCCCGGTTTCCATCGGAGGCATGGGCATTGTCATAGCCGGCATTGTGATCATGCAATGGGGTAGCGTCACCAGGTGAACCAGCCCCCGATGAGCAACGCTCGTGTCACGACCCACTTCGCAACTGTCACCACCGGCTACTACCCGGTCGTAGTTGCAGTGTTTTGCGGCTTACTCTTAATTTCAAATATCGGGGCCACCAAGCTAATTGAATTCGGGCCCATCATCACCGATGGTGGTGCATTTCTCTTCCCGCTCGTCTACATAACCGGCGACGTACTCAGCGAGGTTTACGGGCTCAAAGCAGCAAGGCGGGCAATCTACCTCGGATTCGCCCTCGCAGTACTTGCGGCATTTACCTTTTGGCTGGTGCAGATCTCCCCGCCAGCAAACGGTTATATAAACCAAGAAGCTTTCGAGGCCGTTTTGGGATTTGTTCCCCGAATTGTTCTCGCCAGTATTTGCGGCTACCTCGTTGGGCAGTTGCTCAATGCCTACGTGCTGGTGAAAATCAAGGAACGCACTCAAGAAAAAGCACTCTGGCTGCGCTTGATCGGATCGACGGTCATCGGTGAACTAGCCGACACCGTGGTCTTTTGCACGATTGCCTTCTACGGAATTATCACCGGGGGCGAGTTTCTAAATTATGTGATCGTTGGATACATCTACAAGACTCTCCTCGAGGTCGTCCTGCTACCCATCACCTATCGGGTAATAGCCGCGGTCAAAAAGCGTGAGCCCACCTACTGATTTGCCAAATCCCACAGAAACAACTAGTTTTCCCACGAAATTCAACGCCAAATGTTAAAATTCGTCTCCCATAGGGCACTCCCCCTGACACTGGAAAGGCTCCGCCATGAAAGCACGTGCAACCGGATCTAGAATCTTTGCCGGAGTGGCCGCCATGGCCGCTTTCGCCACTATTTTCGCGGGTGCAGCTTCGGCTGCAGCGTGCGAAGTGGAGGTGTGCGCGCCGTGGCCAACCAAGCTACCGACTTACCCGACCACGACCCTTGAATATTTGTCAGGTCCACTCGCCCAGCAGAACATGGAGGCGAAGCCCTACAGCACCGGCAAGAACAAGATGTGGCT
>CAFABK010000021.1_pt1 | contig 21387 bp, 18 predicted proteins | sample 7267871 | NCBI WGS metagenome assembly CAFABK01 (sample SAMEA6814009, study PRJEB35770) | freshwater metagenome | biome: Freshwater; feature: Freshwater reservoir; material: water | place: Czech Republic | collected 2016-04-20 | depth 30m m | reverse complement strand
GCACGGGAGCTCACGGATCTGACTGTGGCGATGCCACAGCAGCGCCCGAGCGTGCCTGTCTTGCGCGTTGTGCCAGTAAGCCACCGGGCCCGCCATGCACTGCGCCTGTTCGCGGTATTGGCGCTCGCGGCTGGCCTGACATCGGCGGTAATGGCCGGTTTCTCGATTTTAGTTAGTGGCTGGGGCCCAATCTGATGGCTACTTCAGTGGGCCACCTGCCGGTGATGCCAGCTCGGGTCATCGCGCTCTTGGCGCCGGCCCTTTCGGCCCCGGGTGCGGTACTCGTGGATGCGACCGTGGGGCTGGGCGGACACGCCGAATACGCCCTTCAGCAATTTCCCGAGCTACTTCTAGTTGGCCTTGATAGAGATAACGATGCCATCGAGTTATCACGTGAACGACTAGCGAATTTCGGTGAGCGCATCACCCTTGTGCATGCGGTCTACGACGAACTGCCGCAGGTTTTAACTTCGCTGGGTTTGCCATCGGTACAGGGAATCCTGTTTGATCTTGGAGTTTCCTCGATGCAACTAGATGTCGCTGAGCGCGGCTTCTCATATGCGAACAACTCACCGCTAGACATGCGGATGGATGCTTCCACGGGTATGACGGCGGCAGACGTACTAAACACCTATGACGAAAAGCACCTTGCGCGCGTGCTGCGTATTTATGGCGAAGAGAAGTTTGCCGGGCGAATTGCCTCCAAGATCGTTGCCGAGCGCGCGGTAGCACCATTTAGTAACTCCACGCGGTTGGTTGAACTTATTCGCGATGCGATCCCGGCACCGGCTCGGCGCACTGGAGGCAATCCGGCTAAGCGCACCTTCCAGGCTTTGCGAATTGAAGTAAACGGCGAGCTGGATGCACTCCGAGCCGCGCTGCCTGCTGCTCTTGATGCACTTTGCCTTGGGGGGCGCATTGTGGTGATGTCATATCAATCACTTGAAGATCGCATGGTTAAGCAGGTACTCGCCAAGGGTGCACATCCTGATGTGCCGCGCGGGCTGCCGGTCATTCCCGACAACCTGCTTCCGTGGCTGCATTTGCTAACGCGCGGTGCCGAGATTGCGGATGAAAGTGAACTGGCCGGTAATCCGCGATCGGCATCAGTTCGCATTCGTGCAGCAGAGCGGGTGGCGGCATGAGTTCAACTGCCCGTAAGCACGAGGTGGCCCCTGAGATCTTGGGTGATATTGACTCCGCTACCACTGACGCCACGGAGTATGCAACTCGCGGCGCACATGCGCGTGGGCATGCTCGGCCGAACTTGCGTTTGGTTTCGCCACTTCGTGCAGAGCGCGCGAGCCGTGGAGTCTTTATCCTCTTTGTCACGGGGTTGCTCGGTATCGGCCTGGTTGCCATGTTGGTGATTAACACGTCGTTGGCCCAAGGTGCATTTACCCTCAGTGAGTTGCAGCAGGAGCAGGCGGCACTTTCAGAGCAGGAAGCCGCACTCACCCAGGTGGTGGAGGCGGCATCTACTCCGGGAACCCTCGAAAGTCAGGCTCGGGCACTTGGGATGGTGCCGAGTCAAAATCCGGTCTTCCTGCGCCTACCCGACGGCGCAATTCTCGGCAATCCCAAGCCGGCCCCGGGTCGCCCGGTTACCAACCCGTTAGCGGCTACCTCGATGATTGCGACTCCCGCTGATGCCACGGCGCTGGAGGCGGTAAGTGGGGACGCGGTAGGTACCGATCTGCCGATAGCGCCGGGGGAGAACTATGACCCGGCCGCTGCGGATGCGGCAAAGTCCGCGAATTTAATTATTGGTGCCGGTAAGGGTGCCGGTAAGGGCGCCGGTAAAGGCGCCGCTAAGGGCAATCAAAATGAGAACTCGATGTGGACCGAAATACCGATTCAGATTGGCAATATCAGCACCGATGCCGGCCTTGTCGCCAAGCCGGTGAACTGAGTAACGGCTCCGGTATGGCCAGCACCTCAACTCGTCAGCGCTCTAGTTCAGGGGCAAGAGTTGAACGCCCACGTGATCGGCGCCCGGTAGCCAATCTGCGACTTGGCAGTCCTTATAAGCGTGGTGGAATTCTCACTTTGGTGACCGTCATCGTACTCACGATTTTTGCGGCTCGGCTAATTGATTTACAGGCCGTACGCGGTGAATCCCTGGCGTCAGCAGCCCTTGATCAACGACTACGAACCGTGCCAATTATGGCCGGGCGCGGTGACATCATTGACGCGAATGGGCAGCCGCTAGCAGTAACTGTCGAAGCCCGCAATTTGACGGTCGACCAAACTTTGGTGAGTGACCCCACCGCGGTGGCTATTGCACTGTCACCAATTCTCGGCACAGATATTGGCGAACTAATCACTCGTTTGACCGGTGATCGCCGGTTTGTGTATGTCGCTAAAGAGTTGACTCCTGATACCTGGCGGCGGATCGAAGCGCTGAGATTACCCGGCATCTTCAGTGAAGGGACAGCGAGGCGGATTTATCCAGGTGAAGACCTTGGTGCCAATGTCGTTGGATTCGTAGGTGCGGACGGCACTGGTGCAGGTGGTATTGAATACGCCTATGAAGCCGTACTCGCAGGCACAGCTGGGAGTGTGACATTTGAGCGGGGCCCGGGTGGTCGGGCAATTCCAACCGCGCAACAAAACCAGGTTGATGCAACGGCCGGAGCCAGCGTGCAGTTGACAATCAACCGCGACATCCAGCACGTTGCCCAAGCCGCAATCGCAGCTCAGGTGGCATCCTCGCGAGCAGATAGCGGCACCGTTGTGGTGATGGATCCCAAGACTGGGAAAATCCTCGCATTGGCTGAAGCACCGACGTTTGACGCGAATAAAGCTGGCTCGGCAGCTGCCGATGATCGTGGTAATCGGGCACTGAGTGACGTCTATGAGCCGGGGTCTACGAGTAAGTTGATGACATTGGCGGCGGTTGTCGATCAAGGAATGGCAACCCCGTATTCGACTTTCACGGTTCCAAGTGGCCTCAAGCGCGGAGGCAAAGTCTTCCGCGACAGCACCCCACATGGCACTTTGCAACTCACTCTGGCTGGAGTGATGGCGAAGTCAAGCAACATGGGGACAATTTTGGCCGCTGAGCGGATAGGTGGAAGAACCCTTTATGGCTACCTAAAGAAATTTGGTATCGGTGAAGTTACCGGGCTTAATTTCCCCGGTGAAAGCACCGGCAGAGTGCCTGATTACAAGGATTGGAGCGCTACCTCATTTCCGACCATCGCATTTGGTCAAGGGCTGAGTGTCAATGCGGTACAGGCCGCCAGCGTTTATGCAACTATTGCCAATGACGGGGTTCGGGTGCAGCCCAGTTTGGTAGCTGGGGTGATCAACGAGGATGGGTCGGTAAATCAGCCGCCGAAACCTATTTCCACTCAAGTTGTCAGCCCCGAAACCGCGCAGCAGGTTAGCGCAATGCTTGAGAGCGTTGTCGGTGAAGGCGGAACTGGCATGAATGCGAAAATCCCCGGGTATCGAATTGGGGGCAAGACCGGTACCGCAATGTATGTCGACCCCTCATGTGGCTGCTATCGGGGTGGGGTAGTCGCTTCGTTTATCGGGATTGCTCCGGCCGACGATGCGCAGCTAGTTGTTGCAGTGAGCTTGGTGAATCCACGTAGCGGCCGTTACGGTGGCGAACTCGCTGCTCCGGTTTTTAAGAAAGTGATGACATACGCGCTGCAGGCCCAGCAAATACCTCCGACCGGTACTCGCCCAGCGAACTTGGCTTTGACATTTGGCGGCGGGTAGGCCCGATGACTTCAGTGCCACGGCCCATGCCGCGCACTACGACCCTCGCCGAGCTTTGTCCAGCGGCGGGTGGCTTTACGATCATAGGCGACAGCTCGGTACTTATTTCGGGCCTGGAATTAGATTCGCGCGAGGTGAAAAGCGGTGATCTATTCGCGGCTTTGCCTGGCCACATCACCCACGGCTCAACTTTCGTAGACTCGGCAATGGCGGCTGGGGCCGGCGGCGTCTTAACCGATGACGAGGGCGCGAAAAGTTTGGTTGCGAATGGGCCGGCCAACTTTCCGATTGTTATCGTGCAGAGCCCGAGGCAGGCGATTGGTGCCTTGGCGGCGCAGGTCTATCAAGGTTCACCTGACGACTTGCTAAGTGCTCCACTTCGACTATTTGGAGTTACCGGAACCAATGGCAAAACCACAGTTACCTACTTAGTCGAAGCAGGGCTGCGTGCCGCTGGTCGCACCACCGGATTAATAGGCACGGTCGGGGTGCGAATCGGCGACGAGTCTTTAAGTGCCATTCGTACAACTCCCGAAGCTCCGCATTTACACGCCTTGCTTGGCGTGATGCGTGAGCGTGGGGTCCAAGACGTTGCCATTGAAGTATCAAGCCACGCGCTGATGGAAGGGCGCGTCAATGGGCTTAGATTCTCGATTGCAGCATTCACGAATTTATCGCAGGATCACCTGGACTACCACGGCACCATGGAGGCATACTTCAGGGCGAAGGCAAATCTCTTTACCCCATCACGTGCAGGCATCGGGGTAATAGGTGTTGATACCCCGTGGGGTGCGCGGCTGGCGGCCGAAGCGAATATTCCGGTGGTGACCTGGTCGAGCCAAGGGGCGGTGGCCGACTGGAACTTGACTACTGTCGGTGGGCGAACTTTGGTGAATGGCCCAGGAGGCGAAGTACAAGAACTACAAAGTCGACTACCTGGTGCATTCAACCGGGCCAACAATTTATGTGCTTATGTGATGCTTCGAAGTGCCGGCATCACCCCGGATCAGGCAGCGGCCGGGCTTGCGTCAGTCTCGGTGCCCGGAAGAATGCAGGTGGTAGGTAAGTTTGCTGGTATTACCGGGGTTGTCGACTACGCGCATACCTCGGACGCGATAGCCGGTGCGATCGCCAGTGTGCGGGAGAATTGCCGGGGTGCGGTGATCGTAGTGCTCGGAGCAGGTGGGGATCGGGATCGACAAAAGCGCCGTGAGATGGGTGAATCAGCCGCTCTGCTCGCAGACCACGTTATCGTGACTGATGACAATCCAAGATCAGAAAACCCATCGCTCATCCGAGCCGCGGTAATGGAAGGAGTTAGATCTGTGACCGCGTCCAGTCGAGGCCATCTCGCCGCTGTCACGGAGATTGCTGGTCGCCGGGCCGCCATATTTCATGCGGTATCGCTATCTCGGTCTGGCGATTACGTGCTGGTACTTGGTAAAGGGCATGAACAAGGGCAGGAAGTCGCTGGCGTCATCATTCCATTTGATGATCGCGATGAATTGGTCGCGGCGCTCCAAGAGCAAGCCGGAGTTGTTTCATGATCGCCTTGAGTGTCGCCAAAATCGCTGAAATCCTTGATGGCACGGCGCATCAGGTTGATGTATCGGTAATCGTCAACGATTTAGTTACTGACTCGCGGCAGGCGGTAGCGGGTGCGATGTTTATAGCTATCCGCGGCGAAAACGTTGATGGCCATGATTTTGCTGCAAGTGCGATTAATAATGGGGCTTTAGTTGTGCTCGCTGGGCGCGAACTCGATGTGCCCTGCATTGTGGTGTCCGATCCGGTGCTGGCACTGGGCGCCCTTGCGCGCTGGGTGCGCGAGACTAAGTTGAGTTGCAAGGTTATTGCGATAACGGGATCAAGTGGTAAAACAAGTACGAAAGATCTGCTCGCTCAGGTTCTTGTAACTGCTGGAAGCACAGTGGCGGCAGTCGGATCCTTCAACACCGAGGTCGGTGTTCCGCTAACCATCTTGCGAGCGGATGAGGCAACGCAGTTTTTAGTACTCGAGATGGGCATGAGGGGTGCGGGGCACCTCACCTATCTCGCTGAGATCGCCGCCCCTGATATTGCGGCCATCATCAACATCGGATCCGCGCATGTCGGCGTGGTCGGCACCCAGGAGATGGTGGCACGAGCAAAAGGCGAAATTATCGCCACCTTGCCGAGCAATGGGATCGCAATTTTGAACCGCGACGATGCGATGGTCATGGAGCAGGCGGCTCGAACCGTGGCTCGGGTTGTTACCTGCGGTGAGTCGGTTGGTAGTGACATCCGGGCAACTGATGTTCGACTTGATGATCAAGCACGACCGAGTTTTACCCTGGTGATCGAGGATTTGAGTGTGCCGGTTGTTTTGCGCTACCACGGTAGGCATTTCGTTTCCAATGCGCTGATCGCGGCCGGTATCGCATACTCGCTAGGTGTCAATATCGAGACCATCGCCATGGCATTGCGCGCAGCAACCCCCGCAAGTAAATGGCGAATGGAAGTTCATCAACTACCTCGAGGTATCACCCTGATCAATGACGCGTATAACGCTAATCCGGAGTCGGTACGTGCAGCAATCGATACGCTTGCGGCAATGGCCGCAGGACGACGCACCTGGATTGTTCTTGGTGAAATGCGCGAACTCGGTGCGAGGTCTGATGCCGAGCACACGACGATTGGCGCCTATGCAGCCAAGAATGGGATTGATCAGCTCATGTGCATCGGGGAGGGTGCGCGCCCAGCGCTTTTGGGGGTAAGCGAAGGGGCTGCGACCAACACCACGTGGTTCGCAGACTCAAGTGGCGCGATTAGTGCACTTGAAAGTGGCCTTGCACCCGGTGACGTGGTCTTAATTAAGGCCTCACGGAGTATTGGCTTGGATGTGGTGGCATCGGCACTAATGCAACTAGGTGCCGCATGAGACTTGTAGTCATAGCAGGGGCGATAGCCACGATTATTTCACTCATAGGCACTCCGATCTTGATTAAGTTATTGAGCCGCCGCGGCTACGCGCAAGCCATCCGGGTGACGACTGAGACCGGTAAATATCCTGACCACGAGGGCAAGCGAGGTACTCCGTCCATGGGCGGGGTCGCAATCTTGGCGGGTGTTCTTGCCGGCTACTTCATAACCCATTTGGTTACCTGGCGGCCGTTGACCGCATCCGGATTACTTATTTTGTTCTTGATGGTTGGCCTGGGGTTGGTTGGTCTGGCCGATGACTACCTGAAGATTTTCAAACAACGTAGTACCGGCCTACGGGCACGCACAAAATTAGTTGGCCAGGCGATTGTGGCGCTAGCCTTCGCATGGCTGTCATTGCAATTTCCGGTGGATGGCAGCACCCCTGCATCGATGGCAGTGTCATTCGTACGCGACACCTCGCTGGTGCTTCCACTCGGGCTATTTTTACTTTGGGTCTGGTTCTTGGTTACTGCTACGACAAACGGGGTTAATCTCACCGATGGACTTGATGGCTTAGCCATCGGTGCTTCAACGATGACATTTCTCGCATATGTGTTCATAAGTATTTGGCAGTACGGCCAAAACTGTGCCTTTGCTGCGACCTCGACGTGCTATTCCACTTTGAATCCGCTGGATCTATCAATCGTGGCGGCGTCAGCGGCCGGGGCTTGTTTTGGTTTTTTGTGGTGGAATACCACCCCTGCGCGCATTTTCATGGGCGATACGGGCTCATTAGCCCTTGGTGGTGGCATCGCAGGATTAGCGGTCCTGTCGAGAACTGAGTTGCTCCTTCCCTTGCTCGCTGGTCTCTTCTTAATCACCGCGTTGTCAGTGATCGGCCAAGTTGGATCTTTTAAACTCACTGGGCGACGTATCTTGCGCATGGCACCCTTGCATCATCATTTTGAAATGCTTGGTTGGCCAGAGATTCAGATTGTTGTTCGATTCTGGATTATCCAAGGGCTTTGCATTGGCGCCGGCCTAACGCTTTTTTACGCTGAATGGGTGCGCGCGTGATCGAATCCTTGAACCGTGATTCTGATTGGTCCAAGTATCTCGTTGTGGTTGCGGGTATCGGTATTGCTGGTTATGCATGTGCCGATGCGTTAATGCAATTGGGCGCGCGCGTAACAGTTGTTGATAGCGGTGATGGACCTATTCAACAAGAGCGTGCAGAAATCTTGCGCACCCTCGAGGTAAAAGTCGAACTCGGGTATGTTGGTGATGTCCCAGCCTGTGACCTGTTAGTGGTTTCACCCGGTCTACGCCCCACGCATCAATTGATTACCTCCGCAATTGCGGCTGGCATCTGTGTGTGGGGTGAATTGGAGCTAGCCTGGCGGCTGCGACCTAGTGACTCACCTGCACCGTGGTTGGTGGTTACTGGCACCAACGGTAAAACGACCACCACCATGATGCTGGAGTCAATGCTTAGCGCAGGCGGATTCAATGCGGTCGCTGCCGGCAATATCGGCACCTCGCTGGTGGATGTAGTCATGCATGACTCCTATGAGGTCATTGCGGTAGAGGTGGGCGCACCGCAGTTGCCTTTTGTGCATTCAATGAGCCCGCATTCAGCGGTCTGCTTGAACATCGCCGATGATCACCTAGACCATTTTGGGTCGAAGGTGGCCTATGTGGCCGCAAAGGCAAAGATTTTTGAGCGCACGCAGGTCGCCGCCGTTTACAACGCCGATGACTTGTCGACGCGGCTCCTGGTTGAAGAAGCAGATGTGGTTGACGGGTGTCGAGCCATCGGCTTTACGCTCGGGGTCCCGGGGCTATCGATGCTCGGGGTTGTCGACGGGGCTTTAGTCGACCGTGCATTCATCCCAAATCGCCAAGACACGGCCCAGGAGTTAGCTCTGGTAAGTGATGTGCAACCGAATGCGCCACATAATGTGGCTAACGCACTGGCCGCGGCCGCTCTGGCTCGGGCATTTGGGGTGCCGGCAAAGAAAATTCAAGCCGGCCTCCGGGCTTTTGTGCCCGCGGCACACCGCATTGCGTATGTGGCGACGGTGGATGGCGTGGATTTTGTGGATGATTCAAAAGCAACAAATACTCATGCAGCGCTGACCTCCCTGCTGGCATACCCAAAGGTGGTTTGGTTGGCTGGCGGCATGGCCAAGGGTCAGGAATTCGCCGACCTAGTTCAGCAGTCGCGCGCGCATTTGCGCGCGGTCATCGTCATCGGCGTGGACCGGGCGATAATTGCCGAATCGGTGTCACGACACGCCCCGGATGTCCCCGTCTTGAGCATGGATCGGACCGACACTGGTGTCATGCGAGAGGTCGTCGAGGCGGCCATGGGTTTCGCGAAACCAGGAGATACCGTGCTGCTGGCTCCGGGGTGTGCATCCTGGGATATGTTCACCGATTACGGCCATCGTGGCAGTACCTTCGCTGATGCGGTGCACGAGATGGTGGCGGTAAGCGCCGGTGATCAGCAGTGACCGCAATCGATCATGGCGGTGATCAGACCACCGCTGACCCTGAGATTTTAGACCGGCGGCTTTCGGGCCGGATCAAAGTGCTACTTGCCCACCCACTAAGTACTTATTACCTTCTCATCGGCGCCTCGATGTTGCTGCTCGTTCTCGGTGTGATCATGGTTTTGTCGGCCTCAAGTATTGAAAGTTATCGGGTATTTGGATCGGCGTATACCTTGGCACAGCGGCAGGCGATGTTTGCGGTAATAGGCGTGATCGTCATGATTCTCGCGGCGCGTACCGCCGTAGTGCTCTGGCGGAAAATTTCGTGGCTCCTGCTCATCATTACGTTGCTATTGCTAATCCTTGTGTTGTTTATTGGCGTTGAGGTTGCCGGGCAACGTAACTGGATAGATCTCTTCGGGCCGTTTCGCCTGCAGCCAAGTGAGTTCGCCAAATTTGCACTGATCGTGTGGGGCGCTGACCTGTTATCCCGTAAGAGCCACCTGCTAAGCAACTGGAAGCACCTTCTCATCCCCCTACTACCGGTTGCCGGCCTCATGATGGTGCTGGTGCTCCTAGAAGGCGACTTCGGCAACGCATTCATGCTGGCGGCCATCACCTGCGGCATGCTCTTTGCAATTGGTGCTCCGCTTCGGCTCTTTGCGCTTATTGCCGGGCTGGGCGCATTAGGTGTGTGGCTCCTAACCATCGCTGCGCCTTATCGAATGGACAGATTCTCGGCCTGGCTGAGCCCGGGTAATGATCGCTTGGGCGCGGACTGGCAGGTGAATCAAGGCCAATACGCCCTAGGTACCGGTGGTTTCTGGGGGGTGGGCCTCGGCGCCAGCCGTGAGAAATGGGGGGCTTTGCCCGAAGCCCACACCGATTTCATTTTCCCGGTTATTGGTGAAGAACTTGGATTAGTCGGCACCTTGGCCGTTCTTGGGCTATTCGCGATCTTGGCGTTTGCGATCTTCCGACTCAGCCGGACTACCAGCGACGCATTTGTGCGCGTGGCCGCTGCCGGAGTTGGATCATGGATCGTGGTTCAGGCCATCTTGAATATTGGCTCGGTCCTGGGTCTACTGCCGATAACTGGGGTGCCGCTTCCACTTGTATCATACGGAGGCTCCTCACTGCTACCGATACTCGCAGCGATCGGCATGCTCCTTGCCTTCACTCGTCAAGAACCTGCAGCCAGAACTGCGCTTCGTCGCAAGTCAACGGCAATGTCACTGCGACGAAGGTAGCTAATGTCTGCGCTCCCACTGCGCGTCGTACTCGCCGCCGGTGGCACCGCCGGTCATATCGAGCCGGCACTTAATCTTGCTGATGAACTAATTGCACTTGATCCGAATACCGTCATTACCGTGATCGGAGGCGATCGGGGTCTTGAGTCAACTTTGGTACCGGCTCGGGGCTATCCGCTGCTCAGTGTGCCGGCGGCCCCAATGCCAAGGCGGGCCAGTTTGGATATCTTGCTGGTTTGGCCACGGCAACGGGCGGCAAAGCGTTTAGCCAAGGGCCATTTACGTGATTTGAAGGCAGATGTTGTGGTGGGATTCGGTGGTTACGCAGCGCTCCCTACTTATCTTGCAGCCCGCGAGCTTCGAATCCCGGTGGTGATTCATGAAGCAAATGCCCGGGCTGGACTAGCCAATCGGGTTGCCGCGCGGTTCACCTCGCTGGTTTATGTCTGCGTGCCAGGTTCGTTGCCGGATGCAAAAGTTATGGGCCTCCCTTTACGACCCGAAATAGCCGGCTCACAACAAGCCGATTCGAAGTCGGAAGCATTGGCAAATTTTGGCTTGGGCTTAAGCCAACCTGTACTTTTGGTTTTTGGCGGCTCGCAGGGTGCGCAGCACTTAAATGAGGCACTAGCCGGAGCGCTACCGCACCTTTTAGCTGCCGGTATTCAGGTACTTCACGCCTATGGTTCGCGGAACCTAGCGCCGGAGGCTTCACCGGGATATGTGCCAATTCCTTACATCAATCGGATGGATCTAGCGTACGCGGCTGCTGACCTTGCAGTGACTCGCGCGGGGGCAATGACCTGCGCTGAGCTGACCGCGGTCGGACTGCCAGCAATCTATGTGCCGCTACCTATCGGCAATGGTGAACAGCGGCTCAATGCCTTGCCAATTGTTGATGCAGGTGGTGGGCTCTTGGTATCCGATGCGGACTGCACTGCGAGGTGGCTGACGGCGATGGTGCCACCGCTCATGCACGACTTTGGCAGATTAACCGCTATGGGAGCAGCAGCGGCAGGCTTGGGCGACCGCGGTGCTGGTCGGCAATTCGCCGAAGTCATTTTGCAAGTCGCACAGGCAAGTAAAGGAGAGCAAAAATGACGGCTCCGCAGGCCGTTGCCGGCCTTGGCCGGGTGCACATTGTTGGCATCGGAGGTGCCGGCATGTCGGGTATTGCGCGCATCATGGTGGCACAAGGCATCGAAGTTTCGGGCAGTGATGCCAAGGACTCACGTCGGCTGCAAGCCTTGCAGGCGATTGGCGTTCGAACTCACGTTGGCCATGATGCAAAGTTTGTAGCCGGCATCGACACCCTGGTTTACTCAACAGCAATCCCACCCGAGAATCCCGAGCGGTCAGCCGCAGAGTCCAGTGGGATTCGCGTCCTTACTCGAGCCGATGCCCTTGCATATGTCATGAGAGGGAGCCGGACGGTTGCGGTGTCAGGTGCACACGGTAAAACCACGACCACGTCGATGCTGACCGTGGCGCTTCAGCACTGCGGAGCCGATCCGTCATTTGCAATCGGTAGCGAGTTAAACGAGTCGGGCTCAAATGCGCACCTCGGCAGTGGCGACATTTTTGTGGTCGAGGCCGATGAGAGCGACGGTACTTTCCTAAAGCTTGGCCCGAGCGCGGCGATTGTCACCAATGTTGAGGCAGACCACCTGAACTACTGGGGGCATTTTGAGGCTATTGAGCAGGCTTTCGTTGATTTCGCATTGCAGGTCAGCACTCGATCCGGATTCATCGCGGTTTGTGTCGATGACGAGGGAGGGGCCCGGTTAGTAGGTCAAGCTCGTGCCATGGGTGTTGATGTTCGCACCTACGGGCAATCACCAGACGCCGATTTCAGGGTTACCGGCGCCGCTCTGGTGGGCCGCGGATGGCACTTCAATATCGAACTCGCCGGCGAAGTTATCGGCCAAATTCAATTGCAAGTTCCGGGCCTACACAATGCCCTCAACGCAACTGCCGCTTTCGTCACGGCGGTTGGTTTAGGTTTTGATCCTGAATTGGTCCAGGTGGGTCTGGGTGGTTTTAGTGGCACCCGCCGCCGATTTGATTTCAAAGGTGAAGTTGGTGGGGTCAGAGTTTTTGATGACTATGCCCATCACCCAACCGAGATCGCCGCCACCTTGACAGCCGCTCGCGATGTCGCAGGGGCGGGCCGGCTGATTGTGGCATTTCAGGCCCACCACTACTACCGCACGGCGATGTATTTGCAGGAGTTTGGTGCGGCTCTCGGCTTGGCAGACGAGGTGGTCGTGCTTGAAGTCTTTGCACCTGGCGAAACCCCAATTCCGGGGGTCAGCGGTCAGACAATGGCGGCCCAGGTGCCGCTGGATCCAACAAATGTGGTGTTTGAACCTTCGTGGTCCGCGGTGGCCGGTCAGTTGGCTGCACGTGCGAACTCAGGTGATGTAATCATGACTTTGGGCGCCGGTGATATTGGGATGATCGGGTTGGAGATCTTGGATATCTTGCGGGAGCGGGGATGAGCGCTCCAGTAATTCCACTTGATGTGCAGGCTCGTGAAACTAAACCGCGCCGGCGCTGGCGTGGACTAGTTTTTGTGATGTTGGCGTTGCTTGCTACAGCAGCTATTTGGCTGGTTTGGTTTTCATCGGTTTTTGTTGTTCGTGATGTTCGAGTAATTGGTGTCACCGGGAGCCCAGCCGCCACGGTGCTGGCCAGTGCCGCAGTGCCCCTTGGGGTACCAATGGCTCGTCTTGATGCGGGTGGGGCAACAGCCCGCATCATGTTGTTGCCGTGGGTGGGTTCGGTTGAAGTGCGCCGGGGTTGGCCAAGTGATGTCATCTTGGCGGTAGTACCTCGGATCGCGATTGCTACCCAACTTGGTACCGGTCGTGGGGTTGATTCAAGTGGTCTGGCATTTGATGCACCCGGGCCACTTGCGGAAAATTTGCCAGCCATCGACGCCGATGGGGTTGGTCTAGTTGCAGCGGTCACCGTTTGGCAGTCCTTGCCGGCACCACTGCTCGCGAAAGTTGTGGGTATTTCGGCTAGCACTCGTGATGATGTTGAGCTGGTTTTAAAGTCTGGGTCCAAGGTGCTCTGGGGCAGTGCCGAGCAGGGCGAACTGAAGGCCCAAGTGCTGGCAGCGCTGCTGCAGCGGCGGGCCGGCGTCTATGACGTTTCAGCCCCAGAGCTGCCAACCACCCAGCAGGAAAAGGCCGGATAGCAATAAATTTCGGTGAGTTATAGGGGGTTTTTGCTTAGCCGCAAAAGAAATCACCCCCCCACCTTGCGCAACACCGGCCCCACCCTCTACCCTCCCGCCGGTTGTAAGTAGGCCGAAAACTCACCCTGAACTTGAGGTTGAGACTCGGCAAGGTTAGGCAGTTCGAGGTCACCGCCTCGGACATGACTGAAGGGAAGAGAAGCCGTGGCAGCTCCGCAGAACTATCTGGCAGTGATCAAGGTTGTTGGTATTGGCGGCGGTGGGGTGAACGCGGTTAACCGAATGATCGAAGTTGGTCTCAAAGGCGTTGAGTTCATTGCGATCAACACTGACGCGCAGGCGCTGTTGATGAGCGATGCCGACGTCAAATTGGATATCGGCCGGGAGCTAACCCGCGGCCTTGGCGCTGGCGCTAATCCTGAGGTGGGCATGAAGGCCGCCGAGGATCACATCCAAGAAATCGAAGAAGTACTCAAGGGCTCTGACATGGTCTTCGTTACCGCTGGTGAAGGCGGTGGCACTGGTACCGGCGGTGCTCCGGTGGTGGCGCGAGTGGCTAGATCCCTGGGCGCCCTCACCATTGGTGTCGTGACGCGCCCATTTGGATTTGAAGGCCGTCGTCGTCAGGCGCAGGCTGAAACAGGTATTGAGAGCCTGCGCGCTGAGGTCGATACCTTAATCGTTATTCCGAACGACCGCTTGCTGTCATTATCTGATCGCAATATCAGCGTGATTGATGCATTCCGGCAAGCCGACCATGTATTGCTCCAAGGGGTGTCAGGGATTACCGACCTGATCACCACCCCAGGGCTGATCAACCTCGACTTTGCCGATGTGAAGAGCATCATGCATGGAGCCGGATCTGCCCTCATGGGTATTGGCTCGGCGCGTGGTGAAGATCGCGCGGTCGAAGCCGCCGAGAAGGCCATCTCTAGCCCGTTACTCGAAGCCGGGATTGACGGGGCGCACGGAGTTCTGCTCTCGATTTCTGGCGGCAGTGACCTAGGGCTATTTGAGATCAATGAGGCGGCCCGCTTGGTTAGTGATGCAGCTCATCCAGATGCCAACATTATCTTTGGCGCCGTCATTGACGACACTCTCGGCGATGAGGTGCGCGTTACCGTCATCGCTGCTGGTTTTGATGGTGGCGAACCGCCGGCCCGCAAGGGTGTGTCGACAACTACTTCGGCCCGACGCCTCGATGACACCGGGTCTATCCCGGCGGTCACCGGTGAGGTACCGGTCGTTACTTCACCACCGGCTCGACCAGTGCAGCAGCCACGTACCGTCATCTTCGATGATGCCGATGACGGCCTTGATGTACCTGACTTCCTGAAATAGGAAAGCTAAATGAAAACTGTCACGGGCCACTTCGGTTCGCTGGCACCCGGCGGCCGCTCAGTAATCTGGGCGGCCACCGGTCGTTTTGGCGGGCACAGTCTGCCCCCCTTTGATGAACTTAATCTGGCCGACTATGTCGGGGATGAGCCCAGCAGGGTGCAACGCAATAGGCAGGTGGCTGCCGCGAGCATTGGCCTAACCGCGACTGATCTGGTGCTAATGCAAGGGGTGCACGGTGCCAACGTGGTGGTGGTGGAGAAGGGCTCGCCAGGGCTGCCCGGGGCACCTGGCTTTGATGCGCTGGTTACCAAAACACCAGGGGTGGGTCTAGTAGCACTTGCCGCTGATTGTGTGCCGATAGTGCTAGCCGATGTTGCCAATCAAGTCATTGGCGCAGTGCACTGTGGCTGGCGCGGCTTGGCGGCGGGAGTGGTGCCGGCGGTGCTGGCTCAGATGCATGAACTGGGTGCGGATCAGGTACACGCGGTAATCGGGCCCTCGATCTGCGCGAATTGCTACCCGGTGCCACTGCAGCGGGTACTTGAACTAACTGGTGCGCTCCCGGCTTCCGTAGCGGCTGCGGCGTGCCCAGAATCCGCGGGGATCGATCCGGATTTGGCGGTGGCTTGCATCGACGTGGGTGCGGGAGTGCGGGCCCAACTTGCCGAATCCGGGGTCACCGCACTCACCCTTGCTGGCTGTACAGCTCACAGCAACGGTCTGTTTTCGTATCGCCGCGACGGGCAGACGGGACGCCAAGGCATGTTGATCCGATTAGGTGATCCGATGAGATGATCCGATGAGATGATCCGATGAGATGATCCGATGAGATGATCCGATGAGATGATTAGCACTATGGGTTCCAAGCGCCGAGCCGAGTTGGCCGAAAACCTTGGCTTAGTGCAGGCGCGCATCGCGCGGGCCTGCGAGGCTGCGGGTCGTGACCTAGCCGAGGTACGGCTGATCGTGGTTACGAAGACTTTCCCGGCAAGTGACGTGCACCTGCTTGCCGAATTAGGGGTGCGGGATGTCGGTGAAAACCGAGATCAGGAAGCTCGAGCTAAGTGGTCCGAGTGCACTGACCTACCACTGCGCTGGCATTTAATTGGCCAACTTCAGCGAAATAAGGTCAACTCCGTGGTTCATTGGGCCGATGTCGTCCAGACGGTGGATCGACCTGAGCTAGCCAAAGCACTCAGTACCGCCGCTGAGCGGGTTGGTCGGCGGTTAGGTGTCATGGTTCAGGTGGCCCTTGACATCCCGATACAAAGCGCCCGGGGCGGTTGCGCACCGGCAGATGTGCCCGTTTTGGCAAGGTACCTGCTTTCACTAGGTCACCTAGATCTCACCGGGGTAATGGGAGTGGCGCCACTTCTAGGGGAGCCGGCGGCGGCATTTACGCGGCTGGCGCAGGTGGCTGGGATAGTGCGTGAACTCGCACCGGGCGCCGATCAGATCTCCGCGGGGATGAGCGGTGATCTCGAAGAGGCGATCGCCCGGGGCGCGACACAAGTACGCATTGGGGGCGCAGTACTCGGGAACCGGCCCACCCTGCCGTAAGGTCAAAGGGTTAGTTGGGGCAAACCGATGTGGAGGACGACGTGGCTGGCGCGATGCGCAAGATGGCCGTCTACCTAGGCTTAGTTGAAGACGCCGAGGTCGAGGAGTACGACGACTACGACGACGTACGCCGTGATGTGCGTACCCGCGACACCCGATCAAGTGAGCGTCGAGGATACGACGACCACCCCGAAGACCGCACGTCAACAAGAAACGTGCGTTCGGTTTCAGAGTCACGTTCGGTTCGAACCTTCCGAAGCGATGATCAGCCGGTGGAGCGTCGACCGATGGCGCCAGCATCGGCCGACATTAGCCGCATTGAAACCATTCACCCGCGCAGCTACAACGATGCCCGCCGTATCGGCGAGGAGTACCGCGAGGGGGTGCCGGTCATCATGAATCTTTCCGAGCTTGACGACAGTGACGCCAAGCGGATTATCGACTTTGCAGCCGGGCTGGTATTTGGTCAGCGCGGGGCAATTGAGCGAGTTACTAATAAAGTGTTTTTGCTCTCACCGGTAAATGTTGATGTTGGGGAGGCTGCGCGCGAGCAGGTGGCGCAGGACGGTTTCTTCAATCAAAGCTAGTTTTACACTTGCTCGATACCCGCCAAACACGATGCAGGGAGTCAATAAATGAGCGCCATCGGGCAGCTGCTCGCTACGGCGCTTTGGATTTACTGGCTGCTTTTCATTGTGCGAATCGTATTTGACCTAGTGCAGGCATTCGCACGTTCTTGGCGCCCTCGAGGTCCGATCTTACTGATCGCGGAGGCGATTTACACCGTTACCGATCCGCCACTTCGGGTCCTTCGCCGTATCATTCCTCCGCTTCGACTTGGTTCTATTCAATTTGATCTAGCTTTCTTAATCATTTTGATCCTTTTGCAGGTGCTAATTAATTTCGCACTGCTGCTCTAGCCTTGTGGTTTAAGGTTTTATAGGAGGAGGTTCACATGCCATTAACTCCTGCCGAGGTGCGGGCAACGCAATTTGCAACGACACGGGTTCGTTCCGGATATGACGTTGACGAAGTCGATGCATTTCTTGACATCGTTGAAGCTGATATCGCTGCATTAAGTGGCGACTTGCAGCAGGCGCGCGATGAATCCGCGGTCTTGCGTACCCAATACAGCCAACTTCAATCGCGATTACGAAGCGCGGAGCGTGAGTTGGCCGCTGCGCATGAGCGCGGCTCATCGGCAAGTTCAACTCCACTTCGCAACGACACCGTCGAAATTGTCCGACCTGACCCTGCGCTATTTACCGGCGATGCGGCCGAAGTGTTGAAAATTGCTCAGGCGACCGCGGATGAAATAATCGCAGCGGCCGAAAAGCAGGCGCAGCGCATTCGCGCAGACTTGCGTAGCCGCCTAAAGTCTCAACTGGGCGAACTAAGTGAGTCTGGGGCTATCGAAACGTAGTTCGATCGCCGTTTCTGGTACCTCAACGAAATAATTCGCTGTTTCCGGCCAGTTAGCTCCAACTTGAACCATGTTCGGGGCAAGGACTTCAGCGCCAATCATTTCACCGTGTTCAGACATAGTTGCGAGCACTTCCTCATCGGCACTTGACCAGTAGACGCTGATGCGGTCGGCGACATCCAAACCAGAATTCTTGCGCGCTTCTTGGATGGCTCGCACGATCTCGCGCGCTAACCCGGCTCGGCGTAAATCATCAGTGATGGTGAGGTCAAGTGCGATGCTTTCGCCCGCATCGGCGGCCACCGCCCAACCTTCACGTGGCGTCTCAGTTATCACGACGTCACTCTCGGCGACGCTTACTTCACCAAGCCCGGAAACAGTTAATGTGGTGGACCCGCTAGCTCGCATAGCGGCAAGTAAGGCCGCTGGGTCGCTTGCTGCTATTGCCGCTGCAACAGCAGGAGTTTGCTTGCCGAAGCGTTGCCCCAGGGACCTAAAGTTGGCTTTGACGCTGGTGTCTACCAAACCAGCGCCGCCGTCATCAAGGGATTCAAGTGTGCTGATATTGAGTTCTTCGCAAATCTGCTCGCGCAACTGCGCTGAAAGCTCCGACCAGCCGGTTGCCGACACCAAGGCGCGACCAAGTGGTTGGCGGGTGCGTACTCCACTTGATGCACGGGCAGCTCGACCTAGTTCGACGATCCGCCTGACTAGTGCCATGTCAGTGCCAAGTTGTTCATCGATTGCCTCGGCAGCTACCTCAGGCCAAGTGGCCAGGTGCACCGACTTTGGTGCGCTGGGGTCGGTACTGCGAAATAGGTCTTGCCAAACCCTTTCAGTGATGAAGGGAGTGAAAGGAGCAAGACACAAAGTGGCGGTGCGCAGCGCCTCATGCAAGGTCGCAAGCGCTGCTGGGTCACCATCCCAAAAGCGGCGGCGCGAACGGCGCACATACCAATTGGAAAGATTGTCAATAAAAGTCGAAAGCAGGCGGCCGGCGCGTTGAGTGTCGAAAGCCTCGAGAGCCTGATCAACATCGCGGGCAAGTTGGTTCGCTTCAGAAATAACCCAACGATCGATAACCGGGCGCTGAGAGGGGTCAGGGGCCAGGGCGGAGGGCTCCCATTGTGAAAGCCTGGCGTAGAGGGAAAGGAATGAAACCGTATTCCAGTAGGTCAAAAGCGTCTTGCGAACAACATCGCCAATCGCGGCATGGCCAACCCGGCGCGCCTGCCATGGTGAACCACTCGCCAGCATGAACCAGCGCACGGCATCGGCTCCGTGTTCATTCATTAAGCCGATAGGTTCAAGTACGTTGCCGAGATGCTTTGACATTTTTCGGCCGTCTTCGTCCAATATATGCCCGAGGCAGACAACATTCTTGTAGGACGACTCTTCGAAAACTAAGGTGCCGATGGCCATCAGTGTGTAGAACCACCCGCGAGTTTGGTCAATTGCCTCGCAGATGAAGTCGGCTGGGTATTGCGCCCGAAATGAATCCGCATTTTGCAATGGATAGCCCACCGCGGCGAAGGGCATGGCGCCTGAGTCATACCAGCAGTCAATAACCTCGGGCACGCGATTGGCGATAAGACCGCAGGTGGGACAGGGCATCGTGATGTCATCGACATAAGGCCGGTGGGGGTCGATGGCACTGACGTCGACTCCGGCAAGCGCACTCAGTTCGGCCATTGAAGCCACCGCCGTTAGGTGCCCATCGGGGCAGCGCCAAATAGGTAGTGGGGTGCCCCAGTAGCGGTTACGTGAAAGCGCCCAATCAACGTTGTTGTTTAGCCAGTCGCCGTAGCGGCCCCACTTGATGCTGCCAGGAAACCAATTGGTCTTTTCATTTTGCTCAAGGAGTTGATCCTTGATTGCCGTAGTGCGGATATACCAGGACGGCTGTGCGTAATAGATCAACGGGGTGTGGCAGCGCCAGCAGTGCGGGTAAGAGTGCTCATAATCTACGTGCTTGAACATCAAGCCGGCAGCCGTCAACGTAGTGATGAGTTCGGCATCGGCTTTTTTGAAAAATTGGCCTCCCACGACCGGTATATCCGGGGCGAAGTGACCATCGGGCAGAACCGGATTTACCACGGGTAATCCATAGGCCCGGCAGGTGAGTAAGTCATCGGCGCCGAATGCGGGGGCTTGATGAACAAGGCCGGTGCCGTCCTCGGTTGTTACGTAATCAGCAAGAACCACGTAATGTGCGTCCGGAATTTCGACATAGTCGAATGGGCGCCGATAGGTGAGGCGTTCAAGCTCGGCGCCCAGCATGGTTGACAAGACGGTGACCGGCTCAGCGAAGACTTGGTCTAGTAGCGCGGTTGCTACCACCAGAGTTTCGCCATCAGCAGTTTTTACCACTGCGTACTCCGCGGTTGGTTTCACTGCGACCGCGGTATTTGAGACTAATGTCCAGGGGGTTGTTGTCCAGACTAAGAAAGCAGCACCCGGGTAACTCGTGAGAAAGTTAGTGTCGGTAACAGGGAATCTCACGTAGACCGAAGGGTCAATAACGGTTTCGTAGCCTTGTGCGAGTTCATGGTCAGACAGTCCGGTACCGCAGCGTGGGCAATAAGGTGCGACGCGATGATCTTGAACTAGTAGACCTTTATCGAAGATTTGTTTTAGGGACCACCAAACACTTTGAATGTAATTTGGGTCCATGGTCCAGTACGCGGAATCGGTATCGACCCAATAGCCCATGCGGGTGGTCATTTCAGTGAATTCATCAACGTGACGAAGCACCGACTCCCGGCAGCGGGCATTGAACTCGGCAACCCCATAAGCCTCAATGTCTTGTTTTCGGGTGAACCCGAGCTCCTTTTCGACGAAAAGTTCAACCGGCAGGCCGTGACAATCCCAGCCGGCTTGGCGGGGGACATGAAAGCCCTTCATAGTGCGGTACCGAGGGAAGACGTCCTTAAAGACCCGGGCTTCGACATGGTGGGTGCCAGGAGTGCCATTTGCGGTCGGTGGGCCCTCGTAGAAGACCCAGGGGGGTCGGCCCTGACTTTGGGCTACCGAGGCGGCAAAGACACCCTCACGCTCCCACATCTCCAAAACCTCGTGCTCCAGGGCAGGTAGGTCGACCTGCGCGGGGACGGGCCGGTACATGGTGGTCCTTTCGGGGGATTGTCGGTCGGGGGATTGGCGGTGGTTCGAGTATGCAGGATATCGGCCGTATCGATGGCCCCGGTGGCCCGCTGCGGCGCGGTGCGCTCGAATCTGGGTCGCGGCCGTCTATAGTCCGGCACGTTCGAGGTTATTAGCAAGGGGGAGTGGTGGCCGCAAAAAAAGTAACGCCGGTTAAGAAGGCTGCGCCCGCGAAGAAGGCGGTACCGGTCAAGAAGGCGGTACCGGTTAAGAAGGCGGTACCGGTTAAGAAGGCGGTACCGGTTAAGAAGGCGGTACCGGTTAAGAAGGCGGTACCGGTTAAGAAGGCGGTACCGGTTAAGAAGGCTGCACCGG
>CAFABK010000020.1_pt1 | contig 21629 bp, 16 predicted proteins | sample 7267871 | NCBI WGS metagenome assembly CAFABK01 (sample SAMEA6814009, study PRJEB35770) | freshwater metagenome | biome: Freshwater; feature: Freshwater reservoir; material: water | place: Czech Republic | collected 2016-04-20 | depth 30m m | reverse complement strand
TTCATCGTAAATATTTTCCGGCGTTCTTGGGTGCTTCCGACCCTCGGCCTTGGGCTGATGCTTTTGACCACGATCGTGGTTGGTGCCCTTTACCCTTTCCTTAGTCAGCAATTCACCGTGCGCCCGAGTGATCTCGTCAAAGAGCAGCGTTATATTGAGCGCAATATCAATGCGACGCGAGATGCCTACGGCATCACCGATGTGAGCGTTGCTGATTACGCCGGCACGGTTAATCCGCCGTCACAAGATGAGATCGTTGCGAGCAAGGGCACGTTGGAAAATATTCGACTTCTCGACCCAGCGGTGGTCTCGCCCACCTATAACCAGTTGCAGCAGATCCGTGGCTACTACTCGTTCAACAACAAACTTGATATTGACCGCTATGACATTTCGGGTCAACAGCGCGGTGCGGTAGTTGCTGTGCGTGAGATCAACCTTGCTGGCATCCCTGATGGCCAACGCAACTGGACAAATGATCGCGCCGTCTACACCCACGGTTACGGATTTGTTTCTGCCTACGACAACACGGCGCTGAGCAATGGGCAGCCTGATTTCTTCGAGAGCGAAATCCCATCGAAGGGCGACCTGCTTGTTGATCAACCACGCGTCTACTTCGGTGAGCTGTCGCCTAGTTACAGCATCGTCGGGGCACCGGCCGGGGCTGAGCCACGAGAGCTTGACTACCCGGACGATGCAAGCCCAACCGGCCAAAAGACAAATACTTATGACGGCACCGGCGGCGTGCCGATGGGCTCAATCTTGGGCCGATTGGTATTTGCCACCAAGTTCCAAGACAGCAATATTTTGCTGTCGGACTTGGTTAACGCAGACTCTCGCATCCTTTGGGATCGCGATCCGCTAACCCGAGTTGAGAAAGTCGCTCCCTGGCTTACCTTGGATCAGGATCCATATCCGGTTGTCGCTGATGGCCGAATCAAGTGGGTGGTTGATGCCTATACGACGTCTAACCAGTACCCATACTCCAGTCGTGTATCCCTTGCCGATGCCACAAGTGATTCGTTCGGATCGCGAACGGTGCCTTCTGGGTTATTGCCCCAAGATCAGCTGAACTACATGCGCAACTCGGTCAAAGCGGTTGTTGACGCTTACGACGGCACCGTGACACTTTACGCTTGGGAGCCAAGTGACCCAGTTCTTCAAACTTGGATGAAAGCTTTCCCGGGTGTTGTCAGCCCTGTCGCGGACATGCCTGCAGATTTAATGAATCATGTGCGTTACCCGCAAGACGTCTTCAAGGTGCAGCGGGTCATCCTCAGCCGTTATCACGTCACCGATCCGGCAACTTTTTATAACGGCACTGATGTGTGGATTGTGCCCTTTGATCCAACGGTTTCGCCGGCGCAAGTTTTCCAACCGCCCTATTACCTAACTTTGCAAATGCCAGATCAAAGTGGCCCAGCGTTCTCGCTGACTACAACATTCGCACCGCAGCGCCGCCAGACTCTTGCTGCATTCATGGCAGCAGATTCATCTCCGGGTGAGGGTTACGGCAAAATCCGAGTGCTGCAATTGCCGAGTAATACCACCATCCCAGGCCCGCAACAGGTGCAGAACAACTTCGAGTCTGATCCATTGGTGAGTTCTCAATTGTCTTTGCTACGCCGAGGAGGATCTGAAGTTGAACTCGGGAACCTACTGTCGTTGCCATTTAATGGTGGCCTGCTCTACGTGGAGCCGGTCTATATTCGCGCCACCACCGACGGCTACCCACTTCTTCGAAAGGTGCTCGTTGGCTACGGTTCAAATGTCGCGTTCGAAGATACTTTGAGTGCCGCCCTCTACAAGGTATTCGACAGTTCGCCAGTGGCAACTCCAGAACCAGTACCCGATGACGGCTCTGGTGAAACCGTCACTCCGAACCCAACGCCGGCACCTTCAACCCCATCATCGGGTGATCCAGCCACCGACCTTGCGTTTGCAATCGCCGATGCTCAAGCGGCTTACGAAGCCGGTCAGCGGGCACTAATCACCGGAGACTTCACCGCCTATGACGTAGCGCAGAAGCAGCTAGCCGCAGCTCTACAGCGAGCCGCTGATGCCCAAGCTCTAATTGGTGTTGCGGCGCCGGTGGAGGAAGCGGTACCCGAAGATAACCCGGCTGCCTAATACGGAATTAGTCAGAGTCTCCAACCGGAAACTGATCGTTTCTTAATAAGTTCACGGTGCTGTCGTGTGGTTTCCGGAAGCAGATCGCCGGTACCCCACTCGACGATGACGCCGTACTGCCGAATTAGATCAAATTGGGCTAGTTCACCGGCTCGATACCTTCGGGCTATCACTTCGGCATCCGCATCGAGCCACGACTCACGGTTCGTTCTGATGTACTCGCGCTGGTGTGAAGTGGCTTCTTGATCGAGTGTCCAGTTGTGAATCAGGGGATCGGAACTATCGATTACTACCCCGTAGTCAATTGCGGCTCTTTCAGGTGTTACGTATCCATCTATAACATCATCAAGAACTGCCCCAAGATTGCGGTCGAGGGGATCCCCGAAGCCCCCACCACCTGCGCTGGGTCTGGAGAAGGCATCACCGGAGACAAGTTCGACATTTGAAAACACAGCGCCTCGATACTCGGACCGCGAAGATTCAGGGTTCAGCCAAAGGCCTTGTGGGGTGGATGGTAATCCCCCCTTGGTTCCCCACGGGATTGATCGGGAGCGATCACAGCAATAAGACATCACCGGCAATTCGGCATCGGTGAGTTGGCCACCCTTTTCGACACCGCACCCACCCCTGAACTCGCCCGGGCCGCCGGAATCAACAACGATGCGACAGTGGGTGGTAACGACAGGATTTAGGCGCTCCTGGCCTTCTATCGGCTGAGAGGCGAAACCGGCACCGAAAAGGGGCGATGCTGCCGATGCCCCATCGTAGCCGTTGCGGGCCCCCCAGCCCCCAACCATCCAGTCGTACCACATGAAAATCGGGCGATGGTCGAACCTGACATCGCGGCCGCCAATAAGGAGGTATTCGAGGTTGAAGGAACAAGCGATTGCCCGCTCGGGCATTATCTCGGACCAAAGTTCAAAGATTGCGTTTATCACTTTTTCGAAAGAGCCTGACACGAATCCAGAAACCGCGGTTGGCCACGCCGCATTAATTACTGATCCAGTGGGCCCGAGCTCGACTTCGATCGAATTGATCAAACCGGCATTGATTGGTATGTCAGGGAAGAATCTCTTAGTACCGGCGATTATTCCCGAGAGGGTCGCACCCGCCGCTGAATTCATGAATGATGAGACTGCCGGTGAGGATTTAGATAGGTCGTAACTTAGTTGGTCGCCCTTAATTGTCAGCGAAACAGTGATCGGGATCATCCCTTCGCCATGGGCTGGGTCTGAGTCCAGATAGTCCGATGTTGTCCAGGTGCCATCATCAAGCTCTGAAATTCTGGCTCTGAACAAATTGGCGACATGGCAAATAACTTCAGCAAAGGCCAAGGTAACAACATCTTTGCCGTAACGGCCAACGAGGCGAAGAATTTCACGTTCGCAGACCCGAGTTGCCTCTGACTGAGCATTTAGATCGCTCATATTGTCTTCCGGGGCTCTGGTATTGCCCACAATAAGTTTCGCTACATCGCTTCTGAACTCACCACGCGACCAAATGCGTACTGGGCTAATTCGAAGGCCTTCACCAAAATGCTCACGTGCCTTAACGTCGAATGAACCCGGAACGCTGCCGCCCACGTCACTCCAGTGGCCATTGGCCATTGCCCAAGCGATAAGTTCCTGATCAACAAAGATAGGTCGAAGTACGCGAACATCGTTGAAGTGGCTGCCTCCCGCATACGGGTCGTTAGAAACGAACACATCGCCAGGGTGAATATCATCCTTGAACTGCTCAATAATGTTCTTGCAAACTAGGTGCTGGGTTCCAACTTGAACCGCTATGTCTTGCTCGCCCTGCGAAACAGTATCTCCATTTGCGTCGGCAAGTGCGCAAGAGAAATCTTGAGCGTAGATTACAAACGAGTGACAAGTGAGCCTAAATTGTTGTGCCATGAGCTCAACGGCGTTGGAGAAGGAATTTCGCAGTACCTCGAATGTGACAGGGTCAAGCTCGCGTACATTCTTGACTTTACCCTTACGTTGCTTGGCCGGAGTCACAATCACGGAACCTCACTAACTCGCAAATTGAGCCATTCGTCGACTTGCGCCTTGAACCCGGGTGGAATTAGCACCGTGGTATCAAGTTGTTCGATCACGGCCGGGCCGGTAACAATCATTCCCGCGGAGAGTGAACTCCGCGAGTAGATATCGGTGGCTATGAAATCCCCGGCCTCATCGAACGCCACGGGCCGTTGACTCTGGCGAACAGGGGCTCCTCCGATAACTTCGTGTTTTCTGAACTGAACTTCCGGTAGCTGACCGGTTGCCGTCAGTGCCAATTGGTAGACCTCGATGGGAGCGGTCGGATTCAAATAGGCGTACTGCGACTGGTAGTCGGATTGGAAACGCTTAACAGCGTCGGGGATCGAGTCCTGTCCCTTGCCGATCGCGATTGTCAGTGATCGCCACTGGCCCGCGTAACGCATATTTACGGCCCTCTCTAGAAGTATTTGCTGATCGGGTATACCTTCGAAGGCCAAGCGCTCACGAGCCTCGCGTTCCAAGCTCGCGAATTGATCTTCAAGAGCCCCTGGATCAATGCCGGAAACCAGACTTTGGAACATTGCGGTGAAGTCATGTCGGATATTGACCAAGAGGCATCCCAGGGCTGAGGTATTACCGGGGTGCGGGGGCACTATCACCAGCGGCGCATTCAACTCCTTCGCGACCGCCACGGCGTGCAGTGGGCCGGCCCCTCCGAAGACGATTAATGGCGCGCTCGCTGAGAGCGATCTGCGGGCCTCTCGCAACAGTCGCACGGCGCTGGCCGTGGAGGCATCGGCTACCTGCACTATCGCGAGGGCGGCATCAAGAACACTTAGTTCGAGTGCATCTGCCACATTGTCAGTAATTGCGCGCTCTGCGTCCTTCGCATTGAGGGTAATTGCACCTCCGGCCAAGACGTTGCCGAGCCGGCCTAGGTAGAAGTTGGCATCAGTGTTGGTTGCATTTCTGCCACCGCGGCCATACGCCGCGGGCCCAGGATCGGCACCGGCTGAGTGTGGGCCGCTGCGCAAGGCATCGGCCTTGTCAACCCAGGCTATGGTTCCGCCTCCCGAACCAATGGTGGCAAGTTCGACGCTGGGGAAGGAGATGGGGTGGCCATATTCAACACACCACTGTTGAACTACCCGAACCTCGCCGTTCATGATCAAAGTGATGTCCGTGCTGGTGCCGCCCATGTCAATGGCTATGGCATCTTGGAATCCACACTGTTTCGCTATGTACTTTGCCGCCATTGCGCCGCCGGCAATACTGGATGCTGCCAGCCTGAGGGGTAATCTTTGCGCTAGCGCAGCTGTCATCGAGCCCCCGCCGGAATGCATCATGAGCAGGTCACCGCAGTAGCCTTGATTGCGCAGGGCCTCGTCAAGTCGGCCGATATACGAACTCACCAATGCGGCCAGTAAAGCATTCGCAACAGTAGTTGAGAACCTCTCATATTCGTTAATCCCGGGAAGAATCTCGCTAGAGATACTGATTTCCATCTCGGGAGCAACAGCCAATAGCGATTCGCGCATGGCTCTTTCATGGGATGCGTTGGCATAGGAATTTAGGAAACAAATGGCAACAGTCTTTATTCCACGCTTCGTAAACAGTTGGGCTAGGTCATGAGCCTGATCCATATTTATCGGCGTGAGAACGCGACCCGAATAGTCGATCCGCTCAGATATTTCGTACCTATCCCGTCTAGGGATGTAAGGCTTACCAACCTCGCGAAATGAATCCCAGACATCTTCTTGGGTGCCATCACGCATCTCAATCACATCACGAAATCCACTGGTTGTGATCATTGCGGCCGGAGGGAAGTCTCTGGTGACTAGTGCGTTAGTCGTGATGGTGGTGCTGTGGGTAACAAGGCGCACCTCCGCAAGATCTATTTCTAATGCTGAAATGGCATTTAACACCGACGTCAGCGGGTCGGTTGGAGATGATGGGACTTTTGCTGTGCGCAACTGCGATGTCACTTCATCGATCGCGCAGACGTCGGTGAAAGTTCCTCCCACATCAATTGACAAGCGAAATCGCAGCACCTTTTCATTCTTAGCCATCTATTTCAACTCCAGGCTTGAGTGCAGGTGCACGGTCTAGCCGGTCATGTAATGCTAAGAACAACAAAGTAACGGTCTCGGGATCTGACATCGATCGCCCGAGGTAGTTCTCTACTCGCGATAGTCGATACCGGATCGAATTCGGGTGTAGGTGCATTGACCGAGCCGTGGCCTGGATATCCATGCCGTTGCGCAGGAAAGCAATAACTGTCTTCTCCATGGGCTCACTAGAAAGCAGCCCTGACATAACCTCATCAACTTTTTCATCGAAAGTTTCGGCGGGAACTTGTGCCAGGATGAAGTTTATGAAACCAACCTGGTCGAAGGGCGTGAGTGCACCATTGCGGACGCTGGTGTGCAGCGACATCTCGGCCTGCCGGAGAGCTAGTCGCGCCTCGGTCAGATCAGAAAAAGCCGAACTGGTTCCATGATCGAATTCACTTGTCCGCAGCAGTAGTTCGCGGGTGAATACCTCGCTCCGAGGTAGCAGAATCAAGTAGTGGTTGTTCACTTCAGCAAGGAGTACTGATATTCCGCAAGCTTCGGCCGTGTCCTGAATGATGCCGAGCGTAGAGTCAATGTCGGGGGTAGTTTTGTTGGGTTCTGCATAGTTGTTGGCTATTGAAGGCTTGTGCTGCATCGCATGGATTTGAAATGAACCATCTCGGGGAAAATGAAGAAGCACGAGTCTATCTCCCAGGCGCGCAAGCCTGGCAGAGGTTAAGCCGTCAATAATTTCCGCTAATAATTCAGCTCTTTGTATCAAGTCATGGCGCTTTGAGTTTTGTTGCGTTGTCAAGTGAGTCCGGAGTAACTGCTGCAGTGCGTATCGGGTGGAGCGGATGATTTCACGGGAGAGTTCAATTGACTCGTGCCAGGCAAGTGCCAGCCAGTAGGTTCCGGCAGGAACCGAAATTGGAGCCACTGATACTTCCCAGCGCCCCACCATGAAATTCGTCTCGGCATCAGTATCTGACCTAATTCGATCTCGAATTAGGTGTACGGGTGCTTCCCCCTGACTTGCCAGCACATTTCTGGTTGAGTCATACAAAATTGCCGACACCCCGAGCCGAGTTGACAGTCGGTTGATGAGTTCACGTTCAACATCTGGGTAGGTGAGCGCATCGATCAGCTCGGTTTGCACACTCAAGGCCCGGCGGAGAACTGCAATTTCCTGCTGCCCCACCGCCTGGTGTACCAGCCTTAGGAGCATGGCCGGGGTTTCATCGCCTGGCAAGGTGAAGATAGGCAGGAACAGGTGCTGGGCCTCATCGATCATCGCTAGTGGCACTGCATCCCAGCCGTGACCCAGTCTGACCACGAGGCCAGCGGCTCCGCGAATATCTAGTTGCCGAATGAAATCCCTGGAGATCGGGTCGGTAAACCCGGCGATGGGAAATCCACTGCCCTCGGTTACCGCCAGCCACCCAGCTTCGAGTTGCTCCACCGCCCCGGGGCGCTCGACTATGCAAGCCCCCGTGACAACTCGCAGGTGGCCGGTTTCGAGTTTGTCGGGGCTAGGTACCTGAAGTGGGGTGAGGCCGGTTAGGGTGATTAAGTCGCCAACGGTCAGGTTTATTTCCAGGCCGGAGGTCGGTAACGATTTTGTAACAGCCACAAGTATCTAACCTAACTTTTCGATTCAGCCGGCGAGTTCCTGTCGCTTTCCGCCTGATGAAAGCGCCTTAGGGTATCAGCATTTGGAGAAACTCCAAAGGTTTTGCAAAAAATACGTGTTTTAGTCAATTGCTTCCCGGTGCGGCTGGGGCTAGTTTGCAAGGGTCGGGAACTCTATTTCGTCTCTTGTTCATCTCTTGTTAGGGGATTTGCGTTGGGATCGCTTCGCGTTGCTGTTGATACCGGCGGTACCTTTACCGATATTTTCGTCCTAGACGATGACACGGGCCAAATCCGGGTCGGCAAGGTTGCCTCCACCCCCGATGACCCCGGGCGCGCAGTGCTGCAAGCGGCAGTGTCGGTTGGTGTTGACCTAAAGGACGTAGTGCTATTCAGCCACGGAACCACGGTTGCCACAAATGCACTTATTACCCGTAAGTTTCCGCCGGCAGCAATGGTCACCACTAAAGGCTTTAGGGATGTAATCGAAATTCGTGACGGCACCAAGAATGATCTTTGGGACGCTTATAAGGATGTAGCTGGCCCATATATACGCCGGCGCGATCGGTATGACGTCACCGAGCGAATTGACTTTGAGGGTAATGAGTTAGAAGCCTTGGACGAAGGCGAAGCACGTGCGCTTGCGGCTCGACTTCGCAAGAAGGGCGTAAAAACGGTTGCCGTGTGTTTTGCGAACTCATATGCCAATGGGGCGCACGAGAAGAGAATGAAAGAGATCCTGACCGAAGAGTTGCCGGGAGTGCGAATTTCTACATCTAGTGAAGTTCTTCCGGAGATTTTCGAACACGATCGATTTAATACTACGGTGGCTAATGCGGTACTGGCCCCGCTTGTCGGTGATTACGTTGCCGAATTGAGTTCCAATCTGAAAATTGGTGGCTACGAGGGCGATCTGCTGCTGCTGCATTCAGGGGGCGGTTCAATGACACCTCGAATGGTCCAGAAATACGCCGCCCGAATAGCAGCTTCGGGGATAGCGGCTGGAGCGATCGCCTGCCGTCATTTGGCGACAGAAGCTGGGTATCCCAATGCAATTGGATTAGACATGGGCGGCACTAGCACCGATATAACTTTGGTGTTCGGGGGTGAAGTCCGGGTAACAAAGGAATGGTCGGTTGAATACGGATACCCAATTTGTTTCCCAAGTATCGAAGTGATGACTATCGGAGCGGGCGGCGGTTCACTGGCTTGGATCGACCCGGCTGGTTCACTTCGCAACGGTCCCCAATCAGCAGGAGCCAGCCCCGGCCCGGCCTGCTACGACACTGGCGGCATTGAGCCAACAAACACCGATGCCAATGTGGTGCTGAATCGCCTCGGAACCTCTCTGGTCGGAGGTGCCATGACATTGTCCGCGGAAAAGGCGCGTTCGGCGATAGATCGTGGGGTAGCTCAGCCGTTCAACATGAGTGTTGAAGATGCGGCTCTGGCGGTGGTCAAAGTCGCCAATGCGAATATGGCCGATGCGGTCCGGCTGGTTTCCATTCGCCGTGGTTACGACCCTAGGGAGTTCGCGCTAGTTGCCTTTGGTGGTGCCGGGGCGCTGCACGGTGCAGCGCTAGCTCGTGAGCTCTCAATTCCAACCGTCTTGGTCCCACCCAACCCCGGTGTGACTTCTGCGCTCGGGTGCTTGCTGGTCGATATTCGGCATGACTTATCGGTCATGTATCAAAAGTCACTAGCTGCTGCCGATCCAGCGGAGATGGAAGGCCTATATAAAACGATGGAGGCGGAAGCTTCGGCCCATCTGAAACTTGAGGGGGTGGCCCCTGATCAAGTGCTTCTTGAGCGAACCGCCGCAATGCGTTATCTGGGGCAATGGCGTTCACTCACAGTAGCCGTCGGGGCAGGTAGCGAGGCGCTGGGCGAAGCCGTTGCGCGATTCCATCGCGAGCATGCCCGGGAGTTTTCCTACAGCCGTGAGGACGCGCCAATCGAGATCTACCAACTGGGGCTGCGCGCGATCGGTCTAACCCCGAAGCCCAAGTTAGCTAAGCAAGACCCGGTGGTTGCGGAGTTGCCGGTACCCAAGTCTGTTCGTGAAGTGTGGTTTGAGGCGGAAGGCCTTGGCAGCGCTGTTCCAATTGCCACCCCGGTTTATGAGCGAGCTGAATTAGTGCCTGGCATGGGGGCTCGAGGCCCGGCCGTTATCGATCAACTTGACTCGACAACAGTGGTGCCCCCGCATACCTCGTGGAAGATAGATGCGAACTGGAACATTCTTATCCAAATTGAGGAGGTGTCAGGGTGACGACAACAATCGAACCCAATCAAAAGACTGTGCTGGATCCGGTGACTTTTGAGGTCTTGAAGAACTCTTTCACGACATCGGTCGACCTGATGAGCGAGCAGATTTTGCGCACCTGCCACTCATTCGTCATTTATGCACGGGACTTCTCCTGCGCGTTGGTTGACGCAAAAGGCAACACTGTTATGCAAGGCAGTCAAGATGTCGCTGTGCACGTAGGCACGCTGCATTTCGGAGCCCAAGCAATTTTGAAGAGATTCGACGGTGATATTCACCCGGGAGATATTTTTGGCGTGAATGATCCATATTCGGGTGGTACTCATTTCAATGACGTTCGGATCGTGCGCCCAATCTTCTCCGAGGACGAGTTAATTGCCTTCGCAATGTCGATGGGTCACTGGTCCGATGTTGGTGGCACGGTGCCTGGTTCCTTTGACGTTAACGCCAAGGAGCATTTTGGCGAAGGTTTTCGCATGGTGCCGGTCAAGCTTTGGGATCGTGGTGTCTTCCGTCAGGATGTCGCCGAGTTGATTGTTGCTAATACTCGTGCGGCGGAGGCAAACTTGGGTGACATGCATGCCCAGGCAGAGGCCACCGGGGTATGCGAACGTGATATCCATCGACTTGTTGATAAATACGGGAAGAACACGATCGTCACTGCATTTGAGGAGGTTCAAGATTACGTAGAGCGGCTTACCCGCAAGCGAATTTCAGAACTTCCCGATGGTGAGTGGGAGACATCCGATTACATTGACTTTGACCCGGCATTTGGTGAAGGCCTCATCCCGGTGAATGTTCGAATGACAATTACCGGTGATCAGATCCACTACGACCTGTCAAAGTCGGCACCGGCGGTCTCAAGTTTCTTGAATTCGGGATTCGGGGCGTCTTTTTCTGGAGTAGTTGCAGGTACTAAGACTTTCTTTCCGGATATCCCCTTAAACTCCGGTTTTTATCGGGCGATAACTTGTGATCTCGGTCCGGAAGGCACCGTGGTAAATGCCGGCTGGCCGATTGCGGTAACCGGATTTTGCTCGGGTCCTTACGAGAAGATCATGAGTGCCATCTTCGAACTTTGGTCGGGCATCATGCCCGAACGAGCGATCGCCTGTTCATTTAATCTTGAATACTTGCTTATCGGTGGTCGCGATGCGCGCACCGAAGAAAAGTCGTACTTCATGTGGTACGACTGGATGGTAGGTGGTTGGGGCGGTAGAAACGGCAAGGATGGCGCGAACTGCACTTCGCCGCTGTTTGGCGTCGGCTTGGCGGTGCAACCATTTGAAGGCCAAGAGCGACTAACCCCGGTAATAACCTCCAAGCATGAGATCGTCACCGACTCGGGCGGACCGGGGCGGTACCGCGGGGGCTGCGGAGTCGAAAAGGGCGGAATGCTGACGAACTCTGAACGCTCGGTCATGTCTTATTGCTGTGACCGGTCACGCAATGTGGCGTGGGGCATCTCCGGGGGTCTACCGTCTACTCCCCATGGCGTGTGGATGAACAAGGGACTCGAGGGTGAAAAATACCTAGGGGCGGTTTTCTCGAACGTGCCGATTCAAAATGGCGATACGTTTACCCGCCCGTCGGCAGGGGGCGGGGGCTACGGGGACCCGCTATTGCGGCCTGCAGCCGAAGTACTTGAGGATGTTATTGATGCATACGTGTCGATCACTCGGGCCGCAATTGATTACGGGGTGGTGGTGACCGAGATTGACGCTGACCTGGATGAGTATGAAGTAGATGAGGAAGCCACCAAATCGATGCGCGCTAGTATCGCGGCCAATCGGACGTCTTGGCTTTCTGAGGATGCACAGCAGGTCGCCGAGCGCTATCGCTCAGGTGAACTCAGTGACCTCGATCTGATTCGCCAGTACGGCGTTATCGTCGACTGGGGTACCGGGGAGTTGTTCCCGAAAACGACAAGGCAGTTTCGCGAACTTCTGCGAAAGCGCTCGGTCGAATATTGGAAGGCCCCGGCCTAAGAACATCAACGGGGTTCTGAGATAGTGCATGGTTCACCCATTTAAAGGAGAAGGAATGAAGAAGAGTGCATTGATTGGTGTTGCAGCGACTGCTGCTGCGACACTTCTACTTGCCGCATGTAGTTCAAGCGGCACGACCACCGAGAGTTCGGCTGCAGCACCGGCTGCATCAGTGGCCCCAGCCGAGCCAGCTGCATCCGCGGCCCCAGCCGAGCCAGCTGCATCCGCGGCCGCTGCATCATGTGATCCGCTGAATATCCATATCGTTGCGGCCAAGACCGGCATCATTTCGCCCTTCGATATCGAGCCGGCAGAGTCCTTCGAAATGGCTATCGATGAATTGAATGCTGCAGGAGGTATCTGTGGGCAGCAGGCTACCTACACGTGGACAGACACCAAGTCTGACCCCGCTCTGACCACCCAGATCGCTGAAGAGGCGGTAGCTGCGGGCGCAAACATCATTGTCACCACTTGCGACTTTGACTTTGCGGCCCCGGCAGCAACGGTTGCTCAGGCGAATAACATCCCGGCGCTCTCATTGTGCTTGGGCGATCGCAAGGGTACCGACCTCACCACGATTGGACCAATGTCGTTAAGCCCTTCCCCGGGTAACGCATTCAAGGGTTCAGCGGCGGCCGAGTTCGCCTACAACACCAAGGATTGGAAGAATGCATATATCTTGCAGGATGACCTGCTGGAGTACACCAAGTCACTAGGGGCCTACTTCAAGGGGCGTTTTGCTGAGCTTGGCGGCACCTTGGTTGGCGAGGATGTTTTCACCGGTAACGAGCAGCTTGACCCGTCGGTAAACGTTACGCGTTTACGCGAGGCAGCTGCAGATGCTGATGTCATCATCATCCCGTCGGTTGTCCCGGCGGCCACTACGATGATCAAGGCGATTCGCGACGCTGGTATCGATACCCCAATTATGATGCCAGGTGGGGCTGTTGACGGAACTTTGGTCACCGGTTCCATCACGGACATCAGCGATTTCTACTCGCTACCGTTCGCCTGCATGCCTGCTTACTGCGAGGGTGATCCGAATCCGAACGTAAAGACGTTCTCGGATGCCTTCACGGCCAAGTGGGGTGCACCTCCGACCCTGTCCTACCCGGTACTGTCTTATGAACTAGCAAAGGCGCTAGGTGCCGCGGTGGAGCAGGCGCAGGCAACAGATGGGCCAGCGATCATCAATGCCTTCGAAACACTGCCGGCAACCGACTATCTGACAGGCCCAATCAAGTGGTCACCTACCTGTCATCACACAACCGGCCGTCAGCAGCGAGTGGTCGAATACCAAAATGGCAAGGGTAAGTTTGTCATGTTGATCACACCAGAGAAGATCGGATCGGTCGATCCTGGTAACCCATGCGAAACGGCCCAGTCCGCTAGCTGAGTAATTGATTAGCACGGAAAGGTGTCAGATGGATTCGGTCAGCCCGGTTGATGTGCTGAGCACCACGAAGGTCTGCGTGTACTTCGAAGGCGTTAAAGCCGTCGATGAAGTAGATCTCGAGGTACCTCGTGGGCGCATCACCGGGTTGATCGGGCCAAATGGTGCCGGCAAATCAACACTGTTCAACGCGGTCAGCGGCTTTGTGCCGCTGACCGCGGGGACAGTGCACTTTGGGGCGCAGGATATTTCCGGGTGGTCACCTACCAGAATTGCGCAACTAGGCCTCGTCCGAACTTTTCAGGACACTCGAATCTTCAAGCGTCTGACCATTCTCGAAAACGTCGAGCTGGGCGCAATGGGTTCCGGTTTGTTGGGGGTCAAGGCTCGCAAAGCAGCTGGTGATGCGTTAGAACTCCTCGGTGTGAGCCACTTGAGTGATGAGCTGGCTGCCAATGTGGCACTAGGCGACGAGCGTCGTGCGGGTATCGCCAGAGCGGTCGCCACCGAGCCGGATTTCCTACTCCTTGATGAACCTGCGGCCGGGCTTGATGATGACGAAACCGCGGCATTGTCTGGCACCATCGTGGCAATCAGGGATGCCCTTGGCTGCGGTGTATTACTTGTCGAGCATGACATGTCGGTGATTTTCGGAATTTGTGAAGGAATCCACGTGATGGATTCGGGTAGAACCATCGCGGTTGGCTCACCGGAGCAAATCCGTACTAATCCGGCGGTCATCGAGGCGTACTTTGGACGGGAACACTCATGAGTTTGCTAGAGCTGAGTGGTGTGCGGATCTGCTACGGCAACGCGGTTGCGGTCAAAGCGCTAGACCTGCATGTTGATGAGGGTGAGTTTGTAGCACTGATTGGGCATAATGGGGTCGGTAAGTCCTCCACGGTGAAAGCGATCGCCGGGGTTGTCAAGCCCACCTCCGGTTCCATCAAATTTGAGGGCAATGACATCTTGGGCCAACAGGCTGGGGCAATTTTGAGACGTGGAATAGCGGTGGTTCCCGAGGGGCGTCGTATTTTCACTCGGCTCACCGTGGGGGAAAACTTGACAGTCGGGGGTACCGTTCGAAGTGATCGCGGTGAAGTAAAGAAATCAAGTGCGGAGATGATGGAGCGATTCCCTGTTCTGGGTAAGTACGCGGATCGAATGGCCGGCCTACTCTCTGGAGGTGAGCAGCAGCAGCTGGCGATCGCGCGGGCACTGATGAGCAAGCCAAGACTCCTCCTACTTGATGAGCCATCCCTTGGCCTGGCGCCGCAAATCGTGGAGCAGGTATTCGATCTCCTCGAAGAATTACGCAAGCAGGGCTCAAGCATTCTTCTCGTAGAGCAAAATGCGGCGCAGGCAATTCGGGCAGCGGATCGTTATTACCTCATGCGCACGGGTGGTGTCATCGAGTCGGAAGCTGCTGGCGGCGATCAGGCTAAAGCTGATCAAGTGGAATCTGCATACTTGCATTTTGGGAAGGCCTGAAATGAACCTGCAGTTCATAGTCGATGCGATCGGCACTGGGGCCCTGTACTCACTAATGACATTGGGATTGGCCCTTGTCTTCAGTGTCATGGGTCTGATGAACTTCGCCTATGGCCAGTTGGTGATGATCGGCGGCTTCTCTATTATTTTACTGCGCTCACAGCCTTGGTGGCTCTTGATTCTCGGGACAATTCTTATAGTTGTATTTGTTTCGCTATTGATGGAGCGACTGGCATTTAGACCGGTGCGAAATGCCACGGCAATGACCATGCTGGTGACCTCATTTGCGCTTGCGCAATTCCTGCAGCAACTGGCACGTGTGGCCTTCGGCGCTAATCCAAAGCCGCTGGAGCAGTTTTCTGAGTTGTCGGTGCAGTACGAGGTCGCCGGGTTGATTATTTCGCGGCAAGTTATTTTGACCTTGGTTACCACCACCTTAGTCTTGATTGGGTTGGCGCTATTGCTCCGCAAGACCAATATTGGCATTCAACTGCGGGCTTCGACCGAGGATGTCGGCATGGCGGCGCTGGTTGGGATTAAATCAAACCGGGTCATCGCGGCAGCATTTGTGATTTCGGGAACTATAGCCGCAATCGTTGCCATCTTGTTCTTCGCTACTCGTACCAACGTCAGTTGGTCCAGCGGAGAGTCGATCGTGCTAATCGCTTTTGTAGGCGCGGTTATTGGGGGCCTCGGGAGCATGGTTGGTGCGGCCCTTGGCGGCTTCCTAATGGGTTTTGTCTACACGATGCTAAATGCGCTCTTGCCAATGGAGCTTCGAGTTTTCGCAGATGCGTTCCTATACACCTTGGTAATTGTGGTTTTGTTAATTCGACCGGGCGGCCTTATCGCGGCGAAGGGGGTGCGGGTCTAGTGAAAAGTTCCGTGTCCACTTGGTCTCGCTGGGCTTGGCTTGCAGGCTTACTAGCCGTGCCAATCATTATCGTGACCTTTCTCATTTCACTGACCAATGACGTGTCTCTGATCCAGCGCTGCACGACCGCGCTAATTCTCATGGTGATGGTTATTGGGCTGCACGTGTTCTCGGGCAACTCCGGAGTCGTATCATTTGGTTCAGTCGCTTTCGCGATGATAGCGGCCTTTACCTCGGCGCTCATTACCATCCCTGCGGATAAGAAGCCCAGCCTGTTCCCCGATATGCCAGATTTTTTGAATTGGCTTTTGAGTTTTACGGTACCGGTGCCCGTAGGTATCTTGATTTCGGTTGCGTTCACCGCTGTCATAGCGCTGCTGGTTGGTGTTCCGCTGGTCCGACTGAGCGGTTTGGCCGCGGGTATCGGAACTTTGGCCTTCTTGGTCGTGGTGCAGGTCGTAGTGACAAAGTGGAAAGCGGTCACCCGTGGTGAAAGCACAATGGTCGGGGTGCCTAAAGAGACGACATTGTGGTGGGCTCTTGGTGCGGTCGTGCTGGTTATTGCAATTGCCGCCCTCTACCAAGTAACCAGACGCGGGAGACGACTTATCGCCACCCGTGAGGATGATAAAGCTGCGATGTCGATAGGGATTTCCATCCCGATTGAACGACTTTGGGGCTGGGTGGCCAGTTGCAGTATTGCCGCTTTCGGTGGTGCCCTTTATGGGCACTACATCGCAACGTTTTCGGCCCAAACATTTAGTATCGCCCTGACATTCTTCATCATTGCGATGCTCGTTATTGGAGGGCTCGGAAGTCTAACCGGAGCCGTAGTCGGTGTCATCGTGGTTCAGGTACTTGCCGAAGTGCTTCGCACTGTGGAAACACAGGGGATTGGGCCGATTCCACAAATCGATGCACCCGGGCTGACCGAAATGGTTTTAGCGTTAATTTTGCTACTGGTGCTCATTGCTCGGCCCGCTGGAATAACCGGAGGCCGTGAAATAACCAGTTGGGTTCGCCGCCGCAAGGGTAACGCCCCCCAGGTCGCCTCATGACTGACGTGATTCCGAGTGGTGCACCGACCGGTACAACCAAGGATGGCCGGCCTCACCTAGTGGCAAAGGCTGCCGGCTACACCTTGGTGCCAGCAACTCGAGCGGATCTCACCCGGTGGCGCCATCTCTACCGGCAGTTCGCGGAACACTACGGCGTGCCGGTTCGCGAAGAGCACCAGGATTTGATTTGGTCATGGCTGATGGATTCTGAGCACCCACTTAACTGCTTGCTAGCAAAAGATGCTGAAGGTGTGGCACATGGGTTGGCGCATTACCGGCCGTTCACCAGGCCTCTTGCGGGGAGTGTCGGCTGCTTCCTAGATGATCTTTTAGTCGATCATGATGCGCGCGGGTCGGCCGTCGCCGATGCGCTGCTATATGGCTTGAAGCAGATCGCTGCCGACAATGGCTGGACGGTTGTTCGCTGGATAACCGCTGATGACAATCACCGAGCGCGTTCAGTTTATGACCATTTCGCGAGTCGAACCATGTGGGTGACCTATGACATGGTTCCAGGTGAGTTGCCTGCCGACCTGAAAGGGATTTTAGAGTGAGCATAAGTGTCAATTCAGATATGGGCGAGTCCCTGGGTATTCATTCATTCGGAAATGATGAAGGGCTGCTTGAGTTCATTGACACCGCCAACGTGGCATGCGGATTCCATTCTGGGGATCCGAGCGGTATGCACGAGACCGTACTTAAGGCCGCCGCGGCGGGCGTGACCATTGGGGCGCACCCGGGGTTACCTGATATCTGGGGCTTTGGCAGGCGTGAAATGAAAATGGAGCCCGAGGAAGTCCGCGACATCGTGCTTTATCAGGTCGGTGCGCTGTCGGCATTTCTAAGGGCGACCGGGGTTGAGCTTGACCACATCAAGCCGCATGGATCGCTATACGGCATGGTGGCCCGCGATGAGCGTTTGATGGATGCGGTCTGCGATGTTGCTGAGCTGTACGGGGTACCCATCTACGGGATGTCAAATACGGCACATGAAAATGTGGCGAAGCGGCGCGGTATACCCTTCGTTGGCGAGCTATATGTTGACCTCGGTTATCGAGCAGATGGGTCATTGATAATTGTGCGCCGTCCTAGTGCCACTCCACCTGATACGGCTGCCGACCGGGCACGCAGAGGCCTTGTGGACGGGGCACTAATTGCTGATACCGGTGAGAGTGTGCCCATTCGATTCGAGAGCATCTGCGTGCACTCTGACACTCCAAATGCTGTAGACGTTGCAAGGGCGGTCCGTGAAGTTGTTTCAAGTTTTGAATCCGCTTAAGAGTTTGAGAGGAAGGGATAAACGTGGGTGCGCATGAGATTCAGGCCCCGCTTCCGGGAGTGTTTTACCGGCGGCCCAGCCCAGATCAGGATGAGTACGTTGCCATCGGTGATGTGGTAACTCCCGATACGACCATCGGACTCGTAGAAATTATGAAGCAGTACGCCGAGATCAAGGCGGGTGCGGCTGGCAAAATCATGTCATTTGAGGTTCAGGCAGAAGACATTATTGGACCTGGTGATGTCATAGCGGTCTTGGAGACTGATTCCTAGATGAAGAAGTTGCTTGTTGCCAATCGTGGTGAGATAGCAGTGCGTATTATGCGAGCCGCGAGAGAACTTGGTATTGAGACAGTCGCTGTGTGCAGTGAAGCTGATGTTGATGCACTACACACTCGGACGGCCGATCATTTTGAAATAATTGGTCCGGCGGCTGCTAATAAGAGTTACTTGGTGATTGATAACGTCATTGATGCGGCAATTCGCTCCGGAGCCGATGCTGTTCACCCTGGTTATGGTTTTTTATCCGAGCGGGCCGAGTTCGCTGAGCGGCTAGCGGCAAATAACCTAATATTTGTCGGCCCGAGCCCGGCTGCCATCACCCAGATGGGCGATAAGGCTCAGGCAATCAAGGCGGCCATCGCCGCTGGTGTGCCAACTATCCCAGGGTCTAACGGACCGGTCCTTGGTATAGAGGACGCGGTGATAGTGGCCGCTCGCACTGGATACCCGGTCGCAGTGAAGGCCTCGGCCGGCGGCGGCGGGCGGGGTATCCGCATCGCAGGAGACGAGACCGAATTACGAAGTGTGCTGCCAGTTGCCCAAGCGGAGGCACTATCAGCATTTGGCAGTGGCGAAGTTTACCTAGAGCGAATGATTCAAGGTGCCAAGCACATAGAAGTGCAGGTATTCGGTGACGGCGAAAACTTCGTTCACTTAGGCGAACGTGACTGCTCAGTCCAGCGCCGTCGTCAAAAGCTGATTGAGGAGACTCCAGCTCATGGCCTACCTGGACGGGTGCGCGAAGAATTGTGTGCAGCGGCGGTCGCACTTACCGCAGCTGTCAGGTATCAGGGAGCCGGCACCGTCGAGTTTTTATATGAGCAGGCAACCGGTGAGTTCTTTTTTATTGAGATGAACACCCGCATCCAAGTGGAGCATCCGATAACCGAGGTGGTCACCGGTATTGACTTGGTCGCTGAGCAGTTGCGGGTAGCTGCTGGGGAGCCATTATCTTTTAGTCAAAGTGAAATCAGTTCGCGCGGCCACGCTATTGAAATCAGGCTCAATGCGGAGAACCCTGACCTAAATTTTCTGCCATCTCCTGGCACGGTTACTTCATTCACGATGCCTGCTGGCCCATTTGTGAGAATCGACAGCGGTTTCACGGTCGGTAGCGTGGTGAGCCCCTATTACGATTCGTTGCTCGCGAAGATCATCGTTTGGGGCCGCACCCGAGATGAAGCCCTAGGCCGGGCCCGTAGAGCAATTGCTGAGATAGATGTGCAGGGTGTCAATACGACCGCTGACTTCCTCAATGACATCCTGCAAACTTCCGAATTCAAGTCGGGGGACTACGACACCACTTTCCTTGAAACGAGAGGTTAAAACTATGACAGGTTCAACCAGTCGTTATTCGTGGGGTGCTGACGAGCATCTAGTAGTGCAACTTGCAGAGTCCATGAGTCTGGACGCAAATTTCAGGGCTATGGCAATTTCAAGTGAGTTGGTTGCGGCGAATAAGCCTGGCATTATTGACATTTGCCCGTCTAATGCTTCTCTCTTGGTGCGCTTCAACCCGGATGTTATTGCACCCGCCGACCTGGAGGCCCTCGTGCGAGGAGCCGAGGCTCGGGTGGATGTTGGTACCTCGCCGAAGATAAGCACGCGCATCTTTGAGGTACCCGTTTGGTACGGAGACCCTTATACGTTGGAGACCGGTGCCAGATTCCGCGATCGTCATCAGCGCCCCGAGGGCGATGATCTTGAATTCGCTGCCCTTGAAAACGGTCTAGATGGACCCGAGGCCTTCATTAAGGCTCACGCGGATTCACCGTGGATAACTTCTATGGTCGGGTTTGTGGCAGGACTGCCATTTCTATTTCAGATGGTTCCCCAAGAAAGGCAACTCGAGGTTCCGAAATATATACGCCCAAGGACAGACACGCCCAAGCAGACCATTGGCCATGGTGGGTGCTTCGCTGCGATCTATAGCGTCCGAGGGGCAGGCGGCTACCAAATGTTCGGCATCACGCCGGTACCGATATTTGATCCGGAGCAAAAACTCGAAGACTTCAAGGACTTCATGATTTTCTTCCGCCCCGGTGACATCGTCAAGTTTAGATCCATTGACGAGGCCGAGTATCGAACAATTCTGGCGGAGGTCGAAGCTGGGACTTATCGGTACCGGCAGGCTCCGGTGGAGTTCGCGCTGAACGACTTCCATGCAGATCCGGATAAATACAACGCCACACTCCTGGAGGCGCTTTATGGGAATTGAGATATTGGAGCCGGGGCTTGCGACCTCGGTCCAAGACCAAGGGCGCCCTGGTTACTACAACGTAGGGATTCCGCCATCCGGGGCCCTTGACCTGTATTCGGCAGCGCTCGCCAACCTGCTGGTGGGTAATTCGCCTGGACTTGCCGTCCTTGAAGCGACCTATCTGGGGCCCAAAATGCGGTTCACCAGCCCCACTGTTATTTCGGTGACCGGTGCGCAGGTGCCGGTCCACTTAAATGGGGAGGAGGTGCCGCAATGGGAATCAATTGCCGTTGCCGCTGATGATGTGATGTCATTTGGGATTCTCCAAGCGGGGGCTCGTATCTATGTGGGCGCCGCCGGTGGGATTAATGTCCCGGAGATTCTGGGCAGTCGGTCGACCTACGCCCTCGGTGCCTTTGGTGGCTTCGAGGGAAGAGCACTAAAAGCTGGGGATCTAATCCCGGTGGGTTCCCAATCGGGCTCGATTGGGAGGGTAATCCCGGTTGACTCGCGGCCCCAGTTTGCCCGTGAAGTAGATGTTCGGGTGGTTCTAGGGTTGTATGACTACCGGCTTACCGACGTCGGATTGAGCGCGTTATTGGATCAGCCATGGAAGTTGTCAACTGTTGCGGACCGAATTGGTTTTCGCTATGGCGGGGGAAAATTGGACTGGCGCGAGCGTGTTCAACCTTTCGGGGCGGGTTCTGATCCTTCGAATATTGTCGACGCCGGCTATCCAGTTGGGTCCATACAGGTTCCAGGTGGTGTGGAGCCAATCATTTTGCATCGTGATGCGGTCTCTGGTGGCGGCTACGCGATGGTGGCGACCGTCATCAGTTCAGACTTGAGCCTTGTTGGGCAATGTGCTCCAGGGACTATGACTAATTTCAAGTCAGTGACGATGGAAGAAGCGCTCGCTGCTCGAGCGCACGGTCAAGAGCGACTGCGCAAAGTACAGGGTCTGTGGAGTTAGTGCTGTGAAAACGTCGGAAAGATTG
>CAFABK010000019.1_pt1 | contig 21747 bp, 20 predicted proteins | sample 7267871 | NCBI WGS metagenome assembly CAFABK01 (sample SAMEA6814009, study PRJEB35770) | freshwater metagenome | biome: Freshwater; feature: Freshwater reservoir; material: water | place: Czech Republic | collected 2016-04-20 | depth 30m m | reverse complement strand
CTGACTACATGGGCATGCTGGGCACGGTGATGAATTGCCTGGCCTTGCAAGATTTCTGTGAAAAGCAGGGTATTGAGACCCGAGTGCAAACTGCGATCGCGATGGGTCAGGTTGCTGAGCCTTATGTGCCAAGGCGCGCAATCCGACATCTTGAGAAGGGCCGCGTTGTTATTTTCGGTGCCGGATTAGGGCAGCCCTATTTTTCGACCGATACCACCGCAGCCCAGCGGGCGCTCGAGGTTGGGGCTGAAGTTGTGCTGATGGCAAAGGGAGTCGATGGTGTTTATGATGAAGATCCCCGTACCAATCCGAAAGCTACCAGGTTTAAAACATTGACTCCGGCTGAAGTTTTAAATAGAAACCTCAAAGTTGCTGATGCCACGGCAATCAGCTTATGCCAGGACAACAAACTCCCGATAGTAGTTTTCAATCTCTTAGTTGAAGGCAATATCGCCCGCGCTGTTCGCGGCGAAACCATCGGGACTTTAGTTTCTGCGGCAATCTGATGTACAAAATACTGAATACTATTTATGGGCAAAGGAGTGCACCGTGAGTGAGCAAATTGACCTGATACTTCTTGAGGCCGAGGAGAAGATGGACAAAGCCATTGCCGTGGCGCGCGAGGATTTCTCGACGATTCGCACCGGCCGGGCCACCCCTGCCATGTTCAACAAAATTGTCGTGGATTACTACGGCGCAATGACCCCACTGAATCAACTTGCCTCATTTCAGACTCCCGAGGCTCGCATGATCATCATCTTGCCGTATGACAAGGGCGCCTTCGGGGCGATCGAGAAGGCACTGCGTGACAGTGATCTTGGTATCAACCCGTCAAATGACGGAAACCTGATCCGAGTGGTGCTTCCGCAACTTACCGAAGAGCGCCGTCTCGAATACATAAAGGCCGCAAGGAATAAGGCAGAGGAAGCGCGGGTCTCCGTGCGTAATATTCGCCGTCACGCTAAAGATCTACTCGACAAGATGCAAAAGGAAGGCGAGGCCGGCGAAGATGATGTGCGCCGGGCTGAGAAGCAGCTAGATGATTCCACTCACAAGCAGGTTGAGCATATTGACGAAGTCTTGAAGCACAAAGAAGCAGAACTGCTAGAGGTCTAATCTTGAGCGACAAGCCGGCAGATCCGAAAAAGAAGAAATCCCGAGCTGGGCGCAATCTCCCCGCTGCAATCGGGTCTGCACTTGCGCTCGCAGCGGTGGTGTTGGTGAGCCTATTTACGATTAAGTGGCTTTTCGGCATCGTGGTGATAATCACCATCGTTGTCGCGGTTCGCGAATTCGTCCTGGCATTCGGGAAGCGAGATATTCATCTTGCTCGCACGCCACTATTTCTTGCCGCCGTGTTGCTGCCAGGTGCCGCATATCTCTGGGGCCCGCTGGCGCAATTACTTATCTTTGGCCTAACGATTCTCGCCGTGATGTTTTGGCGGATTCGTCGCGGTACCGACGGGTACGTGCGCGATGTAACGGCAAGTATCTTTGTTGCTGCGTACCTCCCGTTTATGGCAGCTTTCCTGATGCTGACCCTGGCCGCTGATAACGGCGCACAGCGAGTCTTAGTATTCATTTTGCTAACGGCTTCCAATGATATTGGTGGTTACGCGGCGGGAGTCTTCTTCGGGAAGCACCCGATCGCGGCGCAGATTAGTCCAAAGAAGTCTTGGGAGGGTTTTGCTGGCTCGATTTTGGTCCAAGGTGCTGTTGGTGCTGCCAGTTTCGTGTGGCTACTTGACGCGCCATGGTGGCAAGGGGTGATTGCTGGCATTGTCTTGGCCATCACCGCAACCGCGGGCGACTTCGCTGAAAGTGCAATAAAGCGTGACCTCGGTCTCAAAGATATGGGCACCTTCTTGCCAGGTCATGGCGGCATGATGGACCGGCTTGATTCACTAATTCCGAATGCCTTCACCTCGTGGGCGCTATTTGCTCTATTCCTTGGCACCGGGCTGGCAGCCAGCTGATGCCAGAATCCAAGCCGGCGATGCGCCCGGGTGAGTTGCTCTTCGAAGCTCCAAGGCGCGGCAAACCGCCTCGGCACCTGATGGATTTATCCCCTGAGCAACGTCGTGCAGCGTTTGCTGAATTGGGCTTACCTGCTTTTAGAGCCGACCAAGTATCGCGACACTGGCTAGGGCGATTATCGGATGACCCGGATACCTGGACCGATCTACCAGCCGAAATGCGCCAACAGGTAGCGAAGATGTTTCTGCCCGAGTTGCTGAATCCGGTTAGAGTTATTGACTGCGATGGGGGCACCACGGTCAAATCGGTCTGGCGGCTGCACGACGGTGCACTAGTTGAATCGGTGCTGATGCGCTACCCAGAACGCGTCACCATGTGCATTTCTTCGCAGGCCGGCTGCGGCATGAACTGCCCATTTTGTGCGACCGGGCAGGCCGGACTCACCCGGAATCTGTCTACTGCTGAGATCGTCGAGCAGGTACTGGCGGGGTCTCGCTCGTTGGACCGCGGCCAGATAGCTGGAGGGCCGGGGCGAGTCTCAAATGTGGTGTTCATGGGTATGGGCGAACCAATGGCAAACTACGGCGCGGTCGTTGAATCAGTTCGGAGATTAATTTCACCGGCTCCTTCAGGCTTAGGTTTGAGCGCACGAGGCATCACGGTTTCTACGGTGGGCCTTGTTCCGCGGATGAAAGATCTCGCCACCGAAGGCCTTCCGGTCACGTTGGCACTTTCACTGCACGCACCTGATGACGAATTGCGCAACACACTGGTGCCAGTCAATACCCGGTGGCCGGTGGCGGAGGTCTTGAACGCTGCTTGGGAGTACGCCGATCGAACCCATCGGCGAATCAGCATTGAGTATGCCCTTATCCGAGATATTAATGACCAATCCTGGCGGGCTGAGCGACTGGCTGACTTACTTGTCGGTCACTTAGTACACGTAAACCTGATTCCGTTAAATCCAACCCCAGGCTCAATTTGGACGGCCTCCCGCCCGGGCGATGAGGAGGCCTTTGTCCGAATTCTTCGCGATCGCGGCTTGGCCGTCACCGTGCGGGGCACTAGGGGTCGCGAAATTGACGGGGCGTGTGGCCAATTGGCGGCAGCCACAACTTAATCGACACCACTTGATATAAGTTCGTGAACGGGATCAAATCTGCCACAATTGGGCGATGACGATGCTACCGAGTGAAAACACTGAGTCCCTTCCATCATTCTCCGATGACCTAACTACCTGGCAAAAATTAATGGTCATCGCTCACTCAATCCTTCGGACCTTGCTTGGGATCATATTCATTGCGTTGATGCTCGCATTTGTTCCAAATAGTGTCGATGGAGCAATCTGGATCCCCTTTGGGGCGATCATCTTGGTGTTGGTAATTTATGTCTGGTACTTCCGACTGCAGTTGCGACGTATTCATAAATCCAAGTACCCGAATATTCAGGCTGGTGAGGCACTGATTCTAGTGGCCACCATGTTCTTGGCGATTTTCGCGGTTACCTACGACTTGATGTCGCAGGCGAATCCGGATTCATTCACCGAAGTGCTTACGCGGTTCTCAGCGTTTTATTTCGCCGTTACGGTATTGGCGACGGTTGGTTTCGGTGATATTACCCCAGTTACAACTGCGGCGAGGTCAGTGGCAATGCTGCAAATGGCCATAGATATTGCGTTTATCGCGGTTGCTGTAAAAATTGTAAGTGGTGCGGCATCAAGTGCGATTCAACAGCGAAGCCCAAAAAGTGGTGCGACAGATAAGTAGCAGCCGTACGATATAAATCCGGTCAACGGGGGGCGACAATGGTTTCGTACCACGAGGTTCGTCAGCGATGGGAGTCGGATCCGGTTGAGTTTTGGCGCCAGGCCGCGAATCAAATTGAGTGGATTAGTTCACCCAAGGAGATTCTTGACGAAGCACAGGCGCCGCTGTACCGCTGGTATCCAGATGGGGTCCTGAACACCTGCGCGAATGCCCTTGACCGACATGTTGCATCCGGTCGAGGTGAGCAGATAGCGATTTTATATGACAGCCCACTAACCGGTAGCAAGAGAGCTCTCACCTATCGCGAACTACTCGACCACGTTTCCCTCATTGCAGGTGGCCTCGCCAGCCTCGGGGTGCATAAGGGCGACCGGGTGCTCATCTACATGCCTATGGTTCCTGAAGCCGCTATTGCGATGCTCGCCTGTGCCAGATTGGGCGCGGTGCACTCGGTGGTTTTTGGCGGTTTTGCGGCGGCAGAACTTGCGGCCAGAATTGACGATGCCGAACCAGTCGTAATTGTGAGTGCGTCATGCGGGATTGAGCCAAGTCGGATCGTCGAATATCAACCTATTGTCGAAGCGGCAATTCACCTCGCGAAACATCAGCCCACCGCGGTTGTCGTATTGCAGCGCCCGCAGGCACCCGCCGTGTTAGGCGAGCGCGAAGTCGAGTGGCATGACCTACTCGCTACTGCGACCAGACATGATCCAGTACCTGTGCAGGCTACCGACCCCCTTTACATTCTCTACACCTCTGGCACTACCGGCAGGCCAAAAGGCGTGGTTCGCGATAACGGCGGACATGCCGTCGCGATGGCATGGTCATTTACCAATGTCTACGGGATGGGCCCGGGCGATGTTTGGTGGGCCGCTTCGGATATCGGTTGGGTAGTTGGGCACTCGTACATCGTGTATGCGCCGCTGATCTGTGGTGCTACCACGGTGATGTACGAAGGCAAACCGGTAGGCACCCCCGATGCCGGGGCTTTTTGGCGGGTCATTGAGGAGTATCGAGTAAATGGACTTTTTGTAGCACCGACCGCCATCAGGGCTATTCGTAAGGAGGATTCTGCTGGCTCGCAAATAAGAAACTACGACATAAAGTCGCTTCGCACCTTATTCCTCGCGGGGGAGCGCCTAGATCCAAGTACCTTCGAATGGGCGAACGAACAACTTGGTATCCCCATCGTCGACAACTGGTGGCAAACTGAAAGTGGCTGGCCTATCGCTTCGAACCTGCGCGGCTTGGACCCGATGCCGTTAAAGTCGGGCTCGCCAAGTGTCATCGTTCCCGGCTATGACGTACGAATCTTTGACGTCCAAGGAAGTGAGCAGCCCGCGGGGGCCGAAGGGGCCATTGTCATCAAGCTCCCAATGCCGCCTGGAACACTGCCGACTTTGTGGGGTGATGATCAACGCTTTATTGACTCTTATTTGAGTACTTTCCCTGGCTATTACACCACAGGTGATAGCGGGTACTTTAATGACGAGAAATATCTGCACGTGATGGGGCGGACCGATGACGTAATTAATGTGGCCGGCCACCGGCTCTCGACAGGTTCGCTTGAGGCTGTCGTTGCAGCCAATGAGATGGTGGCTGAATGCGCAGTAATCGGCGTCCATGATGAACTTAAAGGTCAAATTCCGCGGGCCTTTGTGGTGCTAAAAGCTGGAGTCGATGTTGATCCGAAAACTCTACGCAAAACAATTGTCGCCGCGGTTCGCGATGAGATCGGCCCGGTCGCTGCTCTGAAGGAAGTGGTAATTGTCCCAGCTCTACCCAAAACTCGGTCGGGCAAAATTTTGCGCGCCACCATGCGGGGTATCGCAGATGGGCGTGAGGTTGTGATCCCGGGCACGATTGAAGATATCGCGGTTCTCGAAGCCATCACCCCATTGCTGCACGGGGAAATCACCGCCGATTAGCCCAGACCCTTTTGGGTTGATGCCTCGTCCCAGATACGCCGCCGCTCGGCGGAGAACTTCCTTCTCTATCTCCAGCAGGCTAATACGTTTATTTGCTTCCCGAAGTTCCGCTGACCCCACTCAGCCGTGGCAGGCTTCAGACCATCTTCAACATCTGCCTTGGCAAGCCAACGCCCGATCACGGCATCAGACATACCGAAATCGTTCGCAATTTGGGCGAAAGGGGTTTCACTTCTCCGTGCGATCGCGGGCAGCATCACGAAGGTACTTTTCCGGATAAGCACGAGGCATATCAGGCAACCATCCAGCAGCGCATATCGCTACAAATTGATGTCATCCATACCAGGGCACCCCCAGATCGCTAACGGCATGCTTAGACTCTTCGTCTAGGCATTATGGCCAGTTTTGAAGTATCGACGTTGTATATTCCTCACCTTCAATTTGGAAGCTTGATGCGAACGCAAAGCATCTAATTCCCACCTTTCCAGCACGAATTGAATGCGTCGAATTTGGCTCAATGTGTATTAAATCACCCACTGATACGTCACTGATGCATTCATCCACCCGCATAGTTCCGCTCCCCCTAATCACATAATAAAACTCGTGGGAGTTATGAAAGTGCGGTTCTATGAAGACGCCAGGTTCAAGTTCAAATTCATTGATGAATTCAAGATAGGAGCCACTGGTGGCGTTTCGTAGTTCTTCCTTCTCGTACATGAAATAACTCGTTACAGTGTCGTTGTGTTCCGATGTGGGTGGAACATTTGCGTTGGTAATCTTGACCATTGACTAACCCCTTGCCTAGTCGGGAGAAGAAATGTGAACATGACCAACCCATTATGGCCGATTGGTGTTGTGAATTCACACAATTCGAGATCCAGTCGCAACAGGTCGACCGACAGCCGGTAGCAGTTCATTTTCTTTGGCCATTCATAAGAATTGGACCCGCGATACGCTAAGGTTGTCAGGGGATTTGGTCACTGTGACTGGCTTCTCCGACACGGTTAACCGTCAAAAATGCGTTTCTCAAAAAGCAGGGGAGACTAAGTGACTATTGATCTTCTTGCCGCGTGCTGGACCACCGCCGGGAACGCCGGCCCTTCGCTCGGAGACGAAATCAGCCCTAATGGGCTAGTGGAGCGAATCGAAATCACATCCGCGGCAGGGTTCCGCGGAATGGGATTCGTATTTGCTGATCTTATTCGCGCTCGGGACGAAATTGGCCTACCCAACCTACGGAAAATCCTGGAAATCAATGGGATCAAGCACGTCGAGGTTGAGTTTCTGAGCGACTGGTGGACATCCGGAGCCGACCGCGCGGTTTCTGATCAAACCCGCAAGTTCCTGTTTGAAGCAGCGATGGTCCTTGGGGCACACCATGTGAAAGTCGGCGCGGACTACCGAATGACGTCTTTCGACTTGGACCAAATGGCTGAGCAATTCTCCATCCTGGCTACGGAGGCGGCCGAGGTCGGAACCAAGATTGCCATCGAATTCATGCCGTTTTCGAACGTTCCAGATCTCAAGACGGGCCTCGCATTGGTTAACACCGCAAGCCACCCGGCTGGTGGACTCATGATTGACATTTGGCACGTGCAGCGTTCGGATACTACTTACGCTGAACTGGCTTGTGTGCCCTTAGAGCGTGTGATTGGAGTTGAGTTAAATGACGCGAGCGCGGCGCAGATAGGTGACTCGTTTGAGGACACGATAATGCGCAGGGTGCCTTGTGGGCTAGGTGAATTTGATATTAAGGGATTCATCGAAACCTTGTGGAACATCGGGTGGCGAGGGCCGTGGGGTGTTGAAATAATTGGCGAGAAGTTCCGAAATATACCTATATCTGAAGCGATTCCCGAAGCTTTCAATAGTACTATGCGCGAGTTCCAAACCCTGCGGAATGTGACAGGCCTCCAATGAGACTCGTAGATAAAGTTGCGGTAATTTCTGGGGCCGGCAGCGGGATCGGGCTTGCCACCGCAAAACGCTTTGCCCACGAAGGTGCTCAGGTCTTCGGGCTGGATCGCACTTTGCCCTCTATCGACATCCCGGGGATTTCCTGGTCCATGATGGACGTCACTGAAATAGATAGTTGGACTTCGGTTGTGTCACACATCTATGAGAAAATGGGCCAAATAGACATTCTTTTCAACAATGCGGGGATCGTAGGGTCTTATTCGTCGATAACCGAAGTGACGCTAGAAGACTGGACCAAAATCGTCGACGTTAATTTGAATGGCGTCTTTTATGGTATGCGATCGGTGTTGCCGTACATGCAGCGATCGGGTGCCGGTTCTATCATAAATACATCTTCTATCTGGGGTTTAGTCGGTGCCGATGGCGTCGCAGCGTATCAGGCATCCAAAGGTGCAGTCACTGTAATGTCGCGAAATGCCGCTATGACATACGCCCGTGATGGCATACGCGTCAATTCGTTGCACCCGGGTTTGATCACGACTCCCATGACAATAAATCAGGACCAATCGGTGACCGAATCACTGCTACGTGGGATTCCGTTGGGGCGTCCCGGCACCGCCGATGAGGTAGCCAATGCAGTTCTATTTCTGGCTTCGGATGAGTCCTCATATGTGACTGGAATGCAGATGATCGTGGACGGCGGGTTCACAACTTCATAGCATCTGCATTGCCAGCTCCCGACTGGTGGCACTTCGTGCGTTCGAATCGGAAGTTGTTCCCCTGCTGTGCGTCGATGCTGTACAAGATCATCTTGAATTGCACGAGCGCCGCCACTCTAATCTTCCGCTTGTATTATTGTTGGCCGATTCACAGGGCTACGAAGTGCTTCGCCGCGCAGTGCTCGAGCAGCTTCCTGACTGGCCATAAGCTGCAGGCGGTCTATTGACATGTCATCATAGAAGGCTGCGTGCGGAGTGAGGATGACATTTGGCATTTCTCGCAGACGGGAGTGCAATTGAAGTGGCTCGGGTTCGGTCACATCGAGTGCTGCGCCACCAACCCTCCCTTCTTCGAGTGAGACGATAAGGGCGTCAGTATCGATCAGGGCTCCGCGAGCCGTATTGATGATCAGTGCTCCTGTCGGTACCAAAGCCAGGAATTCTCGACCGATCATGCCTTTGGTTAACTCATTGCTCGGGGCGTGCAAGCTTACGATATTGCTGAGGCGCGCAAGTTCATCCAGTGAAACGCTTTTGACGTCAGGAGCGTTCTGCACCGTGGGTGGCGTGACGGGATCATAGGCGACGAAGGAAAAGCCGAACATCCTTAGACGTTGATGAAGTGCTTGTGCGATTCTCCCGAAACCCACGAAACCAACGGTGAGCGATGAGAGGGCGGGGAGGTCGCCGACATCTCCGGGTTTGGCCCAGCCGTTGGACCGGATGAGCGAGGTATAGGTCGAAAGGCGTCTAGTCAGGCTGAGTACGCAGGCGGCTGCGTGGTTGGCGACCGTCTCGACTCCGTAATCAGGAACGTTCGCCACTGTAATCCCGAATTCGGTCGCGGATGCCACATCTACATTGTCGTAGCCGATCCCGTATCGAATCACCGTGGCGTTCTTGGCAAGAATTGAGAGTACCGATCGGGTAATGGGCGCGAAATTTGTCACGACCACATCGGCTCCGCGCACCGCAGTTGCGGTTTCTAGCTCGTCCGTGCACTGAAACACGGAGAGGGTAACCCCCAAATCATGTGCCATAGCCTCTTCATGTTTCAAATTTTTGAAAGCGTGGTCGGTAACCACAACTCGTTTCGTCACTGCTTCTCCCTGGTAGTGGATCTCGATGGGTGAGGTTACAAACTGTTTCAAAACCTCTTGACCAGAGCATATGAGGTCAATATGTTGCATCAAACCTAATGAGTGACTTGTCATCAGTCAATGGAATTCGTGCATAGTGGTGGGCCATCGGCCCGGTGAGGCCAAGTCCGGCGATGATTACACCTGGGGTGCGCCTTCACGTTTCCCCCCTTGGGCTGAGCAAGGGTTCCACCGTTTGGCTAAGTGTCAAGGCCGTGGAGATTGATCCCTACGCCAACCCAGCGAGATGACGCCATCCGTGGGTTTTCCTAAATCCATAGACTAGGTAACCGCTCACATGAAAAGGAATAACATGCGAAACCGTACCCTCGGCCAGTCCTTAGTCGTGTCTGAACAAGGACTTGGGTGCATGAGCATGAGTGATGTATACGGGCCTTCAGACAAAACAATGGCGCGTGAAACTATCCGCCGCGCACTAGACCTCGGTGTTAGTTTCTTCGACACGGCAGACGTCTACGGGCCGTTTACAAATGAGAAATTTTTAGGGGAGGCACTCGGCACGCATCGTAAAGAGGTGATTATCGCGACGAAGTTCGGTAACGAGTCGCTTCCTGACGGGGGCGGAATTCGGATAAATGGGCGCCCCGAATATGTACGAGCGGCCTGCGACGCTTCACTTGCCCGTTTCGGCACCGACTATTTAGACCTCTACTACCAGCATCGCGTCGATAGAAATGTACCGATCGAGGAGACTTGGGGCGCGATGAAGGAACTCGTGACCGAAGGAAAGGTCAGATTCCTTGGAATCTCAGAAGCTGCCCCGGAGACGATTCGGCGTGCGCATGCGATTCACCCGATGACCGCGATCCAAAGCGAGTATTCCCTGTGGACCCGTGATGTCGAAGTCAACGGAGTGCTAGAAGTCGCGCACGAACTGGGTATCGGGTTTGTCCCGTTTTCACCCATTGGTCGCGGTTTCTTTTCCGGGAGCATCACTCATCTTGATGAGCTGTCGGACGCCGACTTTAGGCGCGGTAACCCACGGTTCCAGGGGGAGAATTTGGACTTGAACCTGAAGCGGGTTCGAAGCTTGCAGGAGTTTGCCGCAGCGAAGGGGGTGCTTCCTATTCAGCTCTCCTTGGCATGGGTTCTTGCTCAGGGGGGCAATATTGTGCCTATCCCCGGCACCAAGCGTGTCAGCTATCTTGAAGAGAACATTTCGGCGGGGATAATCGAACTCACCAGCGAGGAAGTCGCACAGATCGGTGCTGTCTTCCCCCAGGGCTCAACGGCAGGTCCACGGTATTCAGATATGACAAGCGTCTATATCTGAATTGGCTACCTTGAGACTTCTAGGGTGAGCGGCTGAATCTGTTTCATGCGCCGCCCGCGCACGACCTCCTTGTTTTGCCGTACGTCGCTGTGAGATAACAAACATGGATATCGGGGAAATTGTTGGTTTTCGCCTGACATGGAGCATAAATTTGACCTATTCTTAGTACAATCGTTTGCAGGCCAACAAAGGAAGGTGAAATGACGTGAAATCCCTTCAATTCATGTCGGCGGGCTCTTTTGAGGTCAGTGAGCTTCCAATGCCGAAGATTCTCGACGATGAAGTACTTCTGGCAAGTCGGGTAGTAGGAATCTGTCACTCGGATGTTGATCTACTTGAGGGTCGTTACATCATTCCCTTTGAATATCCATTGATCCCGGGCCACGAGTGGTCAGCTGAGGTGCTCGAGGTTGGTCGGAGTGTTCGTACCCTGGCGCCAGGGGATCGGGTCGTGGGGGAATGCGTCATCGGGGAGGATCACTTCGGGTTCACTATTAGCGGGGCGGCAGCCGAGTACTTCGTCGCCAAGCCTCACTGGCTGCATAAGATTCCAGATTCACTCACCTGGTCGCAGGGGGCATTAATTGAACCATTCAGTTGCGGTTACAGCGCGACTCTTCGGGCAGACAATCCTGACGCAAGTGACACCGTTGTCGTCCTAGGCGCTGGCACGATTGGCCTTGGGGTGATCGCCGCTAGCGCAGCCAAAGGTGCGCGGGTGATCGTCATCGAGCCAACCGCGAGTAGGGTCGCGCTGGCCCGACGTCTAGGTGCCGAGCAGTCCCTAGATCCAACGAGTCCAACCTTCTTGCAGGAATGGAACGAGATGACTTCGGGTGCCGGAGCGAGTGTCGTGATTGAGGCGACCGGAAAACCCGAGGCGATGGCGACCGCACTTGAGCTGGCAGGCATCGGGGCTCGGGTGGTGAACGTTGGGATAAATGTTGGCGATTCGACTTCAGCTCGACTTGGGCTCATTCAGTCGAAGGAACTTCAAATTCGAGGAATCATTGGTTCGCCCGGCATTTGGCCTCAAACGATCGCCTTTCTCGATCGGACGGGAATTGACTTGTCCCCACTCGTCAGCAGTATTTTCCCGCTTGCCGAGGCAGACCAGGCGATGGAGACGGTTTTGAATGACAAATCTCAGGTTAAGGTACACATGATGTCGTCGGCGGCCTGATGCTTGCCGCACGTTATTACGGAGTTCGCGATATCCGCATTGAGGAAGTGAGCACCCCACGATTAGGTGCAGCTGATGATGTGCTCATTTCGGTGCACTACTGCGGTATCTGTGGAACCGATCTCCATGAATACACCGACGGCCCGATAGTGACCTGCGTTGAGCCCCACCCCGCCACTGGAGCCACGCTCCCCCAAACCTTGGGCCACGAGTTCTCGGCGACGGTGGTTGAAGTGGGATCGAGTGTCACCGAAGTTCGGGTGGGGGATCGAGTTGCGGTCATGCCCGCGATCGTTTGTCATTCCTGCTATTACTGCCGGAGGGGCTTGGGGCACCTGTGCCTGCGGTTTGCCGCAACTGGCTTAAGCGCGGAGACGGGCGGAATGGCTGATCTAGCCGTTGTGAAGGATTATCAATTAGCCATTCTCCCCGACGAGGTGTCCAATCTTGAAGGTGCGCTCATCGAGCCCGCGGCGGTGGCCGCTTACGGAGTAGAGCGTGCTGGTCTGGTCGGCGGTGATGTGGTCCTGGTTACCGGAGCAGGACCGATTGGAATTCTGACCGCGATGTATGCAAGTGCAGCGGGAGCGTCCACTGTCATCATTGCCGAACCAAATGAGAATCGAGCTCATCTGGCTCGAGGGCTAGATATCGGTCATGTCATGAATCCAGCTTCGGATGAATTTAGTGCAATGCTTGAAGAGACCACTCGAGGTATCGGTGTTGATCTCGCGGTAGAGTGCTCAGGCACCTCACCCGGGCTAGCCACCTGTCTGACAAATACGCGCAGGAGAGGGTCTATCGTTCAAACGGGCCTTCATACAAAAACAGCGACTCTCGATGCCATGGCACTCTGCGAAAAAGATATCGCTCTCTTTGGAAGTTGGTGCTACCACATAACTGATTGGCCCCGAGTGATTCGCTTGGTTGCCTCTGGGAAGTATCCGGTGTCGAAGGTGGTCACCGAGGTGATTCCACTCGCAGATGTAGTGACACAGGGGTTCGACGTTCTTGTCAATCCGAAGGGGGATCAGTTGAAGATCCTGATGGGCACGGAAAAAACGTAGCTGAGAATTTGGATAGCCTTGAGTGCAAACACAAGCCAGGGGAGAAGGAGTAGAAGATGATTCGAAGGATCGTCCTGTTCAAGAAGAAGGCGGAAGCAAGCAAGGAAGAATTTCAAACTGCCGTCGAGGCCTTGGCACCACTCGATAAGCGAATACCTGACATTGCCTCATGGTGGGTCAGTGTGAACGTTGGCAAGGATGGTTTATGGGACGCGGCGTTGGCTGCCGATTTCAAGGATGCAAGTGCTCTTGCAATCTATAACGATCATCCCGAGCATGTTGCCGTGGCAACCGTGATCGCTGGTGTTTCAGAGTTCGCCGTTTTCGATGCCGAAATTTAAGAATGAGACAGGAAAGAGTTTAAGGTGACCAATTCCACCAAAGAGGAACTCGCCTCGTGGTACGACCAGATGCTGGTCATACGAGGAACCGAGAAGGCAGCCTACGACCTATTTATGACGGGTCTGGTAAAGGGAACAACCCATCTAGCGTCGGGCCATGAGGCGGTGGCCGTGGGGGCGAGTGCTGCACTCAAGCCCGAGGATTACGTCTGGGCGACCTATCGAGGTCACCATCACGCTATGGCGCGAGGTTTGAGTCCGGAAGCTTGTCTCGCGGAATTGATGAGCAAGGAAACCGGCGCCTGTCGTGGTAAGGGTGGTTCGATGCACCTGACAAGTGCGGCAAACAACATGATGGGTTCCTATGCCATCATCGGCTCACATATACCTATGGCCGTCGGGTCGGCATGGTCTGCCGTTCTGCGTAAAACAGACCAGGTATCTATTGCCTTCTTTGGGGATGGAGCCACGAATATTGGTGCTTTTCACGAGGCGATAAACTTGGCGGCCGTTTGGAAGCTTCCGGTCATCTTCATCTGCGAGAACAATCTTTATATGGAATACACGCCGATTAGTGCGGTGACTGCGGTGCAGCACCCAGCGGCCGATCGGGCAGCAGCTTATTCGCTGCCTCGGATTGTGATCGATGGGAATGATGTTCTCGTGGTTCGCGATGAGGTAGCAAAAGCGGTAGCTCTAGCGCGAGCTGGTGGAGGACCGAGCGTGATTGAGTGTCTTACCTATCGGCACTACGGCCACTCCAGGGCCGATCCGGCAAAGTATCGCCCTGAGGGTGAGCTTGAGGAATGGATGATGCGGGATCCGCTGAAGGTGCTGCGTGCCCGACTTGTCGAAAGTGGTGTGAGCGAGGACGAGATAACTGGCATTGAGAATGCAGTTGATGCCGTCGTCAAAGAAGCAATTGAGCGGGCTAAGGATGCGCCATTGAGCGATATTTCCGAAGCCTTTACCGACGTTTGGGCAGATGGAGGAATGCAATGGCGGAATTGATCACCTATCGCGAGGCAGTTGCCGAGGGGATCGCTCGCGAGTTGCGCCGCGACCCATCGGTTGTCTGCATCGGGGAGGACATCGGAGCAGGAGAGGGGGTATTTAAAACTACCGCCGGATTATTTGCTGAATTTGGGCCGACTCGAATCTGGGATACGCCCATCAGCGAGCAAGCCATTGTCGGTGCGGCAATGGGTGCAGCCATGACGGGGGTGCGTCCAATCGCGGAAATCATGTTCTCTGATTTTCTCGCCTGCTGTTGGGATTTCATCGCCAATGAGATGCCGAAGGTTCGGTACATGACCGGAGGTCAGGTCAGCGTTCCCATGGTCGTGAGAACGGCGAACGGTGGTGGCCTCGGGTTTGGCGCACAGCATTCTCAGGCCGTCGAGAACTGGGCATTAACTGTGCCCGGTCTGATCGTAGTCGCTCCTTCAACGCCTTCGGATGTGATAGGCCTGATGGCGAGTGCTGTCCGGAGTGATGACCCGGTGATCTTCTTTGAACATAAGGCACTTTTTGCCACCAAAGGCGAGCCTGCACCGGCGGGTCATGTGGTGCCCTTGGGCAAGGCAAATGTGTGCCGCGAAGGTACAGACATTACTTTGGTGGGCTTGGCTTGGTCCATGCCGATTATCCTGGAGGCGGCGGAACTTCTAGCTGCCGAAGGAATCTCTGCTGAGGTGATCGATCTTCGGTGTCTGGTGCCCCTTGATGCAGCCTGTGTGCTAGAGAGCGTCGCCAAGACTAGTCGAATAATCATCGTCGAGGAGAATCCGTTCCAGGGTGGCTGGGGCGGAACCCTTGCTTCCATCGTCGCTGATGAAGGTTTTCATGACCTCGATGCGCCCGTTAAGCGATTGGCTGGTGCATCTGTACCCGCGCCGTTCGCAAAGCACTTGGAGGATCAGGTGCTGCCCTCCGTTGGTGCCACGGTTGACTTGGCACGTCGTCTGGTCGGTGGATGATACGGGGATGGCGAAGGAAATGCCCGCGAATGCTTGACACCTCGTTGCGGACGACATAGATTCTATTCAATACAAACGATTGCAGAATGGACGGTAGCGGACATGGTTGATCGCCGAGAGTTTGCCCAAACCAGTATTCCTGCCCCGGGAATTCAGGCCGTTGATTGGGAGGAGCGCGTCGACTTCAATCGGTTGCGCGACTACCGACTGGCCCGAACTCGGGAGGCTCTAGCCAACAGCGACCTTGGCGCAATTCTCGTTTTTGAGAGCAACAACATCCGATACATGACGAGCACGCATATCGGCACTTGGGCGTACAACAAACTAGAGCGATGGGCCTTGCTCACTCGAAATGGTCATCCATGGATCTGGGATTTCGGTTCTGCGGCGAAGAATCACCGTTTGTATTCCCCATGGCTGCGCAGCGAGCAGTCGCGTGGGGGCAATGTTGGGCTGTTCGGGGCAATTGCACCGAACTCCGGTCTTCCCAAGGAGGCTGCTGCCGAGATTGCAAGTATTCTTCGTGAGGAGGGTGTCGCCGACATGCCACTCGGAGTGGACATGATCGAACTTTCTGTCCTCGGTGAGTTGCAGGACCAAGGCATCAAAGTCGTTGACGGTCAGCAGACGATGCTGGAAGCCAGGGAGATCAAAAGCCGCGACGAGATCATCCTCCTAAATCAGGCTGCAGCAATGGTTGACGGGGTTTATCAACTCATCTATGAAAACCTCAAGCCCGGAGTGCGGGAGAGCGATATCGTCGCACTGGCAACAAGCAAGCTCTATTCCATGGGTTCAGAGCAGGTCGAGGCCATCAACTCAATTGCGGGTGAGCGATGCAGTCCTCATCCTCACGTATTCTCCGATCGATATATTCGCCCGGGGGATCAGGCCTACTTCGATATCATCCATGCCTTCAATGGGTATCGAACCTGTTATTACAGGACTTTTGCCGTAGGTCGCGCAACCCAGGCGCATCGAGATGCGTACAAGAAGGCGCGGGAACTTATTGATGTGGCGATTGACATGGTGCGGCCGGGGATAAACACGGCAGACATTGCCAAACTGTGGCCCAAGGCTGAGGATTTCGGGTTCTCCTCCGAAATGGAGGCTTTTGGTCTCCAGTTCGGTCATGGAATCGGCCTTGGCCTCCACGAGCGTCCGGTCATCAGCAGGCTGAACTCCCTGACAACTCCAGTTGAGATCAAAGAGGGAATGGTCTTCGCCCTCGAAACGTACTGGCCGGCCTCGGACGGTCATTCGGCGGCACGAATTGAAGAGGAGCTCGTTGTGACCGCCAGCGGATGCGAAATCATGACACTCTTCCCGGCAGAGGAATTGGTGATAACGAATCCTTACTGAGGATTCTCCGGATAATTTCTATTGCTTGGATTTAGTAAGTCCGAGCCGATATTCTGCAACGAAAGGTTGGCCACCCACCTGTGGCCCTATCGCGAGGAGGTAAACACGTGCGAGCCGCGGTCTACCATGGTAGGGGCGATGTCCGCGTCGAGGATGTACCGATTCCAGTGCCCCGGGAGGATGAGCTACTGCTGAGGGTCTCGGCCGTTGGAATTTGCGGTACTGATGCCCATGAGTACAGCACGGGGCCTCACATGTTCCCTATCGCCGCAAGCCATCCAGTTTCAGGGCATGTGGGACCTATGATTCCTGGCCACGAGATTGCTGGAGTTGTTGTCGCTACCGGATCAGCCGTGACCAGTTTCACCGAGGGCATGCTCGTGGTCTCGGGGGCAGGTATCTCCTGTGGTGAGTGTCATTGGTGCAAACGCGGCAGAACTAACCTGTGTCGGTCGTACTCCACTTTGGGGTTGCACCAGCACGGTGGGTTGGCAGAGTTCGTAGCAGTGCCCGCGGATACGTGCGTCGATGCAGGGCCATTCGGAGTGACACCTGATACGGCTGCACTAGCGCAGCCCATGTCAATTGCAGTCCATGCCATGCGCAGGGGCCGACTCGACAGTGATGATACGGCGGTCATTATCGGAGCGGGAGGTATAGGGGCATTTCTCACTTATGCAGCAGCCCAAGCTGGTGCAACAGTCTTGGTGTCAGATATGGATCAATCACGTTTGGATATTGCTGGCGCGCTGGGAGCCAAATACCTTGTTCGACCTCATGGAGAGGAATCCATCAAGGCGAAGCTGGCCAGGGAAGATCTCATTCCAACAGTCATTTTCGAAGTTTCCGGATCCCCCGCCGGCTTGTCTGAGAGTTTGGCCATAGCACCGAGGGGCTGCCGAATTGTCTTGGTGGGTCTTCAGAGCAAGCCCGTCGACATAGAAATTCGGACTGTCTCTCTCACCGAATTAGAGCTTATTGGAACGAATGCTCATGTGAAGTCGACCGACCTTACGGAGGCACTTCGACTTCTTGCGTCTCGAGCAGATGGCTGGGAAGACATTGCTCCTGAGGCGATCTCGCTGGATGACTTGGTTAGTGACGGGTTGGTGCCACTTTCAGAGCATCGGTCAACCCGCATCAAGACCCTTATTGACCCGGGGATCGCGGCGACCCGAAAGACAAGGATGTCTTGACATGACCGTGAATGTAGGGTTCATCGGACTCGGCCGAATGGGCACACCAATGGCTGCGAATGTAGCGGCGGCTGGATTCCCGGTATGTATCTATGCTCGTAGGAGCGAAAAAGCGAAGGAGGCGGCCGAGCTAATGGGTGTCTCAGTCGCCTTGAGCCCCCGCGAGGTGGGCTCATTAGCAGAGGTCATCATTCTTATGGTCTCTGACGAGCCTGCCGTCCGCGCAGTTCTGGACGGCAGCGATGGACTTCTCGCAGGACTTCGCGAGGGAGCAATAGTTGTCGACATGGGAACTACCGGAATCAGCGGAACTCGCTGGCTAGCCGAGGCAGTCAAGAGCAAAGGTGCCCATCTGATAGATGCACCGGTATCGGGAAGCACAGCATCTGCGACGGCCGCGACTTTGACAATAATGGCAGGCGGCGCACCGGAGACGATGGAGCGCGTGCGGCCAATCCTTGAAGCCATGTGCGGCTCCTTGTATTACATGGGGGAGTCGGGCACGGGAGCCGCGATGAAACTGGCCGTAAATGCGGTGATCTTCGCGCTGGGTCAGGCTGTTTCTGAAGCTTTGGTGCTTGCGGAGAAAACGGGGGTATCCCGTGAAACTGCATACGACGTATTTGAGAATAGCGCGGTTGCCGCACCGATGGTCAAGTATCGCAGGGCGGCATTCCTTACTCCTGAGACCACACCTACCGCATTTGATCTGAATTTGGCCAACAAAGATCTGGGCTTGATACAGGAATTGGCGAGTTCGGTGGGGGCGAATATGCCGCAAGCAGATGTCAATCGGCAACTTATTGTTGAGGCTATCGCTGCTGGGTACGGGGATTTAGATATGGCTGGAATGGCGGTGTTTCTCCGATCCGGGGGGACATCGGTATAGCGAATCGCTGTGATGACGACGGGGATTTCCTGCGGATCATCTGAGCTAATGGGCCCTTTGCCCGGGAGGAGAGTGCGACTGTGACATTCATACCGTTTTTTCATGTGGGTTTTCTCGTTGACGACCTGGAAAAAGGGATGGAGAGTTTCGGCAAGGCTTTCGGGGTGACTTGGACAGTCCCGGATATCGGGACGGTGGACTTCTGGCAACGGGCTGAAGGGGAAGCACCTTTGGATCTCGTCGTTGCATACAGCCGACAAGGTCCGCCATATATCGAATTACTGCAATCGCAGGAGAGTGGATTATTCAACACCGCTCAGGGCGAGGGGTTCCATCACATTGGAATGTGGGAACCGGATTGCGAAGGGCGTGAAGCAGAGCTTATAAAAGAAGGGATCACCCCTATAGCGACCCAATATACAAGTGAGAGGGAGATCATTGTGTCCTATTTTGATCCTGATGCCCTTCATGGGGTAATGCTGGAGCTTGTGGATGAAGGCCGAAAGCCGATTATGGAGAAGTGGTTCACTAGTTTGTGAGTCCATTGGGGGATTTCCATAAGAACGTGGGCGGGCTGGCCCTTTGGATCGTAGGTTACCGTTGACGAAGGTGGATCACTTGAAACTGATGGAAAATATCGAAGACCTCCTGCCAACGGATGTCAGCGTTGCGACACTCGTTGGCCGGGTGTTTGATCCTGAGGTCGATGGACCATGTGTTGTTGTTGTTCGCGGAGATCTGCTGGTTGATATTTCCCACGACTTTCCAACCGTGTCCGACCTCCTGGAGTCAACTGACCCCGTCGGTGGCTGCCGGTCAAGTCAGGGCGGACGAACGTGGAACCTTCGAAGGGTTCTCATGAACTCTATATCTGAGGAAGCTGAGGGTGTTCGCCTACTGGCTCCCATCGACCTATCTGTCATCAAGGCCGCGGGCGTCACCTTCACAAGTTCGCTGAGAGAGCGATTGGTAGAGGAGCAAGCCGGCGGGGATCCTGCGAGAGCTGAGGAGATTCGCTCTGAGTTAGATACCCTCATCGGTGCTGATATTGGTTCAATCACTCCGGGGAGTCCAAGGGCGGCACAGTTAAAGGCTGACCTTCAGGCCAGGGGCATGTGGTCCCAATATCTCGAAGTTGGCATTGGGCCCGACCCGGAAGTATTCACGAAGGCGGCCGTCCTTTCTGCTGTTGGCTGCGGTCAGCAGGTAGGCGTCTCAACGATTTCGGCTTGGAATAATCCAGAACCAGAGATAGCCATCGCGGTAACGTCCATCGGAAAAATCGTGGCCGCCACCATAGGGAATGATGTTAATCTGCGAGACATTGAAGGCCGGTCAGCTCTGCTGCTGCCGCGAGCCAAGGATAACAACGCGTCAGCGTCGGTGGGCCCATTTCTTAGATTGCTAGACGAGCACTTCACCCTTGACGATATTCGCGGAGCCGAAGTGGCACTTGAGGTGCGCGGTGAAGATGACGGGTTCGTCATGGCAGGGGTGAGTCAAATGAAACTCATCTCGAGGGATCCTACGGATCTTGCGGCCCATGCTATGAGTCGGGATCATCAGTATCCGGACGGGTTCCTGCTCTATCTTGGGACGCTTTTTGCACCTACTGATGACCGTGACGGTGGCGGCAAGGGTTTCACCCATCACGTGGGCGACATCGTGAAGATTTCCAGCCCACGACTTGGGACCTTGGTCAATCGCGTCAACTATTCACATCTGGCGCCGCGATGGGAATTCGGAATTCGTGACCTAATGAGGAATCTGGCGAGACGAGGTCTCGTCAGCCAGGTAGGTAAGGGGAGTTGACGGAATAACGGCGAACGGTTTACGAGGATGCGGCTAAATCTGGTTCGTGGGCGCACACTGATGGCCTACCACGTGAAATTCGAGGAGATATAGATGGCACCTCTGCCACGAGTTAGAAATTACATTGACGGTCACTGGGCAGAGCCTGAATCTACCTTCGAGCCGTTAAATCCGGTCGATCAAACGCCGATCGCCATCGTCCAGAACTCGAATCTGGATGACGTTGATCAGGCGGTTTGTGCTGCGCGGCGCGCCCTATCTGGATGGAAGTCACTTAACCCCACCATTCGAGCACGGTATCTCCACGATGTGGCTCGCGTAGTTGCGAAACATGAGTCGAGTTTGGCTCGATCGATCACCTTGGAAATGGGAAAGACTCTCGTTGAGGCGACGGGTGAAGTGCAAAAATTGAGCAAGGCCTTCGACTTTTACGCTGAAGAGGCGACGCGCATTCATGGCGAGACTATTCCCAATGACGTCGATGGGTACCTGAGCATCGTCGCATATGAGCCGATTGGTGTCATTGCGGCCATTACCCCGTGGAATTACCCGCTCGAACTTATCGGATGGAAGATGTGCGCGGCCCTCGCGGCCGGGTGCACGATCGTGGTCAAGCCTTCAGAATTCTCCTCCCTCTCAGCGGGCGGATTATTTGCTTGCCTCAATGAGGTAGGCCTTCCCGCGGGGGTCGTGAATCTGGTGCTGGGCCGGCGCGATGCTGGTCCGCTTCTGGTTGCACATCGGGGTGTCGACAAAATTGCTTTTACCGGATCCACGGAAACCGGAACCAGGATTGCGCAGAGCATCCCCTCGGCCATGCCTCTTTCGATGGAGTTGGGCGGTAGTTGCCCAATGATCGTCTCAGGTCAAGCAGACGTTGACCGTGCGGTAAAAGGCGCGGCTCGGAGGGGCTTTCGGAATGCAGGCCAAATATGCATCGCCATCAACAGGATCTACGTTGAGGAGAATGTATATGAGGAGTTCGTGGAAAAGCTCACAACCAATGTGAGAAGTCTGAAGACAGGTAATGGCCTGGACCCGACCTCCGATATTGGCCCCATGGCGACTCCTGAAGGCCTCGCAAAGGTGGAGATGCACATTGCGGACGCACGGGAACGCGGAGCGGTGATTACAACCGGTGGCAGCAGGATAGCTGCGTTGAACCCAGGGAACGACTT
>CAFABK010000018.1_pt1 | contig 22726 bp, 28 predicted proteins | sample 7267871 | NCBI WGS metagenome assembly CAFABK01 (sample SAMEA6814009, study PRJEB35770) | freshwater metagenome | biome: Freshwater; feature: Freshwater reservoir; material: water | place: Czech Republic | collected 2016-04-20 | depth 30m m | reverse complement strand
GTTGGAGTACGCCGAACACCTCGGAAACTACTCGAAGTCCTCAGGCTTGACCTGGTCCAAGAACTCCCGGAATTGTTTCAACTCAACATCACTTGCCACCTGCGGCTGGCCGTCGTCCAGATTAGGCGAAGTTGGATCTTCCTCCGGTAGCTCTATTCCAGCCTCATCGAGGACCGCATCAGCTCCGTAGATCGGCACCCCGGCACGCAGCGCCAGTGCTATGGCATCCGAAGGCCGAGCACTTACTTCAACCCCGGATGCAAAGACCAAAACCGCGTAGAAAACCCCATCTTCAAGTGCGGTGATGCGAATTTCCACGAGTGTTGCACCGGTGGCCTCTAAAACGTCCTTCAGCAGGTCGTGGGTCATTGGCCGAGGTGGCACGACCCCCTGCTGGGCAAAAGCGATTGCGGTTGCCTCGACCGCCCCAACCCAAATTGGTAAGTACCGCACCCCGCCCGACTCGCGCAGCAGCACTATTGGGTTGTTCGACGGCATCTCCATGCGGACGCCAATCACATCAAGTGCTTGCATGCCATCAGCCTAACCCCTAGGTCAGGCCCCCGCGAACTAGTTCCGCTCGTAGCAAAGCCCCGTGCAGTTGCACCAAGAGCGCCGCGGCCTCACGGACCACCTCATGTGCGTGCTCCCGCTGGCCTCGGTCCTTGGGTTGACTAAAGGGGGTGGCGATTTGCTCGACTAGCCCGGTATCACGATCGGCAACAACCCGAAATGACCTCAGGTGTCGGGGCTCAACTCCCAATGGGGCGAGCTGCGCCACAATGCTGGCAACAGCGAGTGCATCTTCGTCATAGTGGCCGGCAGGGTTCGCCCAAACCAACCCGATCGTTTCTAAGCTAGCTATCAAGGCCTCGGGTAACTCAACCATTTCGGCTAACTCACCGCGAGTAAGGCGTACCTTGCCAGCCCCTGCGCGAAAATCATCGGCGCGCAACCCGGAACCGGCAACTGGTTGGTTAGCCGACTCTGCCGTGGACTCTTCTAAGTGCTCACGAATTACTTTAAGGGGCAGGTATTGGTCGCGCTGCAAAGTCAGGACCGAACGCAGTTGCTCCAAATCGCGTTCGGCGAAGCGCCGATAACCCGATGCGGTGCGCTCGGGAGTAATCAATCCCTCGGTTTCCAGGAACCGGATCTTACTAATCGTGATGTCAGGAAACTCGCGCTTGAGTAAAGTCAAGACCTCACCGATGCTTATGGTGCCAACCACCGGGCCGCGGGCCAAACCACTCACGATTTTGGCTCCACACCGACAAGGAAAACAAAGCGGAACTTGCCGATTTGAACCTCATCCCCACCATTAAGCTGATGATCTTCTACGCGCCTTCGATTTACATAAGTGCCGTTGAGGCTCCCCACATCACGAATACTCCACCCTGAACTACCTCGCCGAAATTCGGCGTGTCGGCGGCTGACTGTGACATCGTCTAAGAAAACCTCTGAATCTGGTGAGCGACCGACCGTGAGTAGATCGGCGTTGAGTGCGAATTCACTACCCTCCCCGGGCCCTCGATGCACCACCAAGAGCGCCGAACCGGTAGGTAGCTCGGCTAGCGATGGGGATCCCACCGGGGCCATCGGGCCCGAGTTTGTATCTCCACCTATTGCGATGATCGAGGTAATTGAACCGGTGTGCTCTATGCCCACCTGCTCTATGCCCAGCTCAAGCGAGTTACCGCACTCAGCGCAGAAGTGGTCGTCAATTTCGACCGCGGCATCACAATTAGCACAGCGCACCGTTGTCACCTCCTGTTGCCTGTTTGGTACGCATTATCCCTTTAGGGTAATTTCGGCGTACTGGGCCGCACTGAGTAAGTTCGCAAATTGAGCTGGATCACTCGGCGCCATGGTGACCAACCAACCAGCCCCATATGGCGACGAATTTATGCTTTCCGGTGTCGAGTCCAAAGATTCATTGCGTGAAATTACTACACCGTCAAGTGGTGAGTAAATCTCACTCACGCTTTTCGTGGACTCGACCTCACCGCATGCGGCGCCAGCCGCCAAAGACTCACCCACCGCCGGCATGGTTACGTAGACGATGTCGCCTAAAGCCTCTTGCGCGAAAGAGGTGATCCCGAAAACCACCGTGCCATCCGCCTCTGACCGCACCCACTCGTGTTCGGCGGTATAGCGCAACTCCTCTGGGTACATGCGATCCTCCTTGTCAACACCTTGACCAAACTCTATTGGGCTTACTTCGCCCGCTTGATCAGCATTACGTTACCAGTGGAAGGCGCAGCCCGCGGCGCACATAGTCAAGCCCGGCCCACCAGTACAGCGCAGTACCCCACAAAGAAAAGGCCCACCCACAGATCAATCCGAAGGTGCCTATGCCCCCACCAACTGAACCCAGGAGGAGGGCCGGAAATCCCCAAAGCAGGCAAAAGGTTGCCGCCTTTCCGAGCAAAGTTACCGGCAGTGCGAGCATGCCGCGGCGCCTGAGTGCGGGCAAGAGCAGCAGTAGCATCACATCGCGAAGTGCTAGCGCTAGCACCAACCACCACGGGATGATGCCGCGAAGCGCTAAGCCGATAATCGTGGCTGCGATATAGAGGCGGTCGGCCAGTGGATCGAGCAACGCACCCAACTTGCTGGTTTGGTTAAGTGCCCGAGCCAGTGCACCATCGAGCCAGTCGGAGGCACTGGCTACCACCAATACGACAAACGCCCACACATCGGCCTGCTCAACCAATACCAACCAGAGGAATAGTGGGATACCAAGTAGCCTGATGAAACTCAAAATATTCGGCACGGTCCAGATGCGGTTACTAAGTTCAGCCTCTAGCTTCCCGTCGTTATCCTTCATTACGGCCTCGCCTTCGCATGTGGAACAGCGCCGCCCAAATTACACCTAGTAGGGCACCTGTTCTCTAAGTTAACTAGCTCGTTGAGCGGTATACCGGCCACCAACTCGTTCCAACCTAATGGGAATCCCAAACGTTTGAGTGAGTGTCTCACTAATTATCGTCTGCTCAATTGGCCCCTGGGCGACCACCTGACCCTCGCGGAGCAAAAGCGCGTGCGTGAAGCCAGGTGGGATTTCCTCAACATGGTGGGTTACGAGCACTTGAGCTGGAGCATGTCGATCAAAAGCCAATATCGTCATGCGCTGCACCAAATCCTCGCGGCCCCCCAGGTCCAATCCAGCTCCCGGCTCATCCAGCAACAAGAGTTCTGGATCAGACATCAGCGCCCTGGCTATCAAAGTTCGTTTGCGCTCACCTTCGGACAAGGTGCCAAAAGTCCGATTCGAAAGTGCCTCCAACCCCCAAGTCTTAATAAGTTGGGTGCGGCGGTACTCGTCGATCAACTCATACTTCTCCCGCCACCTACCGGTCACCCCATAAGCCCCGGTCAGCACCACATTCTCAACACTCTCCGAGGCTGGAAGGCTATTTAATATGGCACTACTCGCCCAGCCAATACGTGGTTTCAGATCCGCCAGATCAACCGCGCCAAGTTCTTCGCCAAGAAGATGCACCTGCCCCGAGGTCGGGAACATTTGGGCTGCCGCGAGCTGCAGGAGGGTGGTTTTGCCAGCCCCATTAGGGCCCAGAATCACCCAGCGATCAGTTGAACGGACCACCCAGTTCACGTCGTTCAGCAGCAGTTTTCGCCCACGCCTAACCGCTACCTGACGGCAGGTGAATACCTCCGCCTGGTCGAGAATTTGCGCCACGAAAGTGACCTTAGTCGCCTTGGATGTTCGTGGTGGGTGCCACACGCGCTAGCGTTATACCGACATGACTTCACAGACCCTGCTCCTAACCCTTAGCGGAACTGACCGGCCGGGGGTAACCAAGACCCTCTTCGCGGCACTGGCCGCGCACCCGATCACCGTTCTTGATGTCGAGCAACTGGTGGTCCGTGGGCGGTTGGTGCTTTCCGCCCTGGTTAATGTCGAGACCAGCGGCACCGGTAATGACGAAATTATGAGTCGGATTCGGCAAGATATCCGCAGCACCGCCGCAGCCCTTGAGATGGATGTCACCACGGTGCCCGGCGCCCTCGAAGACACGGTGCGCAGGCGCGACCGCGTGCACGTGACGATTCTTGGGGCCCCACTTCGACCCGATGCCGTGTCTCGTATTGCCGAGGAGATCGCTAATCGCGGGGGCAATATCGATCGCATCCGCCGGATCGCCTCTTATCCGGTAACCGCGGTGGTGTTCGAGGGTTCGGGTGCCGAACTACACGATTTACGCCGTGCCCTTGTTGCTGCCGCAGCCGAAGTGGGTGTCGACATCGCCGTGCAGGAGTCGGGTCTAGATCGCCGCGGGCAGCATCTGGTGGTGATCGATGTCGATTCAACGCTGATCCAGAATGAAGTAATTGATCTCATCGCAGAACATGCCGGAGTTGGTGAGCAAGTTGCCCAAATCACCGAGCAGGCAATGGCGGGTGATCTGGATTTTGTGGCCGCGCTGAGGGCACGTGTCGCCTTATTGAAAGGCCTGCCGGTCAGTGTTCTTGACGAAGTTAGAACCCGGCTGCGGTTGACACCTGGCGCTCGCACCCTCTGCCGCACTTTGAATACCCTCGGATACCGGGTTTGTCTGGTTTCTGGGGGCTTCGCGGAGGTAATCATGCCTATCGCTGATGAGTTAGGCATTGATGACGTAAGAGCTAACCACCTTGGAGTTCGCGATGGCTTCTTAACCGGTGAGGTTGTCGGCGTCATCGTTGATCGTCAGGGCAAAAAGGCCGCACTTGAGGAGTTCGCGGCGAAATACGAAATCCCGATTAGGCGCACCATAGCGATTGGTGATGGTGCCAACGATGTATCGATGCTCGAAGCTGCCGGACTCGGGGTGTCGTTCAACGGGAAAGCAGCGGCACGCGAAGCCGCTGACGCAGCACTATCGGTGCCATACCTTGACTCGGTGCTGTATCTCCTAGGTATCACCAGGGAAGATATCGAAGGAGCCGATGCGCGCGCTGGCGTGGTCACGCCGGCACCTCGCGTACAAACCAACTAGCCGCGGGGCACGCTAAATTCTGTAAGCAATGCTGAGTGGTCAGTAATAGTCGACCATTCAATTACATCGAATACGGCGACACCGGATGTCGGGTATTTTTCCGTTAGCATCAAGTAAGAACTCGATTCGCGATTGCTAGCGATATTCGAAGCCACATTTTCAAGCCCAGGATTATGAGCGATGACGACTAGCGCCTCAACCTCTAGCTGGGTTTTTCTAATCACCTCGAGAATTGTCTGCTGTGACGCTTCATAAAGCCGTGGCTCTGTCAGCGCAATCTCGTGGTTACCACTACCGCTGATCAGGCCCCAGGTTTCTTGCGTGCGCCGGGCCGATGACACCACCACGGATATTTTCAAATTCAGTAGGCCGGATTGAGCTAGCCACCGCCCGACCGCAGTGCCATCGCGAACTCCTCGTGCATTTAAGGGCCGCTCGTGATCCGCAACGCCAATTGGATATGCAGACTTTGCGTGTCTAATTAGGACCAGCTGTTTGCTAGGCACCTTGTGAGTGCACTCCACCGTCAACGTGCACGATCTCCCCGGTTGTTGCCGGGAACCAGTCCGACATCAAAGCAACACAAGCCCGCGCTGCCGGTTCAGGATCATCGAGATCCCAACTTAGAGGTGCCCGCGAGCCCCAAACCCCCTCAAACTCTTCAAAACCTGGGATGCTTTTGGCGGCCATGGTACGAATTGGTCCGGCAGCCACCAGATTAACTCGTATCCCTTTCGGCCCCAGGTCACGGGCGAGATAACGGGAGGTGCTCTCGAGTGCCGCTTTGGCTACCCCCATCCAGTCATACTTGGGCCAGGCAACCGCAGCATCGAAATCGAGCCCGACAATGGAACCACCCGGTCCCATTAATGGCTCAGAGGCTACTGATAGTGACTTTAGCGAAAAAGCTGATACTTGCAGTGCGGTACCTGCATCCGCCCATGAGGTGGATAGAAATTTACCGCCAAGAGCCGCTTCAGGTGCAAAGCCAATTGAGTGCAATACCCCATCAATCCCATCGACGTGTTCGCGTACTCGACTCTCCAGAGCAGCCAAATCTTCGTCATTGGTAACGTCCAGTTCAATAACCGGTGGCAGCGAAGGAAGCCGGCCGGCTGAACGTGCGGTAAGTGACATAACTCGGCCAAATGATGTTAGGACGACGAACGCCCCTTGCTCCTGAGCGAGGCGGGCAACGTGGAAGGCGATGGACTGGTCGGTAAGTACCCCGGTAATCAGAATTCGCTTACCCTGCAATATGCCCATCTAAAATTGCTCCTGCTCGTTTCCTAGTGGCCCATGCCAAGGCCACCATCAATGGGAATCACAGCGCCGGTGATGTACCCGGCATCCTTCGACGCCAAGAACTCCACAAGTGCTGCGACTTCGTCTGGTTGAGCATACCGGCCCAAGGGCACCGCACTCAGGATCGACGCCTTGCGGTCTTCTTCTAAGTCGGCTGTCATGTCAGTTTCAACAAATCCAGGCGCCACCACATTCACCGTGATACCCCTCGAACCAACTTCACGGGCCAAGGACCGGCCGGCTCCGATCAGACCTGACTTCGCGGCCGCGTAGTTCACCTGGCCCGCAGAACCCAGCATTGCAACAACCGATGAAATGAAGATGATGCGACCATCACGAGCCTTAATCATTGCGCGCAAACCGCGACGTGAAATACGTATAGCTCCCGCCAAGTTAGTGGTGAGTACGTCATCAATATCCTGATCACTCATTCGCATTAGTAAGCCATCCCGAGTGATGCCAGCATTAGCCACGATGATCGACACCGAACCAAAATCTGCCTCAACCTTGGTAAATGCGGCATCAATCGAAGCCGGATCAGCAACATCCATCGCTACCGCTGCTAGACCCTCAGGGGCCTGACCCGATCGACAAGCCACCACGACCTCATGGCCAGCTGCCCGCAGCCGTAGAGCGATGGCAAGCCCGATGCCTCGATTTCCGCCGGTGACTAGCGCAATATCTTTCACGGTGTTTCTCCATTCGAGTCAGTTACCGCCCTTGATTGCACCTCTGCAGGTGTTTGTTTCGGCTTGAGAAACACACTCAGAACGAAGATGCCAATAGGTAGATAGGAAGCAATGATTGGTGAGAACAAACTCATAACACCGATGAACAAGAAATATCCGGCAATGATCCACCCGCGATAACGCGCTGCGCCCGAGAGATAGGCGGCCTCGGATTCTGGTAAGAGCAAACGTGGATTGCGGCTCAAGTGACGCCCCATCAAGGTGCCTAGTGCACTAACACTGGCCATGAGAACCCAGTAAAACAGCGCAATGTCAGGTGTCGCCGAAGTACTGAAGTCCGTGAACGATCCACTTTTTGCGAAGGTGTCTCCGTAGAGACTGCTAAACCAAGGCAACAGCACAATTGCCGCAAGCCAGGTAGTGTTCAACCAAAATAGTGGGTTATCGTAGCCGCGAATCTGGCTAAATATTCGACTATGCACCCGCCACATCACAGCGACCACGTAGAAAGTAAATAGGAAAATCACCAGTTGGCCTAAGTTCTTCGTAACCACCGTGTAAAGCGGTGCGCCACCAACCGGACCTTCAATATTGATGAGCGGCAGCACCATCAAAGTGATGGCAACGGCAACCACTCCGTCGCTGAACGCCATCAAGCGATCGACCTCGCGGCCGGTGCTTAGCGGATCACTCCGACGAACACGCATTAGACATCCTCAAGCCGGTACCCGACTTTGATGGAAACCTGAAAGTGATCGACCGCACCATCTTTGACGTAACCGCGAACCTGAGTGATTTCGAACCAGTCGATGTGCTTCATCGTCTTGCCCGCCCTCTCGACCGCGGTACTGACCGCCGCCTCGATGCTGTCCGGTGAGGTGCCAACGACTTCGGCCATGCCGAATGTGCGATTTCTCATGGTGGCGAACCTAACACCTAGTGAACAGTCATTTTCTTGTGCCCCAGTAGGCGCGACCCACCATTTGGCCTTACGGTGACGTTATGGGAGTTGGGGCTATCCGTGGCTAAGGACAAGGCGCCCGAAATAGAGGTATTTACGATAACTGGGGCGCAGCGGCCCCTGAGCCAAGAACAGACCGGGCGCACCCGTCGTTACTTGATCTCAATGGGAATACGAACCGCCTGCGTTCTTGGGGCGATCGTAGTGCCGGGCTGGCCCCGGTGGGTGCTCCTTGCCGGTGCCGTCGTCCTTCCGTACCTTGCTGTGGTGGTGGCAAATGCCGGCCGCGAGAATGATGAACCTGGTGAATTAGGGGTTGCGGAGCAAAGTCAGCCGGCCCTGCCGCGGTCCGGAAGTTTTGATTCACCTCAGCCATAGGCTGGCACCATGCTCGCGTTACTTCGGACCCGTCGGTGGATTGCCTTTACCACCCTAGTTTTGGTCGCGATTGTTGCTTTCGGACTTTTGAGTCGTTGGCAATGGCAGCGAGCAAACGAAAAGCAGGTCCAGCGCATCGCTTTGGAAGAAGCTGCCTCCGCCAAGCCAAGTGAGCTATCAGCGATCGTCAATCAGCCCCCCGACTGGGAGAGCATGTCGGTGACCGGTACCTACGACCTGTCAACGCAAGTAGTGGTGCGTCAGCGACCCCAAGATGGGCGAAATGGATTCTGGGTTCTCACTCCCCTACAACTAGTTGACGGTCGCAGCGTTTGGGTCGTTCGAGGTTGGCTGCCAGCTAATTCTTCGGCCACCATTTCTCCGGAAATCCCGGATCCTCCCTCCGGCCAGGTTGCAGTCATCGGTTCCTGGCATGGTTTTGAGCAAATTAGTGCAGCATCCCGCACGGGCCTGCCCTCGAAAATGGTCGGCGCTGTAGATCCCTCAGTGCTCCCGCTACCGGGTGATTTCGATGGTTACCTAAGGCTCACCACCTCCATGCCGTCACAAGAGGTGCTCGTGTTTGTGGCGGCACCGCAGATCGACGACACCATGAACTTGTCCTATGCGGGACAATGGCTCCTATTCGCCGGCGTAGCACTTGTTGGTTGGTACGTCTTCCTAAGGCGTGAAGCCAAAGAGGATGCTAGTGACACGGCCCCCGTTTAGCTCGGCCCGACTGCTCTAGTTCGGCGTAACCTGGTCGGCGAACTGTGCCTCGTACAAATCAGAGTACGCACCGCCGACACTGATCAACTCATCATGCGTTCCGCGTTCGGCGATTTGTCCATCAACGACAACAAGTATCTGATCCGCCCGGCGTATTGTCGATAATCGGTGCGCAATTACGATCGAAGTGCGTCCGACAAGGGCTGAATCCAGGGCCAGTTGCACCGCAATTTCACTTTCACTATCAAGATGGGCGGTTGCTTCATCCAAAATCACGATTCGAGGAGCTTTCAATAACAGGCGCGCCAGGGCAATCCGCTGTTTCTCGCCCCCGGATAACCGGTAGCCGCGGTCGCCAACCACGGTGTCAAATCCGCCCGGCAATGCGCCGATCAGGTCGGCGATCTGTGCGGAGCGGCAGGCTTCGAGCATGTCGTCTTCGTTGGCATCAGGCCTGGCGTAAAGCAAGTTGGCCCTGATGGTGTCGTGAAATAGATGCGCATCCTGTGTCACCGTGCCAATCGCCTGATGCAGAGACTGCATCTGCAACTCGCGAACATCCTCGCCGCCCACTAACACGGCGCCAGCGCTCACATCGTAGAGACGGTTAACCAAAGCGCTTACGGTAGTTTTACCGGCACCCGACGGACCCACCAACGCTGTCAAAGTGCCAGCCAGCACCTCAAATGAGACCCCACGAAGCACGTCGACACCGGCTTGGCCTGGATCTTCACGCGCAATTGACTCCAGCGAGGCCAGTGAAACTTGCGCGGCCGTCGGATACTGAAACCATACGTCTTCGAACTTCACTCCTAATGGTCCAGTTGTCACAGGCCGTGCATCGGGTGTGTCGCGAACCAAGGGTGGCAGATCCAAGATTTCGAATACCCGCTCAAAAGAGACGAGGGCTGTCATCACTTCGACTCGAACATTCGACAGGGCTGTGAGCGGGCCGTAAAGCTGAGCCAGCAGGCCAACCAAAGCCAAAAGCGTGCCTAGGGTGAGTACCCCGGAGATAACTAAATTCCCGCCGAGCCCGTAGGTTATTGCCGTTGCCAATGCTGCAACCAATGTTAGCGCGGTAAAGAACCACCTGTTAGCCATCGCCATCTTCACCCCGATATCGCGCACTTGCTCGGCGCGCCCGGAGAAGTTTGCGGCTTCATCGGCCGGACGGCCAAACAGCTTCACGAGCAAGGCCCCCGCAACATTGAAGCGTTCGGACATCTGGACACTCATATCCGAATTTAGTTGCATGGATTGACGGGTCATGCCTTGAAGGCGTCGGCCCATCCACCGGGCAGGTACGATGAATAGTGGGACAAGTAATAGCGAGACAACGGTTACTTGCCAAGACAGAATAAACATGGTGATCAGCACAATCACCAGCGAAATCATATTGCCAAGCACTCCACCGAGAGTTGACGTAAACGCCTGTTGGGCCCCAATAACGTCACTATTGAGCCGTGAGATTAAAGCTCCGGTCTGCGCGCGCGTGAAGAAGGCCACCGATTGGTTTTGGACATGCGAGTACACCTCGGTGCGTAGGTCGTAGATGAGGCCTTCGCCGATACGTGAGGAAAACCATCGAGCGACGAGCCCAAGTCCCGCATCAATAATGGCAATGACGCCGATCAGAACCGCCGTGAAGGTGACAAGACGTGAATCCCCAACGCTAATACCCTGGTCGATGATTCGCCGGAAGAGCAGGGGTTGCGCAACACTAAGTAGTGAAGTCACAACAAGTGTCACTAAGAATGCGGCGATGAAGAGTCGGTAGGGGCGCCCGTAGCCAAGGATGCGTCGGATCAAGGCTCGGTTAAGCGATTTCGCACTTATCGACCGATCACGGGTCATTGAGCGATAAGCGATCCAGATATTCTCGTTTGACACTCTTATCCTTCCATCGCAGAACGAAGATCCGCGAATCGGTTCGCCTGAGCTATGCGCTCAGCTCGATGCTGGTCCGCAGGGGCATTGACTTCAGCCGCACGCAGGAGTGACTTCAATTCGCGAACTGCGCCCGCCGGAGCTGTGCTTAATGACGTGACCAAAGTGTCGGTGTAATGAGCCAACTCCGCGAGTGGTGCCTTCGCGTGGGCAAGCCCGATGCGCACCGCTTCATCGGCGTCAACGAAACGCCCGGATGCACAAATCTCAAGGGCTTTTGAATATCCGACTCGATTAACGAGCCTCGAAGTGCCGGTTAGATCAGGCACCAGCCCAAGTGAAGTTTCACGCATTGCAAAAAGGGCGTTCTCGGAGGCGACTATGAAGTCACAGGCAAGTGCGAGTTGAAATCCGGCCCCAATGGCATGCCCTTGTACCACTGCTATGGTAATTACTGGTGTCTCAGACCACCAAGTAAATGCCAACTGGAAGGTTGTGATGAACTCGTCAATTTTCGCGCTCTCAGAGCTGGCGAGAGATATTAGTGACTCTTCGCCTTCGATGCCTTCGGGACTTAGCATGCGACGATCAAGCCCAGCGCAGAAACTGACCCCCTCCCCCGTTAAGACAACGGCCCGCACCTCTTCAGTAATGAGTTCCGGGATCGACGCAAGGCGTCTCCAGGTTGCTGGTGACTGGGCATTGCGACTATCGGGGTTGGCCAAGGTGACGTGCAGTACCTGGTCGCGCCGTTGAGTCCGGACGCCGTCAAGTTCTGTGAAATTGTCCGACATGTCGTCTCCCAATTGCCCTTAAGCTAGTTCAACTAAATCTACGTAGTCCGCATTCCAGAGGTCTTCATCACCGTCAGGCAAGATCAGCACCCTTTCGGGGTCAAGTGCTGCCACGGCACCGGGGTCATGCGACACCAAAACCACCGCCCCCTCATATGAGCGTAAGGCTTGCAGCACCTCCTCCCGACTAGCCGGGTCGAGGTTGTTCGTTGGTTCATCTAAAAGCAGAACATTCGCCCCTGAGACCACCAAGCAGGCCAGTGCCAAACGAGTTTTCTCACCACCGGACAAAACCGATGTCGGCTTACGTACATCATCGCCGGCGAATAGGAACGAACCCAGGACGGTCCGCTTACGCGTGTCATCCAAATCTGGAGCATTGCGATTCATCATCTCCAGCACGGTCGCGCTCGGGTCTAATGTCTCATGCTCCTGCGCGTAATAACCAACCACTGCACCGTGGCCGGGTTCGACAACACCAGTATCGGGTAGATCAACCCCACCCAAAATTCGCAGCAGAGTGGTTTTACCAGCCCCATTTAACCCAAGAATCACCACCCGTGAGCCGCGATCGATGGATAAATCGACATCCGTAAATACTTCAAGTGAGCCGTAGGAGCGCGAAAGGCCGGTGGCCGACAGCGGCACGCGTCCACATGGTTTCGGTGTCGGGAACCGGAGTTTGGCGACTTTATCGGCACGCCTGACTTCGTCGGCCCCGGCCAGCAAGATGTCAGCACGACGAAGCATATTTTGCGCGGCCTTTGCCTTCGAAGCCTTTGCTCGCATGCGTTCAGCCTGATTGCGCAGTGAGTCGGCCTGCTGCTCCGCATTACGGCGCTCACGTTTTCGCCGACGCTCATCAGTCTCACGCGCCGTTAAGTATGCCTTCCACCCAAGTGTGTAAATATCAATCTCGCGACGGTTTGCATCAAGGTGCCAAACTCGGTTGACGGTACCCTCAAGCAAGGTCGCATCATGGCTAATGACGACGAACCCGCCTTCATATGAAGCCAGGAACTTGTGCAACCAGCGCACAGAATCCGCGTCAAGGTGGTTGGTGGGTTCATCGAGAAGCAGTACATCTGCGCCGCTGAACAAAATACGTGCTAACTCCACCCGGCGCCGCTGACCACCAGATAGCGTGCCCAGTGGCTGACTAAGTATTCGCTCCTCAAGGCCGACCGATGCCGCGATCGCAGCCGCCTGAGACTCAACAGCGTAACCACCCAAGGCCTCAAACTCGGCTTCTGCGCGCGCGTAGCGATTAATGATGCGATCACGCTCATCTGGATCTGGGGTATCCATCTGCATGCCGGCCTCTTGCATTCGCCGCATTACATCACGCAGGCCCCGCGCCTCCAGAATTCGATCACGGGCCAACTCTTCGGGATCCCCCGAACGTGGATCCTGCGGCAGGTATCCGACGGTGCCGGTGCAAGTTATTTGGCCCTGGGCTGGAACTGCCTCGCCGGCCAGCGCCTTGGTGAAAGTAGTTTTACCCGCCCCATTACGGCCCACCAGACCAACCCGGTCGCCTTTTCCAATTCGAATCGAGACATCGCCTATTAGAAGTTGGGCCCCTGCGCGCAGTTCAACTCCAGTGGCGGTAATCATGACATGGCCATTCTATGAGCTAAACCTCACCTGAAAAACCACAGCGGTTTTCCTAGAGGTTGAACCCCAACGCTCGCAGCATGTCTTTGCCGTCATCGGTGATTTTGTCCGGCCCCCATGGCGGCATCCAGACCCAATTGATGGCGAAATCGCTCACCACCGCTGAGAGCGCCGCCCGCGTCTGATCTTCAATTACATCAGTTAGCGGGCAAGCCGCCGATGTCAACGTCATATTGACCGTTGCCACATTGCCATCGTCGACACTCACCCCGTAGACCAGGCCTAAGTCGACCACATTGATACCCAGCTCAGGATCAACCACATCCTTCATAGCCTCAATTACCTCGTCCTCGGTCGCAATACTCATCGCATCCTCATTTCTCATCCAACGGTGCGGGCATGACTAAATCAGCCTTGATCTCGGCATCTTGCAGTGCCATCCACGCGAGCAGCGCACATTTGATCCGGGCCGGGTACTTCGCAACTCCCACAAACGCGACGCCATCGCCTAAAACTTCCTCGTCTGGCTCAGCATTTCCCTTACTGTGCATTAGCTCAACAAAAGCTAGTCGAATTTTCTCGGCTTCGGCAACCGGCAACCCTTGGACCAACTCATAAAGCACACTGGCACTGGCCTGGGAGATTGAACACCCCGTACCCTCGTACCCAATCAAAAGTCCGCCGTCGGCGTCGGATGCAACCTGCATGTTGATTTCATCACCACAGGTGGGATTAACGTGAAATGCCGTACCCAGCGGGGCTTCGAGTAAACCTCGACCGCGTGGATTCTTGTAGTGGTCAAGGATGATTTCCTGATACAAGGATTCAAGACTCACGACGCCACCTGAAAAAACCTCTGAGCCTCACGGACCCCGGCGATAGCCGCGTCGATATCACTTTCGCTGTTGTAGAGATATGGAGTGATCCGCGTGGTCGCCGGGACTCCGTAGCGCCGACACGTTGGCCAGGCACAGTGATGTCCGACCCGAACAGCGATACCCAAGTTGTCTAGTACTTGGCCTACATCATGTGGATGGATTCCGGCTACTTCGAATGAGATAGCCCCGCCCCGATCAATGCCAGTGGTTGGTCCAATTATCCGGACTCCGGGTATCGCCATTAGACCAGTTAATGCATGGACCGTAAGTTGGTGTTCGTGCTCGGCAATAGCGTTCATCCCAATGCCTGTCAAATACGAAACTGCTGCGCCTAGGCCAACCGCCTGAGCCACCATGGGCACCCCAGCTTCAAACTTCTGTGGCGCTTTCGCGTAGGTACTTCGCTCCATGGTGACCATCTCGATCATGGATCCACCGGTTATGAAAGGCGGCATCGCATCCAAAATCTCTGCGGTGCCATAGAGCAGCCCTATACCGGTTGGCCCAAGCATCTTGTGCCCACCCCAAGCAACTAAATCTGCACCAAGTTCAACCACATCGACGCCCTGATGGGGTATGGACTGGCACGCATCAATTACTCCGATGGCCCCGACCGCATGCGCTGCTGCCATCAACTTCACTACCGGATTGATCGTCCCAAGAATATTCGACTGGTGGACAACGCTCACAACTTTCGTCGAAGAATCTATCAATTCACCAAGGTTTGAAAGATCAAGGCGGCCATCGTCCGTTAACGAAATCCAGCGTAAGGTGGCCCCCGTTTTGGCGCACAACTCCTGCCAAGGCACCAGATTCGCGTGGTGCTCCATTTCGGTGACTACCACGTTATCGCCAGGTTGGAGTTGAAAACGAGGGTCAACGGCACTGCCCCATTGAGCTAATGCTGTGGCGTTGGAAAATGCGTAAGCGGCGAGGTTCAATGATTCGGTGGCGTTCTTGGTGAAGATTATGTTCTCCGACTTCGCCCCGACAAATGCCGCAATCTGCGCTCTGGATTGCTCATAAGCCGCGGTTGCCTCCTCGGCTAACTGATGCGCACCTCGATGCGCCGCCGCGTTGCTAGTTTCATAAAACGCCCGTTCGGCATCGAGAACGGCATAGGGCTTTTGTGACGTGGCTCCGCTATCCAAATAAATCAGCGGCTGGGCATCACGAACCGTGCGGCTCAGGATCGGAAAATCCGCCTTAATCCGCTCAACGTCAATCCCAGACACTTTGATCTACCCTTCGATCAGGCTTAAGCGGATGCCGGTGAATACTGCTCGTAGCCCTGCGACTCAAGGGCGGTGGCAAGGTCGGCACCGCCGCTCGTGACGATGCGGCCGTCAACGAAAACATGCACGAAGTCTGGCTTGATGTACTGCAAGATTCGGGTGTAGTGCGTGATGAGCAAAACTCCAGCATCGGACTGATCCCTGAAGGTGTTTACACCCTCCGACACCGTACGCAGCGCATCCACGTCTAGCCCGGAGTCAGTCTCGTCAAGAATTGCAAATTTAGGATTGAGCAGCGACAACTGCAAGATTTCATGCCGCTTCTTCTCGCCGCCGGAGAATCCTTCGTTCACATTGCGTTCGGCGAACGAGGGGTCCATTTGCAGGGCAACCATCGACTCCTTCATCTCTTTCACCCAGGTGCGCAATTTCGGTGCTTCACCACGTACCGCGGTCACCGAAGTACGGAGAAAGTTCGAAACCGAAACACCAGGCACCTCCACCGGGTATTGCATCGCAAGAAACAGTCCTGCGCGTGCCCGGGCATCAACACTCATACTCAAAACGTCTACACCGTCAAGGGTGATACTGCCCGAGGTGACCCGATACTTCGGGTGCCCTGCGATCACATAAGCCAAGGTGGATTTACCGGAGCCGTTTGGCCCCATGACGGCATGGGTGGTTCCACTTTCTATCGTTAAAGAAACCCCCTTAAGAATCTCAAGTTCGCCGTCGTCGGTGATGACCGAGGCGTGAAGGTCGGTTAGAACTAATGATCCCATGACGTGGTGCCTTTCTTTTCGTCTTGCATTGGTCAAACGGACATCGGGGTTCGAGAAACTTCAATTGTTGCGTCTTGGCCCTCGCCAATAACACGAGTTTGGTAGACGGGCACCTTTGACGTTGCCGGAAGGGTGAGTGGATCGCCGGTGCGCAGATCAAATTGTGAGCCGTGCAGCCAGCATTCGATCATGCAACCTTCAACTTCGCCCTCAGAGAGTGCTACGTCGGCGTGTGAGCACTGGTCTTTTATAGCAAAAACGCCCTCATCGGTGCGCACCACCGCAACAGGAACACCTTCGATTTGAAAATGCCGGGCCTTCCCTGCGGTGACTTCGCTCACTAGACAGACGCTCACAAAATCAGTTGACGAATCATTCATTATTTGACTCCTGAGTGGCTAATCCAAGACGAACTGAAATCCGCGACATCATGGCGTCTCGCCACGTATCGTCATTAAGTCGTCCGAGCACTTCAGCAAAAAACCCGCGAACTACCAATTGCCGCGCCTGAATTTCAGGGATACCACGGGATTGGAGGTAGAAGAGTTGCTCGTCATCGAAGCGCCCGGTTGCGCTCGCGTGCCCGGCACCAATGATTTCTCCGGTTTCGAGTTCGAGGTTCGGGACGGAGTCGGCGCGAGGGCCGTCATTCAACAGCAGGTTTCGATTCAATTCATAAGTGTCGGTGCCCGTAGCGCCACGACGAACGAGTACATCCCCCACCCAAACCGTATGCGACCCAGGCCCGGAAAGGGCGCCCTTGTAGGTAACCCGGCTGGTGCAATGCGGCTGTTCATGCTCGACAAAGATTCGGTGTTCAAGATATTGATCGCCATCAGCCAGGAAGAGACCGAGCAGTTCAGCATTACCGCCGGGAGCCGCGTATGTCACCGAAGGTGAGATCCGCACGAAACCACCACCAAGAGTCACGGCGCAACCAATAAACGTTGAGTCACGCCCCGTTGTGGTATGCCACCCTGAGAGGTGCACTGCATCAGTGGCGCCATCGACCACCGACAGCATTGTCAGTTTGGCCCCATCGCCGACATTGACTACGAGCGCGCCGCAGATGTCACGATCGAGATCGTGTTCTATAACTAAGACCGCGCTGCTGAATGCACCGACGTTGATCTCAACATGCTGGTAAGAAGTATCGCCAGCGCCCTGCAATTGCACCACAATCGGTTCTGCGATCACCTGCTCGCGTGGGACGTCGACTACAACAGCGTTTCGCACCAATGAACGCGCTACCGCCAGTGGTCGATCGGTGGGGAGCCAACTGGAATGCACGTCACTTATAGGTACATTTCTCACATATTCGTTTTCGTGTGTCGCGCGAATATCCCCGGCACCTTCGATTGCCTGAAAAAATCTGCTAAATGCGGCTAAGGGAGCAAACTTCCATTCGACTTCACGCCCAGTGGGGACATCAAAGACATTAGGGTCTAATGACGACAGCCGTGGTGATAAATCAATCGGTGGAGCTGTGGTCACCCAACGGCCCCTTCCATTTGCATTTCGATCAGGCGGTTGAGCTCAATTGCATACTCCATTGGCAATTCTCTGGCTATCGGCTCGATAAACCCACGCACGATCATTGCCATTGCCTCATCTTCGGTCATGCCACGTGACATGAGGTAAAACAGTTGATCCGCGCTGATCTTTGAGACGGTAGCTTCATGGCCCATCGAGACGTCATCCTCGCGCACATCAACGTACGGATAGGTGTCAGATCGCGAAATGTCATCCACCAGCAGCGCATCACATTTAACCGTGCTCTTGGATCCGTGTGCACCTTCAAGAATCTGTACAAGGCCACGGTATGAGGTTCGACCGCCGCCGCGGGCAACTGATTTCGAGACAATATTTGAGGAAGTATTCGGGGCGACGTGAACCATTTTTGCGCCAGCATCTTGGTGTTGCTTCTCGCCAGCAAAGGCAATGGACAAAGTTTCACCCTTGGCGTGCTCGCCGGTAAGCCACACCGCTGGGTATTTCATTGTTACTTTCGAGCCTAAATTCCCGTCAACCCACTCCATGGTCGCACCCTCGTGTGCCACCGCACGCTTAGTGACAAGGTTGTAGACATTTGTTGACCAGTTCTGGATAGTGGTATAGCGACAGCGCGCACCCTTGCGCACGATTATTTCTACGACAGCAGAATGCAGCGAATCGCTTGAGTAGATCGGAGCTGTGCAACCTTCAACGTAGTGCACGTATGCACCTTCATCGATAATCATTAAGGTGCGTTCAAACTGGCCCATATTTTCAGTATTGATGCGAAAGTACGCTTGTAGTGGGATATCAACTTTGACGTTCTTGGGCACGTAAACAAACGAGCCGCCGGACCACACCGCGGTATTCAAGGCCGCAAATTTATTGTCACCAACCGGGATCACCGAGCCGAAGTACTCCTTAAAAATATCTTCGTGCTCGCGCAATGCGGTATCGGTATCCATGAATACCACGCCCTGCTCCTCCAGGTCTTCGCGAATCTTGTGGTAAACGACCTCAGACTCGTACTGCGCAGCCACGCCCGATACCAACCGTTGCTTCTCGGCTTCAGGGATCCCCAACTTGTCATAGGTGTTTTTGATGTCTGCTGGTAGATCCTCCCAACTCGTTGCCTGCTTCTCGGTGGAACGCACGAAGTATTTGATGTTGTCGAAATCAATGCCACTGAGATCTGAACCCCAGGTCGGCATGGGCTTCTTTTGGAAGAGCCGAAGGCCTTTGAGCCGCAATTGGAGCATCCACTCAGGCTCGTTCTTGAGGGCGCTGATATTGCGGACAACATCTTCATTGATCCCGCGCCGGGCGCTTATCCCAGCGGCGTCGGTGTCGTGCCAACCAAACTCATACCGACCTAGCTCATCAATGGTGGCTGCTTGCTGCTCTGCCGAAGTTGTCATGCTGATGCCTTTCGATTGATTTGGTCGGTCGAAATTTGGCCAAGGAAGTTAACTCTGGCGTCGTGGGTTGGAATAACCGTGGTGCAAACACCGTCACCATGTGCCAAGGTCGCCAACCTTGTGACGTGACGCCCAAGTGCGGTACCTAGTGCCGCGGTCTCAGCGTCACAAAGTGCTGGAAACTGAGCGGCCGCATCCACAATTGGGCAATTGTGCTGACAAAGCTGCACGGTAACCCCGTGGTCGCCTGCCTCCACCGAAGCCGCGTAGCCGGCCGCTGTTAAAGCAATAGCAATGTCCTCGGCCGTGCCGGTCACGTCGTTATCTCGCGCCGGTAGCAACTGCTGGACCAACCGGTTGGCCCTTTGCTCAGCGAAGGCCCGAACCCCTGCATCCCCTTGGGTTTCATGTACAAAGCGCAGTACTTCAACGGCCAGATCGTCATAAGTTTGGCTAAGGGCCGCTCGCCCCGAGGCCGTGAGGCTAAAGACCTGACCCGGACGCCCCCTGCGGGCGGTGGGTGCCTTGCCATAAGGTGCCCGATCCCCCGCCACAACCAAACCAGCACCTTGTAAGGCCGTTAACTGCCGCCGAACCCCCGCTGAGGTAACTCCTAATCGCGTGGCCAACTCGGCCGCGGTACTGGGGCCAAGGTCCAATAACGAGTGCGCTAGGCGCTCGGCGGCCTCACCGGGGAATTTCACAACCACATTGTTGCGTAATTCAATAGTCATGGCAAATCGGGGGTCCATATGATGCCCTCGTGGCAAATACCGTGTTGCAGGTTGAGAACCTCGTTATCCGTTACGGCCCCACTTCGGCGGTCGACGGCATCTCTTTTTCGGTGACTGCCGGCCAGGTAACCGCCTTGGTAGGGCCAAATGGTGCCGGGAAAACCTCCACGGTTGAGGTCTGCACCGGGCTGCGGGCGGCAACCAGTGGTTCGGTGGCCCTATTTGGCCGGCCACCGGCTGATGCAGCCTCACGCTCTCGGATCGGCGTAATGCTGCAAATGGGTGGCTTGTACCCGACCGCCAAGCCATTGGAATGGCTCACCTACTTGGCGAAACTGTATCCAGACCCGGCCGACCCGATCACCTTGCTCACGGCCCTTGGCATCGACCCGGCAACCAAAACCACGACCCGGCGGCTGTCTGGCGGTGAGCAGCAGCGGGTCAAGCTTGCGGCTGCGTTGTTACCCAATCCGGAATTGCTTTTCTTGGACGAACCCACCGCCGGGCTAGACCCCGCGGCCCGCCGCGATCTACTGGCCGCATTGGGTGCCTTGCGCGACCTTGGCACAGCCATTGTCTTAACGACCCATCAACTGGGTGACGTCGAAGAAATCGCTGACTTCGTACTTGTGATGGTGGCTGGAAAAATCGTGGCCAGCGGCACCGTCGCCGCCTTAACCGGTGCCGCTGATATCACCTCATTTCGGGCCACCAGCGGCCTTGATCTAAATGGGCTAACCAGCGCACTTGGCGACCAATTTCAGGTAATCGAAATGAAGCCCGGGCAATACGAAGTTCGAGGTCAAGCTTCACCGCAACTCTTGGCCGACATCACTAAGTGGTGCGCCGCGACCGGGATTCAAGCCACTGAAATTAGATCTGGCGGACGCACCCTAGAGGACATCGTCATCGCAGCCACGGAGGGTAACAAGTGATAACTTCTGGGGCTCGGACCAAGGCACATACCGGCTGGGAATTGCGCCTACTGCTGCGTAACGGGGAACAGCTGCTCCTCGTGTTCATCATTCCGATCGTGCTGGTGCTTGCGCTCGGTCTCACCACATTTGTGCCTGGCGGCATCGATGGCGCAATCCCGAAAGTCTTGTCAATAAGTCTTTTGGCCACCTGCTTCACCTCGTTGGCCATTGCCACCGGATTCGAGCGGCGCTCAGGTGCCCTGCGTTTCTTGGCCACGACTTCGCTAACCCGAACGAACTTGTTGGCGGGCAAGGCGATTGCTACCGCGATCGTGACCTTGCTTTCGATGCTGGTCGTTTTACTTCTGGGTGCATTGCTGGGCTGGCGGCCTGGTGGGGCTTGGCCGTTGTCAATCCTGATAGCGCTTCTGGGCGCCTTCACATTCGCAGCCTGGGGATTGTTCTTGGCTGGAGCACTGCGCGCTGAAGCGGTGCTCGCTGTGGCTAATGGGGCCTTTCTCACACTTATATTATTCGGCGGCATCATTATTTCACCTGACCAAATGCCTGATGTCCTAGGCTCAATAATCCAATTCACCCTTTCTGCGGCACTCGTTAGCGCACTCACTATCTCGCTCACAGACCCGGCGCCCGGCACCGCGAACCTGCTAATGCCCGTCATTGTTCTCACCGTCTGGGGGGCCATCGGGGCTCTTCTCGCGCGCCGCTACTTTCGCTGGGAGTAACTCCGGGTGGCGACAATGTGGGCCTCGACCTTAGTGTGTTCTACATGACGTCCACGGCAGCGCAAATAACAACGGAATTCAAATCGGGTAGATGCACCCCCGCGGTCCGAGGAATCTTTGTCGCGAATCTAGTGGCCCAGTGCGCGATCGTGGTTACCGGAGCCATCGTTCGCCTAACCTCATCGGGGCTGGGTTGCCCAACTTGGCCGCAGTGTGTTGAGGGTTCATACATCCCTACTGCTCGACAGGAAGAGGCATGGCACAAATATGTCGAGTTTGGGAATCGGCTACTTACGTTTGCACTGGTGTTCTTGGCGATTGCGGCAGTAATTGCTGCGATCATGGATAGACGTCGTCGCAGAGCGGCGGAGCTGCCTGCACGGCCGGTGATTTTACTACTAGCTTTCATTCCAATTATTGGTACCTTCGCCCAGGCAATCCTTGGTGGTATCACTGTACTTACGGGCCTGAGCCCACTAAGTGTATCTGCGCACTTTCTAGTGTCGACCTTAATTGCGGCCGGCTGCGTAGCCCTTGTCGTGCGCTCCCGAGATGTAGGTGATCGACCAATTATTTACTTGGTTCGTCCAGAACTTCGAATTCTCACTTGGGCAATGGTTGGCACCGCATTCGCGGTTGTAGTTCTCGGAGTCATAGTGACCGGGAGTGGCCCGCACAGTGGCGATGCAGAGAGCGAGTCGCGGTTTGGATTCGATCCGCGTACCGTCGCCTGGCTTCATGCTGACGTAGTTTTGCTATTTATCGGTCTCATCTTGGCGATGCTGCTGGCCGTCAGGCTAACTAAGGCTCCCCGGCAGTTATTCGTCCTGACACTCACGCTGCTTGCTATTTCTTTGGTGCAGGGAGTTATCGGTTACACGCAGTATTTCTCGGGCCTCCCCGTCGCACTGGTTACGGTGCACGTGCTCGGCGCGTCGTTAGTTTGGGTTACTACCTTATTTATGCCCGCTGCGATCAGAACCCGCGGACTAACCGACGAACGGGTCGATCGCAACAGCTAAGAAAAGTAGCGCAAGATAAGTGATTGAGCCATGGAATAGTCGCATTGCCGGCACCAGCACCTCGGTCGACGGTGCGCGAGCAACTCGATAGAGAACTACGGTCTGGAAGATAAACGCGGCACCCAAAATTACGG
>CAFABK010000017.1_pt1 | contig 24162 bp, 19 predicted proteins | sample 7267871 | NCBI WGS metagenome assembly CAFABK01 (sample SAMEA6814009, study PRJEB35770) | freshwater metagenome | biome: Freshwater; feature: Freshwater reservoir; material: water | place: Czech Republic | collected 2016-04-20 | depth 30m m | reverse complement strand
TGAAACTGCAGTACCAGACTTATTGGAATAATGATTCGGTGCCTGGTAACCGCAATGCAGCGCCTTACTTGGCTCAAGCCGAAACCCAACTGACGTGGCTAAATGATTTATATCGCGCCGTGTATGCCCAATATGGTGGCACTCCGAACCCGGCAAACGACACCACCGGCACCGTTGGCGGCTGTTACTACAACTATGCCGACAGCCAGCTTGGCACGCACGCCCACGGCGACGCTGATAAGGCGCTTTGGCTCTATTTTCTGGATAACCTCCGGAATAATCCACGCAACCTCGTGTCCGTGAAGAAACATTGGGATCCGCAGAACTATTTCCACCATGCGCAGTCGATCCCGATTAAGTAAATATCGGTTGGGTAAGCCCCGGTTGGGTACGCGCCCGAGTTGGTGACCGTCCGGTTTATGTTTCGATTGATATTGACGTTCTTGACCCAGCTTTTGCACCATGCACTGACACTCCGGAGGCGGGAGGCATCACCTCGCGGGAGTTGCTGACAATAATCAGGGGCCTAGCCGGACTTAGAATCGTGGGGTGCGACATCGTGGAGGTAGCACCCGCCTATGACCATGCGCAGATAACAGGGATTGCCGCCGCCCACGTGATGTATGACCTTTTAAGCTTGATGGCGCGCTCTAAGTTTTAGCGACCTACTTTTAACGTTGCGCAGAAATCAGGTCGAGGGTTGCGCGAATAGTCTTACCGTCATTTAACTGAGCTGGGTCCAATAACCGCGCATCGCGGAAGCACGCTGGCAGTCCGGTGGCGAAATACAGGGCCGAGAGTTGGACCAGTCCGGCATTCTCGATTGCCGAAACCACGTTGAATAAGTCACGGTTGATGTATTCATCATCATTTACCAAATTAGTTGCCGAATCCATCGGGCTTCCGTCTGAGATGACCAGCAGAATGCGGTTAGGCGACTCTTGCTGCGCCAGGCGCCGGTAGGCCCACGCGACGGCTTCTCCGTCGATACCCTCACGGTAGATGTTGGTCGAAAGAAGTGATGCGATGTTATTTCGAGCTCGCCGCCAGGAGGTATCGAAATCCTTTATTACTAGGTGCCAGCTTTCATTTAAGCGGCCGGGATGCGCTGGCCGGCCAGCTTTGAGCCAGTCAGTTCGAGCCCTTCCACCATTCCAAGAGCCAGTGGTGAAGCCCAATATTTCGCACTTTACATCTGCGAGGTCAAGAGCTCTAGCAAAAATATCGACCAGCACGGCTGCGCTCTCGCGGTACTTCTTCATGGATCCTGAGCAATCTATGAGGAAGGTCACCGAGGCCTCAGGTAGTAAAACTGACATCGGTTGGCGGAACACACGGTGGTGAGTGGGTGCGGTAATCAGCTGCGAAAGACGGCGGCCATCGAGTAACCCCTCTTCATATCCGCCCTCCCAAGAATCGAAATCTGGACGCGCGAAGAGGGTACGCAGAGCTCTAGTCAATTTGTTAATTTCGCCATTTCGCTGAGCCACATTTTCATCCAGCTGAAATCTGTGCACCCGTGCTGCACCAGGGGCCACCACCGCCGAGATTCGTAATTCGCGGTCGTATTCGGTAGTAAAGACTTGGTACGTGGGGCTGCTTAAGTCTGCCACCTCACTGCTGGTGGAGCCTGATTCAAGATCGACTCCGGTCGTGTCCAAGTTTTCAGGCTTGATATCAAGTAGTCCGGGTATCCGGGCGCGCACTGATGCGCTGGCCTCGTGGCGAGTGAGGTTAGAGCTGTTGGCGAGCAGATCCCCAATCGCGTTCGATATTGCAAGTGCTGGCGCTGAGTAGGCGCATTGATCACGGCGCAGTTTGCGTAGCATCGCAAAATAAGGACCAATGGTGTCGGCAAGCCCACCTCTTGTTGACTCCAACAGGTCACCGTAGTCATCTGGCACCGGGTCGCCGGTTACGCGCGATCGCCCAACCTGCGCCACATAGAAAATCAGCAGACCATGTGCTGTCTCCAGGAGGCCTGCTGATTCGCATTCGGCGGACCATGTCATAAAGCGCCGGCGTAGGTTAGAGCAACTACCTGGCAGCTCGTCTGCGCCTAATGACTCGACGCGATACTGCTCGAGCATGTCGAAAAGAATCGCGGCAATCGGGTCAGTTGGCGACATGCTTGCGTGCAGGTGCGAATCGGATAAGGCGATTCGCCAAGCGAGCGCATCTGCTGCACCACGCCAGCTCGTGAAGTCAGTGTCGGTGGCAGGTGGGTGCAGGTGCGGGGCTTGGAACGGAAGAACTGCTTGGCCCCGGTGGAGCACTTGGCGCCTGAACCGGACATCTGGATCATGCGCGATCGCGCGGATAGTCGTGGCGCAGAGTTCATCGACTCGTTCGGAACTCCAGCTCTGATCGGAGGCTTCAGAAACCGACATAGCTACTGCAGGCATGCGGAATCGGATAATTCACGATTGAAGCAACGCTGGTAGTACTCGGCAACGATCGGGTACTCCGCCTCATCGCATTTATTCAAAAATGAAACGCGAAATGCCGCGTCAACATCGTGGAATAATTGAGTATTCTCTGCCCACATGATTACGGTGCGAGGTGACATCAAAGTGGATAGGTCACCGGCTCGAAAGCCTTCACGGGTTAGCCCCGCCAGAGCGACCATCGATGCGATAAGTTGTTCATCAACAGCACCGGACATCTGCGGAACGCGCGCTTGAATTATCGCAATTTCCTCATTCGCGGGTAGGTAATTGAGTGCTGCCACAATGTCCCACCGGTCAATCTGCGCGTGGTTTAGCCGTTGCGTACCGTGATACAGGCCATTTAAGTTGCCGAGGCCGACAGTGTTCGCGGTGGCCAGTAGCCTAAAATATGGATGCGGCCTAATAACTCGATTTTGATCCAGCAGGGTCAAACTACCGGCCCGCTCAAGTACGCGTTGGATCACGAACATGACGTCCGGGCGCCCAGCGTCGTATTCGTCGAAAACTAAGGCGACCGGCCGCTGTAAAGCCCACGGTAAAATTCCTTCAGCGAATTCAGTTACTTGTTCACCGTCGCGGACGACCACGATGTCTTTCCCGATTAGATCCAGGCGACTCATCTGGCCATCGAGATTCACGCGGATGCAGGGCCAGTTCAATCTTGCTGCGACTTGCTCAATGTGGGTGGATTTACCTGAGCCATGGAGTCCTTGGACTAGCACTCTTCGGTTACGTTGAAATCCTACGAGGATGGCAAGGGTTGCATCTGGGTTGAATCGGTAAGCTTCATCGACCTCAGGTACGTGCTCATCTCGATGGGAGAACGCCGGAATCATCATGTCGACATCGATCCCGAAGATGTCGCGCACACTCAATTCGCGGTCTGGTGTATCGGACTTCAGTTCATTAGTCATTAGGGTTAAACCAATCTAGATTACGTTTTGCGGACTGTTGGGTGTCGGGGTGGCACGCGGTGCTACTGCACTGCCTTCGGTCTCGATCTCGAATAGAGCAGCTGCCGCACCACGTAGCTTCGGGAGTAATGCAGCGGCGTCGGCTGCGGTCAAGCGCATGGCCGGTGCCTGCACGGCAACACATTGATTTGAGCGGCCGTGCGCGGTTGGTACCGCGATTGCCATGCAGACTAGGCCGCTCATGAATTCCTCGTTATCGATAGCGAATCCGTCACTTTGTACCTGTTTTAGTTCCTCGTCTAGTGCCTCAAGGCTGGTGATGGTATTGGCTGTAAGTTGCTTAAGCGGTGCGTACCGCAGCAACTTATGGCGTTGGGCGCGGGGCATGTTGGCAAGTAGCACCTTGCCAGATGCCGAGCAGTGAATCGGCACCCGAGATCCGGACTGCAAATTAAAGCGCAGTGGCTCTTGGGTTTCGACCCGGTCTAGATAGAGAATCTCGTTACCCGAGAGTGCGGTGATATTGCAGGTTTCACCGAGGTCATCAACGAGGGCCTGCAGTACCGCATGCCGGGTGCCGACCTGAGTGGCATTAAGTAGCAGGCTTTCGGCGAAGCGCCTGAGTCGGGTGCCGGTCCCGTATTGCCGCTTATCGGATTGGCGAATGATCAAGCCCGCGGTTTCTAGGGTCTGGAGCATCCGGAAAACGGTGGGTTTGGGAAACCCGGTCTCCTCGGTCAAAGACTGCAAGGACACGAAGTGGTCCTTGGAGCCGATCAGTTCGAGGAGGGCAAATAGCCGTAAACCCGGGGTGGAATCCGCGAATTCTCTGGATTCGACGGCAACCTGCTGGGTTGGGCTGAACATGCCAGCAGACTATACACATTTCATTTTCCGGAACATAACAATCCAATAATTTAGAAAGAAGGCGCGAATGTTCCGGGGCATTTGGGATAAGTTCGTCACAAATCGCGGCCTTGGCTTGCCTTGGGGCGCCTTAGCAGGAGGACTATTCATGGCAAAGAACGCGTCTACACCAGTGCGCACCGTGGCCACCGGGGTGCAGAAAATGACTCCCTCGGAGGCTTTGGTGGAGACCTTGGTTGCCAACGATGTCACCGACATCTTCGGCATCATGGGATCAGCCTTCATGGACGCGATGGATATCTTCGCCCCGGCTGGCATCCGCTTGGTCCCGGTGGTCCATGAGCAAGGTGCCGCGCACATGGCCGACGGGTTCGCCCGGGCCAGTGGTCGTCATGGGGTGGTCATCGGGCAAAACGGCCCCGGCATCAGTAACTGTGTCACGGCCATCGCGGCCGCCTTTTGGGCGCACTCACCGGTAGTCCTGATCACCCCGGAAACCGGCACCATGGGAATTGGCCTTGGTGGCTTCCAGGAGGCCAACCAACTTCCGATGTTCGCGGAGTTCACCAAGTACCAAGCCCATGTCAGCAACAACAAGCGCATGGCGGAGTACACCGCGCGCTGCTTTGACCGAGCGATGTCCGAACACGGCCCAACCCAACTAAATATCCCTCGCGATTTGTTCTACGGCGAAATCGAGACTGAAATCCCGATGCCACGACGCCTCGAAGTTGGTCCCGGTGGCGAGTCGTCGCTAGCTGAGGCAATTGAGTTGCTGGAAACCGCCAAGTTCCCGGTGATCATCGCCGGCGGTGGCGTGGTCATGGGGGATGCGGTCGAGGAGTGCAAGGCACTTGCCGAGCGCCTTGGAGCACCCGTGGTCAACAGCTACCTGCGCAATGACTCCTTCCCTGCGAGCCACCCACTTTGGTGCGGTCCTCTCGGATACCAAGGTTCGAAAGCGGCAATGAAATTGGTCGCCAAGGCTGACGTAGTAATCGCACTCGGCACCCGGCTAGGCCCATTTGGCACCTTGCCGCAGCATGGCTTGGATTACTGGCCCAAGAACGCCAAAGTAATTCAGGTCGACTCGGACCACACCACCCTAGGTCTGGTAAAGAAAGTAACCGTTGGCATTTGCGGTGATGCCAAAGCAACCGCGGCTGAACTCACCAAGCGCCTGACCGGTCGCACCTTGGCTTCGGATGCAACCAAGGCGGAGCGCGCGACCGAGGTAGCCGCCGAGAAGGCCGCTTGGGAGGAGGAGCTCACCGCCTGGATTCATGAGACCGATCAGTTCAGTCTCGACATGATCGCCGAGCAAGAAGCCGAGGAAGGCAATTGGCTCCATCCACGCCAAGTTCTCCGTGAGCTCGAAAAGGCGATGCCACCAAGGGCCATGGTCTCGACGGATATTGGGAATATCAATGCGGTCGCGAACTCGTACCTAAGGTTTGAAGAGCCGCGTAGTTTCTTCGCGCCCATGAGTTTTGGTAACTGTGGTTATTCCTTGCCAACCATGATCGGCGCGAAGGCGGCTGAGCCGGACCGGCCGGCAATTGCATACGCGGGCGACGGTGCGTGGGCGATGAGCATGGTTGAAGTCCTGACAGCAGTGCGTCACGACATTCCTATCACCGCAGTGGTCTTCCACAACCGGCAATGGGGTGCGGAGAAGAAGAACCAGGTCGATTTCTACGATCGCCGTTTTGTTGCGGACGAATTGGATAACCCAAGTTTCGCCGCGATCGCTCAGTCAATGGGTGCTGAGGGGATAGTTGTTGATCAACTAGCAGACGTCGGCCCGGCCCTTAAGCGCGCGGTTGACGCGCAGATGAACGAGGGCAAGACCACCGTGATCGAAATTATGTGCACCAGGGAACTGGGCGACCCATTCCGCAAGGACGCGCTCTCCAAGCCAATCCGCTTCCTCGACAAGTACAAGGACTACGTCTAAAAAATCGGGCTATTCATTATTCAGAGCTAATGGGTGGAAGGGGAGGTGCGGGTGCGTCAAGGAACTGTGGAAGCCAGCATCTTGGGCCTAGAGAGTGCTGCTCTGGGTCGATCCATTGCCCTTGCCGACGGCGCGGATGAGCGGTCGCAACGGGCGGCCGAGTCGCTAGCCGAATTGGGTGCCTTCCCGGTCTTGGCCACATCGCAGCGCCCGCGGAATTTAAGTGCCGGAGTCCAGACAGTAGATCCGACCACCTGGGCAATTCAGCACCCAGACCTTGCGGCTGTCCTAACCGAAGTAGGGGAGCGAATGCTCACCCGCGGCACGGGCGATCAGTTAGCGGTCAACGCCATGCTGCTAGATCCATTGGCGGTTTCTATTGCCGCGGTGCGAGCCGGGGTCACAGATGGGTGCGTGGCGGGGGCGACCCGTGCTTCTGCGGAGGTTGCCCGATGGGCCCTGCGCATTGTTGGGCTAGCCCCATCCGCGCGACTGCTAAGCAGTAGTTTCCTGATGATTCTTCCGGATAAACGAATATTCGCGTACGGTGATTGTGCTGTTGTTCCGGAGCCGAATGCAGAGCAACTTGCTGAGATCGCAATTGCCACCGCAGACACCTTTTCATCCCTGACACATTCGCCGGCCCACGTGGCATTGCTCTCATTTAGCACTAAGGGCAGCGCCGAGCACGAGTCGATCTCGGTGGTGCGCGAAGCGGCCGAGCTAGTGCGGGTGCTGCGCCCTGAGCTCATGGTTGATGGCGAACTGCAGTTCGATGCGGCATTAGTGCCAGAGGTCGGTGAGACAAAAGCGGCCGGGTCCACGGTTGCTGGGCGGGCGAATGTCTTTATCTTCCCCAATCTTGCCGCCGGCAATATCGCCTATAAAATCACCGAGCGCTTAGGGGGAGCGCATGCACTTGGTCCCCTTTTACAGGGTCTTGCGGCGCCGATAAATGATTTATCACGGGGATGTAACACTCAGGATGTTTTTGATATCGCCCTTGTCACTCTTGTCCAGGCCGCAATATATTCGGGTACTATGCCTGTTGAAAGGGCTTAATCAATGGTAATCCCGCTGGATGGTCTGGAGTATCACCCAAGTGGTGGCCCAGACGATCGTCATGGTGGCCCGGCGGTGGTAGCCAAGTCGGCGCCACTTTGGGTTCGGGTGCGCAAGAACCACTGGACCACTCGCCTAATTGCCTTGGCCGCCTTCCTCGTGGTGTGGTGGATATTGACCACTCCGTGGGCGTGGAACGGCGATAAGCCGATCATGTTGCCGCTCTACCTACCATCTATTCCGAGCGTTTGGAACGCCTTCATCAGGGCGAATACCATTCACCCGATTGCCGAGGGTGTTGACCGCGAAGTGGTGGGTGAGTACGGCTACTACCTCTGGCAGCACCTGTTAGCGACATTGCAGCGCATTGGCATCGGACTATTCTTCGCAATCGTCATTGGCCTGCCCCTTGGACTGCTGATGGCCAGCGTAAAGATCATCAGTGTTTCAGTTGAGCCGTACATTAATTTTCTACGGTCACTCCCGCCTTTGGGTTACATCGGACTGCTGATCGTATGGTTCGGTATCGACAACACATCGAAGATTTGGCTCCTATTTCTGGCGGCGTTTCCGCCTATCACCATCGCCACGATTGCTGGTGTCAGTGGGATCAAAGAGGATCAGATTCACGCTGCGCAGTCTTTAGGTGCATCTCGACTGCAGGTGGTCTCAAGTGTGACTGTCCCTGCAATTGCACCTGATCTCATAACTGGGATCAGGGTGGCACTTGGATTCGCCTGGACAACCGTGGTGGCCGCCGAACTCAACAATGGGATCCCAGGAATTGGCGGGCTCGCCTACCTGTCAGGTACCGAATTGAAGACCCCATTGACAATTACCTGCATCATCGTGATTGGCATCACGGCCATCGTGCTCGACAGCATTATAAAAGCCATGGAAAGGGTCTTAACTCCGTGGAGAGGAAAGGCATGAAGCCAGTTCCAAAGTGGCCGGTTCAAAATATTTTGTCAAATATTTATCAACTAGAAGGGATGGAAGCATGAAGGTGTATAGAAATGTAGCCATGGTGAGTGCGGGTGCTGCGGCAATGCTCATCTTGGGAGCCTGCGGCGGCTCCAGTTCGGGGGAGGCAGCTGCAGGTGGCGCTAGCGCGGCAACCAGTGCCTGCCCGATTGGTGCTGTAGATGAGTCGATCACCACGACGGCTCGCATCGCGTACCAGAAGATCCCGAACGGGGATCTAATTGTGAAGGACATGGGAATCCTGGAAGCCTGTATGCCAAAGGCCACTATTACTTGGAGTGTGTTCAGCTCTGGTGGAGATGTCCTTCAGGCATATGGTGCTGGCTCTGTTGACCTAGGACTTACCGGTTCTAACCCGGCCGTTAAGGCTTTGTCTACCCCACTTAAGAACACCCTTCCGCTGATCCAGGATGTGTGGATCCACGATGTGATCGGTGCAGGAGAGTCCTTGGTTGTCAAGCCGGAGATTAAGTCAGCGGCTGACCTAAAGGGTAAGCAGATTGCGACTCCTTTTGGATCAACAGCGCACTACTCGCTGCAGAACTGGCTGAACATCAATGGCCTGAGTTCAACTGATGTGACCTTGATCAATCTCGAGCCCGAAGCGATGGTTGCGGCATGGCCAGATCTTGCTGGGGTATGGGTCTGGGATCCAGCACTGAGCGAGCTGCAAAAGGCTGGTGGCGTGATTCTGGCCACGGCGGCCGAGACTGCAGCAGCAGGGTTCCCCACATACGACTTGGGGAATGTTGTTGCTGACTTCGCGACTGCGAATACGCCCTTTATGAATATGTGGGCAAAGGCGCAGAACTACGCGGTGACGATGATTCTGGATGATCCGGCTGCAGCTGCCGAGAGCATCGCAGCAGAATTAGCTATCACACCTGCTGAGGTTCAGAAGATGTTCGGTGGTTTCGTCTATCTTCCGGCGGCCGATCAGGCCTCAGATAAGTGGCTGGGCGGGCAGTTGGCCAAGGACTTTGTCGGCACCGCCGGCTTCCTCCTGGAACAGGGTGGAATCGAAGGCGTAAGTACTCCTGAGGAGTACGCGGCCGGAGTGAATTCCAGTTTCGCCAAGGCAGCAGCAGAGTAATGTCGCGCGACAAGAGCCTGGTAGTTGACGGGGTTCGTCAGTTCTTCGGACCGAAGAACTCTCGAGTCCAGGCTTTGTCGCGCACCGATCTGGTGATTGAGCCGGGGCAGTTTGTGTGTCTTGCCGGACCCTCCGGGTGCGGCAAGACCACCCTGCTCCGGCTCATCGCTGGCTTCATAAATCCGTCGGAAGGACAAATCACCGTAAGTGGATCAGAAATTATCGGGCCGGGCCCAGACAGAGGTGTGGTCTTTCAATCCCCGACCCTGTATCCATGGATGGACGTGGCGAGCAATGTTGAATTGGGACTCAAGTTCCAGGGCGTGTCCAAGGACCAGCGTCGAGCGGACTCCGAACGCTACTTGCAGATGGTTGGCCTAACCGATTTCGCGCATCGACGCACGTATGAACTGTCTGGTGGCATGCAGCAGCGGTGCCAGATCGCGCGGGTGCTGGCAAGTGACCCCGAATTCATCTTGATGGATGAGCCTTTCGGCGCACTAGACGCGCTAACGCGCGAGCGCCTCCAAAATGAACTTCTTGATATCTGGCGCAAAACCGGCAAGACGATTCTTTTTATTACCCATAGTGTTGACGAGGCGGTGTTCCTTGGCTCAAGAGTCCTGGTCATGAGCCCAAGGCCGGGCAAGATCGTCTTCGACGAACCAGCAATCTTCTCCAAGCCTGGTGAATCAATTGCGGCAGAGGAGATTCGATCCTTACCAGCTTTCCTTGAGCTTCGCGAGCGCGTTCGCAGCTCAATTCAACATAGTCATTAGCAGCACCTAGTTAATGGGAGTCGAGCCAATGTACGAACCTAATCCAGAAGAAGGTAAGCGCGTTCTAGAAATGGATCGCGAGCACGTCTTTCACTCTTGGAGCGCTCAGGGCGCCTTAGCGCCAATGTGTGTGGCCGGTGCCGAAGGCAGCTACTTCTGGGATTATGACGGCAACCGATTTTTGGATTTCTCCTCGCAGTTGGTCTTCACCAATGTCGGCCACCAGCACCCGAAAGTTGTTAAGGCAATTCAAGACCAGGCCGCGAAACTTTCTACCATTGCACCTCAGCATGCGAATGCTGCCCGCAATGGTGCAGCGCAGCGAATAACGGATTTAGCCGCGCCAAATCTGAATAAAGTGTTTTTCACCAACGGTGGCGCCGACGCAGTCGAAAATGCCATTCGGATGGCACGAATTCACACCCATAAGCACAAGGTTCTTTCTTTCTATCGCTCTTACCATGGCAATACCGGGGCGGCAATTGCGGCTACCGGGGATCCGCGCCGCTGGCCAAATGAATACGCCTCGCAACATGTGCACTTCTTCGGCCCTTATCTTTACCGCACGCCATTTTGGTCAACCAGCCCAGAGCAGGAGAGCCAGCGGGCACTTGAGCACCTCGAGCAGGTGATCATTTTTGAGGGCCCAGACACCATCGCTTGTATCTTGATCGAGTCGGTAGTTGGCACCTCGGGGATCCTCGTGCCGCCCCCTGGCTACCTTCAAGGTGTGCGCGCAATCTGCGATAAATACGGGATTGTCTTCATCACCGATGAAGTTATGTCGGGCTTTGGTAGAACCGGCAAGTGGTTCGCCTTTCAGCATTTTGATGTGGTGCCGGATTTAGTCACCTTTGCGAAGGGCTCCAACTCTGGTTATGTGCCAGTAGGTGGGGTAATCATTGCCGACCACATTGCTGCCACCTTCGATGAGCGAGTGTTCCCAGGTGGGTTGACCTACTCCGGGCATCCCTTGGCTTGTGCATCCATCATCGGAACCCTTGATGCCATGAAGGAGGAGGGCATTGTTGAAAATGCCGCGATGATTGGCGAGAAAGTGCTCGGCCCTGGTCTTGCTGAACTACAAGAACGCCACCCCGTCATCGGTGAAGTCCGTGGCCTCGGGGTGTTCTGGGGATTGGATCTCGTCACCGACCGGGCCACGAGGGCGCCACTTGCACCCTACGGTGGTAAGAGTTACGGCCCAGCCTCACCGGCCATGGGCGAATTAGTCGGCGAATGCAAGAAGCGCGGCCTGATGCCATTCATCAACTACAACCGCATGCATGTTGCCCCACCTTGCACCGTGACCGAAACCGAAGCGAAAGAGGGCTTGGCCATTCTGGACGAGGTCTTCAGCATCATCGATAAGCACTATGTCGGGTAACGAGCAAGGTTTGTGACTAGCGACGCCCGCTGGTCACGGCTGATTTGCCCGCGGCCCGCCCGATCTTCACTTGGTAGTCGAGTTGTTCCACCAGAAATTCGCGCAACAGATCAATAGCCTTAACAACTTTCTTACTGCGAAGGGAGTAGTAGACGTTGAGCCCTTCTTTGTTGGCGTCGACCACACCGCGATCCCGCAGAATCGCCAGGTGCTGACTCGTGTTTGACTGTCCGAGTTCGAGTGCCTCGGATAATTCCCCGACGGTCATCGGCCCATTGCGCAACTCGGTGATGATGAGCAGCCGCTTGGGGTCGGCGATGGCTTTGCAGATCCGAGCGTGCAACTCGTGAATCTCCAGCGAGGTCTGCTTATCCATTTTTCTCCAGCTCCATGGCGCGAACTCCGCCAACCTACTTCACCGGTTGGGCTAATACCAGTCAGGGGTGCTTATGTCGTGGTGGAGGCAGCGCATTGATTCTTCCCGATCTCAAGAATTTCGATTTCCTCATCGGTTGCCGATTGGCCGGAATTAACCAGACGAATGGTGTCGTAGATATCAGGCGCGCTCGGCAGCGAACTAATGATTGCCTCCACGAAGGCCGTGAGGTCTTCTTCCTGCATCAAAAGCGAGGTGAAGACCGACTCAAGGTCCGTGCTAACGAGCCCGTCCGCGCCCATCTCCTCGTCAGTGGACCAATGCGCAGGCAAGACTCGCGTCGCAGGATCCAACGGACGCAACCGGTCGTGAACTGTTTGGAAGAGCTCGCGAGCGAGCTCATCGGCCTTCCCGGTGAGATCTGGCCGGCCTACACCGCGCACGAAAACCGTGTCGCCGGTGAGGAGCAAACTCCCGGGCACGTGCACACAGGTGGTGCCTGGGGTGTGCCCGGGCATCTTGATCGCCAATGTTTCGATGGTGATGTCGCCAAGGTCCAGTCGCGCGCCATCAGCAAGGGGCTCATTCGGGAACGGGGTTTTACCGCCGGTGTCCTCAATCGGAACGTGGTAGGTGGCACCGGTCAATTGCGCCAGAGCCGGACCGCCGGTCACATGATCGGCGTGCACGTGGGTATCAATGACATGCCTGATCGTCATGCCTTGGCTTTGCGAAAGCTCCAGATAGGTATCAAGAAATCGCGCTGGGTCAACAACTATCGCGCCTTGGCCCGGAACCCCAATGACATAAGAGATGCAGGCTTTGGCCGGACGCTGAATTTGCCAACCTACCAACCCGATAGGCAAGCAATCCAATTCCTTGGCGATAAGAAGTGCGGCCCAAGCTTGGGTACCGCCAGTGAGATTGCGTGTCTTTCTTCCTTCGGCGGCGAGCATGTCAAGCAGGAGGTCACTGCCGTTGCCATGAGCACAGATGACGACGGTGTTGTCCGGTATCTCCTTGGCCAACGCCTCAATGTCTTCAACTGCCAGCCAAATAGGGACATTTCGGGTCGGAACGGGCTTGTTTCCCTCAACCCGCCAGGCCGCAAACTCATCTTGGTTGCGCACATCAAGGATCATCGGGACCGACCCGTGCTCAATTTCCTCGTACAGCTCATGGCTGGTTACCGTGCGCGACATGTAGCCTCCAGAATGCGCAAATGTGTATATGCGCAGACTCTAATACTGATTGATCTGCCAAATATACAAAAAATCGGAAAATATCTTAATAAATTTTATTTCTCCGGAGTAGCCAAAACGCTTGCCCTTCAAGGCCTCAGGCCCTACGTTTGCGTTCACGGCGCCTTGGAGAGGACACAATGATGGCCGAGAAGGATAGTGACAAAAATCCTGAGTCGATGACAATCATCGCCTTCAGTGGAGACCTAGATAAGTTATGGCCGACGGTGATTCTGAGTTCGACCGCTGCGGCAAATGGAATGGACGTAACAGTCTTCTTTACTTTCTGGGGATTATTCCCACTCGTTAAAGATGACGTTCGGATCACAGGTCATGATGCGATGACCAAAATGCTGGCCGGGATGAATGCCCCGGGGATGAAGAAAGCCAAGCTCTCGAAAATGGAAATGGGCGGCATGGGGCACTGGATGATGCGCAAAGTTGCGAAGAAAAATAATCTGCTGCCGCCCGAGGATCTTTTCGTGATGTGTCAGGACATGGGAGTGAATATGTGGCCATGTCAGATGACCATGGATCTACTTGGTATCAAGCCTGAACAGATGATCGACGGATTGGGTGAGCCCGCGGGTGCGGCCACCGCGCTAGCCCGCATGTCGAAAAGCCAAATCAATCTTTTCATTTAGACTTATATAACCTGGGGAGGTAAAAAGTGGACGATGTGAATCGGACTATTGATGCGCGTGGGCAAAAGTGCCCAATGCCGGTGCTGTTGGTGGCCAAGGCTGCCAAGGAAATGCAGTCAGGTGAACTAGTGCGGCTTGAAGCTACCGATGGGGGCGCGAGATCAGATATTCCAGCTTGGGCCAGTCAGACGGGTAACGAGATTGTGTCATCCTCGGAGTCAGATGGAGTTTTGACTTTCACTATCAGAAAGAAGTAACTACATGCGTTATGGGTTTGCGATCGACCAGCGGTCCTGCATCGGCTGTCATGCCTGCACGGTGGCTTGTAAGACAGAGCACAATGTGCCGCTGGGACAGTTTCGCACCTGGGTGAAGTACGTCGATAAGGGTGAGTACCCTTCGACGACCCGCGAGATGGGCGTCATGCGATGCAACCACTGCACCGATGCACCATGTGTGACTATCTGCCCGACGCAATCGCTATTCAAGCGCGACGACGGCATCGTCGATTTCGATAGCGATTTGTGCATTGGCTGTAAGAGCTGCCAGCAGGCCTGCCCTTATGACGCCATCTATATAGATGAGAACACTCATACCGCAGCCAAGTGCAATTTTTGCGCGCACCGCATCGATCAGGGGTTGGAGCCAGCCTGCGTGGTGGTTTGCCCAACCGAGTCGATCTGGGTCGGCGATATTGAGGATCCGGCTAGTGGCATCAGTAAATTCTTGAGTTTGACCCCGGTGAACGTGCGCACACCCGAGCAAGGCACCCGGCCAAATGTCTATTACGTGGGCGCTGATAGCACGGTGCTAGACCCACTGGCCGCGCCCGTCGACGGTACCTACCTCTGGGCCGATGCCGACCCGCTGCGGCTGGAGACAGCCGCGGACCTACCGGGTGATCCAGTGAGCAAGGCGCGCACCACGTTGAATACCGCCCACCCAAGGCCATGGGGCTGGAAAGTGTGGACCTACCTTTGGACCAAGTCGATAGCCGCCGGTGCCGTGGCCCTGGCAGCCCTGCTCATTTTGACTTCTCCGGACCGCTCGGTGCTGCTTACTACCATCGCCCCCTTGATCGGGGCCGTCTTCATCGGCTTAACGGCGGTGCTTTTGGTTTGGGATCTCAAGCAGCCCAAGCGCTTCTACTACATCTTGACCAAGCCGAATCCGCGGTCTTGGTTGGTTTGGGGTTCGGTATTCCTCGGGATTTTCGCCGGGGTTGCCGGGTTGACTTTTCTCGGCGGGGTCTTTGGCCTGGCTGAAGTCGTCTATTGGCTGGCCTGGCCGGCGATTCCGGCCGCGGTAATGGTCGCTGGCTACACCGCATTCTTGTTCGGCCAAGCCGAAGGCCGCGACCTCTGGCAGTCACCTGCACTGTTTTGGCATCTATTGGCGCAAGCTGTCATGACAGGTGCAGGGGCTTTGCTGATCGCCGCAGCGGTCCTTTCACCCGAGCCGGCGGTTAGCCGTTGGCTGGGCTGGGCGCTGATTGCGGGAGTTCTCGCGCATCTGTTGATCGTTGCGGTTGAATTTGGCGGGCGCCATCAAACCCAAAATGCATCTGTCGCCGCGCACAGCATCACCCACGGTCGCTATGCGCGAACATTTTGGGGTGGCTCGATCGCGCTGGCAGTTGTTGCAGCGGCCTTTGCGATCCCGGTCGCACTTGGTGGGTCTCTTTGGTTTGGGGTAATTGCCGGACTTGTCGTCCAAGTGGCGCTCTTGGCGCATGAGACGGTCTTCGTAAAGGCCGCTCAGGATGTTCCACTTTCGTGATCGTGACTGCAACAAGGGAAAAGGGAGTACATAACTAATGAGCTCGCGTAAGTACAAAAGCTCGGTTTCAGTCGGCCCGGCGGCCCAACCGGTCGGCGACGACCAACCCGAGCACTATGGGCTTCGGGTCCGCGACACCCTTTCCAACTATCCACCGGTTGACCAGTGGGATGACGTCATCATGTATGACGCCAAGGCGCACCCGCGCAAGGTCGGTCGTCACTATGCGCTGGTGCCAACTACTTGCTTTAATTGCGAGTCGGCCTGTGGTTTGTTGGCCTATGTCGATAAAGAGACCAACGAGGTTCTAAAGGTAGAAGGCAACCCGGCCCATCCTGGTTCGCGTGGGCGCAACTGCGCGAAAGGCCCGGCAACTATCAATCAGATAAATGATCCCGAGCGGATTCTTTATCCACTCAAGCGGGTCGGCCCGCGCGGCAGTAACCAATTCGAGCGGGTTTCTTGGGATGAGGCCCTAGATGAGGTCGCTGGCCGAATCCGCAAGGCGATTATCGAAGAGCGACGCGACGAAGTCATCTACCACGTCGGTCGCCCGGGTGAGGATGGCTTTGCCGAGCGAGTACTGCTTGCTTGGGGAGTCGATGGCCATAACAGTCATACCAATGTGTGTTCAGCCGGTGCGCGACTTGGCTACAGCCTGTGGGGCGGTTACGACCGACCATCGCCAGACTATGCAAATGCAAAGGTAATCCTGCTGATTTCAAGCCACCTGGAAGCCGGCCACTATTTCAATCCCCATGCCCAGCGCATCATGGAGGCCAAGACTCGCGGCGATGCCACGTTGGTGGTGGTAGACCCACGGTTGTCTAACACGGCGGCGCATGCCGATATGTGGATGTCACCATGGCCCGGCAGTGAGGCGGCGATGCTATTGGCTATCGCGTCTTATTTGCTGCGCACTGACAAAGTTGCCTGGGACTATCTAAACCGCTGGGTGAACTGGCGCGACTACCTGCGCAATATGCACCCGGACGTTGACCCGGAGGACTTCGAGGCTTTTAAGGCCCGCCTAACCGCTGACTATCAGAAATACACATTTGACTACGCCGCGCAGGAGTGCAAAATCCCGGCCGCGCAGATCGCGGAACTGGCGGAGATTGTGTCGAAGTCCGATGGTCGGCTAGCGGCGCATGTTTGGCGTGCTGCGACCGCGGGCAACCTTGGCGGCTGGATGGTCTCGCGCGCACTATTCTTCCTAACAGTCTTGACCGGAAGTGTCGGCACCAAGGGCGGTACCAGCCCCAACGGCTGGAACAAGATCATCCCGCACGGCCCCGATATGCCCGGCGGCCATGACCTGTGGAACAAGATGCTCTGGCCGGCGGAGTTTCCGCTGTCGACCAATGAGATGTCGATCCTGTTGCCGCACTTCCTGCAAGATGGGCGCGGCAAACTAGAGGTCTACTTCTCCCGTGTTTACAACCCAATCTGGACGAACCCGGACGGTTTCTCGTGGATCGAGGCACTGACCGATGAAGATAAGGTCGGTTGTCATGTGGCCCTAACGCCCACTTGGTCAGAGACTGCGTCATTTGCCGACTATGTGCTGCCGATGGGCCATAGCACTGAGCGCCATGACACCCAATCCTATGAGCAGTACGGTGGCAAGTGGCTGGGCTTTAGGCAACCGGTCCGGCGGGTGGCCATGGAGAAGATGGGTGCGAAGTTCACCGACACCCGCGATGTTAACCCCGGTGAAGTATGGGAAGAGAACGAATTCTGGTTCGAGCTCTCCTGGCGCATCGACCCCGATGGCTCACTTGGTATCCGCAAGTTCTTTGAGGCACCGGGTCGTCCGGGTGAAAAAATCACGGTCGATGAGTATTACTCCTGGATCTTTGAGAACACGGTGCCCGGGTTGCCGGAGAAGGCAGCGTCAATGGGCTTAACGCCCCTGGAGTTCATGCGCAAGTACGGCGCCTATGAAGTTGCAAGTGATCTGTATCGGCAAGATGAGCGCAAACTTAGTGCGGCCGAGCGCGACGGTGCCACCGCGGATGCACAAGGTGTGCTCCGCAAGCCCACAACGATGGAGTCAACGCCGCCACTGGTCGGTGAGGCCGGCTCGGTCGGTGTCGTCCTTGATGATGGCAGCGAAGTCGCGGGCTGGCTGACGCCATCGCGTCGCCTCGAGTTGTTCTCGTCAACAATGGTCGATTTCGGATGGCCCGAGTATGCGACTCCTGGCTACATCGAGTCACATGTTTCCGCGGCGCAGATCGATCCGAGCCACGGTGAGATGGTGTTGATTCCGACTTTCCGGCTACCGACACTGATTCATACACGGTCTGGCAATGCGAAGTATCTCAACGAGATTTCCAATAAGCATCCGATGTGGATGAACAGTATTGATGCGGAGCGCATTGGCCTCAAGACCGACGACATGGTTCGAGTGACAACCGAGATCGGCCACTTCGTTGCACGAATCTGGTCAACCGAGGCGATTCGCCCCGGCGTTGTCGCGCTATCACACCACATGGGCCGCTGGCGCACCGCGGAGAACGCGGGGAGCAGGTGGGTGATGGGCCTGGTAGATATCGGCCGAATGGACGATGGCCGCTGGCGCCTGCGCTATAAGGAGCATGTCAAGCCATTCGAAAGCGACGACCCGGATTCAATGCGGATCAATTGGGATGACCCGGGGGTCCACCAGAACCTAGCGTTCCCGGTGCATCCGGATCCGTGGTCGGGGATGCAGTGCTGGCACCAGAAAGTCGTGATCGAGAAAGCGCATCCCGAGGATCAATATGGTGATGTCGTCGTTGACACCAAGCGGTCGCGCGAGGTCTATCAAGAGTGGCTCGCCAAGACCCGGCCCGGGCCGAGTGCTTCGGGGATGCGCCGACCGGAGTTCATGATGCGGCCGGTGAAACCGATACGTCGCGCATTCCATGCGAATCCGGATAGTTAGTTGCTCCGCGAGCACTCAAGGGGTTGACTAGCAGATAAGGCGATGAATTTATGCTGGCATTAGCCGGGGCCTTGGCCATCTTCATTGGTCTAGCGGTGGGCATTTTGGGTGGCGGCGGCTCAATCCTGACCACCCCGTTGCTGGTCTACGTAATGGGGTTCGACACCAAGGACGCCATCGCCGCAAGCCTGTTTGTGGTCGCCGTGACATCCGCATTCGGTCTAATCGGCCATGCACGGGGGCACCGAGTCCGCTGGCGTACCGGGCTGATTTTTGGTGGGGCCGGGATGGTGGGTGCGTTTATCGGTGGCCAAATTGGTGTGCACTTACCAAGTGCGCTGCTGATGGCGGCCTTTGCGGTAATGATGGGGGTCACCGCGATCGCCATGATCCGGGTTCGCAAGAAAATCAAGGCCAAGGACCACACGGGATTGCCGCTCTTTAGGATCTTGCTGGATGGCGCCGTGGTGGGTTTTGTTACCGGCCTAGTGGGGGCCGGTGGTGGCTTTTTGGTGGTGCCGGCCCTGGCGATACTCGGTGGGATGCCGATGCCGATGGCGGTTGGCACCTCACTGCTAGTCGTGATGATGAAGTCCGTTGCGGGGTTCTTGGGCTACGCGGTGAAGTTCGGTGACGGTGGCTTGGTTAGCTGGAATCCCGCAATTCATATTAATTGGCTCGTCACGCTTGTTATCACCGCCGGGGCCGTTGCCGGCGCCTTGGTCGGCAGCAGTTTTGTGGGCCGGGTTCATCCGGATCGACTCCGCAAGGCATTCGGCTGGTTTGTCTTGGCGATGGCATTCTTCATTCTGGCTCAGCAACTCGGTGCGGGGGTGCTGTCCTTTGCTTCAGTATCGGTCGTGAACCGCCTAGAGGTGCTCGCTGGTGGGGTGCTGGTCGTAGCTTTGATCGTGGTCCTGGTTCGGTGGCCGCTTAAGCAGCCACTTGCTGACTTTGACGACCCGGGCGCTGTTTCCGATCTTTCGGGCAAGAGCGATCGTGGCTGACCGGGTTCACGCTGTGTTGGCGGTCCGCACGTAGGCCACGGTAGCTGCAATCTCTGGTGCAAGGAACCTATCGGGCCCGGGCCCTGGGACGCTCTTACGTAGCTCGGCGATCACTCGGGCGGTTCGTGGTGCTGGCTCAAGTGGTGCTCGCAACTCAATGGCGCGGGCTGCTGTCATGATCTCTATTGCGATGATGGCGGTGAGATTTTCAACGGCGGTGCGTAGTTTGCGCGCCGCATGCCAGCCCATTGACACGTGGTCCTCCTGCATTCCCGAGCTCGGGATGGAGTCAACACTCGCCGGCACCGCGAGTCTTTTGTTCTCCGACACCAACCCGGCTTGGGTGTATTGCACGATCATTAAGCCAGAGTCAACACCGGGGTCGTCGGCCAAGAATGGTGGCAGGCCGTGGGAGCGGTTCTTATCGAGCATGCGGTCGGTGCGCCGTTCGGAGATAGATCCAAGATCGGCAACCGCGATTGCTAAGAAGTCCAGGACATAGCCAATCGGAGCACCGTGGAAGTTCCCGTTGCTTGAGACGGTGCCATCGCCCAGAACGACGGGGTTATCAATCTGGGCCTGCAGTTCGCGTTCGGCGACGGTGCGGGCATGCGTGATGGTGTCGCGCACGGCACCGGTCACCTGAGGCGCGCATCTAAGTGAGTAGGCGTCCTGGACGCGGTCATCATTTTCCAGATGGGAGGCCACGATGCCCGAGCCCGCGAGTGCCGCATACATTCGGGCCGCACTAAGTGCTTGACCCGGGTGCGGGCGCAACGGAAAATGCAGTTCTGGGCGAAATACTGCATCGGTCCCCAGCAGGCCTTCAACGCTCATCGCAGCGGCGAGGTCGGCCATATCGCACAGGTGTTCAAGGTCTGCGATAGCCATGATGAGCATGCCGAGCATGCCATCGGTGCCATTGATAAGTGCTAGGCCTTCCTTCTCGTGGAGCTCGAGTGGTTCGATGCCGGCTTGGGCGAGTAACTCAGTTACGGGGCGCTCTACGCCAGTTGCGTCGGTGGCCTCGCCTTCACCCATCAAGACGAGGGCACAGTGGGCAAGGGGGGCGAGATCACCGCTGCAGCCGAGTGATCCGTACTCGTATACGACCGGCGTAATGCCGGCATTAAGTAGGGCGGCCATGGTTTGGGCCACAAGGGGCCGCGCACCGGTGCGACCTGATGCGAGAGTTTTGAGGCGCAACGTCATGGTGGCGCGCACGACTTCGCGCTCAACTGGGGCCCCCGTGCCGGCCGCATGCGATCGGATGAGTGAACGCTGTAATTGGGTGCGTAGTTCCGCAGGAATATGTCGTTGTGCGAGGGCGCCGAAGCCGGTTGATACCCCGTAGACCGGGGTGCTCGCCTCGGCTAAGGCTTCGATTTGCTTTCGGCTTTGGGCCATCGCCGCCAGTGCATCCGCAGCGATGGTGATGCTGGCCTGCCCCCTGGCAACGGCGATCACCTCATCCATGGTGAGGCCGCTGTTGCCGATCGAGACCGTATTCATGATGCGACTCTATGCGCTCTGCCGCCGACCCAGACCTGATGTGTCAGGTCCACCCCCGGCCGGTAGGCCAGGTGCACGTGCGAGGGGGCATTGAGGGCAAGAATGTCGGCGCGAGCACCCACCGTGATTCTGCCGATATCGGTCCGGCGCAGGGCCCTTGCACCTCCCAAGGTCGCTGACCACACGGCTTCATCCGGTGTTAAGCGCATTTCGCGAACCGCAAGAGCAATACAAAATGGCATTGACGTGGTGAAGCTCGAACCGGGGTTGCAATCTGTTGCGATGGCCACTGTCGCCCCGGCATCAAGTAGGCGCCTGGCATCGGGGTAGGGGGAGCGGGTGGCGAACTCGGCTCCCGGTAGGAGGGTGGCAACGGTATTACTACCAGCGAGCAACTCAATGTCGGTGTCGGTGAGGTGGGTGCAATGGTCGGCCGAGGCGGCATTCATCTCGACGGCGACTTGAATCCCAGGGCCCGCCTGTAATTGGTTGGCGTGCACGCGAGCCATTAACCCCTGATCTATGCCGGCTCGAAGAATCGCCCGGGCTTGGTCACCGTCGAAGGCGCCGCGGTCACAGAAGACATCTATCCACTTGGCGTGCGGAGCGCAAGCGGTGAGCATTTCGTGAGTTACCAAATCGACGTAGCCGGCCGGGTCGTCGGCGAACTCGGCTGGCACCACGTGCGCACCGAGGTAGGTCGTCTCGGGCGTAATTGTGCTCGCGATAGCCAGGGCGCGACTTTCGTCGGCGACCGTAAGGCCGTACCCGGACTTGGTCTCAAAGGTGGTGATGCCCGTTGAATAGAGCTCATTGACTAACCGCGTGAGATTTTCTTGTAATTGCGCATCAGATGCGGCGCGTGTCATTGCAACCGTGCTTCTGATGCCCCCTGCGTGGTAGGGACTACCGGCCATCCGAGCGGCGAACTCGGCGGAGCGGTCACCGGCGAACATCAGGTGGGCATGACTATCGACGAAACCAGGGAGCACTGCGCGGCCCGCCAGATCAATTCGTTGGTCGGCGATCGGTGCCTCGGTGGCGGGCCCCACCCACGTGATTTGTTCGCCTTCGAAAATCAAGGCTGCATTTTCGATGACACCGAGGGTGCCGTTACCCAAGGTCGCATCATTGGTGACAAGGGTGCCGATATTTACCAGTGCGGTAGCCGCCACGCTGTTTACTCTGAGTCCGGCTCGGTGTCGAGCATTGGAATATGCACGTGACGTTCGTGGGCGACGTCGACCGCGAGGTCATACCCCGCATCAACGTGGCGGATAACTCCCATGCCAGGGTCGTTGGACAGCACGCGTGCGAGCTTTTGGGCGGCGAGAGGGGTGCCATCGGCGACACTGACCTGTCCGGCGTGGATCGACCTTCCGATACCAACCCCGCCGCCGTGGTGAATAGAAACCCACGAGGCGCCCGATGAAATATTGACCATGGCATTTAGCAGAGGCCAATCAGCGATCGCATCGGATCCGTCAAGCATTGACTCGGTTTCGCGGTAAGGGGACGCGACAGACCCGCAATCAAGATGGTCGCGGCCGATAACAATCGGTGCGGAAACTTCACCGCTGGCAACTAGGTCGTTGAAGGCAAGGCCGGCTTTGTCGCGCTCGCCGTAACCTAGCCAGCAGATTCGGGCGGGGAGACCTTGGAAGGCGACGCGTTCTTGGGCCATGGTGATCCAACGGCGCAGGTGGTCGTTATCGGGGAACAGATCGAGTACGGCTCGGTCAGTGCGATGAATATCCTTCGGATCCCCAGAGAGCGCAACCCAGCGAAATGGGCCTTTGCCTTCGCAGAACAATGGCCGGATGTAGGCCGGGATGAAACCGGGGAAAGCGAAGGCGCGCTTGTACCCGCCTTTGCGGGCTTCATCGCGAATCGAATTTCCGTAGTCAAAGACTTCCGCGCCCTTATCCATGAAGCCAACCATGGCTTCTACATGCTTGGCCATGGATGCCTGGGCTCGCTCAGTAAATTCTTCGGGCTTCTTATCGGCATATTCATGGGCATCAGCAAAATCAATTTCTTCGGGGATATAAAACAGTGGGTCATGTGCTGATGTCTGGTCGGTGACTATGTCAATCGGCACATCACGGCGTAGTAACTCCGGCAAGATCGTGGCCGCATTTCCGACCAACCCGATCGAGAGAGGCTTACGCTGCGCTTTCGCGGCAAGTGCACGATCAATGGCATCGTCGAGGTTGTTGGCAATTTCATCTAGGTAGCGGGTTTCGACCCGGCGCCGTAAGCGGGTGCCATCGATATCGATGACTAGGCAGACACCTTCATTCATGGTGACGGCCAAAGGTTGGGCACCACCCATGCCACCGCAACCGGCGGTGACGGTGAGGGTACCTGCCAGGGTGCCACCGAATCTCTTCTCGGCAACGGCGGCAAATGTTTCATAGGTGCCCTGCAAAATACCTTGGGTGCCGATGTAGATCCAGGAGCCAGCGGTCATCTGCCCGTACATCATTAGGCCAAGATGTTCTAGGCGGCGAAACTCTGGCCAATTTGCCCAGTCGCCGACCAGGTTCGAATTTGCGATGAGTACCCGGGGTGCCCACTCGTGGGTTTGCATCACACCGACTGGTTTCCCAGATTGCACGAGCATGGTTTCGTCGGCCTTCAAATTGGTGAGGGTGCGCACCAAAGCATCAAAACTGGCCCAGTTACGTGCCGCCTTACCGGTGCCTCCATAAACCACAAGTTCATCCGGATGCTCAGCGACGTCTGGGTCAAGGTTGTTTTGCAGCATCCGCAAAGCTGCCTCCTGCTGCCAGCCGCGTGCGGTCAAAGTGTTGCCGGTGGGTGCGCGAACCGGCCGGGGCCCGCTGGGCGAATAAGTAGTCACACCCTCATTTGACTCCTCTCGGCCTCTATGCGCGCTATCTTGAGCTAGTTGATTGTCTGAAATACGAGATTTTGGAGTCAGATGTCAAGTAACGCCCCAGCGGCAACCCGGGCGATGGGAGCCCTCCGGGTACTTGCCCAGGCCCCGGGCCCGGTAACCGCGACTGCTCTAGGGGTTGCACTTGGCCTACCTCGATCTTCGACTTATCACCTGCTAGCGGCTATGGAGCGCGAGGGATTCGTCGTACATTTCCCGGAGGAGCAGCGCTGGGGGTTAGGCGTAACCGCATTTGAAATCGGTGCGGCTTACCTA
>CAFABK010000016.1_pt1 | contig 24748 bp, 26 predicted proteins | sample 7267871 | NCBI WGS metagenome assembly CAFABK01 (sample SAMEA6814009, study PRJEB35770) | freshwater metagenome | biome: Freshwater; feature: Freshwater reservoir; material: water | place: Czech Republic | collected 2016-04-20 | depth 30m m | reverse complement strand
GCGCAGGTTACTACTAGCAGGTACTGGGTCCGCAATCCAAGATCGCGGGAAAGGCTATACTTCTGGGGTTACGACGCGCCCGTAGCTCAACGGATAGAGCATCTGACTACGGATCAGAAGGTTAGGAGTTCGAATCTCTTCGGGCGCACTTTTCTCGAGTTCCGGGACATCGTTAACCCTTGTCCCGGGTTGCCATCTATCGGCGCTCAGATCGGCCGACCGGCTTCCCGCTAGAAGGGCCAATAAGGATAGGTTTTTGGCGCAACGTCAGGGCAAATACCAGGTCCGCACTCGAAAATTGCTGAAATTAGAGCAAACACAACGACTGCCATGACAAAGATCAAAGCGATTAAGAGAAGCAAGCCGGTAGGCCGTCCAAGAATCGTCTGGTGGGGGCGAGCCAAATCAAATTGTCGTTCCCACAAAAGCATCAACACCACGCCAATCCCCGCGATAATGGAAATAATCAATGACCAGCTATTGACGTGAAGTCCCAAAACAACAGGTCCATATCCGGCCGGACCGACTTGTTCAGCGATGCGAACCATCATGTCTATCGAAACGGTCCCGAGGAACATGGCGCCCGCGAGACTGATTCCGTAGTGGCTGGGCCGAATTCCGAACCTGAGGTTAAGTGCCGGCCCGAGGGCGATCGTGAAGTAGGCCAATCGCTCTAGATTGCAATGCGAGCATGGAAGCTCGCCAGTCACTACCTGTGTGACGATGGCCGCCAACACCACCAATAGTGGTACAACCAGTCCTACGTAGTTCAACCCCCGGGCAAGTTCTATTGCACGAGTGTCGGAGAGCATTTGGAAACTCTCGCTGTCGCGAAAGAGTGCAGTAAATTTTCGGCTCGGAGTTTCATCAACTGTGACCGATTCCGAAGTGGGCTTTGAAGGTTCGTTCACCATGGCCAGCTCACCATGGCCAGTTCACTTGGTAGGAGTGGGAGAGGTAGAGGCCAACACAGGCAAATTGCAAAACGATTGCCAGCGCGATTGCTGGCTTGCGTCTACCGGTCCAGATCAAGCCGAAGGTTACAAGAAAAGCAAGCACGACGAGTGCAAACATTCGCTACCTCCAGTCTCACCATGGAACTTCACTGGCGATAGTTTATTGGGGAAGCGGGGAGTATTGAATCTCTTTGCTCATCCATAGCTGGTAAAAGTTGATTTTTTCCCTAATTTTACTTATCTGCGCTTGCCGAGGTCGCCCAGGAAAGCCCACCTACAGACGAAACCGACACATAGCGCTAGCGCTGACTAAATCGATTAATCAGACTATGAGGTACAGCTACTATTCGACGGGCTCATCGTTACCAGGCTCATCGTTACCAGGCTCATCGTTACCAGGCTCATCGTTACCAGGCTCATCGTTACCAGGCTCATCGTTACCCGGCTCATCGTTACCCGGCAGGTCGGTAACGAGTAGCCGGGTGTCACCCTCATTGGAATCACGGGCCGCAAGATCAGCCAGAGGCTTCTGGAGCCTCCACGGCTGCTGGTTCTGCGTTCTCTTGTGGCTTCTCGCCATAAGTCTCTGACACTTTTTGCCCTCCCGCTATCTAAGAGAGTCTTCGACCCAGGTCTGAGGGGAGCCAACCGATGGCTTCTGACTCAACCTCCTAGCACTCAACAAACGATGCCGGTGGGGCCTGCTGCATCTGAGTGTCACAGAAAGTGTCACAACACACTTGAAATCATGCAGGGTCTCATGACAGTCCTGACTCTTGAATTCCGCTCACCATGCAATAAAAGGAGGGTCCTGTGACCTCCTGGCAGAAAGCAAAAGAGACTACGGATCAGAAGGTTAGGAGTTCGAATCTCTTCGGGCGCACCGCCGAATTTCCTTATAGATCCTCACGATTTGTCGTAAAAGGACTGGCTCCCGACTTCACGGGAGACACGATGCTCAGCCACACTCTCAGCCACCCGCTCAGCCACTGCAGCCAATTGCATCAAAACTTTTTAAACTTCGGCGCCGACACGCGGCCTGTCGACTTGAACCTAACCCGGGTTATATCTCCATCATTGGGGGATGCCTCGTTTAGTCAGCGCATCGCACCGCTTCGCGACATGTCCATTCTGCGATCATAAAACGGCTCGCAGGTCCGGCCGTGGGTGAGCGCGAGATGTCCGAAACATTTACCGCCTTCACGGTCCCACAAACCGCGATGGCACTTGCAGTATCGCGAGCGACTAGCTACCGCCTCATTGACGGAGGCATGACAGACATCCTTCCAGCAGCGCCAAACGCTACAGATTGATGTCAACCAAACCAGGGGCACTCCCCTTTTTTTGGTGTTGATCTGGGTGGACTCTTGATGTTGAGGGGTCGGCAGAAGCTTAAGTTAGGCTGGGATGATGTCGATCCTTCGAAAGACACTGGTTGCTTTCTTAGCAGTCTTCGTAGCACTAATCCTGTCGATTGTTGCTTTCCTTGCATATAGCGCATGGAAATCTCACTCCCTCCAATCGAGCCTAGATGCGTTTTACGCTACGCCAGAAGAGTTCAGTGAGATTCCCGGAACGCTGCTCCGGTTGGAACCACTCGGTGTCGATGTCGCCAATGCCCGGGCGTACCGATTGCTTTACGTAACTCAAGACCAGCGTGGTAGAGCTGCCGTGGCCGCTGGCATGGCATTCATTCCCGACAAAAAGTCTGATACCCCCCGGCCCGTGGTGGCATATATTGCTGGAACTACCGGCCAGGGTGATGCCTGTGCTCCTTCTCGCGCAACCGATCCGGTCTCTGGGGTAATACATTTTCTTCCCGAGGCGATCGCCCAAGGGTGGGCCGTGGTCGCTCCCGACGAATATGGTGTGGGGACTGAGGGGATAGAGCTTTATCTGTTCAAGGATCAGGAAGTTCGTGACACGGTCAATAGCATCCGCGCCCTTCAATCTATTCCGGGAGCATCTGCGGGCAATGACTTTGCCGTTTACGGTTTTTCCCAAGGTGGGCACACTGCTTTGTGGACCGGTCACCTCAGTGAGCAGTTTGCTCCCGAGTTAAATCTTGTGGGAGTCGCCGCAGCAGCTCCTGCGGCAAATTTGACGTCGATTATTGATCGTCAATGGGATTCGGTCGTGGGCTGGGGCATCGGAGTTGATGTTGTGCGGTCGTGGTCAGTTGCATACCCGGATCTCCCAACGGATACCTTGCTTACTGACTCGGCGCGTAACAACTATGAACGAATGGCCCAAGGTTGTATTTTAGGTTCTTTCATCGAGGGAACAATCCGACACAAATTATTCAGGCAAGATTTTTTCCTTGAAAACCCTGTGAACAATCCACTCTGGGCTCAAGTACTCATCGATCAGACCCCAATGCCGTATCCGGCAGAGTTGCCGCTCATGCTGATTCAAGGGACCGCTGATCAAATAGTTTTAGCCGGCCCCAATGCTGACCTCCAGGTATCTTGGTGCGCCGCGGGTTCCACCATCAATGCCCTTTGGCTCGGGGGAGTTGACCACACGAGTGTCCCTGCGATCGCTGGACCCAGCGTGGCAGGATGGATTGCGGGTCGATTTGCCGGTCTAAAGGCGCCAAATACCTGCGCTGTTCCGCCGCCGTGGAGTTTGATTACCGTGAAGTAGATTGACAGTTTCAGGTTAAAGACATACAGATGCGGGTTGAGATCGTGTGCGAAACCCCACCGGTGGTCGCAAATTCCCGCGAGATAAACCCGAACATGGTGTCCGCGACAGCAAGTAGATCAACGAGGTTGGAATTGCTGCCATCACTTATGTCAGCACCCAACAAAACCTCTGGGGCGACCATTGATCGCCTCAGAGTTAGCAAATCTTGGATGACAGTTGGATGTAGTTATTTCACAAAATATGTCGTCCGCTGACGATGGTGCGAAACAGACTGGATTTAGTGCTGCTTGTTCGAGCACGCCAGCCTTGACTGTTTGGACTTCAATTCGCAACATTGGGCTAGTTTTAGGAGTAGCTCACTGCACCTCAACCAGGTGTTCATAGATCACAGATCGTCTGGTCTTGTCCAAAAAGTTTACGAGTTCGCGGATCTGGCGCCGGACTATCTCAAGTTTGGGCAGAGTGACATCCACCCACCACTGATCACTGGCGAGTTCAATTAAGAGCGGTTCATGTTCCTTGACAGTAGGAACAGCGGTCTGGAGCAGTAGCCCCGATGCGATCTCTTGCACACGCGCTCGCAGTAATTCAAAGGTGTCGGTATCGCTTTCCAGTTGAGCGAACTGCAAGTGGAGCAGTAGAAGGTCGAAGCGCTTGGCGCCCTCATTTGTGTCACGAACAGCGGAAGGTAGATGGGCCAAGTGCCGAGCCACTTCACGAGAAATCTCTGGTGTCACCTTCTGCCAGGACTCATACTGAGAGTACTTCTCCACCCATTCGCGAACCGAACGAACCATGTAGTTGTCAAGACTCATGCCAGCGACGATCTCCCGCAGATTCGACGCTAGGTCGACCCGAAGGCTGTTCTCGCTCATGTCCCCGAATCCGGGTTCGACTCCTACTGGCCACACGTAGTCAACTCGAGCACCCAAGGCTGCTAAAAGATCAATCCGCGCCTCAAAAAGTTTTGTCGTCACGGACTTTTGCAAAGAGCCTTCTGATCGATTCATGTCTTGGTTAAAGAACTCTAGATTCTTACACAAGTCAAAGATGGAAAAGTCTTTCTTGTCATTACCGGGTCCGTACAGGTCGGGGCACAGGCGGTTGCCGCGACCAATCATCTGCCAGAGCTTCGACTTTGACTGCACGAGCTTGAAGAAAACGAGATTGCAAACCTCGGCAACGTCAATACCTGAATCAAGCAGGTCCACAGAAATTGCAATGTGCGGTGGTTTGTCCGGTACAGAGAAGTCATCAATGAGTGACTGTGCATAGGGAACGTTGGGTGTGATAACTCTTGCGAAGTGCCCTGCATACTCGGGGTAGTTGACGTTGAAGCGCTGGCGAATGAAATCAGCGTGCATTTGGTCCTTGGCGAAAATGATGGTCTTACCGAGCCGATCACCACCCTCCACCGTGTGACCGTGTGTCATCAGCGTCGCGAGGGCTATGTCGACCGAGTCTTCGTCAAAGAGCAACTCATAGTGCTCCTCCACGGATTCGGTGTCTGGAACCTCTTGGGTTTCACTCCATTCAGCAGTGTCCCATTGGTCCTTCTCGTGTTCACTGAGATCGTCGTATCTCATGCCATCGCGAACAAAACTCACCGGAACGGGCACGGCCACTGGCGGAACGATATAGCCCTCGGCCACGGCTTCATCAAATGTGTAGGCGTCCGTGGGTGCTCCATCTTCAAGACTGAACAAGGCGTAGGTGTTGTGGTCGACTTCATCTTTCGGTGTCGCGGTCAGACCCACAAGCAAGGAGTCAAACCAATAAAAAATCGACCGATACTTTTGATAAACCGACCGGTACGCTTCATCGATTATCACCAAATCAAAGTAGCCTGGACCGAAGATGCGTTCCCCAATCAACTCTTGTCCGTTGATGAGATTCATCGTGGTCTGATAGTCCGAGACATACACTTGAGCGCCTGAATCCCCGGCCGATGCAAAGTCGACGGTCGTGAGATCGATGGACTCAACGTTCGGCAGGTGAGTATGGAAAGCCCTGGCTATCTGGCTTACGATTTGTGCTCGGTCTGCGAGAATAAGAACTCGATTGACCCAGCCAGCTCGCATAAGTTGGTCAACTAGCGCGATCGTCGTTCGGGTCTTACCAGAGCCTGTTGCCATCACGAGGAGCGCCTCACGCTGGTGCGCGGTGAAAGCCGAATCTATAGCCCTGATCCCTCGATGTTGGTAGTGACGATCCACAATGTCGCTACTAATTGCAATGTCTTGTAATGGCAGCCGCGTCTCCCGACGAGCGACCATAAGTTCTAGTTCATCGCGAGTGAAGAATCCTTGGACGCCCCGAGGTGGGTATCCGGAACCGTCATCCCACAGCCACGTGCGGTAGCCGTCGGTGTTGAAAATCACGGGCCTACGTCCAAACATTTTCTCAATGCAGTCCGCATACAGTTTGGCTTGCTCTTGCCCGAGATTCGGATCAACGTTGGTTTTCTCCGTCTCGATTACTGCCAGAGGGAGTTCATCTGACCCCCACAGCACATAGTCCACATGACCGACCCCCGACTCGTTTGGCATGCCCGAGACTTCAAACCCGCGATCCCGCCCCTGCATGAGAGGCCAACCTGCTTCAAGGAGCAATTGTTCGATGATGAGCTTTCGGGTGTCTTCATCTGAGTAGTCACGGGTGTCTTGCACAGGGTTGGCTGCCTGTGCGGCCGCAATCTTGGTGCGCAGTGCAGCAATCTCCACTTCCCTGTCTGGCGCCGAATCACTTGGCTGTGCAACCTGTTCATTGGCAAGTTCTTGGACGGCACCCAGGGGTAGGGGCTCATGCTGTTTGGCTGTGCCGGGATCAAACTTCTTGTCTATTGGTACTGCTGATGGGTTGTCGGTAAACCGGAGCGCGGCCCACACCACCACGTGCAGAAGTTCTGCAAGGATCTTCGGTGCCAAGGCTGGGGGGATTTCCTCATTATTATGGACCGCATGATTTCCAGTTTGGCGAATCAACCGTAGTTTCTTCAAAATCACATCGCCGGCCATCGAGCGAAATTGCTTTCCGTCCTCTTTTCCCCGCAGGTCCGTCGGCCAAGGCTTTGGCTGGTCAGAAATTTCGTAAACAAAATTGACTAAACCCTCGATAGCCCGGCGCGCATAGAACAAGGCCGATCGCGGATCGGTGATGGAATATCCCTCTGCTTTTGAACAATCCTCGTAAGCCCACGGCCAGACGACTTTAATGAAATCGAAGTTCCCCGTAGATTCCATCTCAATTCCCGGCTTGTCCTCAACCTGCATGGTTCCTCCATTTCCTGATACCGAGTCAAATAATGCCTCGCTTTCGCCGATCAAGTGCACCTTCTCCAAGATTTCGGGACTCGAAATCGTGGCGAGTGGGTCAAGGCAGTCGTAGAAGTTGAGGGAGCAGACAATTGTCTTGACTTGGGTCCGCGCCTTTGCGAGCGAATATGGGGACAATAACGGCCACGGGGGAAATCCTAATTGCCGGGGAGGTCAGAAAATCCTTTAGCGAGTGGTCCGGCAACTTGCTACTCGCTTCGCGACCGAGCAAGTTGCTGAGGGCCTTCAACGCTCATCTCGGTGCGCGAGCAACCAGGATCTTGTTCGAGCACCCGGTGTCGCGATTATGTAGCCAAAACGAACGTCGGTCCACGTGCTCGTGGGCGCCGGGCAGGCTGACCGCCGGACAACCGAGCCGTGAAAATTCCGAAGATCGGACGATTGGTAAGCAGCCAGGCCTCATCGGGCTGGCTTTTCGCAAGGCGCCTAACTGTCGCAACATAACTTGGCCGCTGAATTGCTGCATAGAAATCCACCACATGGTCCCCGCCGTTGGCCAAATAGTAGAACATTATTAGACGAAGTCCGCTACCGTTCTGGTAGCGCACGGCTTGTGCGGCATGCTTCACGCGACATCTGGAGGAGCCAAGTGAGCAAGTTGTCTTTGAGTAAAGGCCTCATGGCCGCAACTTTGGGGGCTCTGCTCATGGGGGCATCACTGGCCTTTGCTCCGGGGGTCATGGCTGCTGACATTCAAAAGGAATTAGAAACTGCGGCCGCGAAGGTTCCCTTCACGGTTTACAATCCAGAGTTCACCGCAAACGCACCGCTCGTTAAGGTGACCCTTGGGAAATTTAGTGAACAGGCCGTTGGTCCTAATCCAGGCGGATGCACCTATTTTGTGACCAGTGATTTCGGTAAAGTGACAAATCCGGCATTGTCGATTACCCAGTCGGAGGCCTGCAGTGATCCAGGGGCCCCACTGCTTGTAGTCGCCACTTTCAACGTTAAGTTTTCAGGATCAAAAAGTCAGAAAGTGAATATCACAACTATTTGCCCTAACAAGAATGCGCAATCAGAGAGCGATTGCCAAAGTGGGTCCACCGCTACACCTCGGCAAGTTTTGCGGCAGTCCACGGGCGAAACGTGGGTCGTACTACCTGCCAGTGGCGAAGCTGCTGAAACCACCACCGCCCAAATCACCACCACGGGTTTGACCGTGCGGCAGATCAGGAAGATCATTCGAAGTCTAAAAAGCGTTGAGTAATTGCTCGGTGGGTTAAGTCCCAGTGTCACAAAAAGTGGGGAACTAACGGCTCGCCAGACAAAACTAGGAGATTAATGGAAATCGTAAAGAGAATTTCAATTGTGGCAATACCTGCAGCACTTGTACTGGGGCTTTTCGGTCTCGCCCCGCTTGCGTCAGCGGCCACTAATGCCGAGGTGACATTGAATTTTGTTGGTATTAACTGCGAAGGTTGCACAATCACCTACACGCCTGACTCGGTCACCACCGGCATGCCGGCCACAATCAAAAACGGTTCAGTCACATTCACTTCTGAGAGTGGCACGCTGGCACCAGGTTACTTTGCGATAGATGGTGACAGGTTTGCAAATCTAAATGCCGTAACCACGATTTCCTTTATGTACAAAGGTACAAAGTCGGGATCCACGGTTTCCCGATCCCAGGCCGTAAAGTCCAACAAAGTTTTTCCCTGCTGGGCAGGGACTGACACCACCGAGGAGTTCACGGTTCGAGTGGGCACCGTGGTCGACAGAGGTGCACTGGGCAAAAACAAGAGGGCTGTAATTGCTTGGGTGCAGCCAACACCAGCATCAGCTGATATCTCTGGAACGAGTTATGCAACCAACAGGGGAAGGTTCATCCTCAACGGGGATATTAAGTGTTCCTCTTGAAAAAAGTCAGTTCCTTTTAATTAACCAATTTCTATATTCATGTTGTTTGAATTCACGTTATTTGGTGGTGTTCGATTTAGCATGGCGAGATTCGCGCAGCCGTCGACCACCAATTTTTGGGGGCATGAACAAAGAATAAGTTCGCTTATGCAGAGGGCTGTTTGCCCACCTGCAATAACTCCACGCACATGAAGTCCATACTGACCCGCGGTGAGTGCGAGTTGCTCGCGGTACTTGATCTCGTCATGCGTAGGTCAGGGGTTAACTATGTCGTGAAACAGGGCAGTCGTGAAACACCACATCCTTCTAGATAATCCTGAATCCCTAGGCTGAGTCCTGCTCTCCGATTCGATCACCACGCAGCGAGCCATAGAGCCTGGCTGTAGCGTCAGCATCAGTGTTAGGAAAGTAACGTCCTACTACCTACCGGGGGAAACATGTGCACGAACTTCAAGACCAAGAAGGCCACCGACGGAAGCGTCGTGATCGGGCGCAGCCTTGAGTTCCCCACCGAGATGCCGACAGCCTTGGCTGCGCTGCCCGCTGACTATGAGGGCATGGGCGTGGCCTCCGGAGGGAAGCCGGGCAAGGCCTGGTCGGCAACCCACGGGATCGTGGGGATGTGCGCATTCGGCAAGCCAGAGTTTCTAATTGATGGCATGAATGATGCGGGACTCTCAGCCCATCTCCTCTACATGCCCGGTGGCTACTGCACCTACCAGCCGTTCATTGGCGATGGATCTGATCTCTGCGAGGCCGACCTCATCGCGTACCTGCTCGGCACGTGCTCGACCATCGTTGAGGTGAAGGCGGCCCTTCAGGGAAGCAATATTTGGGGCTTCGATCCCGGCATGGGCTTCGCCCCGCCGATTCACTGCCTGGTGCACGATGAGACGAGCTCGATCGCAATCGAACTGCATCCGTCAGGATGGGTTATCGTCGAAAATCCGACCGGGGTCGGCACAAATTCGCCATACATGGACTGGCACCTGACCAACCTGAACAACTACGTCGGGCTGAGCAATAACACCCCGGCCGATCAAACCTTCGGCTCCTTCACGATCGCTGCCGCGGGTCAGGGCCAAGGCCTGATGGGCCTGCCCGGTGACTTCACTCCGCCGGCCCGATTCGTGCGCGCAGCTGCGCAGGTGGCGCTCTCGGATGTGCCGCTAACGGGAGTTCAGGCCGAGCAGTTCGCCATGCATATCCTGAATTCATTCGACATGGTGCCCGGACTTGTCAAGGAGTCCTTCGGGGCCGCAGGAGTGGTGGACGAAGTGACAGTCTGGGACACCATCTGCAATCTCACGGGCAAGCGCTACGCATACCGAACGGTCACCGACCCGACCTGGTACGTAGTTGATCTCGCTGCGACGGACTTCACCAAGTCGGCGCGCGTTCAGCCGATTTCCTTCGCCGGTGGCTTCACGCCGGTTGGTATCTGAGAGCAGCAACTGGGCAATCACGCCTGCCTCGAGCGCTCTCCTTCCGGGGCGCCTAATTCGCCCAACTGACCAGCGATACGCCGAGTTGTCAACGACTCGCAACCTGAGCTACGCAGCACCAATGCCTAAGGTCGTAGCGCTTTGCACGGATGCTCGCGACGTGGCGGCCATGACTACACCGACGCATCAAGTTCTAAAGGGCTGATCATCTCGACCCGCGACACGTCGAAGACCACCCTCGCAGGGTAACTCGATCCATAAGTTAGTTCAGTATCTATTGTGTTAAGAGCGGTCGCGGTAGATAACCGGCGGCGTGTCACGAAATCGCGAGTTCGCCCACAACTGATTGCCATCTTGGGTAGTGAACCCGGTGAGTGTCGGGCGCACCCCGTCAAATACCGCCGTTGATGGCGACTCCATGAGCAGGGCCCACTCGCGCTTGAGGAAGTGCTGCTGTAGTTGCCCTTCGACGTAACGGTTATGGGTGCCGACCGCCATGAATCGTACTTTCGATTCGATCAACTCGGTGCCCGGCAAGATCACTTCCAACTCCATGCCCTGCAGGTCAACATGGAGTAGGTCGGTTGAGTCATCATCACCGAGCAGGGAATTGAGGGTCACGGTTGGGACGTCAAAGTGCTCAAGATGCGCGCCGCGGTAGTCCATCTCTGGTGTCACTGCTTCATTAACGGCGCCACCCATGTCAGCGTCATCAAGTACCGGGAAGCGCAAGGTGGTAAGTGATGCCCAGCCGGCGGCCTGCACTACCCGCAGTTCGGCGGTACTTGCCGATAGTGCTGCTGCTATCTGCATCGGTGTACCGCTAATTAGCTCGGCATCCACATTGTTATCGGCAGCGTGCTGCAGGCACCAGGTGGCGCGCAGCGGGTCGGCTTCGACCGCTATCCCCGATGCGCGTTTACCCTGCCTTCGTGCCAACACGATCCCCATCACGGCCCAAGGTGCCCAGCCGGCGCCGACTTCGACAATCCGGTAAGTCTCTTTTTCATTGATCAGCGATATTGCGAGGCCGACGTACTCCTCCGCTTCTGACCGATAGCCATCACTTGGTACCGGGATGCGGGTGCGTGTGGTGCCCGCAAATCGCATTGGCGCCCAGGGCAACATGGCGATGCGGGTTCTGATCCCGGCCCAATCTACGCAGAAGATCCCGTTATTGTCTGGCAGGTCGGTAGCGCGCAGGGTTTCGAGAATCTCCGGGACGCGAGCTGGGTAGATCGGTAGGTGCAGCCCGTTGCCGTACATCACAGGTCCCGGCGCATCTGGGGCAGCGGTGGCGACCTGATCGGTTGACGTCGCCTTGGCCCACGGACTGCGCATGAGTGAAACCGTACACTTGCCTTATATGGCTATCAGGAATCTCATCAGTGTCGAAACGGCAACGAAGTCATATGGGGAGCGCCCACTACTTGACGGTGTGTCTTTAGGGGTTGGCGCAGGCGAGCGCATCGCGGTGGTCGGCCGCAATGGCGCCGGCAAAACCACCCTGCTTCATGCGCTAGCCGGGTTGGAGCCACTGGATTCTGGTCGGGTAACCATCGGTTCGGATGTCGCCCTCGGCTTGGTCTCACAGGCCGAGGTGGTTGACCCGGATCAAACAGTGGGTCACTACATCGTGCCCGGGCAAGATGTGCACGAGTGGGCAACTAGCGCGCGGATTCGCGAAGTTCTCACCGGATTGCTCGGCGGGTTCGATGAAGCACTGCTGCTTCGCACTTTTGCAAGGCTTTCTGGTGGTGAGCGCCGACGCGTGCAGTTGGCGCGCGCTTTGATTGCCGATCTTGATGTGTTGCTACTTGATGAGCCGACCAACCACCTCGACGTTGAAGTAGTCGCCTGGCTTGCGGAGTACTTGAAAGCGCAGTCCAAACTCGCAGTCGTGATTGTTACCCATGATCGCTGGTTCCTTGATGCACTTTGTGAGCGCACCTGGGAGGTGGTGGGCGGCGCGGTCGAAGAGTATGAGGGTGGTTATTCGTCCTTCGTGCTCGCCAAAGCTGAGCGTTTTCGTCAGGCTTCAGCAAGTGAGGCTCGGCGGCAAAACCTGATGCGCAAGGAGTTAGCTTGGTTGCGGCGTGGTGCACCTGCGCGTACCACGAAACCGAAGTTCCGAATCGAAGCCGCGAATGAACTGATAAGCAATGAGCCACCACCGCGCGACAGTGTTGAACTGTTGTCATTTGCCGGATCCAGGCTTGGTAAAACTGTTTATGAACTAAATGACGCGACCCTAACGGTTGGGCAAGAAAACGCCGATGGGCCGATTGAACTCCTTGATCACTGCACCTGGAATATCGGCCCGGGTGATCGCATCGGCATCATCGGTTCTAATGGTGCGGGCAAGACTTCGTTGATCCGCCTGTTGATCGGTGAGGTGGCTCCGTCCAAAGGTGCTATGAAGACCGGTGTCACGGTGAAAGTCGCCTACCTGTCTCAGCACCTTGAAGAATTAAACCCGAAATGGCGAGTGCTCGAAGCGGTTGAACACGTTGCATCACGCGTTGACCTTGGTAAAGGCCGCGAGTTATCTGCTTCGCAGCTTTGTGAAAGTTTGGGGTTTAGTTCTGACGCCCAGTGGACCCAAGTCGGTGACCTATCGGGTGGCGAGCGTCGCCGCTTGCAGTTGACCAGGCTCTTGATGAACGGGCCGAACGTCCTGATTCTTGACGAACCGACCAACGATTTCGATGTTGAGACGCTGACCGCACTCGAGGATCTCCTGGATGGCTTCGCCGGCACCCTATTGGTGATTTCACATGATCGATATTTCCTTGAGCGAGTTTGTGATGACTTTGTCGGGCTTTACGGCGACCGGAAGCTGTCTTCCCTTACCGGTGGGATCGACGAGTATTTGGCTGTGCGCAGGTCACAAGGGTCGAATACTAAATCTGCGTCATCGAAGCAGGTTACCTCAGCGGCCGATCAACGGGTGGCGGCCAAGGCAATTACCCGCACCGAAAGGCAGATCGAGAAGCTAGATAAACGCGAGCACGAGATTCACGCTGAATTGATCGAGCACGCCACCAACTTTGAGTTAATTGCGACATTGAATGCTGAACTGCTCGAATTGCAGGCCACCAGAGTTTCGCTGGAGAATTTGTGGCTCGAACTTACCGAGGCCATGGCCTGAGTCGGCGCTGTTGACAAAATCAGAATAGATTGAGTCCATGCAAAGTTCACATCGGGTCGTAATCGTGGGCGCGGGCTTCGCGGGGCTCACCTGTGCCCGTGAACTGGCAAAAAACTCCGCGGTCCACATCACGGTCATTGACCGAAATCCGTATCAAACTTTTTCACCCTTGCTGTATCAGGTGGCGACCGGAGGGCTACCCGAGGACGACATCGCCTACCCGGTTCGGGCGGCAATCCCCGGCGTCGACTTCCGCCGCGGCGAGGTGGTTCGGATCGATCCGCTCGCAAAGAACCTGCGCTTGGCTGATGCAACGGTAATCGGCTGGGATGATTTGGTGCTGGCCACCGGTAGCGTGGGTGCGACCTTCGGGGTGGCCGGGGTGGCTGAGAACGCGCTGCAGATGAAATCAATTCAAGAGGCCCGTGAAATCCGCCGCCGCTTACTTATCACTTATGAGGATGTTGACGTCGGTTTGAAACCAAAGGAAGCACTACGAGTAGTTGTCGTAGGTGGTGGCCCGACCGGGGTTGAAATTACCGGCGCGGTAGCCGAATTGCAACGCAGCATGAAGCATGAGTTCCCGCGCGTGGCGGAGTTTGGCCACGTCACCTTGGTTGAAGCTGGGCCGAGGTTACTTCCGTCATTCACCGAGAAGTCCAGCGCCCATGCGAAATCTGAGTTAGAAGAAATTGGCGCGGTGGTCTTAGTAGATGCAGCCGTCGACCGTATGTATGAATCAGATGTTCACTTGAAATCCGGTGAAGTATTGCCCGCTGGTACGACCATCTGGGCCGCTGGTGTTTCTGCTCCAGAAACCTGGACGGCCCTAGGTGTTGCCGATCGTGCGAACCGACTGCGGGTGCCACCAACCCTCGAATTATCCGAAGGCCTCTGGGTTATTGGCGACACCGCGAGCTTTGATGGGGCTGATGGCAGGCCACTGCCGATGGTTGCACCGGTTGCCCTGCAGATGGGCCGCCATGTTGCCAAGCAGATAAGCGCTCGACTTGCTGGCCAACCCCTTACCGACTTCGTTTATAAAGACAAAGGTCAGATGGCAACGATCGGGCGCCGCCGCGCGGTCGTAGAGATGCCTGGGGGGATGAGAATGCACGGGACGCCGGCTTGGCTGGCCTGGTTGGCACTGCATGTTGCTTATCTCGCGGGTGGACGAAACCGAGTGAGTGTGATGGCCGACTGGATGTGGAATTACGCCGTGTGGGGGATTGGCCCGCGGCGCACCATTATCGATTAGTTGAGCGTTGTTGAATCTAGTAGATCGCAACTACGAGTTGCCTCAGGCGCTGCACAGCGGCAACTGCTGTTTTGAGTCTGCCCCATCAAGTACGTGCTCTCCAATCGCATTGTCGGCCACTTGATCGACTTGCGACTGAAGTCACCGTATCGCTATCGTGACGCAGCTTCTCACCTGATCGTGCAGCAGACCCAACTGTTACAAAATGGAGCTAGGTGACGGGGAGAATAAGGGCAGCGAGGGCAGTTCCTTGATCCCATTTGATACCCAATTTAATGGCCGCAGGACTCATGAACCTTGAGGTCGTCGGTCCGAGAACCCCGCCCGCCCAACGCGCCGACTGCCCGAGGTGCTGGGTGAAGTATTTATGCGAATTGCGATGTCCGGGGCAGGGAGTGCCTTAGGGTGAATGCATGCGAGAGAAGCAGGGGGAATTGCTGCCCCAAGAGGCCTCGCCACGGCGCTTCCGTTTGCTGATCGCCCTGGGCTTGGTGGGGTTGATCCTCTACATGTTTTCGCTTTTAACTTTCGTGAACAACCTCCCGGAGGCATCTAGTACGGCATTAGATAGCACTCCACCCTCTGACGGTATCGCAGTTTTTTTCCTGTTACAGCAATTCCAATTCGAAACGGATACAGCTCGAATGCTCGTCGTGGTCTTCCCTGGTGAAGGCCTTCTTATCGAATCCGAGGAGTTTGAAACCACGTCTGAGAACGGCTCTCCACTTGTTACCGCCGCTGACATCTACCTTCGAATGTCGCCACTTATCGGTGCAGGTGGTCTCGAGGATGCTGGAAACAGGACGATCCGTGCCGGTTCCACTTTCCCGCAGACCTCCGGTGCCTCTACGTTTTTGACTGGTGCGGCATACACCTACCCCTTCGACAGGTACTCGATGGAGGTGAACCTCCAAGCGTGGGTGAAAGCGCCCGACGGATCCCGGCAATCCATTCCCGTGATCGCAAAGATGGTAGCTCCCGAGGGCCTATCGAGTTGGCGCGCCAATTTTACCTACCCGGTGACCGCCGAGGCCGGTATGAGCCCCGAAAATGCATCGAGTGCCGAGACCGCGACCACGCCCATTGCCCTTGAAAGGGAAACCTGGGTTCGAGCCGAATTGAACCGTGGGCAGTCGACCATCCAGTTCGTTGTGATCATGCTCGGCATGATGTTGATGATTGCAGGTATTTCCACATGGAGCAGCCTGGAACTACGGGGAAAAAATACGGAAGGCAGCATCCTGCAGGTGGGCGTCCTCATGGGATTCGTGTTCTCGTTACCTGGAAATCGCAACAGCCTTCCTGGGGCCCCACCGCTCGGCGCCTACATTGACGTACTCATCTTCTACCCGGTCATGATCATTCTCATCTTTAACCTCATACTCTTTATGGCCAACTCCTTGCGCAAGCGCGTTGCCGGAAGTAAATCCGGTAAGGGAAACTGACGCCCACGGCGCATTGTCGGCATCTTCTTCGGCCAGCTCGTGGGCGATGACTTGCTCGCACCATTACCGATTAAGTGAACTGGGCGCGAACGACTTCGTCCGTGGTGACCTGGTGGCCGGGGGCCACCTGATCTAGACCGCTGGAGTCGGGGGCTTGACTGCTTTGTTGTACTGTGACAAGGGCACCAAGCACTGGCCTTCGCGGCGGCCTTCCTTCCAGCCCCGATCGGTTGGCCATATCGCCCACCAACTTGGAAACTTAGATCCACCGCTGTAGCGCTTACCCAGTTTCGAACAAAGGGTGCGCGTACGTTTTTCGACTTTGCTAGTTCCGGGGAATCTCGTACCCGGGCCACCGAGATCACGTGCGGCAATCATGATCCAGTTCTTCTTCGGGTCGGTGCACGGATAGCTTTCAGTGTTGCGCGCATTGGGTTGGGCTGGAGTGCAGAAGTTGAAGTAATCGACACCGCTGGCGACGACGAACGCGGCCGCGGTCGACGTGAGTTCGGTGAGTTTTAATCCGGTTTTCAATACTGCATCACAACGCACCCAGCGTTCACCCGCTGACCACTGGGTGTCGGTGGGGAAAATTGCGAACGAGAGCCAACGGCTTGGCAGTGTGCGCCCGGGCATCGCGACGTAGGTATTAAGTGTCTTGGTTTCGCAGGCGGTGGTGGCGGCTAAGCGGGCACCGGGGGTGGCCTTCGAGGGTGGCCCGAACGTGGGTTTAAGGCTGCCCGTCCAATAAGTCTCTGCGGTATGCGGGCCGGTGCAGGCCAAAGCCGGGGCTGACGATGAAACCTCATCGCGCACCGCTATCTGGTAGTCGTAGCAGGCACCTATTGCAGGTGTGGCGGCCTGGGCCGGGGCCGCGAACCCGATTGTCAATACCGCGGGGGCCAGCAGGCCGATAGTGAGCGCGGCAGCCCCCGCGACGTGGGCTCTTGACCAGTAGTTGTGACTTTTGTGGCGCATGTGTCTCCTGTGAGCAGTTTTCGGGGGTTGGGACCACTGTAATCACCCACTATCGAGGTGTGGGTTGTCCCCGGCTGGGCAGCACGGCACAATTATGGCCATGCCAACTATCAGTGTGATCGCCCTCAAGGGCGGCGTAGGTAAAACGTCCGTGGTGCTAGGGCTGGCAAGTGCCGCCACCGTGCGCGGGTTGGCGACTTTAGTCGTCGATCTCGACCCCCAGGGCAATGCCACCTCCCTACTTTCCACCCACGCCCACAAGACCACGGTCGCCGAGGTATTGGCCCACCCAACCCGAGAGACCGTCGAAGCTGCCTTGACGGCATGTGACTGGGAACTTGCCCCGGGTGAAGTAGATGTGCTGCCCGGTCACCCGAATGTCATTCGTTTCGACTCATGGAGCGGTGGCACCTTGCGCCCCAAGTTGGCACGCGCGCTTTCGCATCTCTCGGGCTACGACCTCACCCTCATTGATTGCCCGCCATCTTTAGGCGCGCTAACCCGCGAGGCCTTAGCTGCCTCGGATTTCGCACTAATTGTCACCACCCCGACTTTCTTTGGCTCACAAGGTGTTGCGCGCGCGATTGCTGAAGTCGATGAGATCCGCAAGTCCGTTAATCCGCAGTTGAAGTTGGCTGGCATCGTGGTAAACCGGGTGCGTTCGACCGCCGAGGAGCATGAATACCGCAGGCAAGAGTTGACTGATATCTACGGACGCGTGACTTTAATGAAGCCGGTCATCCCCGAACGCATCGCGGTGCAGCAGGCTGAGGGTACCGGCCTTCCGGTCCACCGTATCCGTACGGCCGGTGGGCGCGAAGTTGCCGATATTTTTGACGGTTATCTCAGCACTTTGCTGCGTAAAAGCTAGGCCCACATCCACTAAACGCGGGTAGATGTTGGGTAGTGAGTCACGTTTCACATGGCATTTGGGCTCTAATTGAGCAGTCCGCAGAGGCATTGAGGTGTGGAAAGCCCTAGGGTGGCGCTCGTGAGAATCCTTGTTCCGAGTGAGACCAGGCCCGGTGAGCACCGAGTAGCCATCGTCCCGCAGGTAGTAGCCAAGTTCACCGCATTGGGCTTTGAAGTCCATGTTCAAAGTGGTGCCGGGCGTCATGCCTTTGCGAGTGACGATGCCTATCGAGCAGCGGGTGCGACGGTAATTGATGACGAGCATCTCGCGGGAGCGTTCGAAAGCGCAGATGTCATCGCAAGCGTGCGCCCCCTTGACTACCCGCGGGCATCGAGGCTGCGCAAAGGCACCGTCACCGTTTCATTCCTTTCACCCGTTGGCGATATTGAGACAATTCGCGGTTTGCGCGACGCTGGTGCGACCGGACTTTCATTCGATGTGTTGCCGCGCATCTCGCGGGCGCAGTCGATGGATGCGTTAAGTTCGCAAGCCCTTGTTACCGGATACCGTGCGGCCCTTGTGGGAGCAGACCGGCTGCCTTCATTCTTTCCGCTGTTCATGACGGCGGCCGGCACGATTCAACCCGCGAAGGTATTGGTGCTGGGGGCTGGCGTCGCAGGGCTGCAGGCCATCGCCACCGCCAAGCGCCTCGGGGCAAAAGTTTCTGCCTATGACGTGCGCCCAGCAAGTGCCGATGAAGTTAAATCGATGGGCGCAACTTTCGTCACGCTAGATCTTGAAGCCCTTGAAGGCTCCGGAGGTTACGCCCGTGAAATGACCGAGGATCGCGCCGATCGGCAGCGCGAGCTTCTTGCCCCATTCGTAGCGGCGGCCGATGTGCTGATAACGACAGCGGCGGTACCGGGCCGTCAGGCACCGTTATTAGTCACTCGCGCGATGGTCGAAGGCATGAAGCCAGGTTCGGTAGTAGTTGACCTAGCGAGTGAGACCGGCGGCAACGTCGAAGGCTCGATGCCGGGCGAGGAAATCAAGTTCGGTGAAGTCTTGGTTTGGGGTGCCAAAGACGTAGCCAGCGAGATGCCGGTGCATGCTTCGCAGCTTTACTCGATGAACATCATGGCCCTGCTCACCCTGACGGTAAATGAGGGCGCAGTCGTAGTTGATCCTGAGGACGAAGTGTTAGCCGGATGCGCCGTCGTTATTGATGGGGTAGTCCGCAATCAAGCAGCGCTAGATGCGCTCGGTGGAGGTTCATAAGCATGGATGGCGTTGCACTCCTCACCATCTTCATCCTGAGTATTTTCGTCGGGTTTGAAGTTGTCTCCAAAGTCTCAACGGTGCTTCATACCCCGTTGATGTCGGGCGCGAACGCCATCCACGGCATCGTGTTGATCGGTGCAATTACCGTCACCGGTTCGGCAACCAACCCCCTTGAGATCACGCTGGGTGTGATTGCCATCCTGCTAGGTGCAATCAACCTCGTCGGTGGTTTCGTTGTCACCGACCGCATGCTGGAGATGTTCAAGCCCAAGAAACCAGTTGCCCGTTCCGATGATGGTGGTGCCGCATGACACCGACGTGGGTGCAGTTGGCGAACCTACTCGCAGCGGTGCTGTTCATTTTTGCGCTCAAGGGGTTGTCGTCACCGAAGAGTGCCCGCAACGGAAACCTGCTCGGTGCCGCTGGCGCGGTGCTGGCTACCGCAGTGCTTTTCGTGAGCGGTATCCCGCTGTCGAACATCTTGTTAATCCTCGCTGCGGTGCTCATCGGTAGTGCAATCGGCTGGATCTCGGCCCGCAAGGTGCAGATGACTCAGATGCCGCAATTGGTTGCGCTTTTCAACGGTGTGGGCGGCGGCGCGGCGGCTCTCGTGGCCGTCATTGAATATCTTGAAGTCGGTGGCGAGAATAAAATCTCTTTGGCAGCGACTGTTTTCACGGTAGTCATTGGCTCAGTCTCGTTTAGTGGATCGATCATCACCTTCTTGAAGTTGCAAGAGCTGATGACCTCCCGCCCGGTGATTATTCCCGCCGGAAAGTGGGTCACGATGCTTGTGGCCGCTCTGACCGTAGTCGGCGCCGTGTGGTTAGTCATCAGCCCTCAGATCTGGTTGCTGGTTGCCCTGCTCGTGCTGTCGCTGATCTTCGGCATGCTCTTCGTGCTACCTGTCGGCGGCGCCGATGTGCCGATCGTGATCTCACTGCTGAACGCATTCACCGGTTTGTCGGTCGCGGCATCTGGCTACGTGCTCAATAACGTCCTGTTGATCATCGCCGGCACGTTGGTTGGCGCCTCGGGCACCCTCCTGACCAAGGAGATGGCAAAGGCCATGGGCCGCCCAATCACCTCGACCCTCTTTGGCGCCTTCAACGGCACTACCGCCGGCAATACCTCAACAGGTGGTGACCGTCCGGTGCGATCGGGTGGGCCAAATGACGTCGCGATCATGCTCGGCTTTGCCAACAAGGTGATCTTGGTCCCCGGTTACGGTTTAGCCGTGGCTCAGGCCCAGGGCACCTTACGTGAACTTGCTGATCTACTCACCGAGCGCGGAGTCGAAGTCGATTACGCGATTCACCCGGTTGCCGGTCGCATGCCGGGGCATATGAACGTGCTTCTCGCCGAAGCCAGCGTGCCCTATGAGCAACTAAAAGAAATGGACGATATCAACCCGGAGTTCGCGACAACCGATGTCGTTCTCGTAGTCGGTGCAAATGACGTAGTGAACCCCGCCGCGCGCACCGACAAGTCAGCGCCGATCTACGGCATGCCGATCCTGAACGTGGATCAAGCCCAGCAGGTGGTGTTCTTGAAGAGGTCGATGCGCCCGGGCTTCGCCGGTATTGAGAATGAGATTCTCTACGACCAAAAGACAATGTTGCTTTTCGGTGACGCCAAGGATTCATTGAACAAGGTGGTATCGGCCCTTAAAAACCTCTAGCCGGCAACGACCACCCACACGGCTGGGGTTACAGGGCACGGGGAGTGCAGTATGGGCGTAGAACCATCTCGGCAATCTCTACGCACTGGCTGAAGGTTAGCGTGGAGTCCAGTTTGTCGATGGCATCGAACGAAGCGCTCATGATCGCTTGTCGTAGGCTAATTTGAGTGAGGAACTCGTAGGCGTGACGGGATAGAAATGGACTTGCCTCAGTAATTGACTTTGGGTCCGACTCGTAAACGCTAGCGAAATCTAATAAATCACGAGCAGTCGCACGGTCACCGCGGTGCCACATCTTCTTCGCAATGATTTCAGCTGACCTCTCGAGTTTGATGGATCTCGACAGGAGGGTTACCGTTTCATATGGTGTCTCAATTAGGGGCGTTGCCACCACGATGTCGATTTCGCCACGTGGGAGAAAGAGTTTTATGTGGCCGGAACTTTCATCGTAATCGTCGGTGAGAGCGGACGCGAAGTCACTAAGGCGTGGGCTGAATAGGCCGAGCAGTTGCTGGTCGGAGATGAATATGTCGATGTCTTTGCTTTGCCGATGGTTCAAGCGGAGCATCAGGACAGTGCCGCCGCCTAAGGACCAGTCGACAGGTTGCCCGGTCCGCCTAACGGCATCGTCTATCAAGGTCAGTGCATTACCTAAGAGGATTTCCCATAGGGCTTCAGTCTCCATGCCGCCAACGTGGATTTGGGCTGACGATTGTGGCGGCCAGCCGCTTTAGGTTACGCCAGATAGTGGTTGCGGGTATCTCGAACCGGTCAGCAACTTCGCGTACGCCGCGCAGCAACATCGCATCTGTTGCCTCGTCGATGAGGGTGGAGAAGTGAGGTAGCCATTGGTCATCGACCCGACCCGTAACAAATGCCCGCTCAAGCTGGGTGACGGGAAGTTCACTACGGAAACTCACGCTGGCACTCTTTGCTAAGAGTCCGACGGCGTTCTGGTTTGGAATCTGTGGGCCCCCGATGGATAAGCCGAGGGGTTGCAGAATACGCAGAAGGGCATCAGCACCCACGGCGACCCGTCCGCGTTCGGCGTAGTTAACGGTTACGCGTGACAAGTGACTCATGCCGGCTAGGTCAAGCTGGCTGATGCCGCTGTCGATACGGGTGCGGCGAATTGTAGCTCCGAGCTCGGTTAGGTCCACGATTCAACGTTAGGTGGCATAGTTCAATATGTCAAATATCTTTGACATATTGTGGGACTTATCCAGTGCCTGCCTGGACGTGGCGGGTATGAGGCGCCAAATCCTGGTGGCTTGGGCTTAGACGACGCCGTAGAGGCGATCACCGGCATCACCTAGGCCGGGCACGATGTAGCCCTTCTCATTTAGGTGTGAATCTAGGGCGGCGGTTACCACCGTGACTTCGACATCACGATTGTTGTAGGCGTCCTCCAGGCGCTTGACGCCCTCGGGGGCGGCGAGCAAACAGATGGCAGTGACATCGCGCGCACCGCGCTCGAGCAGTAGATCAATGGCGGCGACCAAGGTGCCTCCGGTCGCGAGCATTGGGTCAAGGACGAAGACTTGGCGATTGGCTAGGTTATGCGGCAGGCGATCAGCGTAGGTGGTGGCGAGCAGTGAATCCTCATCGCGAACGATGCCGAGGAATCCAACTTCGGCGGTCGGCATTAATTTGACCATGCCGTTTAGCATGCCCAGGCCAGCGCGCAGGATCGGCACGACCAGGGGCCGCGGGTCAGCCATCTCAACGCCCATACAGTCGGCTACCGGAGTAGTGATGGCGACTGGCTGAATACGCAAGGTCTCGGTGGCTTCATAGGCCAAGAGAGTGACCAATTCTTCGGCCAAAAGGCGAAATGTCGCCGAGGATGTCTGAGTCCGGCGCAGCCTGGTGAGCTTGTGGGCCACGAGGGGATGGTCGATCACGAGGGTACGCATAGCGCCGAGAGTAGTGGTCGGCCGGAGCTGAAGATACCCGGCGTGCCACCATCTACCTATGGGATCGCAGGAGATGGACGCTAACGCGATTGACTTTGCGGTCGCGGTATGGCACGAGGAGGGCCAGTGGATGGCTTCTTCATTGCCGGCGCGGGTTGCTACGTCGATGGATGACCTCATCTCAACCCTGCGGCAACTGCCGGGCGAAGGCGGAGTTTTTGGTTTGATTGGTGTGGTTGATGAATACTTCATCGTGGTGCGCCAAGCCGCCGGCTCCTCGCGCGCGATGATCAGTGATGGTGCAGCAATTTTGGATTGGGCGTTAGCCGAAGAAGCCGCCGATGTCATTGGGCTCGACATTGACGATGATGATCTTGAGGATTTCGAGCCTGTTGGTGACATGAGCATCTTCGCTGACTTCGGCCTCGGCGCAGATGAGTTAGGTCTGCTTTGTCGTGATGAGGATCTTTATCCTGATCAGCAGATAAAGGCGATCGCCAAGCGACTTGGATTCAGCGAGCAATTGAAATCAGTACTGCGCGCGAACTAATGCACGTTCAACAATTCGATCTCGACATGATGCAAGTGGCACTTGCCTGCGCGAACGAAGCGGGTGCCGCCGGTGATATCCCGATCGGCGCGGTGGTCGTGGATGCCTCCGGCAAGATCATCGCAAAAGGGCATAACAGGCGCGAAGCTTTGAACGACCCCACAGCCCACGCCGAGATATTGGCGTTGCGCGCGGCGGCACAAAAACTTGGTAGTTGGCGCCTTACCGGTTGCACCTTGGTGGTGACCTTGGAGCCGTGCCCGATGTGTGCGGGGGCGGTGGTGATGTCGCGGGTTGACCGCTTGGTGTTCGGGGCCTGGAACTTGGAGTACGGCGCCGCCGGCTCCAACTGGGATTTAGTGCGAGACCGGCGACTTAACCACCGGCCCGAGGTTGCTGGTGGGGTAATGGCGGAGGAATGTGGCACGCTAGTGCGAGAATTCCTTGCAACCCACCGCATGCCGCAGGAGGCCTGATGAGCTATCGCGAAAGCTCTATAACTCGGCGCCCGTCACCGCGGCGTCGGACGCCGATCTGGCGACTATTAATTTTCATCTTGATTGGCATTGTGGTGCTATTCGCCATCGGGTTTGGAGTTTCGCTGATCTTCCGCGGCGGTGGCACCCCGCAAGCTGATCCAGCACAAAACTCTATCTCCGAGCCGCTGCCGTGCCAGACCAAAATGGTGAACCCGGCCGAGGTACTTCCGATAAGCAGCAAAGTGAAAGTTTCGGTCTACAACTCCACCAATAAAATCGGGTTAGCGGGCGACACCGCCAAAGTACTTAAAGCCCGCGGGTTCATCATCCAAGAGGTTGGCAACGACCCGATGAGTAAGAATGTTCAAGGGGTCGCTGAAATTCGCTACGGCCCAAAGGGTGCCAGCCGAGCCCAACTACTTGCTTTCCATTTCCCCGGTGCAGTTTTGGTTCAAGATAATCGCACGGGAAAAATTGTTGACTTAGCTGTTGGGGCTGAATTCACTGAGCTTGAAGGTGAAGCGCAGATTGCCGCCGCCATGGCATCACCATCAGCATCAACCTCCGGACCAGGTTGCGCAAGCGCGGAGCCGGCACCTACCCAAGAGGCGGCAAGTGAGACGCCCAGTGAGATCGCACCATCGCCTAGCGCCAGTTGATGCCGCTTCAAATGGAGTGCGGTGCACCCGAGTCCGGATTCTTGCAGTTGCCGAGTGTATGAGTTAATGTCACCGGGCGTCCTCCTTATTGAGGAAGTCCACCGCGAGATCTCGGCCACGAAAGGGCGTAAAGTGCGACGCATCATCAAGGGTATGGCGATTGCCATCAGTTTCAGCCTCATCGCGGTGCCAACAGCCAGGGCCGATGACAGCGACAGTGACAGCAAGTCCGCTAGGGAGCCGGTTACGGTCTCT
>CAFABK010000015.1_pt1 | contig 25098 bp, 25 predicted proteins | sample 7267871 | NCBI WGS metagenome assembly CAFABK01 (sample SAMEA6814009, study PRJEB35770) | freshwater metagenome | biome: Freshwater; feature: Freshwater reservoir; material: water | place: Czech Republic | collected 2016-04-20 | depth 30m m | reverse complement strand
TCAGTGTAGTGATCTATCTCCGGGTCAGGAAACCTGTCGCTTGACGAGGGCCGCGAAGACCCCACCCTTGGCGATCAGCTCGTCATACGTCCCGCTCTCCACCGCGACACCGGCATCGATGACGATGATGCGATCGGCCGCACGGGCGAGCAGAATGCGCTGCGCTTGCCGCCCGAGATATTGCCCGGGTCAACGATCGCGTGCATTCCCATTGGCATATTGCTGATGTGACCAGCGTCGGACGTCTTTCCTGCAGCCTCCCAGGCGAGAACTTCGTCCGTTGCCGTCGCGCCCAGGATTTTGCTCAGGATGTTTCCACGGGTGATCTGACCTTCCGGAACCACGACTCCCATTTGGCTGCGCGCTCAACAATCGGAGCTTCAGTGACACTCGGCAGATAAGGCAAAGTAACGGATAGCAGCGCCCCATGGCCCGGAGCCGAACTGAGCTTCCACACACCCGCTAAGGCCTCGATACCGCGGAGGCCGAACCCGGGCACTACTTCCGAGGGCAAACCTCGGCCGTTGTCCAGCGCTTCAATCTGAATGCCAACAGCCGCGGTGGAGTCCACGGCGATAAACACTGACGAGGCGCGCCCATGGGTGACAGCGTTATTGATGGCTTCCTCGATGACTGAGCCAACACGGCTCGAAAGCGTGGGTAAAACATCGATGTTGGTCTGAGCCTTGTCAGACACGCTGTAGTCGACATCGATAAGACCGACCCAGCGCTGAGCCAACTTTGTCAACTGCACATCGATCGCCTCGATACTTTCAGGCCCACCATTCATGATCACGCCGATGTCGATATTCACCTGCTCCAGGAGGGCGCGGCACCGCCGGAAGGTTGCCTCACGGCTCACGACAAGGCCACTTCTCTGCCCATCGACAAACAGGTGGAGCGAAAGTGCAACTGCAGCAAGTCGCCCTTGCACCGGGCCATGAAGCACCTGCGCCACTTGGCGCCGGAGCCGACTAATTGAGTCTTCGACCTTCAAGGTTGCGTCAACGATGAGGTGATTTTGCTCAGCCAAGATCTCGCTGTCCTTGCGCAGACCAGAGACCGCACGGCTCATCGACGCTGCCGTCACCCCCGCCAAGATCGCTACCGCGCATAGTCCTAGCAACTGCAGAGCAGACTTCGACAACTGCCAATCAGGACTCACAAGAATTGTTACGACTATGCCCGCAACGATCGCGAAGAGATTTGACACGAGCACGAAGCCGAACGTTTTCACCGACCTCCAGCCAGAAAATCCGTTTTGTACTAGCCGAAGTAATACACAGACCCCAAACCAAGCAGCGAAGGCTACTAATCCGCGCAAGAGTGATGCGACCCCAAAGTTTGCAAAAGCTACGGGCAGGATCGAGAAGGCGACGAGTAGCGGAGCCCAGAGCACCGAGACGAACCACGGGGCGCGCGCGTTTCTAATCATTTCTGCAGTCTCAATCGAGCCCGTTGATGAAATATTCGCGATCTTGCCTACTGAGATCCCGTGACTGATTTCTCGAACCAACAGGCGAGCTTCGCCGCCTGCGCGTTCGGCGAGTGCGAGTAATTCCTGCTGCGAAGATCGATCGTTGAGTACCGCAACCTCGCGTGTTAGCAACTCGATTGTCGGCAGTACGGCCTCCTCAATGCTGGCAGAGAGCGATGCGCGTAGCCGCTCGTCATCGACTACTTGCCGATTGGAGATCTCGAGCAGCCGCGTCATCGAAGCCCGGAGCTCATTCGAACTCGCGCGGTAGTAATCATTAATGGCGAAGTAAGCACTGAGCAGCCACATCCAGCCAAGGAGGGATACGCATCCGGCAATGACTTGACCCAATGAGAATCCCACGCCACCTGGGGCTAGCAGCGAAAAGGTGAAATCAGCAACTAAGAATCTCACAGTGCAGGCGATGAACCAGATCGCCAGAACCAGCCATCCGCTAACTGGAGCAGTGATACGTGACCGGAGAATCGTCAGATCTGCCGCCAAAAGGACTGCGCCTAGGGCGAGCGCACCAAGCAAACCCGGCACCAACATGGCGGGCGCGGGCACCCCCATTGTTTGCGAGGCCCGCACGGCAGCGGGGATCTGCATTAGCAGGGCGACGATCACCCACACGCGTAGTGATACCGCCCAACGGCCACCAATGAGATCGAGTGGAGACGGAGTCGTCACCGAACGATGACCTTGCCCTGCTGCCACATTCGCACGGCCAATACACGAGCATTGCGATCGGCATCTGAACGTATGCCAAGGGCGAGGAAGGTCCGTTGCACCATGCTCTCCGCTGCCCGCAGAGTCGTGTTCCGTTCTTTCGCGATTGCCGCATTCGACAGCCCCTCAGCGATCAAACGCAGAACCTCACCGTGCACCGGAGTGAGTATCACTTTGTCGCTTGCGGAATTACTATCACGAATCACGCGGCGCTCGATCGAGGACCGCACCACGTCAACCAGATCGTCAGCAGTTGCAATCTCAGATTTCACCACATATACAGTGCCTTCAGGGATGCGGTGGCCGTCGCCAACGGCGAGTTCAGGTGAGGCATGGGCGCTCAGGATTGCCATACCGACCCAAGGAGCCTGCTCCGCGACTCGCTCCAGTAGGTGCACCCCGCTCGGCCCCGGCCCTAGATCCAGATCCGTGATCACCACGTGTGGCTCAAATTCCTTCAGCAAGGTAAGGGCTCGGGCCACCGATGGGCTGGACTGCACCTCAATGCCGGACCTCTCGAGAGAATTCGTGAGCAGACCTCGGGTGAACTCCTCGTCCTCGACCAAGAGAACCTTCCAGCGAAACCCTTCTTCCATTACTCAACCTTGCCAATTGTAGAAACTGATGCGAATTCGGAGACCCCTCCAGTATTCGGGAATTACGCATATCCCGCATCCGGAAGGGAGGCGTAGGCCACTGACACAAGCACCGTTTTAGCCACGATCTGGGTGGGAGGCGCCCGGTAGCGGGTTGCACCGATTGGTAAGACACGAAGTAGCGCCGCTGGTCGGGCGAGAGTTCCTGCCTTCAAAGCAAACCCCGCGCTCCCCGAACGCCGTCCGGCTCTGGGTCGTCGGCCCACTAAGTGGGTTGTCCTGCCAAGAACTGCAGGAGGTCAATTCGCGACATAAGGTGAAGGCATGGCCACAGGATCAAGGAGGCGCCTTCGCACCGCCATTTTTGTCGTGGTTGCTTTCGGTGTACTTTCTGTCGCCGTCGCCTCCGTGCTGGCTTTTCGCCTCTCCGACACAACTATCGCTCCGGAGTCGCTAATTCTCAATGGAGCGCCAGCCTCCGCCACTGACCCGACACCGGTGCAACTTGATGCCGACCTCTACCTCCCTCCCCCACGAGATACCGATGCCGCGAGCGGTGCAAAGAATGATGTGCCCGCGATACTCCTCGCCCACGGCTTCGGAGGCGACAAAACGTCGGTGAGTGCAGAGGCTGAGTCACTCGCGGAAGCTGGCTTCGTCGTGCTCGCCTATTCGGCACGCGGCTTCGGCCTTTCGACCGGCCTGATCTCGATGAACGCACCGCAGTTCGAAGTGGCCGATGCCTCGCACTTGATCGATTACCTGTCTACTCGCACGGAAGTAATCTCAGATGGGCCCGGTGATCCGCGCATCGGCATCGCCGGCGGTTCGTACGGCGGAGCCCTGGCATTGATGAGCGCGGGATACGACCCCCGCGTCGATGCGATAGCAGCAGACATCACCTGGAACAGCCTGGAGGAATCCCTCTTCGGCCAATCGCGGATCAGCGACGAGGCCACGGGTGAAGACATGCAGGGTGCGTTCAAGTCACTTTGGTCTGGGCTGTTCTTCAGCGCCGGGCAATCAGCACCCGGAACTCCCGTAACCGAGTGCGGTCGCTTCACTCCGGCCTGGTGTGAGGCCTATACGCGAGCGGCGGTGAGCGGAACCATCGACGCTGCCGGCGCCGAGCTCATGCGAGCCTCGTCACCGGTGAGTATCACTAACCAGATCACGGCGCCAACGCTCATTGGCGCTGGTCAGGCCGACTCCTTATTCCCGATCTCTCAGGCCAACGCCAATGCAACACAGATTCTCGATGCACATCCAAATACCCCGGTGAAGGTTGCGTGGCATGCCGGCGGCCACGATGGTGGGCTGGCCTCCCCCGATGCAGTCAGCGTGCAACTTCGCGAACTAACACGCAACTGGTTCACCGCGCACCTTGCCGAGGGCGCACCCGTAGCCGACACTTTCCTGTACTCGGTTACCGCGGGCTCCGCACTGAGCGACCGCGCGGCGGGCACATTCGATGTGCTTAGCTCACCTACTTATCCCGGTCTCGGCGGAACTTCAAAGACCTCGGTAGCCCTCACCGGGCCCACGCAGCAGATCCTGGCACCGGCCGGGGGCATCCCTTCTTCTATCTCCTCCGTTCCCGGTCTCGGTGGTATCGCCTCACTCCTGAGCCAGGTCAGCGGCACTGTTGGGCGCGGAGTCGAGCAGCAGACCGCGACCTTCATCTCCGATGCCCTCGAATCAACGCTGAGCATCGCAGGAGCAGCCCGCGCACGAATCGAAATCTCGAGTGACCGCCCGGTTAACGGAGCCACCGTTTTTGCGGCGCTGCGCATAGTTGACGATCAAGGGCGCTCAAGGCTTCCCGCCGGTCTCGTCGCACCCATCCGTCTCGACATTCTGGGAACCGAGCCGATCTTCCTGGACCTGGAACTGCCAGCGATAGTCACCGAGGTTCCTCCCGGATCACGACTCGCACTGACCGTGACCACGACCGACCAGGCGTACCGACTCCCGGCGGGCCCCGCCGTCTACTCCGTCTCACTCGCCGATGATTTTGTCATCGTGCCCTCGGTTGCCGGAACGCCGACCAGTTCGTCGTGGCCCTTGTGGGCCTGGCCTCTGCTTGGCGTGGCATTCCTCTTCATCGTCGCGCTGGCCTTACTCCTGACTCGCCCACGCCGACAACTACCGGCTGACGAGCCCCTGGGATATTCACCTCACCCGGTAGTGGTCACCGGACTAGTAAAGGAGTACCCCGGTGGCGTGCGAGCCGTCGACGGCGTCGACTTCACCGTGCCCGCGGGGATTGTCCTTGGGCTCCTCGGGCCAAATGGAGCCGGCAAAAGCACGACAATGCGCATGATGATGGGCCTCATCTCGCCCACCGCCGGAGAGGTTCATGCCTTCGGCGAACTCATCCGCCCAGGCTCCCCGGTGCTCTCTCGAATCGGGTGCTTCATCGAGGGCCCCGGAGTCCTTCCGCACCTAACCGGGCGCCAGAACCTCGATCTCTTCTGGCGGGCATCGGGGCGTATAGGTGATTCACGTATTAAGGAGGTACTCGAAATCGCCGGGCTGGGTTCGGCTATCGACCGCCGAGTGCGCACTTACAGTCAAGGGATGCGTCAGCGCGTCGGCATTGCCCAAGCAATGCTCGGCATGCCAGAACTGCTGCTTCTCGATGAACCGACCAATGGCCTTGATCCGCCCCAAATTAAGGAGATGCGTGAGGTCATGCAGGCATACACACAAGGTGGCCGCACAGTGATCGTGTCATCGCATCTACTCAGTGAGGTGGAGCAAACCTGCAGCCACGTCGTCGTGATGGGTGCGGGCAAGGTCATCGCTCAGGGCAGTGTCGAAGCACTCCTCCGCGAGCATCACGGCCGCCGGCTCGAGGACGTGTTCTTGGATCTGGTCGGAGAAGGACACGAGGTAGTGACATGAGCGAGAGCATGCCGACTGATCTGGCCGAAGCGCCTACTCCGTCTTTCTACGACCGCGGCAAAACGCTGACCGTGCGCGTTGAGTTCGTGCGACAACTGCGCAGGCGACGGACGATCATCGCCTTCGCCGTCGGAGTCGTGCTCCCGCTCATCGTTGTCGCCGCGGTAAAGCTCGGTCCTTCCTCCTCATCGGGTAACGGCGGAGGCTTTGGTGGGGGCGAACTCGATCTCGTTGGTCTCGCCACTGCAGGTGCGTGGAACTTCAGCCTCACCATGCTGTTCTTCGGAGCAGGCTTCCTGCTCACCATCATCGCGGCAATGTTTCTCGGCGACAGTGTCGCCAGTGAGGCCTCGTGGTCGACCCTTCGCTACCTCCTCGCGGCACCTGTTCCGAGGCGAAGGCTGCTGCGGGCAAAGGCACTCGTCGGCCTGTTGCTCACCGCCATCACCCTCCTCATCTTGGTCGGGGCCTCGTGGATCATCGGCGCCCTCGCGTTCGGGACTACCCCGCTAGTTAGTCCACTCGGAGCATCTTTCGACGTCACCGAATCTTGGGTAAGACTGGCAATAGTTGCCGGCTACATAATGATCGTGCTGCTGATTCCCGCAGGGCTCGGCTTCTTAATGAGCGTGCTAACCGACGTTCCGCTCGGCGCTGTCGGAGCAGCGGTAGTCATCATCATCGTGCTCAACATTCTCGATGCGATCGAAGCTCTCGGCTCGGTGCGTAACTTCTTGCCGGGCGAGTACGCCAACGCTTGGGTGGGTGCGCTGGGCTCCTCGGTTGACTGGGAGACCATGGCGAAGGGCACCGCCTACAGCCTGGTGCTCTTCGGTATCTTCGTGCTCATAGCGACACTTAGATTCGATCGCAAGGACATCACCAGTTAGTTCTTCCGAATCCTTTCAAGTGTCACCGCCTCAGCAATCACGATTCTGGTTAAGGGCCTGCATTGCCTGCGTCAAGACAGCCTGACTTGCATTGTCGAGTGCGCTCGTGGCCTCGTCGAGGATCAGGACCGAAGGATTGTGCACCAGGGACGAGATCCCGGCCGACGGTTCTTGCTCCCGCCTCAAGACCCAATTCACGAACTAGCGGTCGCTCGGATTTGCGTGGAACCCAGGCTCTGAAGTCGTGCAATAGGCTTGCAATAGCGAGAGAGGTACAGGGGCACGCTTTCATCCAGAACCTCAGGCGTGGCCACTACGAACTCGGGGTCGAGACCGTCCTGGTGTACCGCCTGGCGACCGCATTCGACGCACCTCTTGCGCGGCCCAAGATGCGACCTCTTGACCGCTGCCGACATCTTGCGCGTAGTGTGCCCACAGTGGACATCGTTGTGCAGTATTTCGACGGCTGCCCCAACTGGGAGTTGGCCGATGAGCGCGTGCGTGCGGCGTTGAGCCAACTTGGGCTCACTGCGACCGACGTAGCCCACGAACTCGTGGACACACCGGAGAAGGCGGCGGCCGCTGGCTTCCGCGGCTCGCCCACCATTCTCGTCAACGGTCGCGATCCGTTCATCGTCTCTGCATCGCCGGTCGGCTTGTACTGTCGGCTGTTCACCACCCCAGATGGACTAGTGGGATCGCCGACCATCGATCAGCTGGTGCACGCAATCGAGTCGGCTGCTTGATCGCGTGCACCGATGGTGCGTAGGTGCTTGCAGCCGGGACTGACGTATCGGCGCTTGAACTCCACCCATTCTGTCGCCCCCGTCCGTGTCGCTCACAGTGTGTCTGGGTGTCGCTCGATGCCACGAAAGCCGTTGATGGTCTCGCAAGCCCTGGCCACGGTCCTCACGTAGCCCGCGAGCGTTGTAGCGAAAGTGCGCAATGGGGGTGCAAAAGTGGCTATTTGTGAAGGGATGTTGCGGTGCACGTAACTGGGTGGTCGCAGCATTGTGTTGTCTCCCCGCAGGGGTTTTTGGCGGTCTATTAACGTGGTGCGCGCTGCGCCGCGCGCGTCCGCTCGTGCACGTGGCTGCGGGCGACAACTCCATGTGGTCGTGGTCCAGTGTCGTCACCCTGTTCAACGGTTTCGTTGGTGTCGGTACCTCGCAAGTTCACTTGGTCGCCGGGGGCGCCGTGTCGAGGACATGGCAAGAAAATAGCCACGATCTATTGATTTAGAAAGAAAGCAAGGAGTTCTTTATATATTGGCATTAGGTGTATCAGGGTCTCTCCATGACCGTGGGGTGGCGTGGGGATGTCACGTACAACGAGTTGCCGGCCCCGCCGGACACGGATCGACTCGAGACGCATGCAGTGTTAAAGCTCAGGCGAGCTCAGAGATCGAGAACATCGTCACCACAACCGATGCGCTGTTCCCTCATTCCGAGGATGACGCGCAAGCCGATCCCGCGACCAAGGAAGCTCTGCGCTACAGGTCCGCACTGCGAGCCGGCTTCGACCATGTTCGCTGGCGCGGGCTCTCGAAATCGGTTGATATGACCCCTGAAAGTGGGCGTTATTTAGGTGAGTTGTGGCAGGCTGATCTGTGGGAAGGACGCCTTTGGCCGCAATTCTCTCCTTAGATCTACCGGAAGGCTGGAATTACTTTCTCTGCCATTAGCCGAGCAGATTGCAACGTCTGTTCTCGTGTTACAAACGGTAATTGAGTCCAGGCAACAATTTCGGTCATCCCTACCTCTTCGCGCAACTGGATGATGCGCTCAATAGCCTCGCTAGGAGTCCCGATGATGTAACGCTGCCTGAAGGTTTCGAAATCTACCGAAGCAGAGTCGCTTATCATCGAGCCGTCATCCGCAGTCAAAACTCTCTCACCAGCCGCGGATTTACGTCCATACAATTCACGAAATAGGTGTGTCACTCCCGGAGCGGCTGCGTCAACTGCCTCCCGAGACGTTGGAGCGATGAACACCCCGCGGCCGATGGGTCGCTCCGTGGGAACAAAGCCCGTCGCGACGCAAGCTTCCTGATAATGCCTAAAGTGCTCAACGAGTTCTGAAAGGGTGTGTCGAGGGGACCCGACAAGGAGCGCCCCTCGTAGAGCAGCCCTCATCATCATGCGCGGGCCAGATACTCCGTACCACAGCGGGGGATGCGGGGATTGCAGTGGCTTCGGTGTCAGTCGTGTCTCAGGTATCGTGAAGAACTCTCCCTCGTAGTCGAATACCTCCTGAGTCCATGCCAATTGCAAAATATTGACTACCTCCTCGAAACGACGTGCCCTGCTCTCATAAGGCACCATGAGGCCAGCAAACTCTTCAGTAACGTATCCAGGCGCGAGTCCTAGGGTAAGACGACCTCCGCATAGATTGTCCAGAACCGCCGTGTCCTCGGCGAGTTTTACCGGGTTGTATAAAGTTGCGAGCAATATGTCCGTGGCTAAGCGAATGCGCTTGGTTACTGAGGAAATGGCTGCCAAGGCAAGCAGTGGCGATGGGTTCCAGCCGTCGCGTTGAAAGTGATGTTCAAGAACGTGGATCCCATCGAACCCCATTTCCTCGATTTCTGGCGCCAGACTAACCATGTCCTGTGCCATCTGAGCCCAAGATAGGTTGCCCTCGGGGGGAGCGATGTTGCTAAATGAGATTGCAAACTTCACAATTGGCCTTCCTATGGGGTCGCGAACTTGGGAACATCCCCGTTCACATCTACGAAGATCTCATCACCTTGTATTTGCGTAGGGTAAGAGGCGATCTGGGTATGAGTCGGGTTGTGGCCTGTGCATGTTCGAGCATTGAACTGCCACAGGTGCATGCGACAGGTGAGAATATCGCCCTCGAGCGTCCCCTCAACCAACTCAACATTCTGGTGTGGGCACACTACTTGAGTGGCAGTTACATGTCCCCCCTTAAGATGCACGAGCAATACCTCGATTCCGTCGACGGTGAACACTTTCATTTCACCCTCCCAGAGGTCATCGAAACTGCACACCCTCAGAAATGTCATTACTTCCTCACTCAGTAGAACCGGTCAAAAATCAACTGCTCGTGGGAAACCTGGCATGTTAAAAGAACTCTAACCACGGCATCCACCATGGGAGGTGGTCCGGCAATGTAGAACAAAGAGTTCGACCAAGGCATAGGTAGGTGAACTTGCACAATTTGGTCTATCATGCCAACCAGCCCATTCCACGAATTATCTGGTTTATCGCTCACGGCAACATGGAGCCCCCAGCGGCCGAATGCTTCTGCCTGTTTACGTAGGTCAGAAAGATCACAAACCTCTGCGGGCGTTCGCACTCCGTAGAAGAAATCAACCGAACGCTGTGAGGCAAGCGGTGTTAAAGCTAGTGCACCGGCTACGGACAGCATTGGGCCTAGTCCAGAACCACCGGCAATACAGACCACAGGCCGTGAGTCCTCGAGGCGCGCAAATGCATGTCCGTAAGGTCCATCCACAATGAGTTTTGTGCCAATCGGGCTTTCACTAACTAACAAATTAGACATTATTCCTTCTTGCTTAGCCTTGACATGCAACTGAAGGACGCCGTCGGTATTAGGCTGGTTAGACATGGAGTAGGCCCGAGCGCCCGTTAGGCCGGGGAATTCAATAAGTATGAATTGACCTGGGAGGAACTCGGCTCCCTCATCAGATATTTGTAGCTTTAGTTCCGAATATCCGGGTGCTTGATAGATCCGTCCGGAGATAGTTGCGACGGATCGCCGTGGCGGGATAGGAGGTCGTAATCTCTCATCGAGCCGAACCCGTATGACAATAGGCCCGGTGGCTTTACTTTGGCATGCAAGGTACCTGCCGTGTTCACGGTCTCTAAGGCGAATCCCAGGTGCTTCTGGCCAAGTGTCCTCCACATGCCCCACAAGAAGCTCGTACTTGCAGGTCCCGCAGGAACCAGTAGCACACTCGTATGGGAATCCAAGCCCCGCACGTAGCGCGGCCCGAAGAATTAGATCGCCTTTATCGCACGTGAAGTCGCGATCTAGTCCTTCAATAGTGACCACAGGAGCTCTGTTCAATTCGCTCACAGAATCTGATGACTCCAACTCGTAACCGAGCTGAACAGGACCCTAGATCCCAATCTCTTGGTGGAAAGCCCTCACTCTTTCCACGGCCGCCTCAGCCGCACCTGGATTATCGGGCAACGACTTTGAATATGCTTGGATGGCGGCATCAGACAATGGTGTCCACTTCTGCACCCAGCCCTTGATGATTGGAACGTTGGCGGGTTCATTCAGCATCATTCGGGTTAGTGCTACCGTCCACCGACGCGAGCGCTCGCTATCTCGAAGTGCTGCTTCAGTGAGTAGGGCGCAAAGACTGTCACCGGCACGTCGAGCACTTACTTCAAATGCTCGCCAGTAGCACTCGTCAATAGTTGGTTTAAGCACAACGTTTACAGCTATAAAAGACTCAGCCCAATCTCGGCAAGCCAAGGCACGCTCTGTCAACTCACGGTATCCCTGCCATGCGCGAAGTTGCTCCCACATCTGCCTTTCGGTCTCGCCGTACCCCAATTCTGGATGGGCTATTGCAAGCTCGCGAGTTCTGTAGGCGACACGTGAGACCCAGCGCAAGCAATCGGCAGACTGGAAAGCCGCACAATTCGAGATGGTGCTAGCAGGCGCCATGTGCACCAAGTAGCCGGAGGCCATCTGCGCACCGTGCAGAAGGTATCGCCCGGGGGTGTATAGCTCCTGAAGTGTTGTCAACCAACTTGCGGACAGGCCTGAGTCGTGGCCCTCCTCAGAGAATTGGTCAAGCAGGCCGTCGACGTAAGTCTCAGACCCATCCTGCATCATGTTGTAGCTTCGATAAACAATCTCATCTGGGTCTCGGAAGGAGTCCCAGTCAGGGTGAGTGACAGGGCTATTATCTCGGTACTCGCGGTACCAAGTGTTCATAAACCCTTCGGGATCAACGTCGAAAGGTTGGCTTGACCCTGTATGCCAGTGCAGATTTGTCGAAACTATTTCGTATTCACTGGGCTTACGTCGCTGTTTAGCTAGATGGCTCCACGTCTTTAGTGGAGAAAGATCTATTACCGCTTCAGTCATGTCATCACTCCGTCACTAGTTAGCCGTCGCGTAAAAGCGGAAGTAGTCTGATGTCGTCTCGATTCGTCCTTGAAACGAGGGCATGCTCACTTCAAGCTCACGCATCTGAAATGGACGTCCCAACTCTCGCTCCATTGATTCACGGAGGATCAAGCATTCTCTGTCCAATTCAATTCGCACGTATGACCCGCGATCTCGGACGAATACCTCGGATGTGTTATCGGTTCGGGCTGCGTCGATGACAGCATTCGCCATCTCACCTGACTGGACCACGGGCCCGACGGGATTCTTGAGCGTCATAAATTTCCTCTCGCTACTCGTAGTAGAAGTCAACGCACTCGGTTGGCATCAGGCCCGAATCTTTGAGCTTAACTTCCAATGGGAAAGGTTCAGACTCCCCCGCACGTCGGGCTCGAATTATCTTTCCGGGCTGCTCAGCCACGTGCAAGTTAATACTGTGAACAGCCGCCGCCTCAGCCACCTCGGCCATGGTGTTTTCGTCGTCTACGGGAACTAACTTCAGAACGAAGTCACCTTCGAAATTTGAAGTGATTGGAAATAACGCCATCGTCAGTCTCCTAACTTACCTTGGCTTCAATGGAACGGTACTTATCGACCCATGAGTAGTCGTGGGCGTCACCGCCGCCCTCGCTAAGCACGCCAATCCCCATGTAGGCCAGTACTCCACCGAGGTCTGCGGGTTCGATGTCTCCCGACAGGAAACGGTCAATGAGGCTTTTGTGCTGAGAGTAGCGCTCGGGATCTTGCTGGAATATCCATCGATCCACCTCGGATCCAAAGTGGTAGAGGCGCCCTCCGTACTCCCACGGGTGATCTTTCAAGTGGGTGAAGGGTGTGCCGACGATCGGAAGGTTCGACATGTTGCATATGACTGGAAGGGTGCCCGGTATAGTTTTTTCAACATGGCCGTTCTTTAAGTTTTCGGTCAGCACGTCCCAGCATTTTCCAAACGTTTTGTTCCAGCCTGGGTACTTTTCCTCAAGCCAGTCGCGTTCCTCGGGACTAACCCCGGCCGCCGGGGACCACCACAGAGTTGGCCGCCAAGACCATGTACCTAACTGCTGCCCGTGATGATGCTCACTTAGATCGCGAATCAAGATGTCCCAGTACCAAGGCTTATCGAGGCCGAGTTCATTCAGTGAACGGGCAAACTGGTCAATTATCCACTCTTCCATGAACTCTTTAAAGGATGACTCTCGATGCTCCAGCGGCACGTAATAGTCCATAGGAATACCAGTTAGAATCGTAAAGATTTTCCACGAACGCCAGAGCGCAATGTCGATAAGTCTTTGGGCCCGATCTTTCTGGCCGTTCTCTATTAGAATCTGTAGCAGCGGCGTACCAAGTTGAGCATGCCTAGCTTCGTCTGACTGGATGCTCTGAATTAGCTTTGCAAAAGTGAAATCTCCGGCATTAGAGGCGTCACTTGCGAGCCCGATGAATTGAAGATTTGTGAATCCAGTTTCGAAAGCGAAGTTTGCCATGATCGCCGTTGAGGTGGCGTCGCGGCTCATGAGCATGTCATCAAAGAAATGTCGTGCTGCTAGAACGCCCCAATTTTGCGTCTTCATGGATTCATGTGACCAGTCGAATTGCCGATCTTTACTTACGTATTCATGGGCGAAAAACAATTGCGCCTGTGCATGTCGGATTTCATCAAGCATCCCGAACGTTGCCATGTTACGCATACCCGGCGCTTTGGACCAGCGTACATAACGCGACTCCTGGAGCGCGGCGGCATACTCAACCGTAGACACAGCTCCGTAGTGCAACTTCAAAATGGAGATCCATCCAGGATCAGCTTTCGCGTACATGTCCAGTCGATCCAGTGCCGCTTTGACCGAGTAGACACCAGAGTCTTTCTGTCGCTGGACATCTACGTACTCACGGTAGGTGACCTTATAGGGCTCGTCGTAAGTTGACCAAACTTCGTTCGAGATTCCCTCTGATCCAGAATGACCCTCGGGGAAGATTTCCTCTTCTGGCACATATTGAAATGTCCATTGAGTCGCGCGTGCAATGTCGTACCATTCAGAACGATCTAGAAGCGCCATGCGAACCACCTTCCCTGGCCACCTTTTGGTGGCGTGTTATTAAAGACCGTGTGGGGCTGTGTTTAGGAGACCCTCACCACCCGGGTAACAGAAGGACATAGAGGGTGAGTAGAAGCCGAATGTGATTGTTAGTGGGTCGGCTGGACGCATCTGATAAACCGGATGCGATTGGTCGAGGAAAGAGAGCGACGTCACCGAAAACTCTTCCGCCATATCGGCTACGAATGGGTAGCGTCCACTCATCAAATCGTCATTTACGCGGGTCACATATCGCAACTGACCATTCGCGCGAACTAGTTTCCCAAGTCGCACGGAGCAAGTTGTCCGTATGATGGCACTATCACCGTCATAAGTGGTAGCAACCAAGCGATCACCTGATAGTTCTAGTTCAGTGTGCCCTGTGGATGTCGGCACTCCCCGCTCTTGCGCATAACTAATCATATTGGAGGAACTATTTAAGTAGTGAGTCCACCAACGCCCAGGCACTCCCTCCTCTGTGTCCAAGCCCTCAAGTTCAACACCGAGATAAGTCAGGGAGTACGAGCCAAATGTCTCAATGCTATTCGCATTTGAGAGTTGCGAGGCATCATCAACCACGTACTGGTTCATGTAGACCGTACGGCCCTTAACAGGTGTGAGGTCTGCTGGAACCAACTTTGCTACTGCGCCAGGGTCACTAGGCTGCCAACAGATGTACAGCATCCGCGAGCCAACGATCAGTTGCGGGGGTCGTACCAGCAACATAATTTACGTCCTTAACTTCGTGGACATTCAATTAATATTATTTTGAGGTTAGGTGCTGGTGGAGTTGCTGTCAACCTGTTTTGTAATTCTCTTTGGGTCTTGGCTGTGAAGCGCCCTCGCCTTGATGCCGCCCCTATTTGAGTCTAGGTGAATGAGTGCCATGCCCAAGATGATTGATTCTGAGTTGAAAGCCCGTGCTGTGCATCTGGTCAATGAGCACCTGGGTGAGTACCCGTCGCTGACCGCGGCGGCGAGTGCTGTCGCCAAGCAACTGGGCGAGATTAAGGCGTTGAAGCCTAAGGTCCGGCGCGTTGAAGAGGAAGACGCGGTGCTGGAGGAGGATAAGTGGCCCCTGACGCGAAACGGTAATCCCCCTGGGCAAAATCTTGCGGCTCAACTCGGAGCACGAGCAGCTCGAGCGCTAGACCAGAACCAAAAAAACTATCCAGGGCAGTTCCCCCGCCATACCGAGGTTGCCTCTCATCGAGTCACTTAGAACCCGCCTCAAGACCAAATCCGCGAACTAGCGGTCGCTCCAATTTGCGTGGAACCCAGGCTCTGAAGTCGTGCTATGGCGAGAAATAGTGAGAGGTGTCTAGGGGGCTCGAACCGACGACGGCTAAATTATGAGTTCGGCGACGACGATTGGGACTATCGGCCAATTTGACCCTTATCGTCATGGCGCAAGGCCAGACCAAACTAATGCTGAGATGCCGGATAAAGGCGGATTTGTGGTTGACAGGCCAAAATATACGTGTCAAGGTGTATGCACCTTGGCCGGGTTATGGAGTCAGAGGCATAGCGAACTACTCCGTCCCGCCGATGCATGGCAGACCACTACCTACAGCCCCCTACGCTAGGAGCGCTCGATGATCCGACACATGTTCATGTGGCAGGTTGCAAACCCTGCCGACCGCCAGCGAGTCCTGGACTTGCTCACGACCCTGTCCGAGCGACTGCCGACCCTCCGCAGTTGGGAACTGGGCGCCAACGATGGCGAACCCAATGACAATGGCGATCCGTGGGACGGCGCTCTTATCTCCGACTTCGACGACTGGGAAGGACTCAAGGCCTACTCCGAGGATCCCTTTCACACCGAGGTTGTCTCTGAACTTCTCCCCCTTGTAAAGTCACGCGCGGTGGTTGATTTCGTCCGAAAGGACTCATAGTGGCTCGCGACAACATCAAGGTCGGGACGAGCCCGTACGGTGCTGAGGATCAACTGGGCGCCTTAAACAAGATGACTGCGGCATCCCAGGCGCAAATTCTCTCCAGGGCCGACGCCTCTCGCGTCTACGACCTCAGCATCGACTACTTCGTCGGCATGCCCAGTTTTCAGGCCGCTGGCGACCCCGCCTACCAGATTTTCATGAGCCACACACCGGGGGGCACGGCGATCGACAACCTCAATGGCGTCGGCGACGAGATTAACCAAAGGGTGTGCTACTCGGGTGATGTCGTCTTCATGTACACCCACACGGGCACGCACATTGATTCGCTCAATCACTTCGGCGTCGATGGGAAGATTTACAACGGCTTCAGCCCGGACAAGCACCTGGGAAGCAGGCACTGGACCAAGGGCGGGGCAGAACAAATTCCGCCCATCGTCGCAAGGGGCTTGATGCTCGATATCGCGGCACTTAAGCAGGTCGAGTGTCTTCCGCCGTCGTACGCCATCACTGTAGAAGACTGCAAACAGGAACTCGAGCGCACCGGGCTCACCATCAATGAGGGTGATGTCGTATTTGTGCGCACCGGCAGGATGCGGTACTGGCCGGACGGCAGCAAGACTCTCGGGAACCCTCCCGGCCTCAGCCTAGAAGCGGCACGGTGGCTGACGGCGGCTGGAATCATCGCCATCGGTGCTGATCAGGAGTGCGTCGAGGTTGCACCTTCGCAGCACGAGGACAACTGGCTGCCCGGCCACTGCCACTTCCTGGCTGAAGCGGGCGTACCGATGATCGAACTTGCTAATCTCGAAGAGCTCTCCGCGGATGGTGTCAACGAGTTCTGTGTGATTGCTGCTCCGATCCGTCTTCGCGGAGCGACGGGTGCGCCCTTGCGGCCACTTGCGATGGCACTGCACTCCTGATCGCCTGCGCACGGAAGGTCATGCGGTCGCTCGAAGGCGACGCCGGATACGCCTGGTCCCTACTTGGCAAGATCCGTGCAGTCGAGAACCGAAGTTATGCCGTCCAGTCCTTCGCGACCGGCGCCTAACACAGCCAACCTTCAACCCCTTGGAGGGACCATGAATCAGTTAGTCGACTCGGCACTCGTCAACAGTGACCCTGGCGTCGTGACCATGTGGTCCGACATCGGCTGCCCGTGGGGGACCTTAGCGCTCCACACACTGACCCGTGCGGCCGATTGCCGCGGCATCGAGTTGACCATCGACCACCGGTCCTTCCCACTAGAACTGTTCAACCACCGCCCCACTCCCAAACCCATCACGGACGCGGAGGTCGTTGCCATAGCGGGCTACGTTAGCGACTTGGGTTGGCGTCAGTGGAGCGATTCTGCTTGGTCGTTCGTCGTCACCACGTTGCCGGCCATGGAGGCCGTCCAGGCATGCAAGGACTTGGCGGTCGGCGGACTTCGAGCGAGCACCGAACTCGATCGGGCACTCCGACACGCCTTCTACGTGGAGCACAGATGTATCAGCATCATCCCGGTAATCCTGGACGTCGCACGTTCGTGTCCCCTCGTGAACCACGCGGCTCTCGAGGATGCTTTGCGAAAGGGACGCGGCCGCGCTGAGATTTTTGATCAGTGGGCTGTTGCACAGCGCCCCGAAATAGTTTGCAGCCCTCACCTCATTACTGCGTCCGGGCTCGAGCTCAGCAATCCGGGAGCTAAGTACCAATGGATTGGCGCGGCGGAGACCGGCTTTCCTAGGCTCAACTCCTACGATCCCGCATGGGCGGATGAGGTCCTAGACAGCGTCCTATAGGGCCTAGATAGAGGCGGACTCCGTATGGGCCTCCAACCATGCGCAGCCGCCACCGGGATCCACGAGTTCGAGGGCGGACTTAATCGCCGTGACTCCTCTTCTCGGATCGAGGTCGTGAATGAGGTCTATCGCGGTCGTCGCGAGATGCTGGGCGACCAAGCGTCCTGACAATTCGACGTCATCCCCTTGTACCGCAGCGAGCAACTCCACGTGCTCCTGGTGCCGAGACTGCGGAGCCCGCGGACGCGTGCGGTGGTAGACGAATAGATAGCGGTCGCACTCCTGCGCCAAACGCATCATGGCGCTAGCCGAATGACTACCTGCCTCGACGACCAGTGCCTCGTGAAACCTAAGGTGGGCGCTCGTCCATCCGCGCAGATCCATCCGTTTTCCTGCCTGCCACATTTCATTGAGGAAGGTCCGCGCGATGCGCACCTCCTTCGCGGAGAGACGTCCGGTTGACACCCGCAGGCCGTGCGCCTCCAAGGCGATTCGAATTCCATACAGCGCATCAATCTCCGATACATCAAGACCCGAGACGATCGCCCGCTGGTTCACCTCAAGAGTGATGAGGCCTTCCGACTGCAGCCGTCGTGTCGCCTCGCGCAGCGGCGTCCGGCTGACGCCGAACTCCTTGGCTAGCACCGATTGCTTCAACTCAGTACCGGGTGGCAGTACTCCCGTGATGATCATTTCACGTAGATGGTCATAAGTAACAACGCTCGTATACCGATGATCGTAGCTATCGGGCTTTGGGAACTGCAGCCCTTCGATGCTTTCCAGGCTGTCTGGCCTGTCTCCCCTAGTCATCAAATTACCTTTGCACACGCATTACGGAATCACCGAGCGCCCTTGGGCTCTCGCTGACACCTGATGACTCCCTTAGAGGCGTTCGCACGCCGAGTGTATATAAACCGATTTCTAAACCCGACCCGAATTCACCGCGGCCGCGGCGGCGAAGACAGATGCAGTCGCGAGTGTGATCAGACATCGAGCACGAGTTCCGGAGTATTGGCGCGAGACACACACGGGAACAGAATCGTGGCCATTTTCCGCTCCTGGGGAGACAGAATCGAGTCACGGTGATCCGGGGCTCCGTCGAGCACGTCCAATTCGCAGGTACCACAGGTTCCCTCCCGGCATTCGAAGTTTGCATCGACGCCTGCCCCGATCAACGCGTCCAAGATCGTCACTCCGGCGGGTACGAGAACCTTGCAGCCTGACTCCTTACACTCGACCGTGAACGCGAAGTCGTCCGGCTTGTGAACCTCGCCAGACTTAGCGAAACGCTCTAGGTGAAGCCGGCCCAAGTCCTCGGCGGGCATTGAGCCCTCCATGGCGGCCAACATGCCTTCAGGACCGCAGCAGTAGAGCATGTGCTCCCGCGGCAGGTGGTCCACGATCGATCTCAGGTTCAACACACCGAATTGATCTTCTGGGGTGATCTCGACGGCCGGCCCGTACTCGCTCAGCAACTCGCGGAAGGCCATCGACTCTGCGTTCCGACCGCCATAGAAAAGCTTCCACGGTCGGTTCCGGCTGATCGCATCGTTGATCATCGGCAGGAACGGCGTGATGCCGATTCCCCCAGCGACGAAGCAGTAACCCGGTGCATCAACCAACTCGAACCGGTTCCGTGGCGCGCTGATCGTCAGCGAGGTTCCGACCTCGAGCCGGCCGTGCACATACCGCGAGCCACCCCTACCGTCCGGCTGCTTCAGGACGGCGATGGCATAGCGGTCGCGCTCCCCGGGGTCACCGCACAATGAGTACTGGCGGATCATCGCGGGCAGGTGCACATCTATATGCGCTCCAGGAGACCACTCGGGAAGATCCGCACCTTCAGGACTCCTGAATTCAACGCGCACCACGCCATCGGCGACCATCTCGCGCTCGGAAACCACGATGTTAATAGCATCGGTCTCATCGGCCCTCACTAGGTGAGGTCCGCGCCCGAGCCCCTAGGAGGTCTAGGGGACAACGTATCCGCCGTCTACCGACAGTGCCGCACCCGTGACGTAAGACGCCTCTTCGCTTGCCAGCCATGCGACTGCCTGGGCAACCTCTTCGGACGTGCCAATGCGCTTCATCGGCACCGACAACTTGATGCTGTCGAGAATCTCGCTGCCGCCCCCGATCGTGAAAGCTTCCAGCAGCGGGGTGTTAATGGGGCCCGGACAGACCGCGTTCACGCGGATACCCCGATCCGCGTAGTCGAGAGCGGCCGACTTTGTCAGGCCGATCACACCATGCTTACTCGCGCAGTACGCCGGCATCCCTCGCTGGCCGACGAGACCGAAGTTAGACGAGATGTTGATTATCGAACCTCCGCCTCCCGCCAGCATCGCGGCGAGCTCCGACTTCATAGAGAGCCACGTGCCGGTGAGGTTGACGCCAATTATCGCGTTCCAGTTGGGTTCGGTGCACGCCTCTGCGGGAGCCAAAGTGCCTTGGATCCCGGCGCTGTTGACGGCAGCGCGAAGCGGCCCGAAGGTTTCAGTTGCCGCAGACACCGCGTCCATCAACTCGTCACTGTTGGTGACGTCAACTCGACGCGCGAGGGCCCGCTGGCCCGCCGCCTTGATAGCCGCTACCGTCTCATTGGCCGCCTCCATCGAGATGTCGGCCACGACCACGGCAAAGCCTCGCCCGGCTAGGGCCAGCGCAGATGCCTTACCTATGCCCGAGCCACCACCGGTGATAATCGCAGAAAACTGATCAGACACGATCACTCCCCACGAGATCGCGATCGAGCCGGGATGCGTAGTTCCTCAGGTCGCCCGCGTCAGGAATAACACCCTGACCGTAGATCTCCACGGCGTCCGAAACCTCGACGAGAGACTTCATCAGGTTGACTAGGTTGATGTCCTCGATCGACGGATTATCCACCGGCCGCGTGCGCAGGTAACTCATGATGTCATCGACATACGGGAGGAGCCGATGGTAGAAGTCGACCACCTCTTCGAAGGGAAGATCGATACGCCGCCCGATCCTCTCCCGGTCCAAAGTAACTGCCCAGTCGGTGAACTGGTCGAGTTTGTCCCCGAACACCTCAGGGAACGGGATGCGCTTGTCAGCCATTCTGTGCTCCAGCCATGTAGTCGTCGACGCTGCGATGGAAGGCACGAATCTGTACCTCTTGGTCACCAATGACTAGGTAGGGCCGAGCCTTCGACTCGCAACCAGTCTGCAGGGCCTCGTGACCAGTCTTGTCCTCGCACAGCAGGTCGCGGAATCGCTTCGCACTAAAGTCGCGCGACACAAGGTCGGCGAGTGTCTTGGGCTCGGTAAAATGGAGGCGGATCTCCCAGACCAAGTGATTCACGTCCACCGGCCAAAAGTTATAGGTGAACATCATATTGCCGAAGAATGACATGACCATGTTTGGAAACAGCACATGGAACTCGAAGGCGTCTTCCAGCGGAAGGATCTTTTCGTTCCAGGGCGGGTTACCGGCAGTGAGCTTCTTCGAGAGCGCGGTCTCCTCATAATCTTCCGAGACTGAGGTATAGCGAGTGTGCAGCCCCTCGCGGGAGAAAGTGTTCAAGCGCGTGTATCCGTCGTCGTTCGATGCGAATGCCCCTTGCGCAAGGAACCGGTGAACGGGCGCGAGCATGGGTACGTGATAGATCTCGTTCTGCGCGTCGATCGCGACCTTCCAGTTCGCGCGCTCAGGCACGTCGTAGCGGTACTGGAGTTGAAGCAGATGGAAGGGGAACTCGGCGAATCTCGAGGCAATAGGACCTAGGTGGTCGGTGACGGATCCCGTTTCCTCCTCGTCGAAGGTTACGAAGATGAAGCCGCCCCATACCTCCGTGCGGATCGGAACCAGACCGATGTCATCTTTGCTCGCGAAGTGGAACTCGCCCTCGTCAGGAACAGACTGGAGAGCCCCGTCTTTGCCGTACGCCCAACCGTGGAAACGGCAGACGAGGGCCCGCGGGCACGGCCCACTTTCCTCCCAGACGAGCTTCATCCCACGGTGACTGCAGACGTTATGGAACGCCCGGACAGCACCATCTGCGTCCTGGGTAATAAGGATGGCCTTCTCTAGGACTGTCAGGTCTCTCGTGAAGAACGAGCCTGGGCCGGCCAGATCGTGCAATGAACCGACGTTGATCCACGACTTGGAGAAGATCTGCGCGCGTTCACGCTCGAAGAACTCGGGAGAAATGAATCGCTCTGTCGAAATGGGTTCGGTGCCCAGTTCGGGATGACGCCGGCTCCACCGCTTCACATCTTTCATGACGTGCGGCTCTTGAGTCACCAAACCATTAATTGTCGCTGTCACTTGCCGTCCTTTCGTTACCTGATTCCCCGAACTACCTGTGCGGCAATGCTCTACGTCTGCAGGTGCGCCAACCCATCGGCGTTGGAGCCTTTGGCCTCGTCATCCACATTCACGAGGATCTGACCATCGACGACTTCCACTGGAAAGATACGTTGTGGTCGCTTGGCCGGTCTGCGGGTTGCTTTTCCGGTTGCCAAGTCAAACTGGCCTGAATGAAGGGGGCAGATGATTTCGCACCCAACAATCTCCCCATCCGCCAGGGACGCCTCACCGTGACTGCAAGTGTCATCTAGAACGTAGAATTTACCTTCGACGTTAAAGACGGCCAGAATCAGCCCGTCGCCGACCTCGACCCGCCGCGATGCGCCAGGGGGGACGTCGGCCACGTCGCATACGAGCTGGTTCATGCCGTCGACACAAAGTGTGCACACATTGCCTAATTCTGGGCTCCGAAATTCACTTTGTCAAGGGATTTAGCGTCAATCCATAACACTCCGAAGTTTTTGGTCGGGTAGGCAGGTAAACGCCGCTGTTGGGCGGTTGGTCCTATTAGTTATAGAAACAGAATTCGCGTCGGCGCTAATCGTCATCTACGGGTTCGTGGCCGCACCGCGACCATTACGCGTGACGATCCAACCGGCCCATAGGCCGTCATGGAAATTGCGATTACGTCAGGTTTTCCTCACGAATCTTGGTGGGGTAGATCCGGCTCGCACCGACGACCACGTGACCGGGCTAAAGACCGGCGCTCATTTCGACACCACTCGGCCATAAAGCGGCTGAACCGGGCAATTATTCCCGTCATACGCTTTGACGAAAGCATCAAACGGTGTTCTGTTGTGACCCTGAGTCTTCGATTTCCGCGCGATCGCGGGCAATATCGTGGCGGAACTCTTCAGGATAAGCACGCTGCGTGAATATACGAGTGTTGAAGCCCTGGCATCAAAGCACTTAATACTCCTGGCGTGCAGCGAGTCGCGCAAAGTGTCCACCGCTTGCGCGTAGTTCCGCGGGCGTGCCCTCCTCCTCGATCCGGCCACCTGAAACGACAAGGATGCGGTCAGCGCGTTCGACCGTAGTGAGCCGGTGAGCGATGGCAATACGTGTGACGGGTCGCTCCAGGATCGACCGCATGACAATGTCCTGCGTGACGTTGTCGAGGGCACTGGTCGCTTCATCGAGGAGAATAACGCGCGGATCCCCCGCGAGCGCACGTGCAATCATCAGGCGTTGACGCTGTCCACCTGAGATTGCGCCGCCGCGTTTCCCGAGTGGCTCATCGAGTCCGCGGGCTTGAACCTCCCGCTCGAGCCCTGACTCGGCGATGACCTTCCAAAGGGTGTCATCGTCAACCTGTAGCGGGCCGCAGATGCACTCGCGGAACGTAGAGCCAAAGGGTACGGAGGCTTGGAGAACAGTGCCTATCTGCCGGCGTACCGCGGTGACATCGAGCTCGGCGAGGTCTTTACCGTCGTAGGCCACGACACCGCTCCAAGGGTTCTCGAAGCCGAGGATGAGTCGCATCAGCGAGGATTTCCCCGAACCGGACGGTCCGACGATCGCGACGAACTCCCCCGCCTCGACGGTGAGGGTTAGGCCGTCGAGCAGCGGAGGCCGCTCGAGGTCGTAACCAAATACCACATTGGTCATCTGAATGCTCCCCTGAAGCGCACCCGGCGCCCGGGCGGGTCCTGAGCGCTCAACCACTGACGACGTGATTGGCACCATGCGTTCAAGGGCGGGTTTCAATTCGCTAATCAGATACAAACTCTGGGTGAGCTGGGTCATGGCGATTGTGAGTTGCGCGACCGCGACAAAAGCACCCATAAAGGCCGCCGCGGTGAAGGCACCCCGTTGGGACGCAACGGCCAAGACAAGCACCGTGTTCATGACAAGGGGTGCTGCGGCAAGAATGGTAAATCTTGCACTCGACTCCGCCTCGAGTTCCCTCACCGTGCTCAAAGCCGGTGCCGCGGTCTGAGTCCAGCGTGCGAGTGCACGAGACTCAGCACCACCCACGCGAATGGGCACGATTGCCTCGATAAGTGACATGGTATTGCTATTAAGATCGCTGCGTTCGGCCATCATTAACGTAGTGAGTCTCTTAATACGCCGCTGAATCAGCGACATCATGATCATGGTGATTCCGATTGCGAGAGAGATCACAAGGCCGAGCACAGCGTCGATCGCAAACAGGAAAAGTAGATTAACCAGAGCGAAAGATGTATTAATTACCGTTCCGATCGTGTCATCGTTGACATGCACGCGAGCCATATCAACTGACAACGTGCGGTTCAGGATCTCACCAGAGGACATGCGTCGGAAGAAGGTCATGGGCTGGCGCAATAGGTGTGCCATCACCCCCGGCGCGAGGCGGGTGTCGCTGGTGTTCCGCAACCGAATTAGCAAGAAGTTGCGTGCCACGACTAAAAGTGCGCCGCCCACACCTGCGAGCGCTAACGTGACCATGATGCCGGCGGCCAGGTTCGCGTCTCCCATGGGCACGGCGACGGCGAATAGCGCCGACGTGGCGAGCGGAAGGATCAGGGCTAATGAACCTCCAACTAGTGACAACAGAAGGAGGACACCAATTTGCTTTCCATGACCGCGCAGCGACCACTTAATGAGCGCGAGCCACGACGCGTTGGCGGGTAGTGAACCTGTGATGATTACCGTGTCAGAGTTAGCCTTTGCGCCACGGAATCGGGAACGGATGCGAGTGCCTCCGGCGATTGCCGCAGCACCCGACCCGTGCGGCAGGATCGCCTCGGCACTGTCTCCCGCATCGGTGACAGCGGGGCCGGGCAAAGAATCCCACCAGCGTTCTTGTGTAGGTGCCGGCGCGGTAAGTACACCGGAAGCTGCGGAGATAGCGTCCAGGGGCGAAAGCTGGCGTTCCACGCGCGGATCAGGCGCACGGACAACCTCGTTCATCGAAGTCAGCGCCACGGAGTAGGCATCAAGTAGTGGTGAGGCGAAGCGATGCGCACTCGCGATACGTCCGAAGGGAGTTCCGGCGGCGGACATTGCCCTGATCGCGTCGTCTAGTGACGCATCGCGTTGAGTTTCGTTCTGCTCAACCATTGATCAGCTCCGCGAATAGGCCCTCGCGCGAGATCTCCGCGTAGGTGCCGCGCTGCGCGATGCGCCCCTGATCGACGACGAGGATCTCGTCGGCGTCGCGGATCGTGCTCAGCCGATGTGCGACCACAATTGCGGTCACCTTGCGTTCGCGGAGGTTCGCCTCGACAGCGGCCTCGATCACGGTGTCGAGCGCACTCGTCGCTTCGTCGAGCACAATGATTCGCGGGTCGCCAGCAAGAGCGCGCGCGATGGACAGGCG
>CAFABK010000014.1_pt1 | contig 25295 bp, 23 predicted proteins | sample 7267871 | NCBI WGS metagenome assembly CAFABK01 (sample SAMEA6814009, study PRJEB35770) | freshwater metagenome | biome: Freshwater; feature: Freshwater reservoir; material: water | place: Czech Republic | collected 2016-04-20 | depth 30m m | reverse complement strand
CGTCTCAGAGTTACTCGGTGCCATGCTCGATCGTAACCAGATCACCAGCGATGATGTCATTAGTTTGATTTTGACCGCCACCCCGGATTTGGTATCCGCGTTTCCGGCCGCTGGTGCCCGCGACTTTGGTTTCGTCGATGTGCCGCTGCTATGTGCTCAAGAAATTAATGTGCACGGAGCCCTGCCTCGAGTCGTACGAGTTCTCATGCACATCGAAGGGGATCGCGACCGCGAACTGATTAGCCATGTCTACCTGCGCGGGGCTGAAGTGCTCCGGCAGGATCTACACCCGTGAACCTCGACCGCGGGACCGCTGTGATAGGTCCGGTACTGGTCATCGGCACCGGCTTAATAGGTACCTCAATCGCACTTGCGCTCAAGCGAGCAGGTGTCGAGGTGTTTTTGGAGGACACCGATCCAAGCCAGTTAGCTACCGCGATGGCGGCTGGCGCGGGTTTAGTTTTTCAAGAAGGGTTAATGCCTAACCTTGTGGTGGTGGCGGTGCCGCCGCGCTACGCGGGTGGGGTGCTTGCGCAGGCGTCCGAGCGATTTTCTGAGGCTACGATCACGGACGTCACTTCGGTTAAGGCTCAAGTTCTCGCAGCTGCGGTTGATCAGGGTGCCGACCCAAGGCGGTTAATAGGTGGGCACCCGATGGCCGGCCGTGAAGTTGCTGGCGCGGCCGGGGCTCGTGGTGATTTACTCGATGATCGGCTATGGGTATTGACCCCAAGTGAACTGACCACTGTCGAACACCTGAGACAGGCCTACCAACTGGTTTCAACCTGTGGCGCGTATGCGGTTGAGATGACACCCGATGAGCATGATCGCGCCGTGGCCTTGGTGTCTCACACTCCGCAACTACTTTCGAGTGCATTGGCAGCCCAATTGAGTGATGCGAGCTCAGATTATGTGCGCATCGCGGGTCAAGGATTACGCGATATGACCCGCATCGCAGCATCTGATAGTGCCCTTTGGACCGATATTCTTAGTGTTAACGCTAAGCAAGTAGCCGAAGTTCTGTCGAGCGTGGTGAATGACCTCACGGTGACACTTGCGGCTTTGCAGGCGATCGCGGCTGGCGATGCTTCGCAGACCGCAAGAGTCAGTAGTGCTTTGCAAACCGGCGCGGTGGGCCGCTCGCGGATCCCGGGTAAGCATGGTGCGGAACAAATCGAGATAGCAATTGTTGGAGTCATGCTCGCCGATAAGCCAGGTGAGTTGGCGCGATTATTTACTGCTGCGGGCGAGGCAAATATCAACCTTGAAGATGTTCGAATCGAGCATGTACTTGGCCGGCCGAGTGGCTTAGTAGAGATTTCGGTACGCCCCGACAATGTTGAGACCCTTGCCGCAGCCTTGCGTGACCGGAGTTTTGATGTCCGCATCTAATGTCTTGGTAATTGCGGTTGACGGTCCGGCAGGGTCAGGTAAATCAAGTGTCTGCCGTGGTGTGGCAGTCAAACTCGGTATGCGTTATCTCGACACCGGTGCAATGTATCGCGCCATGACCGTGGCGGTGCTTGTGGCTGGTGTTGATGTTGCTGATGAAGCCGGCGTTGAAGCGGTGGCCGAGCACACCAGCATTATCTGCGGTACTGACCCCAGTGCCCCTGAGGTCTGCCTCGATGGGCGAGATGTCGCAGAGTCCATTCGAGGTTCGGAGGTAACCGCGGCTGTTAGCGCGGTGAGCGCTGTGCCAGCTGTGCGCCAAAGACTCGTCGAGATTCAACGCTCGCAAGTACAGGCCGCCCGCGATGCCGATGTCGGCATTGTTGTAGAGGGTCGCGATATCGGTACCGTCGTCGTGCCTGAAGCCGACTTGAAGATCTTCCTCGTGGCCGACCCTGCGGTTCGTGCTCAACGTCGCGCACTGGAAAACAGTGCCGGTGAACTTCCTGAGCCGGCTAGGGTAGCGGTAACCGAGGCAGAACTGCTAAAACGTGATGCCTACGATTCCGGCCGTGAGATCTCACCCCTGACTCAGGCCGATGATGCGCGGGTTGTCGACACCACAAATTTCACATTGAATGAAGTTATCGAGCAAGTGTGTGTCCTTGCTACTGGCGTGCAGCGGTGAGTGGGCCCGATTTAGCGCAATTGGCAGGCCGGGCAGCGCACTCGCGAAATATAGGTGCCCTGCTAGCACGGACGGCATATCGCATTGAGGTGCACGGCCGCCACCATCTCCCCGCACACGGCTCAGCACTGCTAGTGGGAAGTGACTTAAATTTGTTTTCGGCCGCAATAGTTGCATCTGTGGCATGCCGACCAATTCACACATTGGCTCCCGGGGCGCTGGCGCAACTCGGTGATATTCCGGTGATTTCACCGGGAATTGCCGCCGCGCAGTGGGCACTTGAACTGCTCGAGGCCGGTGCTGCGATCATGGTTACCGCGGATGTTCCACCCCTTGGGTATTTATTGGCGCACGGGTCGGTCCCTATCACTCCGGTAGTGGTTTTCGGAGGGTCGGGAAAGGTAGCGGATGATCCGCCCAGATTGCGCTCTAAAATCGAGGTGTACTTCTGCGCACCAAGCATGACCGCGCCCAGTGCGAGCGAATTCGACACTTCGGATCCGTGTGCACTTCGGGTGGTTCAGGGCTTAAGTGAAAGGGTTCGTCAGTTGACGAGCGACGCTAGAAATGAATGTGGCAGGCGAAGTGGCCGGCCGGTAATTGGAAGGGTGCACCGATGAGTGATGGATGGGTTGCCGTAGGCGACGAAGATGAAGCCGAGCTCGATCTCAGCGCCGATGACCCAAGTGCTGCCGGAGTTGACGATGGCGGGGTTAACGACGATGGGGTTGACGATGACGGGATTGATGGCGTCGAAGACTTAGGGCTGGAGGCTGCCTTGGCTGCGGCTCGTGGCGAATTCGGCGACTTCGACAGCGCATTGGCTGAATTAACTCAACCCGGTGAAGGTGAACCCGGGCTTCCGGTGCTGGCTGTTGTTGGCCGCCCAAATGTCGGCAAATCAACCCTCGTTAATCGCATTATTGGGCGCCGCGAGGCCGTTGTCGAAGATGTACCCGGAGTTACCCGAGATCGCGTCACATATGAAGCGGAGTGGAATAGCAAGCGCTTCATGGTGATCGATACGGGCGGCTGGGATTTAAAGGTTCGAGGCTTACAGGCACAAATAGCCGCGCAGGCTGAGCGCGCGGTAAGTGATGCTGATGCTGTGGTGTTCGTGGTTGATGCGCGAGTTGGGGCGACCGACACAGACGAAGCCGTGGTGAAGGTGCTGCGCAGGTCAGGCAAGCCGGTCCTGCTCGTCGCAAATAAAGTGGATGATCGGGCCACCGAGATTGAGGCGACAAAGCTATGGTCACTTGGCTTGGGGGAGCCGCTTCCGGTATCAGCCCTGCATGGTCACGGTGCTGGCGACTTGATGGACGACATCGTGAAGATGCTTCCCGAAGTTGGGCACGGCACCTCGCGTGAAGGTGGCCCACGGCGAGTAGCGCTGCTGGGCCGCCCCAATGTTGGTAAGTCATCACTACTGAATGCCTTGGCAGGCTCCGAACGCGTTGTTGTTGATGATGTTGCCGGTACTACCGTTGATCCAGTTGATGAGTTGATCACCCTCGATGACCGCTTGTGGTGGTTCGTTGATACCGCGGGTATTCGGCGCCGGTCCAAGGATGCGAGTGGTCATGAGTACTACGCCACCCTTAGAACCCAAGGCGCCCTTGATCGGGCAGAGGTTGCCATCGTGCTGATCGATGCCTCGGCGGTACTGAGTGAGCAAGACGTGCGGATTATCTCAATGGTCAATGAATCGGGCCGTGCGCTAGTTCTCGCGTTCAATAAATGGGATCTAAGTGACGAGGATCGAAGAATCTACCTAGAGCGCGAAATTGACCGTGATTTGGCGCAAGTTGCTTGGGCCCCGAGAGTTAATATTTCAGCGCGCACCAAGCGTCACATGGACCGATTAACACCTGCCCTAGAGGCGGCGCTTGCGGGCTGGGAAACTCGAATCTCAACCGGTCGACTCAATCAGTTCTTCACCGAGTTAACCCAGGCTCACCCGCACCCATTACGTGGGGGAAAGCAGCCGCGAATCTTGTTCGCCGCTCAAGTTTCGGTAGGGCCCCCCACCTTTGCCCTATTCACCACCGGGTTCTTAGAGGCCGGCTACCGGCGTTTTATTGAGCGGCGACTGCGGGAGGACTTCGGTTTTGCTGGTACTCCGATTCGCATCGTGATGCGGGTGCGCGAGAAACGATCCCGTCGATGAAGGGCGCAGGTCAGCGCCTGTAGAGTTCGGCTGCGCGGGCTGTGGCGCAGTTTGGTAGCGCGTCCGGCTGGGGGCCGGAAGGCCGCAGGTTCAAGTCCTGTCAGCCCGACTCGAAGTCCAGTGCGTGGCTAAAAGGCCTGCACCACGATACTTAAAATCAAGCAGGCGACGGCAATCCACCACATCAGGATGCCTATAGCCACGACCCTAAGTGGTGCCCGGTATTCACCGGCGGCGTAGTGCAAGGTGTTCTTGGCGATTGCGGACAGTGGGGTCGCATCTTTTCGGGCGTCGCCGGATGGATCGCGTTGTGACCAGTAGGCGCGCTCATTCGACATTCCTAAGAGGATGAAGGCAGCGGCAAAAATCGCCAGCACAACGGCGAAGATGAGCAAGGTTAAGGCGGCCATAGACATGTCCGAACCATAGCGGTTCGCGGCTCACCGGTGATAGACGCCGGTGGAGTTGCGAATCACGAGCCTGGGTTCGAGCCCGATATGAACAGGTGGCCGGGTGGGGTCTTTGATGCGCAAGAAGAGCAGGGCGGCGGCGTCAAGACCCATCGTCGCGAGGGGCTGCGCGATTGTGGTGAGACTAATTGAACGCAGGCCACCGAGTGCCATACCGTCATAGCCGATTATCGATAGCTCATCGGGCACCTTAAGGCCACGGTCTGCGGCTGCCGCGAGTGCGCCGACCGCGGCCAGGTCATTAGCGACAAAAATCGCACTGTGCCCCATCTTGGAGTCCAGGGCCGCGCAAGTCCCGCGGTAGCCACCTTCATCGGTAAAGGCACCTTCGTAGCTGGCCAGTTGCGTGGCGAGGCCGTAGCCTGTCATTGCGGACTCGTATCCGGATTTGCGCATAAGTGCGACTTTATTATCACCGCCGGTGATGTGCGCGATGGCTCGATGGCCAAGGCTATAGAGGTGATCGACGGCCATTCGCCCCCCGGCGTTGTCGTCATTGCTGATGGAATCGAGACCGGCGATATCAGACTCTGCGCGACTGATAATTACCGTGGGGCAGTAACCCTTGATGGCCGCACGTGCACCGGCGGGCATGCGGTGCCCAATTATCACTAGCCCCTCAACTTGAAATTCAAGTAATTTCTCGATCTCGCTCTGCTCCAATTCGGCGACTTCGCTGCCGGTAACGAGCATGGTGTGGTACCCGCTCGCGCGAACTTGCCGTTGCACTCCATCGATAATTTCGGCGGAAATTGGATTATGTAAATCCTGAACCAGAACCCCAATTGTGTTACTTCGCCGATCGGCAAGACTGCGTGCTGCGGCATTGGGGCGGTAGCCAAGTTCGTCAGCCGCAGCCCGAATTGCGGTCAGGCTTTCTGGTGAAACCCGGCCGCTGTCGCGCATTGCCAATGAGACCAATGACTTGGAGACACCGGCCAGTGCGGCGACATCCTTAATTGTCGGTCTGGGTGCTGCCATCCTCAGTTGATTTCGTCGATGCTGACCTGCCGGCCTTGGGTCGCTGAGATGGCGGCCGCCATGGCAATTGCTACCGGTGCGCGGCCGTCGGCGCCGGAGACCGGTGAGGCCCCGCCATTCAAAGCGTAATTGGTGAAGGCCAGCCATTCATTCTTGAAAGACTCGGCGTATCGCTCGAGGAAGAAGTATTGGAACGGGGCCTGCTGGGAGGATTCCGACAAGTAGATCTGTGAGTTGTTGACCCGCTGATTGTCCGAGATTGCCATACCCGATGTCCCGAAGGCCTCTACCCGCTGGTCGTAGCCGTAGACGGCTTTTCGGCTGCCATCAATTGTGGTGATGGCTCCGTTGGCGTGCGTCAGAACCGCAATGGCAGTATCGAAATCACCTAGAGCTGCGATTTGCTCATCGAAGAGGGCTGCTCCTTGTGCCCAAACCTTAACCACGGGGGAGCCCATGATGAAGTTGGCCATATCAAAATCGTGGATGAGCATGTCGGTCCAAATCCCACCGCTCATCTTGAGGTATTCAATTGGTGGTGGGGCCGGATCCCGACTGGTGATGCGCGCCATAGTGAGTCTGCCGAGGGCACCAGACCTCGCAGCCTGCTGAACGCTGGCGTGCCCGGGATCAAATCTTCGATTGAACCCAACCATGAATGGCACCCCGGCCGCCTCGATTGCTGCTAGGGCGGCATCAACCTCAGCCAGAGACATGCTTATCGGTTTCTCGCAGAATACTGCCTTGCCGGCGGCGGCCGCTTTGATGATCAGTTCAACGTGGGTTGGGGTGGCGGTGCAGATCGCGATGGCGTCAACATCAGGGGCGGCAAGCAGCTCATCGATATCGGAGGCGACAGCAACATCAAACTGGTTGGCGGCGGCGGCTGCGGTATCGGCCGAGATGTCGTAGACGGCGGTTAGCCGCGCATTTGGTACTTGTTCGGTGATGACACGCGCATGTAGTTGGCCGATCCGGCCGACTCCGGCGATGGCGATGCCCAACTTGCCGGTTGTTGTCATGGCCTGCGCCTCCAGATCGAGTGCTTGCGTTCGTCTGCATATTGTGGCACGCTGCGTTGGACCGTTCCAATACCCGTTCCGATACCCCGGGAAATCCACCATGACTGACCTGATGTCAAGAGTTGCCTCGGCCCCTATCTCATGGGGGATCTGCGAGGTACCGGGCTGGGGGGCGATGTTGCCCCCCGGCCGGGTATTGGGGGAGATGGCCAGTTTGGGGCTTTCGGCCACCGAACTCGGCGCCCCGGGATTCCTGCCAACCTCCCCGGAGGCGGTGAAAGCCGAACTCGCCGAGTTCGAGATGACTTTGCTGGGCGGATTCACTCCGCTGGTATTACATGATCGGCGTCAGCGGGCTGCGACGATCGCCAGCGCCATGGCGACCGCCGCCTTATTCGAGCGGGCCGGTGCTACCGAGTTCATTTCAGCGGTGGTGATGGACGAGGGCTGGTCGGCCCCGCGAGCCCTGGACGCGGCTGAGATGTCCCACATGATCGAAATGTTTGACATCATCGATGAAATTTGTGCGGCACACGGGCTGCAGCAGGTACTGCACCCACACGTTCAAACCTTGGTTGAAAACGCAAGTGATGTGCGAAGGGTACTAGATAACTGTGCGGTCAAATGGTGCCTAGATACTGGTCACCTCGCAATCGGCGGCGTCGATCCCGTTGAATTCGCGCGCGAGGCGGCCGAGCGGGTTGGTCATGTGCACCTAAAGGATGTGAACATGAAGATGGCTGGTCCGGTGCTAAGCCATGAGATGTCGATCATGGCTGGTGTCCAAGGTGGACTCTTTACCCCGCTGGGGCAAGGTGATGTCCAAATCTCGGAGGTGATCGAGACTTTAGAGCTTGGCGGGTACCGCGGGTGGTACGTCATTGAGCAGGACACCGCGATCACCGGTGCGCTACCTGATGCCGGTGCCGGGCCAATCTCCGCAGTCTCGGAGTCCCTAGCCTATCTTCGTGATGTAGTAGCCCCCAAAGTAAATCGGTAGTAGGCCACGTTATGGCTTTGGACTTAATCACAGTTGGGCGGATCAGTGTTGATCTTTATGCCCAGGAGGCTTATCAATCTTTTGCGGACCCGCAGACATTTAGAAAATCGATCGGGGGCAGTCCCACCAATGTCGCAGTTGCGGCATCACGCCTTGGGCTTGCGGCTGCGGTGGCAACCAAAGTCGGTAGTGATCTGTTGGCACCGTATGTCCTGGGTAAGCTCACTAGTTTCGGAGTCGATACCGAATTCGTGGGGATAGAGCCCGGGGGCCAGACCCCGGTAGTCCTCGCTTCATTGGACCCACCCGAGGATCCATCCATCATTTTTTACCGGGGTGCTGCAGCTCCCGATACCAATATCTTGGCCTCGGATATTTCACCAGCAACGATCCAAGAGGCCAAAGCCCTGTGGATTAGTGCCTGTGCATTGGCTACGGGTGAAACGGCGGCCGCCTGTTTCAATTGGCTTGAGCAGCGTGCGCGAAAGACCCACACCTTAATTGACCTAGATTACCGTCCAAGTTTGTGGTCGGATGTCACGCCGGCACGGGCCGCCGCCCAGCGCGCAATTGCCTTATCGACGGTGGTGGTGGGCAATATCGCCGAATGTGACATGGCGATCGGTGAGACCGATCCGCTTGCGATTGCAGATAACCTGCTGAATCGCGGTGTCACCTTGGCCTGCATAAAGATGGGTGGTGGGGGAGTTCTGCTTGCCAGTGCGACCGAGCGGGTACGTGTTGAGCCATTGCGAATACAATTGGTCTGTGGTCTTGGTGCCGGGGATGCGTTTGGTGGCGCCCTCGTTTATGGGCTTATAAATGGGTTGTCGCTTCTTGCCATGGGCGAATTGGCCAACGGTGCCGGAGCCTATGTGGCATCGCGTTTGATGTGTGCTGATTCCATGCCACAGTTGGAGGCGCTGACCGATTTCATTTCAGTGCATCGGAAGGGATCGAGCACGTGAGCGTCTTGAAAACTCCGCAATACCTCGAGCTGATTGAGGCCCGCGTGCGCGAGCCAGCGGCCCTTGTGCGGGCATTAAGTGGCCGCACCAAAAGGTCGATCGCCGGGGCCGATGGACGGCTCATGCTCCTTGCCGCCGACCACACCGCGCGCGGCATGCTCGCCGCCGGCCGCGATCCAATGGCACTCGCCAATCGGTTTACCCTGCTGGATCGGCTGATACGAGGGTTGGCTACCTCCGGTGTCGATGGCGTTCTAGCCAGTGCGGACATCCTTGAAGAACTCGCATTCCTGGGCGCCCTTGAGGGCAAACTAGCCATTGGAACGATGAATCGTGGCGGCATCATCGGCGCTAAGTGGGAACTTGATGACCGGCTCACGGCATATGACGTAGCGCATATTGCCTCGATGGGGCTCGATGGAGGCAAGACGTTGTTGCGGCTCGAGGACACCGATCCGGGACTACCTTCCACGCTTGAACTAGTGGCACGCACTACGACCGCGTTGGCTGACCTCGGCTTACTGTCCTTGATCGAGCCGCTGCCGTACTTGAAGGATGCACAAGGTGGCGCCTTTCTTGATCCATCGGAGGATAAATTGATCAAGGCTGTGGCCATCGCATCCGCGCTGGGCTCAAGCTCGGCATACACCTGGCTCAAAATCCCGGCCACCGCGAATCCAGAAAAAGTCGCCGCGGCAACGTCCTGCCCGATACTGCTGCTGGGGGGTGATCCCGGTGCCAACTGGGAGCAGGTATTCGATAATTGGGAATCGGCATTGGCGGTGCCGAATATTCGCGGACTGGTCCCCGGGCGCGCCTTGCTGTATCCCGAATCTTTGAGTGTCGAGGAAGCAGTGAGCCGCGCTGCTGCCATGGTGCACGGGGGAGCGCGATGAAAGTGAATTGGCACCGGCCAGCGGGAGAACTTGCCACCGAAAACACTTTGGTCAGCGTTGATCCGCAGGTTGCGGGTTGGGCATTTTGTGGTGTCGAGGTTTTCGAGGTCAGCGAAACCATTTCTTTTACCCGCGAGATGGACGGCATTGAAGGAGTACTTGTTCCGCTTTCGGCTCGCGATTTGCTTGTCACTGTCGACGAAATTACCTATCCGATGGCTGGGCGCCGTGGTGTATTCGATGCGGTAAGTGACTGGCTTTATGTGCCGCTGGGAGCGACATTGACCGTCAGCGCCGGTGCCGGTGAAGTCGCCCTTTGTACCGCTCGGGCCACGCATGTCTACCCGGCCTGCTACACGCCGGCTTCCGAAGTCGTGGTCGAAGTACGCGGTGCCGGTCGCGCTACTCGTCAGGTCACCAATATCGCTACGCCGGATTCATTTAGGGCGGCCGACAAAATCAATGTGTGCGAGGTGCTCACCCCCGGTGGCAATTTGTCCTCTTGGCCGCCGCACCGCCATGACGGAATCACTGATTGCCCAACCAATAACGAGGAGATCTATTACTTCCGAATTGGCAAGCAGGAGTCAGCTCATGGTGACCAGGAAGGGAAAGGGTTGTTTCACGTCTACACCGTAGATGGCAGCGTCGACGACACCGTCACGATTCATGATGGGGATATCTATCTCATTCCGCAGGGCTACCACGGCCCAACTATCGCGCCCCCGGAGTATCCGATGTACTTTCTAAATGTGCTAGCAGGTCCGGCTGCCGATAGAACAATGAGTTTTTGTGATGATCCGGCCCACCATTGGATTCGCGCAGACTGGCAGTCACTTGAGCCGGACCCACGGTGCCCGGTCACCTCCGCCCTCGGCAGGGTGCAGCGATGAAGAAGATCCGCATAGCGGTGCTCGGCCTCGGATGGATGGGGCAGGCTCACAGCCGTTCTGCGCTGCGCATCCCTTCGTTGTTCCCCGAGCGTGAGTTCAACCCCGAGTTAGTGGTGTGCGCAGACACCGATGCGAGTCGGCGTGAGCGGGCCGTTGCGGATTTTGGTTTCCGCCGTGCTACCGATGACTGGCGGGCGGCCGCGACCGCCGATGACGTCGACGCTGTTTGGGTTACCGCGCCCAACATGATGCACCTTCCGATGATTGAAGCTGCGACGGCTGCAGGTAAAGCTGTTTTCAGTGAGAAGCCAATCGGTGGCAAGCCAGAGCAGACGGTTCAAGCGTTTGCGTATGCCAAGGCCACTGGTGTGGCGACCGGCGTCGGATACAACTACTTGTGGTCACCGTTGGTCATCCATGCGCGTGACCTGATAAGTGGTGGGGCGCTCGGGCAGATCACGCATTACCGCGGTCGCTTCCTGTCTATGTACGGAAGTGATGAACTTGGTCTACTAACCTGGAGATTCAAGCTGGACGAGGCGGGATACGGAGTCTCCAGCGATATTCTCAGCCACTCAGTGTCGATGGCTCAATACCTAGTGGGAGATATCAGTGAAGTTGTCGGAATGCGCAACACCACTATTGCGCGGCGGCCCTTGCCAACAGGGGCCGCGAGTCACTACGGGCAAGGTGAGCCCAGCGATCCAACAGGTGAAGTCGAGAATGAGGATTTTGCTTCGATGCTCTGCCGATTCGCAAATGGCGCAACGGGCACTTTCGAAGTCAGTCGCACTGTTGTGGGCCCCGAGAGTCAAAATGCTTTTGAGGTATACGGCACCAAAGGTGCACTTTCCTGGAGTCTTGAACAGCTAAATGAACTTATGTACTATCGCAAGGATGTAGGGGTAAATTCTGGGTACACAACTATTTTCGGCGGAGATCGATTCCCGTACCAAGGGGCGTTTGCGCCGGGTCAAGCAAATAGCATCGGCTTTGAGGATCTAATTGCCATCGAGGATTACGCTTTCATGCAGTCCATGGCGACCGGCGAGACTTTCCATCCTGGATTTGCGGAAGCCGTTGACGTCGTAAGCGTGCAACAGGCATTAATTGATTCATGGGAGTCGCGCACCTGGGAGACCGTTCGCGATCTTAAGGCAGGGTATTGATGAAATCAGTAGGTGTAGACACTCGTTTAACTACCTCCGAAGCAATCGTCCGATACCTCATCGCGCAGCGTATCCAGGTCGACGGTATTGAAGTGCCGCTATTTCCCGGGGTCTTTGCCATCTTCGGGCACGGCAATGTCACCAGCCTTGGTCATAGTCTGGAGATGCATCGTGATGAACTGCCGGTATGGCGGGGGCAAAGTGAAGAGGGGATGGGGCTTGCCGCCGCGGCGTTCGCCAAGGCGATGCGTCGCCAGCAGGTGATGGTTTGCACCTCATCAATCGGCCCGGGAGCCACGAATCTGGTAACTGCAGCGGCTGTTGGCATGGCTAATCGATTGCCGATGCTCATCATCTCCGGCGATACTTTCGTCACAAGGATTCCGGACCCGGTCTTGCAGCAGGTTGAACATTTTGGTTCCCCATCGACAACCGTCAATGACGCCTTCCGGCCGGTGGTCCGATTCTGGGACCGCATTACCCATCCGGCCCAGGTGCTTACCGCGCTACCCCAGGTGGTTTCGATGCTCCTAGATCCCGGTGAGTGTGGTCCGGCATTTCTTGGGCTCCCGCAGGATGTAGCCGCCACCGCACATGACTATCCGGAGTCCTTCTTCGAGCGAAAAGTGCGCGCGATCCCACGCCCGCGACCTGACGTCGATGAGGTCTTAGCTGCCGTGAATTTGCTAAAGACCGCGAAGCACCCGGTACTTATTGCCGGCGGTGGCGTGCACTACTCACGTGCCGAGGCAGAACTTGCAACTTTCGCCTTAGCCCACGGCATTCCCGTTGTCGAGACCATCGCGGGTAAATCATCACTACTTGCCGACCACCCTTGTTATGTCGGGCCACTTGGGGTTACTGGCGCCGACGCGACCAATGCCTTTTGCGCCCAGGCCGATGTGATCATCGCCGTCGGGACTCGGCTGCAGGATTTCACCACCGGTTCCTGGACCCTATTTTCACCCACGGCGCGGTTCATCTCGATCAATGCGGCGCGCTTTGATGCCATTAAGCGGGTGTCGGTTGCGGTAGTCGGTGATGCTCGCGAATGCTTGTCGGGTCTGACCGATGGGCTTAGCGGCTGGAGTGCGCCGGATAGTTGGTTACAAAGTGGCGCGCGGTCACGGGTAGAACTGCAAGAATTGGTGGACAGCAGGGCGGGGGCTGACGAAATCGCACCGATGAGTTACGCGCAGGTTATTGCCGCGGTCTATGCGGCCGCGACGCCCGATGATTATGTGTTAACGGCTGCCGGCGGATTACCAGGTGAGCTCAATGCGAACTGGATGAGTAAGGGAATCACCACATTTGATTGCGACTACGGCTTCTCTTGTATGGGCTACGAGATCTCCGGTGCCTGGGGTGCGGCATTTGCTCGCGATAAGGGCGAAGTATTCGCATTGGTTGGAGATGGATCCTACTTGATGCTCAATAGCGATATCTATGCGTCGGTGCTTTCAGGGAAGAAGTTCATTCTCGTGGTTTTGGACAATGCCGGCTATGCGGTAATCGAAAGGCTTCAGGTAGGTAAGGGCGGGCGCTCTTATAACAACATGCTTCGCGATTCACGCGGTGACGGCAGCGAGGTTCGCGTTGATTTTCGCGCCCACGCGCAGGCCATGGGAGCTTGGGCGGTGCAGGCGGAAAGCGTGGAGGAGCTGGCGGCGGCACTTGTGACCGCCCGCGCAAGTGCGCGAACCAGTGTCATCGTGGTTAGTGCCCGTGAAAACGATTGGACCCCCGGGGGTGCCTTTTGGCAGGTTGGGGTTCCGGAGTCAAGTGAATTAGCCGAAGTGCGCTCAGCCCGCGAACAAATGGATTCTGGTTTATCCGCCCAGCGCTCGGTTTGACTATCACTCCGAGGTGACTAGGTAGCGCAAAAATATCGAACCGTCACTGGTAAGTACCTGTTGTGGCTGCAATGTCAATCCAGGGAATTGTGAGGGGCTTAGCAGGCGCGCTGCTGAGCCCACGAAAACGGGGCTTACTGTCAGCAGCAGCTCATCAAGGGCGTTGGCTTCAAGTAGTGCCGTAAGTAGTGTTGGCCCACCCTCGCAGTGGATACGCATTAGCCCTCGGGCGGCGAGGGCGTCGATGGCGGTGCGTAGGTCAACCTTTTGGGCCCCGCAAGCGATCAGGTCGATTCGACCTGCGAGGTCACTTGGAGCGGCGTCGATTGCGACCTGCGAGGTGAGCACCATTCCCCTTGGGGTTTGCCCAGACGCCTCGGCGAATAGGGCCAAGCCTGCGGGTAAATTCAAAGTGTTGGAGACGATGGCAATTGGCATTCGGGCGGGACGATAGTTCTCAGTGCGAACCGTGCTAGCACCCACCAAAATCACCTCGGCAGCACGGCGCAATTGGCCAAAGAGGGCGCGATCGGCGGTGGATGAGATGGATTTCGAGAGCCCATCGGACCCGGCAATACTGCCATCGAGGGTCATCACCATATTGGCCCTCACCCATGGAAGACCCCGGTTAAGGGGCCAGGGGTAGGCCGCGGCCAGGTCTGGCTCCGAAAGCTCAATAATCGGCGCTGGCCACACTCTTTTCACCAGGTCATCGTCGCATGGTCGAGTTATGTGGTTTGCTATGCCCATGGAGATGACCGGAATAATCTCAGGGCTCTTCGCAGGGATCATTATTGGGCTCATTGCGCGCCTGTTGGTGCCGACTATGCAATCAATCGGCTGCATAGTAACGATCATTATCGGTGTGCTTGGCGCATTCCTTGGCCTGGCGGCAGCCAATGCATTTGGCTACGGCAATTCATGGTTACTCGTATTCATCACACAAATATTCATCGCGACCATCCTGGTTGCGATTGTTGCAGCACTGTTCCGTCGCAGTAATACTGGATAATAACAATTTCACTTCGATCCGATATCTAGCAGGAGGTTTCAAATCATGCGTGGACGCCTACTCCGGACCGCAGCAGTTGTCGGTACCGCCAAAGTCACAGCCAATGCGATCGATGATCGCCACGACGCAAAGGCTGCCGCTGCTGCTGAGGAAGCCGCTCCCGCCGCGCCTGCAGCCCCGGCTGCCCCAGCGTTAGCGCCGAGTGATGACATCGTCACCCAGTTGACCAAGCTTGGTGAGCTAAAGGGTGCTGGCGTCCTCAGTGAAGCTGAGTTCGAAGCCGCCAAGGCGAAACTGCTGGGCTAATTGCGACACTCGGTGTTGGATTTCCAAGGCCGAGGGGCTCTTGTCACTGGTGCTGGCGCCAGTGACGGCATTGGTTATGCCACGGCAAGACTCTTAGCGGACTCAGGCGCAGCGGTCTTCTTGGTATCACTTGGTGGGCGTGCCGTTGACAGGGCTCAGGAGCTAACCGCGGCCGGACACCTCGCGTACGGTGCCAGTTGCGATCTGACCGATCCCGATGCAGTTAAGGCGCTCATGCAAGAGGTTCATGCCCGTTTGCCAGCCCTTCACGTGGTTGTCAACAATGCGGGCATGACTAGCACCGCCGGTGACTTGGCAAGGGAGTCGGGAACGGTCGACGAAGTTGAGTTCGCCGGCTGGCGGGCAGGTATCGCCCGCAATCTTGATTCCGCTTTCTTGGTCACCAAAGCTGCATTGCCTGCGCTGCGGGCCAGCGGATCAGGGCGAATCGTCATGGTTGCCAGCGTTACCGGCCCGGTGATGGCAATGCGTGGTGAGGTTGCCTATGCGGCGTCCAAGTCGGGCCTGGTTGGCTTAGCTCGCGCTATTGCAATTGATGAAGCCCGCCACGGCGTAACCGCAAATGCGGTCGCACCGGGCTGGATCACCACCGGATCCCAGACACCACACGAGTATGAGCAGGGGCTACGTACCCCGATGGGGCGATCTGCTCGACCAGAAGAGGTTGCCTCGGCGATCACCTGGCTAGCTTCACCCGGTGCCTCTTATGTCACCGGCCAGTGCCTAGTGGTCGATGGCGGCAACTCCATTGCAGAGGAACGCAGATAAGCGTCTGTTGGCCTTGGTCACTGGGGGTAGCCCCTTAATTATTGAGCCACCAGCGGCCTTTCCTTGATTTTACCCCCGGGACGTGTTCTTTTAAGGACTCAATGATTAACCGTCAAGCAACTACAAGGTAGGAGCAGTAGGGACTGCCCCGGTTGTCTTCGTGTTGAGCGACCACTTAAGGACCTTGGCATTGGCTTTTCGTCCAACGATGTTAAATGGCGTGTCTTGGTTATTGGTGTCAACGCTCACCCAAGCCCCGCTCCCACGACTATCGCGTCATAGGTTCTCGTCAAGGATGCCTGCTGTAACTAAGCGCATTCGACGGTTGGTTGGATCGTAGAACGGAGTTAGTGAAACGGTGGCAGGTTGTGGAATTCCTTTGCACTGAATGGCAAAGCTTGAATTGAGGTCGATTGCCGGGTCGATCACTCCAATGCCAACGGACCGCTGCAGTGTGTGCCCGTATGCCCCACTAGTGAGCCGACCTACTGGTTTACCATCCGCAAGGATTGCTTCTTCATGAACGAGGTAGACATCTGGATTTTCGAGTAAAACGTGAACGGTCCGGTGTCTGGGGTTACTGGGATCTAGCCGAGTGAGTGCGTCGCTGCCATGGAAAGTGGCATCTCGATTTTTACGGATCGTAAATCCAAGTCCAGCGGAGTAGGGGTCGTCATGTGGCCCGATGTCGTGCCCGAGATGGCGGTACCCCTTCTCAACTCGCAATGAATCGAGCGCGAAGAATCCAACCGGTCGAAGACCAAGATCATCGCCATTGGACAGCAATGCTTGGTAGACGTTGACGGCTAGATCCGAAGGGACATACAGCTCGTAGCCCAACTCACCGGAGAAACTCAACCGCAGAGCCAAGCCGAGTCCATCCCCTACCTCGACGACGCGGCCCGTATAGGGCGGATGCGCGTCGTTAGACCACAAGTCTGGAGAGACTCGGGAAAGGAGCTCTGCGCTCTTGGGCCCCATGACAGCGATAGTCGCGGTTGCCGTGGTGATGTCGTGTACGGAAGCGTCGAAGCTACGCGCGCGACGGTTCAGGAGTGAAAACGTCTTTGTATGAGTCGCCGAAGGGGTAACAACCATGAAGCGATCGTGAGCCAGTCGGGTAATCGTTCCGTCCAATTCGATTCCGCCACCGGAGTTCAAAAAAAGTGTGTAGACAACCCGACCAACATTGACATCGACATTAGCGGTAGCTGCACTTTCACAGACAGCGAGCGCCTGGGGACCGTACACTTCAAATTTTGCGAAGGCACTGAGGTCGAGCACACCGACACCTGTCCGAACGGCGTGATGCTCTAGGGCAACCTGATCAAACCACCCTGGCTTGGCGAAAGAGTACGAGTCTTCAACGGTTGGCCCGCCGAACCAGATGGCACGCTCCATGCCATTGATCTCGCCGAACCGGGCGTCGAGCTCGGCGAGGACAGCGTGCAATGGGCCACGTCTAACCCCGCGGGCTGTTTGGGACTGGTAGTTAGGCCAATGCATTGCGTAGAGCCGACCAAGGCTCTCCCGGGTTCGCTCATGTAGATAGCGCCGATTGCTCTGATGGCGGGAAAAGCGCTGGACATCGACAAGTGTGGAGTCGAAGTCTGGATGACCATTCATAATCCACGAGGCCAACTCCCGTCCTACCCCCGGGGCGTAGATTATTCCCTGCGAATTCATGCCAGCAGCAACGAATAGATTCTCGACCTCCGCAGTTTCCCCAATTAGCAGGTTCGTATCCGGCGTGAAACTCTCGGGTGCGTTCAAGAAACGGTCGTATCCGACTTCTGCAAGAACTGGAATTGTGCGCTCTGCTTGCGAACGGACAGGTTGAAAGTGTTCCCAATTAGGGTCAAATTCCGCAAAGCCAGAGGTGACAATCTCCGGCGTGGATCGAGGAATTCCCTTTGGCTCGAAGGCGCCAACCAGAAGCTGATCACCTTCGGTGCGGACGTAGTAACTGTTATCAACATCACGTAAGACCGGTAGTGGCTGCTGCAGATTAACAATACTGTTAGATCTCACATGGACATGCTCGGCTGCGAAAAGTGGTAGGTGCACACCAGCCGAGAAGGCAAGATCTCTACTCCACAACCCACAAGCGAGCACTACATAGTCGGCGTGTACATCGCCATTGTCCGTTCGAACTCCTCGGATCACTCCGTCGGATGTTAGGAGTTCATGAACTTGAACATGTTCACGAATGGCTACACCGAGTAATGATGCTTCCTTTGCCAGAGCGATGGCCGCATAACCCGGGTTGACGTACCCATCATCGGGAAAATGTAATCCAGCAAGGACTCCTGACATGTCGGCAAGAGGCCAAAGACCGGCGATCTCTTCCTTGGTTATGAGTGCCGAGGCGACACCGCAAAGTTGGGCCGTGTCGTGTGCATCGATTATTTCATCAACCCGCTCCGCCGTGCGCGCAATGGTGATGGAGCCCGCCTGTGTTAGGCCCAGATCGGTCTTACTCTGCAAACGGGAGTACAGATCTGGTCCGTACTGCGCTAGGCGCGTCAGGGATACCGAACCCCGGGCATTTGCGATGAGACCTGCCGCGTGCCAGGTTGTCCCACTGGTCAGGACATTGCGTTCAATAAGGAGCACGTCAGCGATACCGAGTTTTCCGAGGTGGAAAGCAACACTTGAACCAACAATTCCGCCACCCACCACGATCACCGACGCGCGCTTGGGGAGCGGGTCACGCGCCTGCGAAGTGATGAGCGCGGCACTTAGCGTCCTGTCAGCGAGCCGATCCATGCCCCCATCATTGCCCATAAGTGGTACGGAATGCATGATTTGGCAACGAACTCCTTCAGCATTCGCGCACTAGCATTGAAGGGGGTCCAGTACTGACTGGAACCGAATCAAGGCCTCTGCGGCAGATTACCCCTGGCAATTACGGTGGGCCTGAGGTTCCGTCACATCTCAACCATCTCAACGGCTGAGTTCCTATAGTGGACCGTACAAGACTTGAACTTGTGGCCTCTCCCGTGTCAGGGGAACGCTCTAGCCAACTGAGCTAACGGTCCATGCTGTGAAAACGAAGGCTACCAGTGCGGAGCCGACCAAATGTGCGTGGGTTACCGCACTCGTGGAGGTGGAGACGGGATTTGAACCCGTGTACGCGGCTTTGCAGGCCGCTACCTCGCCTCTCGGTCACTCCACCATGGCGCCGTGCCACCCACTCGTGGTGTCTGGCATTTTCGAGCGGACGACGGGATTCGAACCCGCGACCCTCACCTTGGCAAGGTGATGCGCTACCAGCTGCGCTACGTCCGCATACGACCTGAAAGAGTATTCGCAATTTCAGGCCGAAAGGGAACAATATCTGACGAAGGGTTGGACATAGCATGATGGGGCCCATGACGCAGGCTTTTGCTCACTTGGGGGGCAGGTGGGCTACCGGGGTCAGCGACGTCACAAACGACCTCGGGGCTTTGGACGGTGGGGGCCGCTGGGCTGTGTTGTTGCCCTATAGCGGCCCTCCGGTCGCTATTAGGTTCAGAAGTTGGCTTGAGCAGCCCAGAGTGGTTAGGCCGCTGGGGCTTGGGTCGAGCGAGGTTGGTCCGATTAGGTGGCAGGGTCCACCGGCCAATTCATGGAGCTCGTCGGTCGACGAACCTGAGTACCTAGCTGCGGTTGAGGAGGTAAGAACCGCTATCGCGGCAGGATCGGTGTATCAGGCAAATATTTGCCGGGTATTGAGCGCCCAACTACCTGATACAGGGCAAAGCGATATTGCCGGCCTGTATGAGTTGCTGCGGGTTGGTAATCCAGCCCCTTATTCCGGGATGATCTGCGCCCCTGAACTTGGCATCGAAGTAGTCACTGCGAGTCCAGAACTGTTCTTGGAGCGCCAAGAAGGTGTTATTCGCTCAGGTCCGATCAAAGGCACCGGGAAGGTGGCGGGGGATCTAACCGCCAAGGATGAAGCCGAAAACGTGATGATCGTGGATTTAGTGCGCAATGATTTATCAAAAGTCTGTGCAACGGGCTCAGTTACGGTGCCAGAACTTCTTAAAGTGGAGGTGCATCCTGGACTCGTGCATTTGGCCTCATATATCTCCGGGACATTGCTTCCGGACGCCGGTTGGCCGCAGATAATCGAGGCAACCTTCCCCCCGGGCTCGATAACGGGAGCGCCGAAATCGTCCGCCATCCGGATAATTGGTGAGCTTGAGCCGGCACCTCGCGAGTACTACTGCGGCGCGATTGGCTGGGTTGATGCCGACGAAGGCACCGCATGTTTAGCAGTCGCGATCCGAACTTTTTGGAAGTCAGCTGGACAATTGCATTTTGGCACCGGTGCTGGCATAACTTGGTCATCGGATGCGCAGGCCGAATGGCGCGAAACGCAGCTCAAAGCAGCGCACCTGACCACTGTTGCTGCTGGCTCATGGCAAAGTTAGACCCCATGTGGATGAAGCAGCAATGATGATCTGGGTTGGCGATCGAGATTTTGGCTCGCTGGTATCGCAAGATGAAGCACTGGTTTCGGTTTTGGATCACGGCTTCACCGTGGCCGATGGCATATTCGAAACACTGAAAGTTGTTAATGGTTCTGCATTTGCCATCAGTCGACACCTTCGGCGCCTAAGCGCCTCTGCTCGCGCAATGGGTTTGGTTGATCCTGATCTCGATGTCATTCGCGCGGCTGTTGGTGAAGTGCTCTTCGCGAACCGGCCCCTGCTAGCGGGGCCGGGCCGCCTGCGCATCACCTACACCGGGGGCTTCGCGCCCTTGGGGAGTGATCGCGGGGCCGCTGTGCCAACCCTCGTGGTGGCCGTGTCGCCACAGGTCCCCTGGCCCGATACCACCACCGTGGTGACCGTGCCTTGGGTACGAAATGAAAGATCTGCCATAGCGGGGGTTAAGACAACTTCGTACGCCGAGAATGTCGTCGCCTTGCTGCGGGCTCACGAGCTTGGAGCCTCCGAAGCAATCTTGGCTAACACTCGTGGTGAACTTTGTGAAGGCACCGGCACCAACATTTTTGTGATCATCGATGGACAAGTTTTTACCCCGCCACTGACGAGTGGTTGCCTTGCTGGGGTAACCCGCGAATTAATTCTTGAATGGTTCGATGTCACAGAGCAGGAGCTTGATTTATCGGTGCTACCCGGCGCCGATGAGGTTTTCATTTCTTCATCAACTAGAGATGTGCACCCGGTGGTGCGGGTGGATGAGCGGGTCTGGGCCAAGGCCGGGCCGATCGCCTCAGCGATGCGCGAGGAGTTCGCGGTGCGCGCAGCAGCAGATATTGACCCGTAATTCAGTACTAAAAACTTTGGCCCCCCACTTTCGTGAGGGGCCAAAGTAATGCGGCTTGCGGTATCACCTACCTCGGTCGCATCTGGTGGGATGCTGGACGGGTGTAATGTCGGCCGCAGGCCGACTTTCGTTTTCGTCCTGCGTTCAGCGCACTCGGTAGGTGAAGTTGACAACCATGCTGTTCCACTGGCCCGGCACCGCCTGAGCGATGCCCCTAATCTGGCACGCCCCGGAACCCGTCATGCGCACCATCACGGAGCCGTTTGAAGGGAGCGTCACGCGGCAGACCCCACGGCTGTTGATGGCCCGCCAGTTGATGGCCTGGCCGGCGCTGGTGTCGCTACCGCCGTTGGCCTCGAGTCGGATGGTGCGACCGCGGTTCACGCGACCGGACGCCTGAGGTTGGAAGGTCAGCATCTGGTTGCCGGGGACCGCGAGGACGGTGTAGCTCTGCTGGTTGGCCGCGTATCCGGGGCCGCCTGGGCTGGAGGCGACCAGGTTGCATTGGCCGGTTCCGACGTCGACGGTAAGCGACAGCCCACTCACGTTGCAGGGACCGGTATCCGAGAGGGTCACCGCTGCGCCTGACTGTGTCGAGGCCTTGAAGGTGAAGGTCGTGCCGTTGGACGCGGTGTACACCCCGCCGGGATTCCACGTCCCGAGCCCCGGGGCTATTAGGGTGATGGTGTCCTTCGCGGCGGCACCGGCGACGACCGTCACCGTCTCGGAAGTTGATCCGGAACCGCCTGTAGTGGTCATGTAGTTCGCTCCGAGGCTAATCTGCCCGAGCATGGTTGGAGTCCACGTGAAGGATGCCTGGCCTTGGGCGTTCAGCGGGTTGGATCCACTGATCGGCTGGTTATTGACAGTGAAGGACGCGGATCCCTGTGTGCCGCTCGGGAAGACGGTCGCGGTGAGCTGAACCGGGACGCCCTGCGTCATCGTGGCCGGGGCAGTTATGGAGATGTTGGCGCCGCTGGGCGTGGCGATGACGGAGTCCTGAGGGGACACCGACGTCGTGGCATTACTGTCGCCGTTGTAGGTGGCGATGAAGAAGAAGGTTCCGGCTGTCGTCGGATTCCACCAGTAGTAGGCGAAGGACTGCCCGGCGCCCGGACCGGGTGTCAGGCCCAAAGTCTGGAGCACGGCGCCGTTGGCATTCCGCACGACCACCTGGCCGCTGGGCGTGTATGTGCTAGGGCTTGCCGACTGGACGGTGACGTTCACCCGGACCGCTTGGTTGAGCGGGGCCGTGTTGGGCGTGTTGATGACCGTCGTCGTGGCCACCTGGGTGATAGTCGCTGCGGGAATGGTCGAGGTCGTAGTGCAGTCGCCCATCGAGAACGTTGCCGCACCCACGTTCGCGGCGGTCCACTGGAAAGTCAGCGTGCTGCCCTGCACGGTCCCGATAGCGGAGACCTGGGCCACACCGTTGATGGTGGGTGTTACGGTGCAGGTGCTCTGCCCCACGGCGTTGAACGTGACATCCGTGACCGTGACGGTCTGGGGGACGCCGACGGCTCCGCCGAAGCCGGTGACGGCCGCTTGCGCGGGGGTCGACACGAACCCAACGGCGCCGAGGATGAGCGCCGAAGCAGCAACGGCTCTCGTGACAATGGCACCGACTGCGCGGCCGGTGGAGCGAGAAAGGGTCATAGCTGATCGTCCTTCCATTGGGTTTTTTACGACAATAACCCATGTCTCACGCTGAAGCCGGCTACACGCGCAGATTGGCCGCGAGGAAAGGGGGGAGCCCCTTGCGCTAAAGTTTCAACCCTTCGGGCGATTGGCTCAGTGGTAGAGCACTCGCTTCACACGCGAGGGGTCACTGGTTCGAACCCAGTATCGCCCACCGAAGGCCCTCTTGTAAGGGGAGAAACCTTATGTGAAGGGTTTTCCCCCATGGCAGTTTGCGAACAACCTCTTGAAAGCCAAGCAACAAGTTCGGTATGGGCAACGGTTCCGCAAGTAACCGGCCCCCAACCAAATGCGGTCAGGGGCCAGTGACAGGGATTAAACACCCCGCCTAGTGGTAGGGAACGGTGCTACTCTTCATTACCCTCAAAGCAGTTCCAATAGGGACTATTTAGGGTGGCCATCGAGGAGGGGTTTAGGGTGCCGCCGGTACCGGCCACACCGGGCCGTACCCAACCAACACCGAGTGCGATCCGATCGGTCGGCGCTGAACTAGCAGGTGAATTAACGTCTGTACTTGGCATAATGTGCTCCTATCTTGTAGTTGCTTTTCGGATAATCCTTACCACATCATGACAACACGTCCCGGGGATAAAATCAAGTAGATAAATCTGGTGGCTCGATTATTAGGGGGCTACCCCCCTGATCTGATGCAACGTCGGGTGAAAGCTTCGGTATTTCAGTCGAGTACGGCAATCGACACGGGTCGTTGGGTGGAGCTCCTAGGCTTGAAGCAGTGGCAACTTGCCGCCATGATTGGCTCGTGTCGACATCGGAGAGAGTGGCGAGGGCTGGGGTCTGGACCCGGCAGGGCATCATCGAGGTACTTGCGAACTTACTGGTCATCGCCGCTGTCCCTTTAATTGCGCGCAGCCTGTGGCCGATGTTCCGCGAAGGCATAACGAACTTTGGATTCGCTGAAATTGTCGAGAAATTGGCCGGAGCCGGCGGCTGGACTGACGTTGGCTGGGAAGTGGCGTCAACAATTGGTCTTATCAAGCCTGACTTTTCGGCTTATGACTCCCTTGAGGTGTTGCACCCCCTCGTTGGGATGCAGCTGGACTTCGTAGATTTGTCGGTGAACTCGCACCCACCATTTGCGATTCCACTCGGGTTGCCGTTGGCGTACCTAGATTATGGCTGGTGGTTGTCCTTTTACGTGATTGCTAGTTTCTGCCTGATCGCGCTCAGTATGCGCCTGATGCGGGTTCCTGCCTATATCGCTTATCCACTAGCGCTCGGAATTTGCCTGACAATCCCGGGGCGCTGGGGATTGATGAGCACCTATCCGTTGTCGGCCGTCCTCATTGCCCTCGCCTGGAAGTACCGGCGCCACCCGGCGATCGCCGGCGCCGCATACGGTGTCTACGGATCCTCACGGGGTATCGGGTTGTTAATGCTCTTCTATCCGCTGTGGCGAAGGCAGTGGAAGACTTTGATCATCGGTGCGGCTATTCCCGTGGCCCTTTTGGCAATCGCGGTGGCGTTGGAGCCGACGGTTATCACCGCATTCCTTGAAAGTTCACGAGCTTCAATCGCCGCATCTTTACAGCGCAGTGACCTCATGACGGTGGGGGCTCTGCTGCGAAGGAATGGGTCCCAGGAGTACGTGGGATGGCTGATTGCAGGGGTGTTGGCGGCGATCGCGCTTTGGCGAAAGCAAGAGCCATTTTGGGTGATCAACTGGTTCATTCTGGCCGTTAGCCCTATCGCTTGGCTGCACACCTTCGTCATGGCGATACCACTACTTGTCGTGGTCTGGCGATCAAGCAAATTGGGCGTTGTTCTCGTGCTCATCGCGGCTGCCTCGGTGGTCTCACCACCACCGCTGATTTCTACCTACTTCTCAATCAACTGGGTGGTGGTAATAGCGATTTCTGGTATTGCGCTACTTGCCTGCCCGATACCGCGCGAGCTGGAGTATCCAAAACCTGCGTAACCACATAGGGGGCCCATACCCCGGCTACGCCATGTGCGGTGCCTTGGATAGTGCATGGGCCCAAAATCCGTGCCCGGGCGAAATGCGCCCCGCTTGCGGTGGAGCAATTCGCGTCGCCCTTGATTACCTTCCAGTTAATCCCCATGCCGGCATTTGTTCGATTATCACCGGTAATGAGGTCGATATTGCGACCACTCCCTTGCTGCTCAGAGCGCGATAGGATTTTTGCGGTTTGGGTGCCAAGCACAAGCTTCAATGAAGTGTTTGCGATCGCGCCCTCATAGCCTTGGCCATAAGGCGCATTCGCGCTTAATATGCATTCGCCGCTGCCACTTATTGCGGTGATAGTCAGCCCGCTAGCGATGCAACCACCGGCGGCCGTGAATGAAGATATCGCGCCAGATGGTGATGTGATCTCAAATATCTGACTCTGTCCGTACGCGAGTGCAGTTCGTGGAGGCGCGAAATAAATGATGGCAGGGCCCTTGCTGGGCAAAACATTTACCCACATATGTGCGACTCCGAACACGTTCGGATTGTTGAGCTGGCTGAAACTCACTCCGATGTCTTGCCAGCCAAGAGATTGGGTGACGAATGGGAAGGTGGCCTTGCCACTGTTTACGGTAATCGACGCCGACAAAGGCGAACCATTGATGGTGAAAGCGACGCTGCCTTGCAAAGTTGTCGGGTAGGTTGTCGCGATTAAGTTGCTGGTGATTCCGCGGTAGATTTGGGGTACTTCTATTTGCACAATTTGACCGTTGGGCGT
>CAFABK010000013.1_pt1 | contig 26435 bp, 33 predicted proteins | sample 7267871 | NCBI WGS metagenome assembly CAFABK01 (sample SAMEA6814009, study PRJEB35770) | freshwater metagenome | biome: Freshwater; feature: Freshwater reservoir; material: water | place: Czech Republic | collected 2016-04-20 | depth 30m m | reverse complement strand
CAAAAGACCGGTTTCATCCAGCACCATTTGGCACATAGCCGCTACATATTCGACGGTAGTCGCGTAACCCGCCTCGGTGAGCCACTGCTGGGCTACCGGGTACCTATCCTCGGGTAGCTCGCCTAGGGTGAACAAGGCCTCATGGCAGCCCGACTCTGCGCCTTGGCGGGCGATGGCTAGTACTTCGGCAGGGCTTAGGTAGGGCGCCGGCAAATGCGCCGGAGACTGCGCAAAAGTGCAGTAGCCGCAGCGATCGCGGCACAGCATGGTAAGCGGAATGAACACCTTTGGCGAATAGGTGATCCGCGTTCCCACTAGTACCTCCTGTGCAAGGGTAAACAGTTAATAGCTAAGGGTGGATCGTCGCACATGCCATCAAGAAGCGGCGAATTTGTGACCTGTCCCACCTTTGCTCACGATATAGGTGAACAGTTTGTGAATTCGCGCACAAACCCCCCTTTTTTCGTTCAGGGGGCGCCAAATGTGCGGGACAATTGCATTGGTCAACGGGCACACCCGCCCACCGACCACGGTATATCTGGAAAACCCCAGATCATCCGCACCAACACAATGAATTAGGAGTTACCCTCCGTGAAGCCCTTCGCGAGCATTTTCGCATCAATGTTTGACCGTGAGTCCCTTAGCCGTGAGGACGCAAAGCGCCGGCAAATCCATCGGGAATGGGATAGGCAGCGCGCCCGCGCACTAACCCCGGCAGACCAATCTGAGATTGACGCAATTTTCTCGCGTAATCTCTAAAGCCTAAGAAAGGTGGCCTGCCCGAGGGGCAGGCCACCTTTCCATTGGTTATTCAGGTCCATCGTCTATCTAGGTCCACTCCGCAGTGTCAGTGCACATACCTAAAAACCGCGAGACACTTGTCCTATGGACACGCATTCGACAGTTGGTACCAAGATTCTCGCCGGCTCATTCGTGGTAAGCGGCATCATCCACCTAATTAAGCCCTCGGTCTTTGAGCCTTTGCTACCAAAAGCCCTGCCCGCGCATCGCGCGATCAACTACGCCAGCGGCGTTGCCGAGATCGCCTGCGGGGTTGGTTTACTCACGCGGGCCCGCTGGGCACCTGTCGCCTCAGCCACGCTGCTAGTTGGAGTCTGGGCTGGCAACTGGCAATACGCGATCACAGTTCAAAATTCTTCACGCACGAGCACTCCCCACAAAATTGCCGCGTGGGCAAGAGTGCCAATGCAGTTACCTTTGATCCACATTGCACTTAAGGCTAGGTATTCGGCGCAGCCGTTACTTCCGAGCGATTGATTCCAAGTACTCAGCAATAACGGCCCTAATTTCGGGATCGTGCCAGGTCGCGCGGATTTCTGCGCCGAATTCAGGCTCCGCCACTTCCATGCGTTGCACCGCCTCGAACTTCAAGGTCCGCTTGGTTAGTGCGTAGGTGGCAGCCGGGACGGCAGCCAGCAAAGCAGCACGAGTGATCGCTTCATCAAGTAACTTCTCCGGTTCGACTACCGCATCGACAAAGCCGATTTCATAGGCGCGCTGCGCATCGATCAGATCGCCCGTAAGCACTAAAGACTGGGTGTAGTGGCCAATGCTGTGGCGAGCGATTTCACGGAGGATTGACGGAAGCGGTACTCCTACTTTGAGCTCGGTCATACCGGTCAAGCCCGCCGACATCAATCGCAGATCACAGGCCGCCGCAAGAATGAATCCACCCGCTATCGCGTGCCCGTCAATCGCAGCGATCACCGGGCGTGGGTGAAGGAACACTTCCAAAATTGCTCCGGAAAGCATGTCTAAAAATTCGGAGGTATAGCTGAGATCGTCCACCATTAAACGCTTCAAATTCACTCCCGCCGAAAACGCTCTACCGTTGCCGGTAAGCACAATTGCATCGGTTGCGGGGACGGCACGAAACTGCTCAACGATTGCAGTCATGAACTCCAGATCGATGACATTTACTTTCGCGTAGTCCATGCGGAGCACGCTGACATTGCCATGTCTTTCGGCGGTGATCATCTGGGCCTTTCCATCACAGTTAACAAATCATGAACTAAATGACAATGTTGCGGCGGCAAAGAGCGCTAGTCCCACCCCGACTAATTGGATCTTATTCAGGCGCTCCTTGATTAACACCCAGGCCAAAATAACTGTCGCGACCGGATAGAGCGAGCCCATGACGGCCACCACCGACAGTTGACCATTCTGCGATGCCAACTGAAATACTCCGTTAGCTAGAGCATCCAAAACACCGGATGCGATTACGAGAGCCCACGGGAACCCGTGGCTCACAAATGGGCGAGCAAAGATCAGCAGTACGACGAGTAAAACTAATGTTGAAACCCAGCGCCCAAAGGTTGCCGCCCATACGCCTGAGTCTGCCGGTGCTGAACCAATCGCCGAGAGATAGATCCCGATCGCTACGCCGCTGGCTATTGCTAAACCGATCGTCGACATCGTCACCTTGGCTTTTTCGCCGGTCTCGCGGCTGACCAGTACTACGGCCACCCCGGCGCAGGCAATACCGAATACCGCCAAGGCTGAGAGTGACTCACCACGTATCAGACCAACGAAAACTGGAATGGCCCCGGCCATCACCGCGGTGATCGGTGAAACAATTCCCATCGGGCCACGCGATAGCGCCATATATAAGAGACCGATAGCTAAGGCACCAACGCAACCGGCGGCGCCACCCCAGATCACCACTCCGGTTGAAAACTCACCCGGGATAAGGAACAGTGCAAAAAACGTCAGGACAATCGCCCCGGCTGGGTACGACACCGCTAGCACGTGCACCGGGCCCGCCCGCCTTGCCGCCAGGCCACCCATGAAATCCGCAACGCCCCAAGTGAGACTAGATGCCAACGCGAGCAAAGCGCCCATTCGCGCTGGCCTCCCTTACCCGTTTGTCGCCACCGTTCCACTCAACATCTTATGTCGGGGACCTCAGCTACGTTTCGCGCGCCGAGACAAGGAGGAGATCGCCGCATCGATACCCATTAGGACCAGCGCCAAGATAACTGCAACAACCAAAATCACGCCGATAAAAGCCAGCACACTTGGTAGCCCCTTGGTCGCGACATCCAGGAATGAATACGGATAAGCCCCAATAATTGCGCCGCGAACGAGGGCGAACGCCGCCCAAAGAATGGGGATGATCAATGACAGGGCAATCACCTTGAGGTTAATCCACCGGCGCGGGCCAACGATGAGCCAAACCAGCACAGTCAGAATTGGGGTGATCACATGCTGGAGTCCATTAGAGAAGAAATCCCAGCCTTCGTGCGAAACTCCTGGCCCAAGTAAAAGGTTGTAAATGACTCCCGTGATGATGATCATAAGCAAGGTATCTAGCCGGAGCACCCGCATGATTTTGCTATCGCGGCCAGGACGCAAAAACAGCAAAGTCAGCACGATCGCGACAATTAGATTGCTGAGAATTGTGAAGTAGGTAATCCAATCAAGTAGCCGCCCCACTAAACCGTCAATACCCGCCGGGTTATTGCCCAAGAGCGTTGGATTACTCGTGTCAGGTGGGTAGTAGCCGCTGGCGTAAAGGGTGAATGAGAGCAACACCCCGCACCAAGCCACTAAGGCGTTGATCCCGAACAGCACTTTCGGCAACTTGATTGACTGGGTGTGGCTAACGGGGTTGGTCATAAGAACAGAATCTAGGCCACCACCAGCCATTGTGAGCCCAATTCAGAGGTAGTGTGCAAAGGTTAGTTATGACTTATCTCGAAAACAGTGGCGTTAGCAGTAATACCTCCATCCACTTGGCCCGCCGCCCTTCCGGCCTACCCGTGGCTGCGGACTGGCGTAGAGAAACCCATGACATTCCCGAGCCCGGCCCCGGCGAATTCCTAGTTCGCATCACCATGATCTCCTTGGATCCCGCCATGCGCGGGTGGCTCGATGACCGCCCCTCGTACCTGCCACCGGTGGCAATTGATGAGGTGATGCGCGCCGGCGCCGTAGGCGAAGTTGTCATCTCCAGCCACCCTAGATTCAAGGTCGGTGACTATGTGCTTGGCACTTTTGGTGTTCAGGAGTATGCGATTTCAGGCGGCACCGGTGTCACGCTAATTGACCCTAAGCTCGGCACCCCATCGATGTACCTAGGTGTACTTGGGATGACCGGCATGACCGCGTATTTCGGCTTCTTTGAATACGGCCGCCCGCGCTCCGGCGACACCGTTGTCGTTTCTGCCGCAGCCGGCGCCGTTGGCTCCATCGTGGGCCAACTCGCGAAGATAAATGGTTGCCGCACGATCGGCTTGGCCGGTGGGCCGGCTAAGTGTGGCTATGTCGTCGATGAACTCGGCTTCGACGCCGCGATTGATTACCAAAACGAATCACTACGCGAAAGTTTCCAGCAACACTGCCCCACCGGTGTCGATATCTATTTCGACAATGTCGGCGGAGAAATTCTAAATACGGCACTTGGCCATTTGGCCATGCACGCGCGCATTGTAATTTGCGGTGCCATTTCCCAATACAACGCTGAATCTTCGACGCCGGGGCCATCTAATTATCTGGCATTGCTAGTACGACGCGGGACAATGCAGGGCTTCTTGGTCTTTGACCATGCCGACGAATACCCGCTCGCACGAAAGCGTTTAGCCCAATGGGTAAAGGAGGGCAAGATCATCGCCCCAGAGACCATCGTGCCCGGCAAGGTCGCTGACTTCCACGACGTGTTCTTGCGCCTCTTTAACGGAGAAAACAACGGAAAATTGATCCTCGATATTAGAGCCAGTTAGTACCGGACTAAGTGACCTCCGCCGGGCCGCTGGCGGCCAGTTGCCAACAAATAGCCCAAAGTGGCTGCCAGGTGAACTAGCCTTAGATTGTCACCACTCCTAACAACTGATCCAAAAGTGAGGAACACATGGCCGCAATCAAACTTTGCACGAAGGTGCTGCTCGCCAGCGCCTTGGTAGCAGTCCCGGCAATACTGCTTGCGCCCGCTGGATTGGCGATCACTGACGACAACGTGGTTGACTGCACCCCCTCACCAACTAACAACCCGCTACCGGCCCCCTGCACCACGCCGCTTGAGGATGAGTCGAACAAATTTGACATATCCAACCTGCCTACCTTCACTGTCACGCCGGGTGCGGCAAAGAGTCGAACTACATTCAACTTCTCGGCCATCGTTTCGGCATTGGGTGAGTATGCAGCTGCTCCGTTTTTTTATGTAACTTACGGCGATGGCACCGGATTCGGCGGCCCAACTGACTTGCGCGCCATCAGCTCCTTCCCGACTTCGCATACCTACAACAAGGCTGGTGAATACACCTTGACCGGTTACGGGGTATACGGCGGGCAAGTTGAGCAAGCCTCGGTAACGTTCACCGTAGATAAAGCGATTGAGACAGAGCCGACCACCGCACCGTCAGAAAGCGCAATTTGGGAGCCGGTCGCCACTCCTACTTCTACAAACAACGTCATTACGCAGGTAGAATCACCTAGCCAAGTCGACGTTGCCAAAACAGTTTTGAAGGCGGCACCTTCGCCGACTATTGCAAATGCGCCAAAAATTGCTACCGCGGCCGGGACAGCGACCGCGATCCGAGTAGGTGCGTTGCCTGAAAAAGTTTCAATTTCCGCCGCAATTCGTATCGGCGGTAAATGGACCACACTTCCCGACCTCACGACACGCGCAAATGGCACAACGACTCTGGCACCACTCACTTTTACTAAACCGGGCTCTTATCCGGTGCGCCTAACCTTGCCTGACGGCTCTATTCGTTACCTCAAGCTCATTAGCCGCAAAAAGTGAGGGCCTCAAATGTCCGAATTTGGTGGAGCGGCTGGGGTTTATGAGTTTCGCTGGCTATGTTCGACTATTAACTCGGTGAAACGCTGCGGATCTTGAACATGTGGCTCATGTGTTGCGCCGGGGAATATCACCAACCGGCTACCCGGGAGCAATTCATGGGCATTAACCCCATGCTCCATCGGAATCATCGGGTCGCTATCGCCCCAGATAATCAGCACACTGCTGCCAGTAAGTAGATGAAGCTTCTCGAGCGCAGAGACCCGCTGGCCTTTAACGTTTACCACGCTGCGCAACGTCGAAAGAAAAGCCGTTCGACGATCCTCATCGGCCAGCCAACTTGCTGTCTCGAGTGCACCCGGGCTGAGCGCATGCGGCGCCAATCCAACACGGTTGAGCTGCCGCCCGACCCACGATGCAGCAGCCAAAGTGTGATCGTTAATGGCCCAGCGAATTGCTAGCTCAGACCCAGGGAGCGCAGCCGCGCGCAGGCCGGTGAAGGCCTCAACGCCGAGCCCACCGCTGGCGACCAGCACAATGCTTCTGACACGTTCGGGGAATTGATAAGAAAATTGCAGTGCTACTCCACCGCCCAGCGAATGCCCGACTAGGTGCACGCGTGCAATACCAAGATGATCTATTAGGTCGCGCAAGGAACTCGCTAGCGAGCCCAAGCTGTAATCCCCCGGCTGTTTGGAGGACTGCCCGTGGCCGGGCAGATCGACCACAATTACATGCGCTCCCGTGGCCGCGAGTCGAACTGGGATATCCCCCCAGGTAATCGAACTGGACCCAATGCCGTGAATCAACATGATGGGAACTCCAGTGCCGGAGATCTCACGATAAGCAAGTTCGCGGCCATGCTGCACGAGCACCGCAGCGGTTGCCACTTCGGTCATATTCACCTACCTCCTGAAGATTAGCCTCCGACCCATTATTACTAGTCGGTAACTTACTATACCGTAACTTACTATACCGTAGGTTACGCTGCCACCGCGCGTCAAGCATGCAACAATCGGCCAGATGACCGGCTGGTACGCAACTTCAATCATTGTCATTGCCCTTATTTTTGCCTGCTGGGGCTTAATACTCATTCTCCGGAACCGGCGCCCCGATCTATTCTTGGCCGCGGGCGGAGTGCTAATCGAACTCTTAGTCATCGGGTTCTTGGTGGGCGGGATAGTTCAAATGATCAGCAGCGACCGCGATTTCGCCCGCGCTGAATTTGTCTGTTACCTAATCACTTGCACCGCAATCTTGCCCGCCGCCTTCATCTGGGCTCGCAGCGAGAAAAGCCGCGCCGGCTTGGCGGTAATTATTGTCGCTTACTTGGTTCTGCCAATTCTTATCATCCGTGTACAGCAGGTCTGGGCCGGATCAGGTGTCTAGCCCCGAGCAGCCGCCGGTCGGGCCCGCAACCGGGCGCGGTTTCGGCCGAGTATTGATTGCTGTCTACGCGATATTCGCCGTCGCCGCCACGGCAAGGTCAGCAGTGCAGATTGCGACGAAATTTGCTGAGGCGCCACTGGCCTATCTGCTTTCCGCACTCGCCGCAGTTATCTACCTGGTGGCTACCGTGGCACTTGCCCGCGGGGATAAAACGTCAAGACGCGTAGCGACTATCTCCATCAGCATCGAGCTTATCGGAGTGCTCGTTGTCGGTGCTGCCAGTTTATTTTTTCCAGATGCATTCACCGTCACGTCAGTTTGGACTGGATTCGGCAGCGGCTACGGGTTCATCCCACTCGTGCTGCCCATTGTTGGGCTTTGGTGGCTACGACATACGCGACCGCAGAGCCGTCCGAAGAAGTAGCTAACGACGCTACTAATAATCAGCGCGCATTATGCGGGGTTACTCTTTCAACGATTTCTAAAAGCCGCCATCATCAGACCGTTGAGCAGTCGGAGGAGATCTCGTTGTAGGCAATCACCCCGGCTGCGCCCCTTCGCGCAGTTTTATCAAGTTCATCGAAAAGCGCTAGACCCCACTTGGTCTGCCAAAGTGCGTAGTCAATACCACTGCCCGCCCCTATGAGAGTCAACGCCCAAGATAAGGACTCAGCACCTAAGCCGAAACTAGTAAGAGTTAAAAGCCAACCAAGGTTGACAAAATGGTTTACGCGTGGGGAGAAAAGCGTGCCGGGTGGAGGCCGCACAACCGCTACGCCGGCGTGCCAAATCGTTATGGACAGACCGCTATTCCAGAAGTTCGCCGGCGTTGAACCTGCGAAGCGTCTCCTTGAAGCCGTCCGCTTCAATCGCAGCCTTGACGATGTTTACCTCGTCGCTGTGATGGACGACGACGTCGGTCTCGGCCCCCATGTACGCGGTTAGGCGGAATCCCTGGAGCTCAAGTACACGGTTGATTGCGATCTACTTCATTCGCAGAACGCTCAGCGGCGTTTGAGCGATGCTCATGGCGAGCAGGCGCACGCGTTCGTGTAATGCTTCGGCAGGCACCGACTCGACCTGGGTATGCCATCTCTAGCGACGACAATTCTTCGGGGGTCGCCAACGGGTACCCGACGCCGGCGGGCCGGTTTGGCCCGTCACCGGCACACGAGTCGACCGTGGCGCGCCCGATCCCGCGAGCGGCACCGGTGACGAGCGCCACTCGGTGCACTGGAGACACTTTCGTGTCCATCACGGCGCGCCAACCGAAGATGCCACCAGGCGCCCCCGGTCATCGAGGCGGGGAAGGCGTATGCGATCGGCGCCATCGACAACGAGCGACTTCATCAATTCCGCGCCGTGCGCCGAACTTGCGTCCGTCGGGTCGCCAAGAACTCCCGATTCCGACACCGCCCTGACTCCATTTAATTGTAGAGCCGCCATCAAGTCCGCGAGGGGCGCGAGTTGGCCTGGGGCCGCCCTCGACATGTCAACTCGCGAGGGGGCGAGGTGCAGCATCACCGAAGTTTCGGCCGCTCCCGCATGGGCGTCGGAAGTGGTTTCGAACGCGCAGGCGAGCCAACATACGTCGTGCTGCTCATCGCGCATCTGAACAATGGCGGAGGCGAGCGTCGGCACATTACCCCCGTGCCCGTTGATGAAAATAACTCGGCCCGCCCAGTTAGACAGCGAGCGAACCAGTTCTATCACCTGGACGCGAAGTGCCTCGTGGCCGATCGACATCGTCCCCGGGAAACCCTGATGCTCTCCGCTCGCACCGTATGCGATCGCCGGTGCGACGAGGGCATCGATGTCGTGATTGGCAAGGACCGTCGCGATCCCTTCGGCGGCCGCCACCGCGATCACAGTGTCGGTGTCCAACGGCAGGTGCGGGCCGTGCTGCTCCGTCGAACCAACCGGGACGAGGATAAGTGGCTTGGAAGGAACATCCACCCAGGCGATTTGTGAGAGTTGCCGCGAAGTGACCACTACCGGGTTACCGGGGAGCCGAGCGTGCGAGCAAAACCCTCCGGCATCACGACATCTGTGGGTGAGAGGTCGTGGACCGATCGGTGTCCGAGTGCGTACACGGTCGTGTCAATGCCGCCGCGCAGGATGTCCAGTACGTTCTCGACTCCGGCCTGGCCGTTAGCCGCCAATGCCCACAGGTAGGGACGTCCGATCATGACCGAGCGGGCACCGAGCGCGAGTGCCTTCACCACGTCGCTGCCTCGGCGGATCCCGCCGTCCATGACGATCTCGATCTGGTCGCCGACCGCCATGGCTATCGACGAAAGCACGCGGATCGGGGCGGGAGTAGAGTCGAGGTTGTTGCCGCCGTGGTTGGACACCGAGATCGCGGTGAAGCCCGCGTCGACCGCCAGCCTTGCGTCGTCGACCCTGCAGATGCCTTTCAACATGATCGGCCCACCCCATTCAGCGCGTAGCCAAGCCAAGTCCTCCCACGTCGCAGGTGGAGTCTGCATCCACTCGTAGTAGGCACCAAAGAAAGTCGGCGCGACACCTGCAGCATCCTTGAGGTTGGGCGTGGTGAGGTTCGGGATGCCGCCTCCCTTTACGAATGCCGTCAGCCATCGGGGACGCAGTATCACCTGTGGCGCGAACTGCACCATCGCCCTGAAGTTGACCTTCTCGGGTATCACCGGGCTGCCCCAGTCGCGACCATTGGAGAACGACCAATCCAGCGTGAGGATCAATCCCTTGGCGCCGCAATCACGGGCGTGTGCCATGCGAGTGATCATCGAATCGCGGGTGCCCATCCAATAAGTCTGGAAGAAAGTCAAAGGGTTCGCCCCGATGACGTCCTCAAGTGCCTTGCTCCCGAAAGAACTTAGCCCCATCGCCGTCCCGCGCGCCGCAGTCGCCCTGGCGATCGCAAGTTCACCGTCGGGATGCACGGCCTGCACGCCGGTCGGAGAGGTGACAACGGGGAAGGAGATCGGTTGGCCCATGAAGGACGTGGCGAGGTCGCGCTCCGAATGCAAGCCTGCAACGCGCGGTGCGAGCCCCAGCTCGGAGAACGCGTTGGTGTTGTCGTTGTAGGAGACGCCCTTCTCATTCCCGGCGAGCAGTGCGCTGTAGACGGAGGACGGCAACCGCTTTTTCGCACGTCGTTGCGCTTCCGCGACCGACTCGAACCATGCATTTGCCACGTGGTACTCCCTGACTCTTGGGTACTACAACGCGCTGGCGTGGAAGTCGGCGAGTGGGCTCTCCGAGCATGCATGCGCGGGCGGGCGCCCCGGACTCAATGCGCCGATCTGAACGAGAACGGGCTCGGCGCCTCGGCGAGGATCCAGTCGCGAATGGTCCTGGCTCGCCGGGGGGATGGTGCGTCCGATCTCCATGAGGGCCTGCTCGCTGTTTCCAAGCACGCACTCAGGGTCCGGACCATCGAGCGGCAAACCGGTGAAGAATTTCGCGGCCATACAGCCGCCGCGGCACGAGTCGAAGAACTGGCATTTGGTGCACGCCCCGGATGTTTGCGGTGACCTGAGGTCCGCAAACAGTTCGGAGTTCTTCCACACGTTGTCGAATCCACCGGGGGCCAGCACGTTGCCCGCCAGAAACTCCTCGTGGATCGCGAAGGGGCAGGCGTACACGTCGCCGATGGGATCGATCAGGCAAACGACTCGTCCGGCGCCGCACAGGTTCAGCCCGGGGAGCGGTTCACCGTAGGCAGCTAGATGAAAGAACGAGTCGCCGGTGAGGACGTTATCCCCCGCTTTCAACAACCAGTCATAAAGTTCACGCTGTTGGGTCGCGGTGACATGCAGGTCGTCCCATACCTCCGCGCCGCGGCCCGACGGGCGCAGCCTCGTAAGTCGAAGTGTGGCTCCGTGCCGGTCGGCCAGTGCCTTGAACAGGTCAAGTTGCCCGACATTTTCCCGCGTCACCACGACCGAGATCTTCGCGTCCATAAAGCCCGCATCGGACAGGTTCTCCAAAGCACGGATCGCCATGTCATAGGAGCCATGACCGCGCACCCGGTCGTTGACCTCGGCCGTCGCCCCGTCTATCGATACCTGCACGTCGACGTAGTTGGTGGCGGCGAGGAAGCGCGCTCGCTCTGGCGTCACGCGGACGCCGTTAGTCGAGAACTTAACTCCGACCTGGTGGTCTATTGCGTACTCGAGCAGGTGCCAGAAATCAGGACGGACTGTCGGCTCACCGCCGCCGATGTTGATGTAGAACACCTGCATCGCCTGGAACTCGTCGATCACCGCCTCGCATTGTGCTGTGCTCAGTTCGCGCGGGTCGCGGCGCCCAGACGATGACAGGCAGTGCACGCACGCCAGGTTGCATGCGTAGGTCAGTTCCCAAGTGAGGCAAATGGGCGCGTTGAGTCCGAGTTCGAACTGGTCGATAAGCGACCCGCCTATCGGTCGCACCGATAACGCATTTCGACCGAGCCGGTCGGTCGCGGTCACGATGTCGTCACCGACGAGCGCCGCTGAATGGTCCCTGCAGCCGCCAGCGACTCCAGCGCCTGGACGAAAACTGGCCACTGCGACTCGGGAACTTGCGCACCTTTAAGTGCTCCCCGGACATCGGGGCCCGCGGCCAACCCTCGCACCACGGTGACAAGTTCAGGTCGCTTAATGAATGTCAGCCGGCGCGTGCCGAAGTCGTACGCGAGGGCACCGAAGGGCTCCGGTCGAAGCGCCACATCCGGGGACAGCCGCCACGGCTCGTCAAGCATCGTTGTCACTGCACTTGGCATCCCATTCGCCCTAGTAGACGCCGCACATGCCGTCGATCGATACGTCCTCGATCAAAGTCTCAACGGTCATTTCGTCAACATCGAGTGGTGTGGGGTTCGGCTCCATCGTGAATCCTTCCGAATCGGTCTGCCAGCTAAGTAGGTCTCCCTAATATAATGGCACTGAGCGCCAAAAGACAAGAGTTTACGAGATTGTCTTCGAAATGACTGCTACCTTCGGCCTGATATGAGCGCAGTCCAAAAGCCCGTGATCGGCCGCCCGCCGGTGACAAGTCGCGCCCAAATCGAGGCGGTCTCCTTCCACCTGTTCGCGACGCAGGGCTTCGAGGAAACCACCATGGAGGAGATCGCCGCCGCTCTCGACGTGGGGCGGCGTACGCTTTTTCGATACTTCCCCTCCAAGAACGACATTCCCTGGGGGCAGTTCGACGCCAGTCTCGCCAATTTCCGGCAGACCCTCTTGGACCAGCCCAATCACATTCCTTTATTCGAGGCCGTGCACCGCGCCATGATCGCCTTTAACCGCTTCGACAACGAGGCGCTCCCCCAGCATCGCCAGCGCATGACCCTCATCCTCCGGACTCCTAGCCTCCAAGCCCACTCGGTCCTGCGCTACCGCCAATGGCGAGCCGTAATCGCCGACTATGTCGCCGATCGGCTGAATGTCCCCGCAAGCAGCCTCGTACCCAGAATGGTCGGGCAGGTGTCGTTGGCGATCGCACTGTCGGTGTATGAGCAATGGCTCGACGGTGATGACCGTACGCTGGAAGAGATCTTCAATCTCACCGACTTCGCACTGCGTGAGTACGCCGATCCATCGAAGGGCAACCGATGATGCCCGCCATCCCCCCGCCACCTGACGACCGCGCCTTGCCCCCCGACATGGTGCTGGCACTCGACCCCCGAGTCACCTCATGGTCCGACGGAGCGATACTCATCGGGGGATCACCGTGGCGCATCAGCAGACTTGCAGCACGCACGCGCGCCGTCGTTGCTGACCTGCAGCGCCGAGGCGCAGCCGGCCTCCATGCAGGCCACGACCTGGCCGTCTTTCGCGAACTCGTAGACCGCGGATTCGCGTTCCCCTTACCGGGACCGAATCGGGGCGATAGCTCCTGCTCGGTTCTTGTCCCGGCGAAGGATCGTGCGCAGAGCCTTGAGCGATGCCTCGCTTCTTTGCACTCGCAGGACGTAACGGTGATCGATGACGGATCCGTTGACGCAGCCACCGTTGAGGCCGTTGCCGATAGGTATCGTGCACACCTCATTCGCCATCCCCACAATCGCGGTCCAGCAGCCGCACGCAACACCGGACTGCGGGAGACCACCTCAGAGTTCGTCGCGTTCCTCGACTCCGACTGCGTCGCACCTACCGGGTGGCCGCAGTCGATGCTCCATCACTTCAACGACCCCACCTTGGCGGCGGTCGCGCCCCGGGTGCGGCCCGGCCGACCCTTCAGCACCGCCATTGAACGCTACGAATCCGCCCAATCAGCGCTCGACATGGGACGCCATCGCGAACTTGTCAAGCCAGGAGCCCGGCTCGGCTTCGTCCCGACGGCAGCACTCGTCGTGCGCCGCTCGGCGCTCGGCGGCTTTGACGAAAGACTCCGACTCGGGGAGGACGTCGATCTCGTCTGGCGGCTTCACGAAGCCGGCTGGCTGGTCCGTTACGACCCATCAGTCACCGTCACCCACGAAACGCGGAGCAACCCAGTCGCATGGATAAAACGGGGATTTGACTACGGCACATCCGCGGCAACGCTCGAGTCAAGGCACCCCGGCAACCTCACCCCGGCCCGCCTATCCGCATGGAACCTGACCGCCTTGGCACTCCTGGCGGCGGGCCGACCCACCGGTGCCGGCGTCGTGATCGCGGCGGAAACTATCGCGCTCGCACGGCAACTACACCCGATGCCCGACCGAACCCGGCTCGCAGCGGAGGTCGTCGCTAAAGGTTTCGTCGCGGACACGGCAGCGATCGGCCACCTGCTGCGCCGAGAGTGGTGGCCGATCGGTGCTGCATCACTCGCGACCGTGCGCAAATCACGCATCTCCCGAGTAGCAGCCTTGTGCATACTCGCCCCCATCCTTTGGGAATGGACAACGCAGCGACCCCCCATCGACCCCGCGCGTTACCTCGCGCTGCGCCTGATCAGTGGCGCCGCCTACGGGACCGGGGTCATCGCCAACTCCACTCGCAGCCGGACCATCGCGCCACTCACGCCAGCCGTTCGCCTCCCGCGCGCACTGACCCCCCGAAGAAAGTAGTTGTGGTCGGATGCCCAACTAGTTGACAGTTTCGGTCACGCAGCCTGATTGGCTGGCGGGTCCAGACTGTGGAGATTTCATATGATCCATCACACAAAAATCACTTCAAAGCCGCGAGGTAATGCACAGTACGGTTATCCTTCAGGACAACGACAAGGAGATCTGATGTCCGCTGCGTCTACAGAAACATCCGGCGAAAGCTTGCTCGATCAGACCGCGTACTGGAAGCGAGCGCAGTCGGTCATCCCGCGAGGCGCATCCTCAGGCCATCGCGTCGGCTGGGATCAGGTCATCAATAGATCCTCCGGCTCATATGTATGGGATGGGACAGGCAAGCGTTACGTCGACTACCTCCTTGCCTGGGGCCCCATCGTGCTGGGTCACTGCGATCCGAGGGTCAACGAAGCGGTGACTAAGGCAATGTCCACGTGCGATCTCACGGGAATCGGACCGCAGTACGGCGAGGTAGAGGTTGCCGAGATCATCTGCGCAGTCATGCCGAGTGCTGAGCGGGTTGCCTTCTGCACCTCGGGCACAGATGCGACGATGCACGCGGTCCATCTCGCTCGTGCTGCCACGGGGCGCAGGAAGATTGTGAAGTTCCATGGCTCTTACCATGGTTGGAGCGATGTGGTGGCGGTCGGAAGTGCACGTGTTGACTCCACGCCGACAACTCCCATGGGCACACCCAATGGTGGAGGTCTGCATCCGGATTCCGTCGCCGACGTGATCGTGGTCGAATGGAATGATGACGTTGCCGTCAAGCAGGCCTTTGCCGATCACGGAGATGAGATCGCCGCAGTGTTCTGTGAGCCCTACGTGCACAGTTTCGGCTGTGTCCCTGCGAAGGAAGGCTTCTTGGAGATGCTCCGCGCCACGTGCGACGCGCACTCCTCGGTACTTGTCTTCGACGAGGTAAAGACCGGCTTCAGGTCGGCCATCGGCGGGTATCAGTCCATCTGCGGAGTCACTCCGGACTTGACGGCGTTCGGGAAGGCCGTGGCGAACGGCTTCGCCCTCGCCGGACTGGCGGGTAATGAAGTGCTGATGGGCCACCTGGGGGCATACACAGGAGATCGGGCGACGATTGACGGCACCTACAACGCCGCTCCCTATGCACTGGCTGCGGCACGAAAGACTCTTGAGATCATGCAGACGGAAGACATCTTCGAGCGCCTCTATCTTCGTGGGGAGCAGGTCCGCACAGGCCTGCGCGAGGCGGCTGCCGAAGCCGGCGCCCAAGTCTCGATCGTGGGGTTGGGTTCGGAGTGGGCCGTGTATTTCCAGCCCACGGCGCCCTCCAATTTCCGGGAGGCGCTCAGATCGGACACTGCTGCGTACGCGCGATTCCATGAGGTGATGGTGGAAGGTGGCATCATCCAGCCGGCCTTCCCAAATGGCGACCGCAGGTTATGCGCGGCCACCTCGCAAGAAGACGTTGACCTGACGATCGATGTCGCTCGCCGGGCGTTCGCAGCCAGCATCAAGATCTGACTGTTTGCTTCAGCATGCAAGGAAAGCAACCAAGCAAAGCGAAGAGATAGGGACTCAGACAGTGGGCAGAGTTGAGGGCAAGGTCGCATTCATCACCGGCGCAGCACGAGGTCAGGGTCGTTCTCACGCAATCTTCCTCGCGCGGGAGGGAGCCCGAATAGTCGCCACCGACGTTGGTGGAGGCCAGCTGGAGCACGTGGAGTATCCAACTGCCTCGGAAGACGATCTTCAGGAGACGGTCCGCCTTGTCCGGGAGGCGGGTGGTGAGATCGTTGCTGGCTACGCCGACGTTCGAGATCGTGACGCCATTGATGCCGTCGTCGCGCAGGGCTTGGAGGCCTTCGGCTTCATTGACGTCGTGGTGGCCAATGCGGGTGTCTTCACCTGGGGTGCAGCACCGAATCTGAGCCGCGAAAGCTGGCAGACAGTGATCGATATCAACCTGAACGGGACATGGAACGCCGTCCAGTCCGTGCTGCCAAGCATGGTAGCTCGGGGCAAGGGTGGCTCCATCATGATGACGGCGTCGCAGATAGCTACGCGCGGTCAGTCGAATGCCGTTGGCTACGCTGCGAGCAAAGCCGGCATCGTCGGCATGATGCGAGCACTGGCCGCGGAGTTGGCTCGCGACAACATCCGTGTCAACACTATTCATCCGAGCACGGTCTACACCGAGATGATCTTGAACGAGCCGGTGTACAAGGTGTTCCGACCAGACCTCGAGAATCCGGGCCTCGCTGAAATGGAGGCCGAGCTGCGCCCCTTCCATATGCTTGATGTACCGGCGCTCGAGGTCGAGGACATCAGCCACGCGGTCGTATATCTCGCTTCGGATGAGTCCCGGTATGTCACGAGCATGAAGTTCGCAATCGACGCTGGCTCCACCCAGAAGCTTGGCTGACGTGACCCTCCAGGAGATGACCATCTCGTCGCTTGAAAAGCATTCTGCTCATAACTATGCACCTCTGCCGATCGTCATTGCGGAAGCCGATGACATCTGGTTGACCGATATCCATGGCGCCAAGTACCTCGACGCACTCTCCGGCTACTCGGCGTTGAACTTCGGTCATCGTCACCCGACTCTGATGAATGCTTTGCGTGCCCAATTGGATCGGGTGACTCTCACGAGCCGTGCATTCCACCACGATCGATTCGCGCTGTTCTGCACAGACCTCTCCCGCCTCACTGGCAAGGATGCGGTCCTTCCCATGAATACGGGCGCCGAGGCCGTGGAGACGGCCATCAAGGCAGCGCGACGCTGGGGCTACGAGTGTAAGGGTGTCCCGGTGGACCAGGGGACGATCATCGTCGCCGACAACAACTTCCACGGACGAACGACCACGATCGTGGGGTTCTCGACAGATCCTGATTGTCGGACCGGCTTCGGGCCGTTCACGCCCGGATTCCGCTCGGTTCCCTTCGGCGACGTGGGCCATCTTGAGGCGCTAATTGACGACAACACCATCGCCGTGCTGCTCGAGCCAATTCAGGGCGAGGCAGGTGTGATCATCCCTCCAGCCGGGTACCTTGCCGCCGTCCGCACATTGACCGCGAAGCACAACGTCCTGATGATCGCGGATGAGATTCAGTCGGGGCTGGGGCGGACCGGTGCCACGTTCGCATGCGACCATGAAGCGGTGGTGCCCGACATACTCGTGCTTGGAAAGGCGCTTGGTGGCGGAATACTGCCTGTCTCGGCGATTGCGGCGGACTGGGACGTAATGGAGGTGTTCACGCCGGGCTCCCACGGCAGCACCTTCGGCGGCAACCCGCTCGCGTGTGCGGTGGGCTCAGCCGTCGTCGCGCTGCTCGAGACTGGGGAGTATCAGGAGCGAAGTCGAGTGCTCGGCAAGTATCTGGAGGAGGGACTGCGCTCGATCGAATCTGATCTCTTGGTCGAGATCCGATGCATCGGGCTGTGGGCCGGCGTGCAATTCGCTCCTGACGTGTCGGCCAAGAAACTATGCCTGAGCATGATGAAAAATGGTGTTCTCGCCAAGGACACCCAGCAGAGCACTGTGCGGATTGCGCCACCACTGACGATCAGAGAGAACGACGTGGATCTGCTCGTAACGGCATTGGATTCAGCCGTCAAAGAATACGGAGGAGCCTGACATCCGGTACATCGTTGTTGGAGCCGGCACCGCCGGGTGCGTGGTCGCGGCGCGATTGAGCGAGGACCCCGCGAACTCGGTGACGTTGATCGAGTCCGGGCCGGATCGACATTCAGGTAATCGTCCCGAGGGCGTGGCGTCTGTGAACTGGGTCCGCGCACTGGGAGAGACGGCGGCGTTCAACGAGAAGATTACGGCCGCACGACTTCCTGGCTCGAATCGCAAGCAGTACATGCGCGGGCATGGGATTGGAGGATCCGGAGCGGTGAATGCAATGATCTGCCTCCCCGGTCTCCCTTCGGACTATGACAGATGGGCGGACGATCTGGGCTGCTCCGGATGGGCTTGGGCTGACGTCGAACCGTGGTTCATGCGAATCAAGGGCGGAGCGCTGCAGACTGATTCACGTTTCTACACCCCGGTGGACCGTGCCCTCATGGGTGCAGGCGTTGAGTTGGGGTTCAGGAATGACGTTGACACCTACACACCTGCCAATGGAGTTGGGCCGCTTTATCTCTGCGCCGACGCTACGACGCGCATGTCCACGGCGGAGATGTGGCTCGACCCGGCTCGTGCGGAGGGTCGGGTGAGTGTTCGCACAGGCGAGGGTGTGGCTCACCTGCTGTGGGATGGTGACCGGTGCGTAGGAGTTGAACTCCTGAGCGGGGAGCAACTGGCGGCCGATCACGTCGTTTTGTGCGCCGGTGCCTTTGAGAGTCCTGCGATCCTCATGCGTTCGGGCCTGCAGAATCCTGCGGTGGGAATGAACCTGTGTGACCATCCGGCGGCCAGTCTGCGCCTAGTGCTGAATCCGGAACTGCGAGGCACGGATATTGATCATGCGTGCATCAATGTCGTCCTCAGAGCCTCGTCGAGCATCGCGAATGGGGATGTGCATCTGCTGCCGTTGCACGGAAGTCTTGATGATGGCGCAACCCAGGCACTCGTCATGGCTGCGCTCATGACGGTGCGATCCACCGGGCGGGTCTACGTGGATCCCGACGATGTGACGGGGCCTCCGATAATCGATATGAACATGCTCACCGACCCGCTGGATCGGCAGGCGATGCGCGAGGCGGTTTTGCTGATGATCGATGTGCTGCAGACAGGGGCTTTCGCGGAGATCGTGGAGGAGGTCGTGATGGACAGTCGGGGGACATCCCTGACGGAGCTGCGTACCGCGTCCGTGATTGATGAATGGCTGCGAGAGACGATGGGTGACTACTTCCACGCATGTGGAACCTGTCGCATGGGCCGGCCCGATGATCCGGCTGCTGTAGTCGATCTAGAGGGCAGGCTCATCGGCCGAAGTGGCGTGCACGTTATCGACACCTCGATCATGCCGGATGTTCCTGCGGCGAACACGCACTGGCCAACCGTGATGATTGCTGAGCGCCTTACGGCAGGATTGATGGGCCGAGCACTGTCCGACTTCGAGGCGGTCTCGCTCTCGGAAGCTGCACCCCCATCGCAGTTTTAGGGGGAGACGTGGAAGTGTCCCGTCACATCTGATCGCACGCAGCGAGATATCCGGCAATCATTACCCTGGCTGTGTCCCGGATGATCTCGTCTGAGGGCAGGAAACGCGAACTGTGCAGTTCGGGCTCGACTGCACCGCCCGATCCCGACCCAACGAACGCCATCACACTGGGCATGACTTGACCGTAAAAGGAAAAATCATCAGCTCCACACGAACGCAGCGGCTCGCACTGAATCCCGCCGCCCAACTGCGCCCATTCAGACAGCCGAACAGCCAGTCGTTCGTCATTCTCCAGGGCGGGCTCACCGCGGCGTAGGTCTATCGCCACAGTGCAACCATGAATTGCTGCTGCATGACCCACCGTCTCCATGAGCAGTTCATGCAGGGCCTCTCGGTTCGAGGGGCTGTAGGCGCGGATGGTCCCGGTGAGGATCGCCTCATCGGGTATGGCATTGGCAGCGACGCCGCTGTGGATCGAGCCCACGGTAATCACTGTTGGTTCCATCGGGTCAGTACGACGGGAGATGATCTGTTGCAGGGCGGTGATTACGGAGGCCGCGGCCAGGACGGGATCGGCGGTCGCATGGGGATATGCGCCATGCCCTCCCTGCCCCTGGATTACCAAGGTGAACTCGTCGGATGAGGCATTCATGATGCCCGGAAACGAGGAGAACTCCCCGGCCCGGATACCAGGGTGCACGTGCGCACCGATCACGGCCTGCACCTGAGCGGTCTGGAGTGCGCCACTCTTCACCATGTCGAGGGCTCCGCCGGGTACCGACTCCTCCTTTGGCTGGAGCAGGGCGACCATGGGGATTACCTCATCGGCGAGTGCATGGGCCACAGCAAAAAGCGCTGCGAGATGAACGTCATGGCCGCATGCGTGCATAGCTTCGTTGGTGCTGCTCCAAGGAGCTGCCGTTTGCTCTTTGATGGGTAGAGCATCCAACTCCGCCCGGATGGCCACGGATGGCCCATGAGACGCCCCGATCCTGATGACCCTGCCTCCTGCTATGTCGGGCGCATCAGCGAATCCGAGAGCTGCGGCCACCAGTGCAGCCGTAGGTGCCTCATGCCCGCTGATGCAGGGGTTCGCATGAATCACATGGCGCAGCCGGATGGCCTCTGGAAGCGCCCGTTCGACCTTTTCCAGTAGCGGCTTGATTCTTGCCATCGTGACGTCAGAGGTCATGCCTCGCCTCGATCAAGTCCGTAGAGCCGCACCGCGTTGTTCCAGGCGATGTCGTCAATTAGCGCATGCGCGTCCTGCGTACTGATGTCATTTGAACTCAGCATGTCTGACAGCACTGCGTCAATTCCGATGCGCCACAGTTGCGCACCGAGGAAGTACAGCTCTGCGAGGCCGAAGGCATCAGATGCATACAACAGTCGGGAGAATGGAACGATTTCCAGGGACTCCCGAATGATGGATCGAGATCCGGTACCGGAGTGCACTACACCCAGACTGGTGTCCATATAGACATGCGGAAAAACTTGGCAGAGGATGGCGGCCTGCCGCACGTACGGGTAGCAGTGAAGTAGCACGATGCTGGCGCCGGTGTCCTCTGTGGCCCGCAGAAACGCGGTCATCTGCGAGGGATCGCAGCGATGCAACGTGATGTCCTTGTCTCCGAATCCGATGTGCATCTGGATGGGCTTACTGTGTCGAGCGGCCTCCCAGAGGAAGAATCGGAGCAGCACCGGGTCGCTCACTCGCTCGCGGCCGCTCGATTCAATCTCCTTGAGCCAGGACTCGCAGGCGAACACAACCTCCTCATCCGTTGGAGGGGTGGGATCGAAGTACAGTCCGTAACGGTAAGCGATGACGCTTTTGAACCCGATGCAGTGTTGTGATCTCTGCGCAAGAGCTGCTCGAAAGGTGTCGGGAAAGTCCACTGCCGACTGATGCGTAACTATCTCCTCCGCGAGCGTCTCGAGCCGAATTATGGTCTCTACCGGTTTTCTTACGAGTTCCTCCAGCTCCGCAGGACTAGTGATTTCCGAGCCTCTGTACCCCGTGTCCAATACATACATGTCCACTCCGGATGCAGTGAGGAGCAGCCGGCTCGACTCCATGTTCCCCAGTTCCACGCGGCGCAGCCAGTATTCACCAGCCGGAGAGTGCCGCTCCAGACCAAGAAGCGGAGCGCAGTAGGCGCGAACGGCCAGCCCCAGCGGGGTGTTCAGCTCCTGGCCAGAGTGAGCGGTCTCTCCCTCCGTGAGCATGGAGGTAAAAAGCGGCCACGTCAGGTCATCCTTGACGATGCCATGACAATGGTGGTCCAGAACCGTGCGCTGATCGAGATAGTCGTGCAGGATCATCAGTCCACGATCCCCGGCTCGGTGAAACCTTGAGCCGCCCAAAGAGACTCGTAGTCGCTCACCCGCGCTATTGCCCGGTCGCCGAGGGTGTTGACGACTCCGCTGAATCGTCCCCAGGTGGCAGCGCAGCGCATTCGACCATCGGCCAACAGGTCCACCGCGTTATCAAATGTGGAGCGATCAATACTGCTTGAGGAGGAGTTCAAGTTCTCGATGAGTGCCTCTTGAAACTCGGGGAATCCCTGAAAACCCAGGCGCGTAACGAGCCGGATGACCGTGGGGCCGCTGACCTCGGCCCGATCTGCCAACCTTGCCACCGTCACCCACCCTGCGGACGGGTATGCGGTCAAGATCGCGTCGGCGACGCGGCGATCAGCCCTGGGCAGCACCGGGAATTCGGAACGAATTCGCTCAGCAACCAAGGACATGAAACAAATGTTACCGAAATTTGGATTGACAGGGCGTACAGAGTGCGGATTAGATGGGGGCACACACTGGATAAAAAACCTCGTTACAGAATTGGGTCGAGGTAAAGGCCCCGTGAAAGGGACATGCTTTGACTAACGGGGACATCGCACTACTTGCCTGGAATGACTATGTCGGCCTGACCAGGTGTCGCGGGATTCCCGCACGTATGGTCGCCAATCGGCTAGTGACCGGACTGGGATGGTCGGTATCGGGTCAGGCCCTGACGCCGTTCGGAGACATCGCACCCAATCCGTGGGGTCCTACCTCCGAAGTCCGGCAGATCCCGGTCGAGGATTCCGCCGTGCGAGTGGACATCTGGCCGGATGCGCCCGCATTTCACATGTACCTGTGCGACGCCAAGACCGCCGATGGCACGGACTGGGATTGCTGCACTCGCGCCTTCATGCGTCACGCGATGGATGATCTCCGCTCGGAGACAGGTCTGGAGTTCATGGCGGCGTTCGAGCATGAGTTCCTGCTGCAATCCGACGGGCTGCCCGCGGGTGCGGCCTTCAGCCTGGAGGCCATGCGCAATGCTGCGCAATTCACGTCCGACCTGTGCCGAGCTCTTCAGGAGGCAGGGCTGGATCCTGAGACGATAGAGCCTGAGTACGGCGTCCGGCAGTACGAGGTGACGGTCGCTCCTGCAGTCGGGCCGGCCGCGGGAGATCGCGCAATCATTGCCCGCGAGTTGATCCGCGAGGTCGCCCGCCGGCGAGGCATGCGGGCCTGCTTCAGCCCAAAGCCGACCCTTCTTGGAGTGGGCAACGGAAGCCATGTCCATTTCAGCCTTGTCGATTCCGAGGGACGTAATGCAACCTTCGATCAGCGCGAGCCGACGGGAACCAGCAAAGTCGCTCAGCACTTCATAGGTGGAGTACTGCGCCACATTCACGCACTCACCGCGCTGACCGCACCCAGCCCCGTCTCATACCTTCGACTGGGACCTCAACATTGGAGTTGTGGGTATGCCAGTTTCGGGATCCAGAATCGTGAGGCTGCGGTCAGAGTTTGCCCGTCTACGGAGATCGATCCGGACAAGAAGGCCCGGGGGTTTAACCTTGAATTCCGGCCGCCAGACCCGACAGCCAGCCCCTACATCGTGTTGGGCGCTCTCATTCGCGCCGGTCTGGAGGGGATCCGCGATCAACTGCCTCTGCCTGCCATCTGTGAGGGAGATCCAGCCGACCTCACCGAGGAGGAGCGGGCAGTCCTGGGCATTACGCCACTCGCCGCTTCTTTTGAACAGGCATTGAGTGCATTCGAGATGGATCCGGTAGCGCGTACCTGGATGCCACCGCAGATGCTGGAGTCCTATCTGTCCGTGAAGCGGACTGAATTAGAGATCACGAGATCGATGTCGCCGGAGGCAGTCTGCGAGATGTACGCGAGCGTGTACTAGACGGGCTCCTCGTTATTTCGCCGACGAATGCGGATTAGTGCGAGCAGTGCGATAAGGCACCAGATTCCATTGAGCACCCACACGGACCACACATTCGTCGAGACGCCCACCCAGACCATCACGCCAGCACCCATGAGATTCAAAACTTGATAGATCGGCGAAGTGGCGACCATCCTGCCGGATGAGAGCAATGCGTATGCCCCGAGGAGGAATAGCGGCCCCAGTAGTCCGACAATCTGCAAAGTCATGCTTTCCACAACGAGATACTAGGGCTCCAACGGGTCATCGGCTGGGAAAACCGGGAAATGTGCGGAGTCGATGGCCCAGTTTTCACGGATTCCCATGAATTCCCGTTAGTGCATGCGGTGGATCAGTGCGATAGCCCTGAGCACCTCTGGCCGCAGCTCCGCGGAGACCTCCAGCGCCTCCTCGGCAGACCCGAAACTGCCGACGACACGAACGGGATCCATGGCGCCGGTATTGCTGGACTTTCTGGCCTTAGGTTCAGTAGATCACCAGAGCGTGGCGCGGCGGCAGCGTCACGTGCGGCAGTGCAACAGCGTCTCTGGGTGCAACTTGCGAGGTGCCAGGCCCCTGCGAAGATGTCGCTCAACTTAGTTCGACCTCATACTCCGCTGATCAACCGCTGATTTACTCCCCGCAGCGGCCTTAGATCACATGCAAAACGCGAACAACATATCTGTTTTGACAGTTATGCCCGCTTTGTCTAGTAGCGGGGACAGTGTGGTGTTTCACGACTTAGTTAACCCCTGTCCCACGACATCGTTAACCCTTAGCCATTTCAAAAAACAGGGTTATCGTGGAGGCAGTGTTGGCGGGTCGTTCTCATGCGGCCGTAGCTGAGCAATACGGGATTTCAAAGGTATGGGTGGGCAAACTCATGGCCACATCAACAACTAGATGCAGAGAAGCCACTGCGAACCAAGAGCTATCTGCGAATCTCCGCAATCATGTGATTTGGACACCCTGCTCAGTCAACACCATTGATGAATATCGAGTTTCATAATCATTAACGGACGAATGGGGCCGAGCCAGGCCGTAAACAACCATTCAAAAAGTAAACAAAGTCCCGGGACAGGGGTTAACGATGTCCCGGGACTTCACACTAGTAGCGGGGACAGGATTTGAACCTGTGACCTCTGGGTTATGAGCCCAGCGAGCTACCGAGCTGCTCCACCCCGCGTCGCTTATTGCCCCGTAAGGATATGTGCTGGGCTCACTCTGACCAAATCCGGGTCATTCAACGTCCTTATTGGTCGATCCGCGCAGGGCTTTGGTGCGGCCCCGACCCTTCTTTTCTTTGATACGCCGCTCAGCCGAGGCTTTAGTGGGCCTGGTGGGCCGGCGAGCCCGAGGTGGCGGGGCCGTAGCCTCCTTGAGCACTTCGACCAGCCGCTGTTCGGCGGCCCTGCGGTTTTGCAACTGCGAACGTTGCTCGGAAGCACTGATCACCACGCACCCATCGACCAACTTGGACTCAAGTCGGGCCAAGGCCCGGGTTCGAAGGTGCTCACTTAAGGCGCGCGAATTTCGCAGATCAAAGACCAACTGCACTTTCGAGTCGGTGGTGTTCACGCTTTGGCCCCCTGGGCCAGATGACCTGGAAAACTTCCATCTCAGTTCGGCTTGTGGGATTACCACAGACTTGCTGACTACGAGGTCATCGGCCACCTAATAAGCATGGCGCATGCGCCGGCCGCGCTACTGACCGAGGCGACATTTCAGGAAAGTAGCTCAATCTCCACGAAGACGGCTACCTGGTAGCCGGCATTGGTCACGTCATGCGTGACTCCAACCGAGCGCGAGTAGGACTCACCTGGTACCTGAACCATCGATATTGTCGAATCATCCGCCTGGGTTACGGTGAAATTACCCCCAGTAACTGGCACCACCACGTAGTCGAATTCATGGGTATGCATCCCCGTCGACGCCCCAGGCTCGAAGTGCCATTTTGTCACGCGTATTCGCCCATCATCAACCATGACAAAAGGTGCAGCAGCGCTCATTACTCTCCCTCAATGATTTCGAATGTCACTTGTAGTTCAACAGAGCTGCGGAGCGGTATCGAACCCACACCAACATTGGTGCGCGTGTGACGACCGCTCTCACCGAAAACCTCAACGAAAAGATCACTCGCTCCATTAAGAACAACACTATGGGCGGTGAACCCCGGAGCACATGCCAAGAATCCAGTAGCTTGTAACACTCCGGCGATTCGATCGATGCCACCGACCACGGCGGCGGCCGCAGCGATTGAATTCAAAGCACAATCTCTAGCTGCCAACGCACCTTGAGCAGCATCCAACTCCGCGCCGAGCAATCCAGGATTTGCAATTACCCCATCGACGAAAGCAAGTTGCCCGGTCACGAAAATTAGCCTTTCATGAACTTTGGCTTGCAAGTAAGAACCCACTGGAGCCGCAGGTGGCGGCAGTTTAATTCCCAGTTCAGTCAATCTTTCCGACGTTTTCACAGCACTAACTCCACAGACCCTGTACTTTGCGCAGTCGCTCTTGACCGTGCGCTCGAGCAGCGAGCGCTTCTTCCATCGTCACTGACTTGAAATTAGTCATAGTCCCTGGAGCGCATTGACCAACAAGGCTCAAGTCTGCACTAATGACGGTCGCCACCATCGCGTAGCCACCACCAGAGACCGCATCACGATGCAAGATGATTGGCTCCACACCACCGGGAACCTGTATGGACCCAACTGGATAGCCGGCGTCGACAATATTCGAGGGATCAGAACCCGCCCCGAAAGGTTGAACACGTTCGCGCCAGTCCAATTTTCCCCCGCCATAGCGAAAACCAATTCGGTCCGCAACAGTTGACAACTTCCATGGCTGATCCAATAACGCGCTCAATCCAACGTCAGTAAGCCGGTAGTCATACAACCCTAGAACCACCCGAACATCTACTTCACGGGCAAACTTGGGCCGCGAGTCAACCGGGATTACCCTCCCAAT
>CAFABK010000012.1_pt1 | contig 27428 bp, 24 predicted proteins | sample 7267871 | NCBI WGS metagenome assembly CAFABK01 (sample SAMEA6814009, study PRJEB35770) | freshwater metagenome | biome: Freshwater; feature: Freshwater reservoir; material: water | place: Czech Republic | collected 2016-04-20 | depth 30m m | reverse complement strand
TTAGCAAACCACTATCGGCTCATCATCTTGTCAAATATTGATCGTGCCAGTTTCGCTGCGAGCAACGAGAAGCTAGGCGTGACATTCGATGCGATCATCACCGCCGAAGACCTAGGTTCATATAAGCCAAACCCTCGTAACTTCGCGGCCCTTATCGAGCGCGCCGGAGAAATGGAAGTACCTACCGGCAAGTTGTTGCATGTAGCGCAGAGCCTTTTCCACGACCATGTCCCGGCCAAGGAGATTGGGTTACCGACGGTGTGGATAAATAGGCGCCATGGCAAGCCCGGCTGGGGCGCAACCCCTGATCCCGGTAGCGCGGTCACACCGGATTGGGAATTCACCTCTATGGCTGCCTTTGCCGAGGCGGTCCAGATTGACGCGGAGCAATAGCGCGCTGCTGCCAGCACCGGCGTGGTAGTACACCTGCTTAGAGGCCGCCCCGTCTCGCCTCGCCCAATTCCAATTTATTAACTAGAATTAGGACTAATACAGAGGCAGGTAAATCTAAGGGGTTGTGTGTCCGAAAGCGTAAAAAAAATTAGAGTCGGAATGCTTGCGTACGGCGCTATCGGCGATGAGCACAGTCGGGCAATTAGTGCAGTTGAAGGCCTGCGTCTTACTGCGGTAGCTGACACAAATCCAGATAGGTTGTCGGCTGCAAAGATTTTGGCGCCCGATGTAACGACATTTACGGATTCAATTCAAATGTTAGATTCCGGATTGATTGATCTCGTAATCATCTCGACTCCTCCAAATAGTCATTACAACTGGGCGAAAGAGTCGTTGAACCGGGGACTGAACGTGATCCTGGAAAAACCGATGGCGCTTACGGTAGAGCAGTGCGATGAACTAATGGAAGTAGCCGCGTCAAAAAATCTGCTTCTTGTTGTGTATCAAAATCGTCGGTTTGATGCGGACTTTATAACGATGAAAAAATTGATAGACGATGGAGCCATCGGTGAAGTCTTCTCGTATGAGAGTTTTGTAGGCGGATACTCCAAGCCATGTTCATACTGGCACTCAGATGCTGAGGTATCTGGCGGTGCAATTTTCGACTGGGGTAGCCACTTCATCGATCAGATACTCGCAATCATTCCAAGCAAGGTAGACACAGTGAGTGCGGTTAATCAAAAGCGCGTTTGGAACCATGTCACTAATGCTGACCATGCGGATGTTTCAATCATGTTTTCAGATGGAGCACGCGCAACATTCACGAATTCAGATCTTGCGGCAGCGCGTAAACCTAAATTCTATGTTCTGGGAACAACCGGAGCGATAATCGGCAATTGGGACCCAGTGGCTGGCTCGGCGCCAGCTGATTTGCCTGCGATACTTACTGTTTATCGGTCCGATGGCACCCACGAAGTTGTTCCAAACTCCCACGCCGATCCCTATTCCTTCCATCAAGGCGTTGTTTCATATCTCAACTACGACACCCCAATGAGCGTGACAACCCGTCAATCCCGTGATGTAGTTGCCATTATGCAAGCGGCGGAAGAATCTGCGCAATCCAATGGCCGTTCGGTAACGCCTTTAATGATTCAATGAAAAACGTTCGTTGGGGATTGCTAGGCGCGGGTTGGATTGCGACCAAAGCAATCGTGCCAGCGATGCGTTCAGCTGCTGACACCATTGTCCAAAGTGTTGCAAGCCGGGATTTGAATCGTGCGCAAGCACTTAACCCCATCACGATTCACCAGAGTTATGAAGAACTAATTGTCGACCCATTGATAGATGCAGTTTATATAAGCCTCCCTAATCACTTGCATTTCCAATGGACCGTGGCCGCTCTAAAAGCCGGTAAGCATGTCTTGTGCGAAAAACCATTTGCGATGAACACTGCTGAAGTTGAAATCATGGTTCAAACCGCCAGCGACAGTGATCGACTCTTAGTGGAAGCGGTCTGGCCACGTTGGCATCCGCGAATGCAGCGGATGATTGATTACGTCAAGGCTGGAAACATTGGCGAAATAGTTTCTATTGATTCATCATTTACTTTCCCTGCCTCGATTGAAGGTAATTATCGTCTCTCACCGGCTATGGGTGGTGGCGCACTTTATGATGTCGGGGTTTACCCACTGCATGCGTTTGCGGCTCTCATGGGTGATGGCGCGCAGGTTTTAATAGAAAGTTGCGATAAAAAGGTGGGGCCCACGGGGATCGACCTGACAAGTACTTGGCGGATGCGCATCAATGATTCGATCACCGCCCGTGGAGTGGCTTCATTCGAGATGCCAGAGAATCAAAGCCTGATCGTGCGCGGTGAGAAGAACTCTGTCGAATTAGTTGGAACACAAGCTTTCAGTTCGTGGAACTCTGCGAGCAGCTTGCGATTAGGCGATCACTTTGAAGAGTTTGAGGCGGTGGACCCATACCTGCTGATGATTCAAAACTTCGGAAAAAGGATCCGCGGTCAAGAAAGTTGGGTGCTCCCGCTGGAGACATCACTATCTGTTCAGAAAATGCTCGACCAACTTCAGGGCTCCCGCTAGGTGGTAAAGGTGCCCTCGAAACCCATTGCATTACTGAGGCTTTCTCGTTTCTAGATCCCAGGATTCTCATGGGCTAACACGTCGTAGATGTCCTTGGAGTCAAGTGCGACCGCCCTCATCTAGACTCTGCTCGTGGGGGCGGTAGCTCAGCTGGTTAGAGCCCCGGACTCATAATCCGGTCGTCGTCGGTTCGAGCCCGACCCGCCCCACCAAGAAAACCCGTTGCAGTGCAAGGGGTTTACTCTTAGGGCAGCCACTCTTCGAGCCCCCTCGTTCCCTCTGGACCCCTCTCACTATCGCACGCCTATCGCACGGCCCAATTTCCCTTGTGGAATAAGGCCGATGTGGTCCTCGAGGTATAGCGCAGGGGTGAACCGTTGGAAAGCCGTTATCGCACGACTATCGCACGACCTCAGAGCCTGGGCTCCACGCAAATCGGAGCGACCGCTAGTTCGCGGATTGGGGTGCGCGGAGAGGATGTCTGCAATCTTCACCACGGCTGGACCCACTTGACATGGCACTGTTGCATTGACGGATCGCCGCGCGTCGGTGAGGGTGGCCGGATGACTAATGAAATTCCGCGGTCTAGGGGGGAATTAGAAATCTCGAAACCGAGTGAAGATGACTACGCAGGAGCGCTCCTGAATTTACCTGGTGGAAGAGTAATTGTCCGTTCATACGACACGACTGAAGAGGTCTTTGCCCGTCTCGCAGTCGACCCCGCTGGCCCGTGACCTCAAGAATTGCATCACGCCATCGAGCGTGAGACCCGTGCTCCTGCCGTGAGACGCGGGCAGACGGCCCTCACGGACAAGCGGCTGCATCGGAGGCGTCAACCGATGCACTGAGGCGACTCATCGTCCTACTCGGCGGCTGATCGAACATCTCCCCGTGCAAGGCGAACGAGCGTTGTCGCGTGTTGCTTGAGCCGGGTAAGAGCATCACGAAAGTACGGCTCGGACACATCGATCGTGTCGCCCACCTCGTACTTGGTCTTACGTTGTCGATCGACGCGCTCCGGCGAAACCCTCCCTCCGTGGTGGACGAGATCGTTGCGGGCCTCAATGAAGCGTTCAAGCTTGTCGAGAGCAGCCTCGTCGCCCAGCACAGATACGAGGAAGTCGGATCGGGTCTTGAAAGTCAGGGTCTTTCTTTTAACGATCTCCTCGCGGATTTGATCACGTAGGGCCCGACTGCTCGGGGCGTCCAGAATTTGCAAGGCAGTGAACGTCTCTTTGGATGACCGGAGGACTTGTGGCACCCTGAACACGTCCTTACTGTTTCTTGCCAATCTAATTGTTACCCTGCATTGAACTTGATCATCCGAAAACCGCTACGGGCCAGTGCCACTGATTTCTAATTCGATGGCATGGGCCGTGGCTCTGAGCCCGGCCACCCACTCAGGAATGTGTACCGGATCAAATCGCACACTCGGCATGGACATAGACAGACCCGCAATTGCTACTCCGACCCGATTCCGAATGGGAACGCCGATGGCAACTACGCCGCGTTCTGCCAAACCCTGAGTTACTGCGAAGCCTTGCTTTCTGATCCTTTGCAGGTCACGATGCAAGCGCTCAAGATCTGGTCGCTGGTCGGGACGATCACTGAACCGGTCCAATGAATATAGGGATTCAACCTGTTCGCTGTTCAATTGGGCCAACAGAACAAGCCCTCCCGTAACTAGATGCGTAGGAAAGGCCATTCCTTCGCGGTTGCCTACGCGAAGTTCCTGAGTGCACTCCACTGAAGCGATGAAGCGCGCGGTATCTCCAGTGCGAATGATTAGATTGAGTGACTCATCGACGTCATCGACCATTGTCGCCATGTGAGAAAGAGCCACCGCTCTGAGTCGAGATGTCTCAGACTTCGAGTGAACTGCAATCTCGAGCACAGGCCCGGCGAGATACTCGCGCTGCTCGTTCTGCACCGCAAAGTCCCGGTAGACGAGCATCGCCAGAAGTCGGTGGGCAGTTGATCGCGCCACATTGAGGCGCTCCGCCGCTTCCGTAACTGACAGTCCGCCCTCAAGCTGGAGAATCGCAGCCAGTCGAAGGGCATGGTCGACACTGCTTATGGCGTAGGGAGGTCGCTCCTTGGCCGGGCGGTTCACACAGACAGTCTATCAATTCGTTCCGCAGTGCAGAATTCTCTAGTCTTTAGAACCGAAAGGCGAGACACTAACGTTGTGACCAATGAAAAATCTCCTGTTCGTCTGACCGCCGTAGATAAACCTGGGCAACCACTCGTGTCCCCTGAGCTCGAGGAGCTCTACCGAGGATTCGAGAAGGAGATGTTGGTTCCCCTGTGGACCGAGATCAGTGGGCTCATGCCCCAACATCCCCAGTCAAAGGCCCAGCCGCACCTCTGGCGCTGGAACGATATTTTGCCACTCGCCGAGCGCTCGGGAGATTTAGTCCCCGTGGGTCGTGGTGGCGAGAGGCGAGCAATTGCCTTGGCTAATCCGTCCCTAGGCGGTCGGCCTTTCGTGAGCCCTACGCTGTGGGCGGCCATCCAGTACTTGATGCCCGGGGAGAATGCGCCAGAGCACCGTCACACCCAGCACGCATTTCGCTTCGTCGTCGAGGGCGAAGGAGTTTGGACCGTAGTGGGACGCGATCCGGTGCCGATGCGCCGCGGCGATTTCCTACCGCAGGCCGGATGGAACTGGCATGCCCATCACAATGCAACCGAATCCCCAATGGCCTGGATAGATGGTCTTGACATTCCTTTCCAATACGAAACGGAGTCACAGTTCTTCGAATTTGGCCGGGATGAGATCAGCGATGCGGAGCGCACCACGCCAGAGCGCTCTCGATCTCAGATGCTCTGGGGCCACCCAGGTTTGACTCCGATTGGTGCTATCCCTGCAGCGCCTGGAACGCCACTGCTTTCTTACCGATGGGAGCACACCGACCAAGCGTTGTCTGACCAGCTCGAACTCGAAAGTCTCGGTTTTGACGGAGTCGTAGAACCAGGTCATGCTGCGGTTCGCTTCACCAATCCGATCGGCGGGGGTGATGTACTGCCAACCATCCGTGCTGAGTTCCATCGCATTCGCCGCGGCGCTGAAACCGCGCCACGTAGGGAGGTCGGCTCGTCGGTCTACCAAGTGTTCGATGGATCGGGAGTAATCTCGGTTGGCACAGAAAAGTGGAGCGTAGGCCGCGGCGACTTATTTGTGGTTCCGTCCTGGCAGGAGTTCACTGCAAAGTCGGAGGCTGGTAGTACTGACTCTGATTCGGGTGGCCTTGATCTCTTTCGCTTCAGCGATGCCCCGATCTTCGAGGCTCTGAACCTACACCGCGCATCCAACTAATCCCACATGCTGTCTACTCCACATAACTAAAAGATCTAACTACACGATGAGGTAACCCACATGAAGCTAGCCACCGCCCGTATTGAGGGATCGACCCGCGCCGTTCGAGTTGAAGGCGACGCGCTCATAGATCTCGGCCACGCCGATCTTGGCGAACTACTTGCACGCCCAGACTGGAAGAATTACGCGGCGACCACTCAGGGAGCTAGCTACCCAATCGAGGGTACTGAGTTCGCGACTCTCATTTCACGTCCGTCCAAAGTGGTCTGTGTCGGCCTGAACTATCGCAATCACATCACCGAGATGGGTCGCGATCTTCCTGAGCATCCGACCTTATTCTCTAAGTTCTCCGACACCCTGATCGGTGCGACTGACGACATCATGCGTCCCGCCGAGACTGATTCATTCGACTGGGAGGTCGAGCTCGCAGTTGTTATCGGCACTACCGTTCGACGTGCGAGTACGAAGCAGGCGGAGGAAGCCATCGCTGGGTTCAGCGTGCTCAATGACATCACTTGCCGAGACTGGCAGTTTCGCACCCGTGAATGGTTGCAAGGAAAGAATTGGGACTCAACTACTCCGGTGGGCCCGTACCTAGTCACCCCCGACGAGCTTCCCGGCGGCGTCCGACCAAAGGTCGATGTCAGCCTTAGTGTCGATGGTGCTGTCATGCAATCAGACAACACCGGTGACCTGCTCTTCGATCCTGTTTACCTTGTCGAGTACATCTCCAAGATGATCCGTCTCAACCCCGGTGACATCATCGCCACAGGAACTCCGGGCGGAGTTGGGCATGCCCGCAAGCCCGAGGTCTATCTGCACGGTGGCGAATTCGTCGTGGCAGAGATTGCGGGAATCGGCGCGCTAGCAAACCATGTCCGGGCGGATGCCTCCTAATGGCTCGCACTCTTGAACAGTCGCGGCAGTGGATGCAGATCGGGTCGGATCTCGTAGCTGATGCCTTGGCAAATTTCGACGAGCGGGATTTCGCAGTCGAATCCCAACTGCCCGGGTGGACACGCAAGCACCTGATCGCACACCTAGCAGCCAACGGCAATGCCATCGGAAATCTCATTCACTGGGCCGCGACAGGCGAAGTCACGCCGATGTATTCCTCGCCGGAGGCGCGCGCCACTGACATCGAGATCGGAAGTCGCAAGTCCGGTAGCGAACTCACACTCTGGTTCGGTGAGTCGGCTGCCAAGCTCAATGCGGGAATGAGCGCACTCACGGCTGAGCAATGGGGAAACGAAATCGTCACTGCGCAGGGCCGAACCGTCCCGGCATCCGAAACGCCGTGGATGCGATCACGCGAAGTTATGATTCATGCCGTAGATCTTGATGCAGGTATTGAATTCGACGATCTGCCGGAGGAATTCCTGCGGGCACTCTGCGCCGACATTGTCGCCAAGCGTGCAGGTGCAGTGGGCTCCATGACCATCACCCTTGTCAGCGACGCTGCTGATGAATGGACCCTTCCCGGCTCCAGCGATCCCATACAGATCACCGGTTCACTTGCGGCAATCACCGCGTACCTAGCCGGACGTCAGTACTCCGGGCTCACGACGTCGGGCAACGACGAAGTTCCCGAGCTTTCCGCCTGGCTGTGATTCGTGCTTCATTCCTGCACAGAATCACGTCACCGAAGCCAGGAATGACCAAGCGCGGACATCAGACGAGCAGCGCACTACTTTCGTCAACATAGACGCCTTGCCGTCACCTCGCTCACAGGATTCCGGTTGCCATGACACAGACACTCGAGGACATCCCCCTCATCTCGGATATGCCGCATCCCGTCACGGCGTGGAGCGAGTTCATCGCGCGCGCATCAGCGCACGGACCAATGTTTCGCTTTCTGCTCAACGGAGAGATCGCGCTGTGGCTCAATGACGCGACCTTGATGCGAGCACTCCTGAAGGCACCCTTCTCGGAGGTCGGCGTAGGTCCGCTGATCAAGGGATTCGAGTCCGCGGGGGGCCTCGGCTTCGCAATCACTGTGAACTACAGTGATTCTTGGCGACCTCGCCATCACGTACTGCAACGTCCTCTCTCTCATCGAGGCGTTAGGGAACTGGGTCCTCTCCTTCAGGACTCCCTGCGCACATCAATTGCGGCGTGGAGACCGTCGAATGACTTCGATCCGGACACGATGATGACTGACCTCATTCTCGATGCCCTGGGCACGACACTCTTCTCCGGCGATCACCGTGAATTCATCGACGTGATCCACGAATTCGACGTCGAGCGCAATTCGGCCTTCGTCATGATCAGCCAGGACCCCGCATACATCCCCTCCGACCGCCCCGAGTTCGCGCAGGCGCTTGGAGCACTGAACGCATTCATCTACTCGATGATCGCCGCTCGTCGCGCGGCGCCAAGTGAGGATCTCTTGAGCCGCATCGTGACATCCGCACTGCAGGGCGATGAGCCAATGAGCGACCAGGAACTTCGCGATGAGGTGGTGGGCCTGATCTATGCCGGCCACAAGACCACAGCGAACACCCTGGCCTTCGCTGCCTGCATTTTGTCTACGCACCCCGATGTCCAGGAGGCACTCGCGGCTCAAGTGGCAGGTATAGCCGGCGCATCGGACTTCCACGAGCGCTGGGAGGAGGCTGTTCCGCTGGCCTCCGAAATCGTCACTGAGACACTTCGCCTGTATCCCGTGGGCGACCTCATCGACCGTACCGTCGTGGGCACCTTCGACATGAATGGCGTAGTCCTGCCCGAAGGCCTACCCGTGCTCTTTAGCACATGGATCCCCCATCACAACCCCGAGGCATTCGAGGTGCCTGAGGAATTCTCCACCTCGCACTGCCCGGCCGGCCGCATGACGGACATGCAGAAGGACAGCTACCTTCCGTTCAGCACCGGGCCCAAAGTGTGCCTCGGCATTCATCTCGCAACATACGAAGCAGGCCTTGCCCTCGCCCTCCTGGCTGAGCGCTGGGCTCTCGTGTCAGATGAGGACACAGCTCTGTCACTGGCACATGACCCGCTGCTCTACGCCAGGCCCTGGCCGAGGTTGTCCCTCGTCGCTCGCTAGTTCGCGATGACTCGCACACTCGGCTTACGAGCCGGACGCGAGCGGGGCGATGATCGACGGTGTATCGCGGATCAGAGTCTGCGTGTACTCGTTGCGCGGATGCTGGAGGGTGTCGGCTGCTGACCCCTCCTCGACGACATGGCCTGCGCGAAGCACGATCACCCGGTGAGCGATGGTGCGTACCAAGGCGAGATTGTGCGTGACGAAGAGCACCGAGAGCCCCCGCTCGCGCTGGAGTCCCTCCAGCAATTCGATGATTGCGGCCTGCACGGATACATCCAGGGCGGAAGTGATCTCATCGCAGATCAGGACTTCGGGCTCGCAGACGAGTGCGCGCGCAATACCTACTCTCTGACGCTCACCGCCGGAGAGCTGATCGGGGAACCGCGGCCCAAAGGAGGGCCCCAGGCCCACTTGCTCGAGTGCCTCGAATACCCGCTCGCGCCGGTCGGCGGCGGCGGACTTCGGCGCGCCCAGTAGTGGCGCCTCAATTGATTCGAAGATCGTCCGCCGAGGGTTGAGGGACGACCGTGGACTCTGGAAGACGTACTGCAGTGCATGACGCTGGGCCAGTGAGCGTGCGTGAATATCCAGCGGCATTTCCTCGCCATCGAGGCGCAGTCGTCCGGTGACCTGAGCCGAGAGGCCGATCAGTGATCGGGCGAGCGTGGTCTTCCCGGATCCACTCTCTCCGACGAGCGCAAGGCACTCACCTCGACCGATGCTGAGGGAAGTGCCGTGCACGACCTCGCGGCCGTTGTAGCCCGCCCTGATCTCCTCGGCCTGGAGGATCGGGACTTCATGTGCAAGCACCAGCTCGGAGCGCACGGTGAGCGGGCTGCGCCTGGTCGTGACGTCGGCGGCGAACCAGCAGGCCGCCTCGTGCCCTGGCCCGACCATTACCTGCGCGGGAATCTCCTCGCGGCATCGGTCCGCAGCCTGCGAGCAACGGTCGGCAAAGGCGCAACCGGGCGGGCGGTGACCGACGCGCGGAGCGACGCCGGGGATCGGCTGCAGCTCAAGGCGGGTGCGGACATCGGGTGTTGTCGCCATCAGTGCGCGCGAGTACGGATGCGCTGAATTGTGGAACACCGTCCGCACAGGCCCCTGCTCCACAATGCGACCTGCATACATGACGATGAGCCGGTCAGCGAGATCCTCCACGACGGCAAGGTCATGAGTGACATAGAGCATGGCGACGTCATGCTCCTTGGCAAGTCGGCGCACGGAGGCAAGGATGTGAGCCTGCGTCGTGACATCGAGGCCGGTCGTCGGTTCATCGAGAACGACGCAGGCGGGCTTGCAGGCGAATGCTATCGCGATGCACACCCGCTGCCGCTGACCACCGGAGAGCTCGTGCGGGTACCGGTCGAGCAGCCCGTCGATGTCGTCGAGTCCGGCATCTTGAAGCAGCTCCGCGAGTCGCGCAGCCCAATCGATACCGGCTGTCGATTCATGCGCCTTCACGGCCTCGCGCAGGTGTCGACCGACGGTCATGCATGGGTCGAGTGCGGCGGCCGGATCCTGCGGAACATAGGAGATCACCCGGCCTCGCGCGGAGCGGAGCGCTCCCCCGGTCAGACCCAGAATGTCGACGCCGTCGATGGTGACGCTGCCATGAACGATCTCGGCACCCTTGCGCGTGTGTCCGAGCATCGCTGTGGCCACCGTGGTCTTGCCCGACCCAGACTCACCCACCAGACCCACGATCTCACCTGAGCCGATAGTGAAATTCGCGTCCGTGACGACATCGGCCTTCGAGCTGGTGAGCGCCACCTGGAGTCCGCTGACGACGACCCGACTCATTGGCCCACCCGCTCATCGACGCCGGAGACTGCGCGAGCAATGCCGTCGCCGACCAAGCTGACGCCCACGGCCAAGATCGCCACCAGGAATACAGGTGCGAGCACCGACCAGGGCTGTACCACCAATCCGATCCGGTTCTCATTGATCATCAGGCCCCAGTCCGGGAATGGCGGTTGCACGCCAAAGCCCACGAAGGATAGGGCCGCGATGATGGCAACGGACCAGGCAAGTCGAATCGTGGCCTCGACCGCCAGTGGAGTCGTGAGGTTCGGCAGTACCTCGCGAATCAGGATCCGAGATTTCGGAGTAGCGATCGCCTCGGCAGCCTCGATGTATTCCTGGCGTACGCAGTCGGCAGTGAGGCTGCGTGTAAGTCGCGCGACGCGAGGGATGTGCGTGAGCGCCACGACAAGGACGATCAGCCAGGGAAGAGGTCCGAGCATGGACACGAACACGACAGCGAGAACGATTTGCGGGAAGGCGAGGATGACATCCATGAGCCACATGAGCGAACCATCGACACGACGACGGCTGTAGCCGGCGATCATTCCGATAGCGAGTCCGATGAGCACGCCAAGGATCGTGGCGGTCAAGGACATCCACAGCAGGGTGCGGCCACCGTGCAGCACTCGCTGAAGAACGTCCTGTCCGAGGAAGTCGGTGCCCAGGAGAGCCTCTCCAGAGGGGCCAATGAAGGGGGCGCCAACAAATTCATTGGGGTCACTGCGACTGAGGAGCGGTCCGAAGAGCGCTAGTGCGATGACGAACCCACTGAGGACGAGGCCGACACGTGTTCGGGGCTGCCGAAGAGCAGTGCGCCAAGTAACCGACCATGCGGAACGGGGCCGTTGCTCGGACTGCGCATTCGCTTGTGCGGATGTCATGCTCCCACCCCCCTCAGTCGTGGCGTAAGGCGTACGACGAGAAGGTCGGCGATCAGATTCACCACGACGTACACGGCAGCAAGGAACAGCGCCGTCGCCTGGATGAGAGGAAGGTCGCGGGCCGACACGGCCTCGAGTAGAAGCCCGCCGAGTCCGGGGAAGCGGAAGACGTACTCAATAACCACGATGCCACCGGCGAGATAGGCGAGCATCAGTGCGGTGCCATGCACCACAGGAACCATGGAGTTGCGCAGTGCGTGATTGACCAGGATGCGTCGCTCGGGTATTCCGCGCAGGCGCGCGGTCAGCACGTACTCGGAGTCCAGGGCATCGATAAGCGAGGCCCGGACCAGCCTGATGAGGTACGGCGAGATTGCCAGTACGAGAGCAAAGGCCGGCAGGACAAGGGCTGCGGGATTGGAGAAGGCAGACTCCTCCGGCGGGAAGATCGACACCGCCGGGAAGATCTTCATCACGCTGGTGGCGAAGAGCACGACGAGGCCCAGGCCGATCACGAATTCCGGCAGGGCGTTGAAGGTCAGGCTCGTGACCGAGATCCCCTGGTCGAGGGGTCCGTCACGCCGGGCGGCGGAGATGCTCCCGAGCAGGATGCTCAGCGGAAGTGCGATGACAATGGCGCAGAGCGCGAGCGCGATGGTGTTCATGGCGCGCGGAACAAGGAGTTCCTCGACCGACCGATTGTTCACGAGCGACAGGCCGAAGTCACCGGTCACGAAATTGCGCGCCCAGTCCAGGTACTGCTCGAGCGCGGGGCGGTTCAGCCCGAGCTGGGCCCGCAGTGCCTCGAGTTTCTCCGGTGTCGCATCGCGCCCAAGGATCGACTTCGCCGCATCACCAGGAAGAACCTGGGTTGCCAAGAAGATGAGGATTGACACAGCGAACAACGTGAGGAACCCCCCACCGATACGCCGCACCCACCAGGGAACGACGCGACGGCGAGGGGATCCCTCGACTGGATTCGAGATCGAGTTCGTACGTTCGGAAAGGCCAGATTCAGCAGATGTCACGACATCCAGGCCCGCGCGAAGTCGTACGAGGTGAGCGGCAGTCCGTACTTGTCGGGCACGAAGCCATTCACGCCCGGCGCCACCGCGTCGACGACTGTTGCGTAGGTCCAGATGAGATTGCCACCGCGATCAAACTCGATCTTCTGCATCTGATCTGCGATGTCCTTGCGCTTTGCCTCGTCAAGCTCTGCAACGCCCTTCTTGTACAGGGCGTTGTACTCCGCATCGTTGAAGTGCGTGATGTTGTAGGTGCTCGTCGGGAGCTGGTTGAGGCCGACCTGAATGAAGTACTCATTCGCGTTGAAGAAGTCGCCCGAAAATGGCCACTTGCCGTAGCCCTCGAAGTAGGCGGGGAGATCCATCTTCTTGAGATTGACCGTGACACCTGCCTCCTTAGCCTGCTGGACAAGAACCTGCGACGCCTCGACGGTGCCCGCGATGTAGGGAGCGGTGGCCAGCTCGACGGTGAGATTGGACTGCCCGGCGGACTTCAGCAGGCTCTTTGCCTCCTCGATGTTCTGCTCGCGGACGAGCGCCGAGTCGTACATCGGGTCGTACTTGTTGAACAGGTCGTTACCGACCTGTCCGTAGCCGGCCAGTGCCTGGTCGATCATCTGCTGGCGATCGACCAGCAGGCGCATCGCCTGTCGGACGCGCACATCAGTGAAGGGCTCCTCGTCTACCGCCATGGCGAAGAATCGGGTGGCACCGCTCAGCGACTCGATGATCTGCATCATGCCGTCGGCCTGAACCGCCGCGATCTGTCCGGGCGGGAGCGCCTCGGTGGCCTGGATCTGGCCTGCCAGGAGGGCGTTGATGCGCGGCGCATCGTCGTTGAAGGAGACGAAGTCCAGCTCATCGAGCCACACATCACCGAAGTAGTTCTCGAATCGCTTCATCGACGTGAGCTCGCCCGGGGTGAAGGACTTGAGCTCGAACGGACCGGAACCGACCGGCTTTGCCGGGTCGTAACCCATCGGAACGATGCCTGAGGCGATCATTGCAAAAGGCTCGGTGAAAATGGCCGTGGGCGACTTCAGGTTGAACTGGACTGTGCGGGCATCAAGTGCCTTCATCCCGGCCGGATCGACCCAAGGCATGAGCTCGGCGACGGCCCCCTTCATCTCGAAGATGCGCTGTACGGTGAAGATGAGATCCTCGGCGGTGATGGACTTCCCGTTGTGGAACTCGGCTCCATCTACGAGTCGAACCGTCCAGGTCTTGCCCGAGCTGTCCGGCTCCGCTGATTCGGCAAGGCTCGGGAAGAGGTTGAGGGTCTCGGGGTCGCGCTTGAAGAGGGTGGCGTAGAGATTCAGCGAGCGTGCGAGATCAGAGTTGGCCAGGATGCCGACGTGCGCATCGGCTGTTTCCATCGGACCGCCGCCACCTAGTCCGACGCGCAGGAGTCCACCGCTCTTAGGGGTACCGGCTGCCATAGTCGCGCTTGGGCTTGCACTGCCAGCGGACCCTCCGGACATGCCGCATGCTGATAGAAGTGCCGCAGAACCTCCGACGGCTAGCGATCCAAGGAGGAATGATCGACGGTCTAATGGAGACTTGGTCATGTGTGTCTCGCCTTCTCTTGATGGTATGGATGGATGTTTTCTGGTAACGACTGCGTGTGACGCCTTCGACGTGATACCCGCAATGGCGACCCGTTTAGTTTGAATAACTTAATCAAACTTTTCTCTCGCTCGTGCCAAATTCATCAATCCGGACCAATTACCTCAATGCCTATTTAATTGTCTGTGATTCTGCTAATGCATGACTGAATTCAGCTTCAAATAAGGCCTGCGCGCCAGGAAAACCTACGGCTAGTGCGGTCACGATTCCGAGACGTGAAGAACAGTCTTGAGCGTATGCAGGTCCCCACCGGCCATGGATGCGAACGCGGCAGGACCCTCGGCGAATGGGATCACCTTTACATGCGATGAGATGCCAAAGGAATCGCCCTCGAGTACTGCAAGCGCACTGTCAAAATCCTCCGGGGCATATCCAAATGAACCGTGGAGTTCCACCTCTCGAAGAATCGCCTGCATGAAGGAGAACTCCCCCATCGGGTCGGCTAGGCCATCGAGTACCACGCGCCCACCACGCCGAACCAACTCGACCGCAAGTGATCGAGTTGCAGAGCTTCCAACTGCATCGAAGATGACCTCAGGCGCTCCGAGATACGCGCGCACGTCGTCAACTAATTCGAATGCTGCAAGCCCGAGACTCTCAGCAGTGCTGCGTCGATGACGGTCGCGCTCCAGGATGCAGATGCGCGAGATGCCTAGTTGAGAAGCAGCAAGCGCTGCGAAAAGCCCTACCGTCCCTGCGCCGATCACGAGCATTGATCCCTGAATGCCACCGCGAGTGGCCACCCGAGCACCGTGATAGCCATGAGCTACCGGCTCCACGAGCGAAGCGAGGGTTTCCGTATGCGAATCAGGGAGGCGAAGCAGATTCGCAACGGGCACCGCCACCGCCTCCGCGAAACCGCCCGGTCGCTGAACTCCAATCAATGCCCAGGTATCGCATCGTTGCGGCATCCCCGAAATACACGCTTCGCAAGTTCCGCAACTGACCAAGGGATTCACCGTGACACGCTGTCCTGCCCAATGGCCATCGGAGGAATCTGCGACGGCCTGTACAACACCGGCGAATTCATGTCCCATGATCTGCCCGGGAGTTCGATTGCCCATCTTTCCGATGTAGCCGGAAACATCCGATCCGCAGATCGACGCAGATGTTACATGCACCAAGACATAGCCAGACGAAAGTACAGGTTCGCTTACCGACTCCAAGGTCAGATCAGACGGACCATTCCACACAAGGGCCTTCACTCAGATTCCCCTTATGCCCCAGCCACAAGTGCGGGCTCTCCGAGCTTACGCACGTGCGGAAGCACGCTTTCGGCAAATCGGGTGAGGCTGGCCTGGAACAACTCGTCAGGAAGCGTTCCGAAATGGAAGATGCCACTGAAGTTGCCAAACTGGAACTGGCGCTGACGCTCCTCGATAGTCTCTCGGACGGTATCCGCACTGCCGACGATGATGATGCCAGCCTCCATGAGATCTTCGCACGTCTTGCGCCCGATGCCCAGACCCTTTGCTCTCGATGACATAACACGAGCTGTCGATTCGACGGTGAGGTATCCAGCTGGGAAGAGCTGATCGCGCCTCATGCGCAAGAGATCATTGAAGAGGTGCTCAATGTGCGGCTTGGCTTCACGCAGAGCAGATTCATCCGTGTCACCGACGTAGATCGGAACGGACCAACCCGCGCACTCGGGCATGGCCCGACCATGGTGACGCTCCTGCGCTTCGCGCAATTCTCCGAATATCTTTTCGCAGCTCTTGGTGTCGCTGAAGGTTTGCAGATAGACGTACTTGTTTCGCGCTGCCCACTCCACTGTCTCGGCGCTGCCCTGAGACGGGCTCCAGATAGGCGGATGCGGCTGCTGATACGGACGTGGCCAAGGGTTGACGTAACGGAACTTGTAGTGCTTTCCGTACCACTCGAAGGGACCGGGATCTGTCCATGCCTTGACGATGAGGTCATGTGCCTCATAGAAACGTTCGCGACTGGTGCTCGGATCCATGGAGAACGAGTGGTATTCCGCGCCGATACCTCGGACGAATCCGCTAATGATTCGACCGCCTGAGACTACGTCAAGGTAGGCAACCTCTTCTGCAATCTTTAGGGGATGGTCGCTGAGTGAGAGTGCATTTCCCAGGAGCGCAACTGTTCCCTTGACCTGCGAGAGAAGCATCGCGGCAGTCATATTCGCCGACGGCATTAGACCGTAGGCAGTCTGATGGTGCTCGTTAACAGAGATGCCGTCAAAACCCACCTCGTCGTACATGACAATCTGTCGGAAGTAGGTGTCGTAAAGTTGATGACCCTTCACCGGATCGTAGAGAGCATTCGACATCGTGACCCATGATGAGTCACTGCCGCTAATGTCCTCCGGCTTTAAGTACGGCCAGGGCATGAGGTGAAATCCGAAGATCTTCATTGTTTATATTCCTTTCCTAGACGTGCTTTTAGATTCCGAAGAACGGGGATACTGCTGTGAGAAAACGCTCGCGCTGCTCGATGTGTGGGAGATGCCCGGCCTCATCGATGACAATTCGCTTCGCTGCAGGGATCGCCTGGAGCCAGGCATCGGAAGTTTCCAGCGGAAGAATTCCGTCCTTCGCGCCCCACACAACCAAAGTGTCAGCCTTGACTCGATGCAAGCGAGTTGGCAGCTGCGTGTCGTGCATGTAGGGATTGAATGCTAGATGCGCAGTAGAGGCACGATTGCGGTGATAGGTACCGAAGGTCTCTGAATCACTTTCTAAATTCGTCATGAAGGCCACCATGGATTCGCGCATGCTGTCAGTTGCATAGACCAGCTCAGCGAGTTCCACAGGCGTGAGCATGAAGTAGTCCGGGTATTCTCCTCGCGGACGCAACCCCGCTGCATCGACTAGAACGATGCGATCAAACCTGTTTGGCTCGGTTGCAGCCATATCAGCAGCTATCCAGCCGCCGAGGCTGACACCCATAACAGAGACCTTGTCCAGACCCAGCTGATCCATAAGCGAGAGATACACAAATGAGATGTCGTGCACGCTTTTGATGTGTTCGCCATCTTCGCTGCCAGTGAATCCCGGGTGGTCCGGCCGAATAACAGTAAAGTGCCGGCTCAGATCCGTGAGGATCTCAGGCCAACTCCCGAGGTCGCCGCTTCCATGGAGAAAGAGCAGAGGCGGACCCTGTCCTTCCGAGAGAACACGAAGGCGGATTCCCGAGACTTCGACATCCCTTGCGATCTTACCTAAAACAGTCAAAGTCGGCTCCTTAAGTTATTCGTTAGAGGCGTTACATCCCAGCACGTGTATCAGTCGCGCGACTTCTTCATTAGATATCGTATTTATCAGTCACGCAACTTCTTCAATACATATTGTGTAGACGAATCTCCACCCTAGGGTCGGTTCACTTAACTTTGCCAATACATATGTTGGTCTCTGTGATACCTACTGGTTATCTACTAAAGTTCTCAAGTCGCAATCACCACAGCGCGAGGTTGAACGTACTCCTCGACTCCTGAGCGACTACCTTCGATACCCAAGCCGGATTGCTTCCATCCGGTAAATGGCTGAGACTCGTCAAGCACGACATTGCAGTTCACCCACACGGTTCCTGCTTCAATCGAAGAGGCGACGGTATGCGCACGCGCCAAGTCTTGCGTCCACAAACTGGCTGCAAGACCATATTCGGTGTTGTTCGCAAGTCGAATGGCCTCTTCCTCAGTCTCGAAGGTGCTGACCGCGAGAACCGGCCCGAACACTTCCTCCTGCATGATCCTCGCAGCCGGATCTTCGACAGAGAGAACCGTGGGGGCAACGAAGAATCCGTTGCTGGGCACCTGAGCGCCGCCGATCAGCATCTCAGCGCCAGACTGCACTGCACTATCTATATAGGACAAGACCCGCGCGCGCTGTCGCTCCGAGATCACCGGGCCCAGTTCGGCCTCGGAATCAAGGCCCGAGCCGATCTTGAGCTCGCCAGCAATCTCGCACACGCGAGCGATCACCTGCTCCCTAACATCCTTCTGAACGAGCAGGCGCGAGGTGGCGAAGCACATCTGACCGGCATTTAGGAATATGCTCCAAGCCGCAGATTGTGCTGCTTGCTCAAGATCTGCGTCGTTGAAAACAATCAGTGGGGACTTTCCCCCAAGCTCCAGCGTCACACGCTTGAGGCTCTGTCCGGCCGTTGCCGCAATGGATCGACCTGTTGCTGTTGAACCCGTGAAGGCAACCTTGTCAATCCCCGGGTGCCCGACTAGTGCCGCGCCAATGTCTCCACCACCGGTGACAATGTTTACAACGCCTGGAGGGAAACCCGCTTCAATGATGAGCTGGCCAAGGCGCAGAGTAGTTAGCGGCGTCTCCACGGCCGGTTTAAGTACCACAGTGCAACCGGCGACAAGAGCAGGGGCGAGCTTGGAAATCGCCATCACGAGTGGAACGTTCCATGGCACCACTGCGGCAACAACACCGACAGGCTCCAGCGTGCTGAACGCGTGATACGCCTCGCCTATAGATCCCCCTGGCCTTTCATCAGCTGCGGATATGCGATTGGTCGTGCCGTTAAGTTTCGTTGCCCAACCCGAGTAGTACCGAAGTGTCTCAACTGATCCCATGACGTCAAGGCCGCGCGCCAGATCGAGCGTCTTGCCCTGATTGAGAACTTCGAGGACAGATAGATAGTCAATGTCGTTCTCGATAAGTTCAGATAGCTTCCACAGCAGGTGCGTACGTTGCGCGGGCGATACTCGCCGCCAGGACTCTCGTGCTGAACGAGCCGCCTGCACAGCTGCATCGACGTCGGCGACGGATGCGTTCGCGATATTCGCCAAAGGAAGTCCTGTTGCAGGATTGACCACAACTGAAGTGGAGTCGCTCGTGGCCTCCACCCACTTTCCATCAATCAGTAGGCCCAGTTGCCTGGCCAGTCGGTACTCCTCGAGAGTGCGAGTGGTGGAATCGGAAGAGTGAATTGTCACGGAGTACTCCTTGTGGTTGTGTGTTTCATGGCATGAGCAGGACAGGCTTGATGGTCTCACCGGCGATCGAATGCTCGAAAGCAAGCTCTATGTCTTCGAACGCATACGTGCGCACGATGTCGTCCACCGGGAATTCGCCTTGGCGGTACCACGCGAAAATCGTCGAGAGCGTGTCTTGCGCATTCGCGCCGCCGAGCAGGACTGTATGAAGACTTCCGCATTTAAGAAAGAGCGGGAAAGGAGGGAATCCATATGTCTCCACCGGTTCAGGTGTTGTCACAAATGCAAAGTCACCCCCACGTTGAAGGTAGGTCACGGCGTCACTCCAAGATGATTGCCTACCCGTGGTGTCGAGCACTGCTCGGATACCTTCGGGAATCTGTTGGAGTATTGCTTCGGGGACGCTCTGCCCTAGTGCCGAGATTGAATGAGTTGCGCCGAGTTGGCGACTGAGTTCCAGGCGGCCGGGATGCACATCGATGGCCACGATTGTCGTGGCGCCTAAAATTTTGGCAGCCATGATCGCAGCTAGGCCGACCGCACCAGTACCGATGACGGCAAGCGAGTCACCAGAAGAAATTTTTAGAACATTGAGAACCGCGCCCACACCTGTCAATACCCCGCATGGCAAGGCCGCAAGTACCGGCAACGGGATGTCTGGCGGAGCAAGTACAAGCGAACGGGCAGGTACTACTGCTCGAGTCGAGAATGAAGACTGCTGGAAGTAAGCGGAGGCGATAGGTGTGCCGTCGCGATGAACCGGGTGGGAGCCGTCACCGCGCTTGCCATCAAAACTAAGACTCCAGTTGTTCTCACAGAGCCATCTCGTATCTCGAAGGCAGCCTGCACAATCCCCGCAACTGGGATATGACATCACGACGAGATCTCCTGGTACCACGCCCGTAACGTCAGGGCCGAGTTCCTCGACAATGCCAACACCTTCATGGCCGAGCACTGACGGAGTGGGCGTGAGTTCGCGAGCCTCCATATCAGTACCGCACACGCCCGAAGCCAGCACGCGAACAAGAACCTCGCCGCTGGCTAAGGGGCCTAGCTCAACGGGCTGTAGCGTGAAGGTCGCCTCCGGTGACTCAAGCACTGCCGCTACCGCCGGCCACATCTTCATGCGAAGGACTCCATTGAGGTATTATCGTTGATTTTCGCGATTGTTCGCCAATGTCAATGCGTCCCCCTGTGATTCCCTAGAGGCTTAACACTAAGCGGGTGATAACCATTCAATGACTCACTTCGGCAAGTTATGCTTACTTAGAATTACATACGCCAGGGGGCGCCGCACGAGTCACGCAAGTTCCCGCGCCGAGGTTGGAGGTTTCTATGGAGCTCCGGCACCTTCGATACTTCGTTGAACTGGCTGATCAAATGCACTTCGGTAGAGCCGCTGAGCGACTCTTCATCGCCCAGCCAGCATTGAGCAAGCAAATCGCCTCCTTTGAGCGAGAGCTCGGAGTGCAGTTGTTCTCTCGCAATCGCAGAAAAGTGGAACTCACCCCCGTCGGGGAGGCACTCTTACCCAAGGCCCGTGAAATCCTGCACGATGCCGCCGAGATGATGGAGACCGCCCGCAGGGTTGCTGCAGGTGATTCCGGAGCCGTCGAGTTCGGCTTCATAGCTCCCGCCTGTCTCGCATACGTGGCCCGAGTACTCAGAATTCACAGCCAGTCCCACCCGTCAGTCACCGTCGGCTTGACCGAGGCTGGCACAAGCCGGCTTCTGGAAGATCTGGAGCATGGCAGGATCGATCTAGCCCTTTGCCGGACTCCGAAAAGCATGCCGCCTTGGCTCACAAGTCACATGACCATAGAGGAGCCGGCCCTCCTCGCCATTGCTGAGGATCATCCATTCGCTACCGAACTCGCGATACCGTTCGCCCGCCTCGAAGGTGAGCCTCTGATTCAAATTTCGCAACGCACAGATGCGGACAACGGCGACTACTATGCCGCACTCGCACACGAAGCCGGATTCGACTTGTCCGTGACGCATGAAGCAGACCACTTGCACATGGCATTGGCTCTCGTGGCCCATGGCCTTGGCGCTACGTTCGTTCCCGCATTTGCCAAGAGCCTGCTACCTCACGGAGTGATCACCATCGGAGTTACAGATCCAACTCCGGTACTCCAGATGTCTGTGCTAACTCGTCAAGGACCTATGACACCGGTACTGAGCGAATTCGTGAACAGCGTGCAGACGGCAATGAAGAATCAGGCTCGCCCCGAGGACACGGCTGCTCGCAGCCAGGTCGTGTAACTCAATCTGCATGAGACTCGGCCACCGATTTCCTTCAGTGAGACCAGTTGCCTGCGACTGTGCCGCCATCGATAGAGATGAGCGAGCCCGTCATGAACCCGTTATCCGGACTCGCAAGTAGCAGTGCAACTGGACCTATCTCCGAAGGGTCGGCGATTCGTCCGAGTGGCACACTTTTTGCCACTTGCTCGGCAATGTCAGGTTGCTTGAGTCTTCCCGATGCAATGTTCGTCTCGAACGGGCCCGGTGCCAAGCAATTTACCAGCACCTTGTGTTCGGCGAGTTCCATTGCTAGGTACTGGGTCAGGTGATGGACGGCGGCCTTGCTCGCTGCATAGGCGTGTCCGACGAACAGTGTCGGCATGATTGCCGCGGAAGACGACGTGATGATCAGTCTTCCGGATCCGGACTCGATCAAGTAAGGAAGCGCTGCGCGCGCAGTGCGGATCACACCGGAAAGATTGACCGCCAACACGCGATCCCAATTCTCGTCATCAAGTTCCAACAGTGACTTTCCGCCCGAGCCCGGCCCAGGACCCGCGGAGATTCCGGCATTTGCGAACACGACCCGAATTCCTCCGAAGCGTTCCGCAGCAGTTGCCATGGCTGCCGACAAGGAGTCTGGAACAGTGACGTCACACTGCAGACCGATGACATCACAGCCTGAGTCAACGAGTTCAGCGGCCGCAGCTTGTGCCGCAGGCCCGTTGGCATCCAGCAGGGCAACACTCGCACCTGCCATCGCGAGTGCCTCGGTTATTGCGCGCCCGAGACCTGAGGCTCCACCCGTGACTACTGCGCCAGTGCCGGTCAAAGACTTCAATGAGGATGACATCAGCGCCCAGTCATTTCTGCGTTGTCACCACGGTAGTAGGACAATATTTGTCCTTCACTCGCGTGGGCTAATGCGCGGAACTCACGTAAGTCAAGTTCTTGCACAGACATTCCATCTCCTAGGGCTCATCTCACTCGAACGGCTCAAGTCTAGGCTTGAGCCGGACCAACAATCCAATACTTATGCTGCGTACGGTTATGTTCGGTAGTTATCACGGCGGTGCCGCTCTAGCGGAACGAAGCCCCGAAAAGAAATCTAAATACCAATCGAAATAGCAAACGAATAGACTGGTTCTTCTGGGGGCGGTAGCTCAGCTGGTTAGAGCCCCGGACTCATAATCCGGTCGTCGTCGGTTCGAGCCCGACCCGCCCCACCAACCATTTCACTCAATGTAAATAAACCGGCGGCGTTGCGTTACGCGATGGCATGGCGTGCTGGATCGTGGGCGGAGGGGGAAGCAATCAGATTGCGGCCGGGATCAGTTCCTCGATCACATTCGCCAGGGCCGGTGCCCGGTCGGTGATGACCTCGACCGGGGCGCGATGCGCGGCCAGCGACGTGGTGAAGAACCTTGTTGCCGAAGGTATATCTCTGTGCTTGGAGACGTACACGTCGATCACCTGGCCGTGCTGGTCCACCGCCCGGAACACATATCGCCAGATGCCGGCGACCTTGACGTACGTCTCATCGATCAACCAGCGGTCACCGACGGAATGCCGTAGTGGGCGGGCCGCATCGATCAGTTCAGGAGTGAACCGGCACCCCGCGAGCGCCGAAGGAGCCTGCATGGGCGGCTTCGAGCGGCGGTAGCGCTTCATCCCGCCACCCTCACCCACCCCGGGCGATCCGTTAACGCAACACCACCGGCATTCCTACGTGAGACACGGAAAGCATTTCGCGGGCACTTTTCGTGAGTCTCGTCGACCACTTGACGGGGTTCATATCAACTTCTATTGTGAAGAGGTGACACTCAGGCGCGCTGTGGACCGCGGGTCAAACTGGTTTGGCGGAGTGCGCCTGGTCGCCTACCCATGTTCGTTGCTGCTTGCGGCCACGAGTGTGCTGGCTTTTGCACCGGTGGCCGAGGGCGACCCGAAAGCGAAGGCACCGGTGACATGGTCCTGGAACGGTAAGGACGCCTGGCTACCCAGTGGTAAGGCTCCGAGTTGCGGGAATGTTCGCATGCAACCTCCAGCACAGGTCGCTGCCCTCGATGGATGGCTACCACCGGGGCGGCTTAATGAGTCGGCTCGGTACTACAAAGCGCACGGCGGTCTTCGCTTTGCTGACCCGAGTGCGAATGGAAAAGTAGCCGCCGCCGTCGATGGCTACTTCGTTCGTGGGGCTGCATACCGGGAGAACCGTGATGGGCAGATGAACGGGCCGGGGTCGTCGGTTCAGTACCTGGTCGACATTCAGCATCCCTGCGGATTTCTGGTGCGCTATGACCACCTGCGAACCCTCAGCCCGGCACTCCAACGGATCTTCGATCGCAGTATTCCGGTGGGCGAGGACTCGAGGACAACCAATGTGAAGCCCGTGAAGATTTCTAAGGGGCAGGTGCTTGCGACCGCGGTCAGTGTCCCTGATCAGCCGTCACCGCGACAGTTCGACTTCGGGGTGTATGACCTGAGGCGTCAGCAGCAGTCGTTGCACAGCGGAGAATGGCTCGCGGAACATGGGAGCGGCGCCGAGTTGGCGAACTTCACGGTCTGCTGGCCGCGGTTGATGGGATCGGCAGGTGTCCAGATTGAAGCATTGCCGAACATTGCCCCGCAGGACGGAACCGACATCTGCTGAAGGCAGCGCGAGTGAGCGCCGAATTTCACGCAGCGCATTCAGCCCTAGTCTCAGGCGAACTGGGAGCTGATTCGGCGGTTGCCCACCAGGTGACGGTGGGGAGTTCGGCTTGGTGGAGCACGGGTGGGTAGGTGCGCCGGTCACGGCTGACAATGCTCATCAAATTTCGCCGCTGGTCAGCAGGAACTTTCATTGCAGGATGTTGAGGGTGGTGCTGTAGCCGGGCAGTCGGCGCCGGAGAGGGCGTCGAGGCCGAGGAAGCGAATCGATTCGGCGAGGCGCTGTTCGGTTTTCATTCGTCGGGCGCGGCGTCCGCTGATGTTTTTCGCGGGGCTGATCGGGTCGTTGGTGATGAGCATGGTGGGTACGTCGTGCCCGAGGCCAGCGCTGGTGCTGAACCCCCAAACCCATCATCGGACCGAGGGACGCAGCTGTTCTGAGTTGGCGTGCAATGCGACCTCCCCGGACCGTCAATCGTGCAAGCCGTCCTTCGAGGAGTTGGAAGGATCAACGGCTTTCCCCCGTTTCCCCCAACGACAGGGGGCTTGATCCATGATCAAAGCGGAGAAAGCGAAGTAGAAAACACGCTGCAAAAAATGAGGTGTCTGGCGTCCGTGTCGAAGGGAGGACCTATCGATGGCCCTACTCATAATCCGGTCGTCGTCGGTTCGAGCCCGACCCGCCCCACCCACGAAACAGATTGCAGAAATGGATGGGCTGCGCTCGGACATCGGATACCGCCCCTCGATTCCCCCCAGCAGCACTACACGGCACCACATATAAGTTGTTACCTAGTCGAGAATCAGACCCATAATCCCCAGAAAAATCAACAGGCTCACATGAAATGGGGTAATTTTTAGGTATGCGAATTGATGCCCCGACAGACCCGGCCGCTGCCGTCAACGAATCCGACAAACCTCTTTCCCGGCCCCTGGTGGTCTCGCTGATAGGCCTGATCGTCCTGGTGGCTGCCGTCCTGGTGTGGGCGGTTTTCGGTCGTGCTCCACAAACTGTCTCGGGTTTTGGCTACGTCCTGCCCGCTGGCGGCTATAACGAGGTGGGCACAACACTTAGCGGCGTTGTTAAAAGCGTCGACGTCGAGCCAGGCCAGCGAGTGCTGAAGGGTCAAGAACTTCTAAGCATTTCTGTCGAAGGCCAAAACGACCCCACGCCGGTTTTGAGCCCGGGGGATGGGCTAGTTGTAGAGGTGTCTGCACTTCCGGGACGAGTAACTTTGCCGGGCGACCCCATGCTTTACATGCAGCCTGACGGGGCCGAACTAATCGTCAAGGCTTTCGTTCTCGCAACAGACGCAGAGACAATCCGTGTAGGCATGGAGGCATTGGTCTCACCCGCCGACGCGCCTCGACGCGCTCAGTACGGTGTGATCCTCGGCACGGTGGCTGCTCTTTCACCGACACCTGTTTCGGCTGAACGGATTGATTTCATTGTCGGGGGCAACTCCACGCTCGTCGATTTCTTCCTTGCGGGAGGGCCGGTTATTGAGGTTACCATCGAGTTGACTCCGGATCCTTCTACTCCGTCCGGATACGCCTGGTCAATCGGCCAAGGCCCAGACGTGGAAATCAGTTCGGGAACCCTGAGTGATGTGTCGATGTTGGTGCGGGACAAGTCGGTGCTCGAGTGAATCAAGAAGTGAGTCAGGTGGCTCGGGTCGTCAACGCGCTCAGCTCGCAAGGCCGGAATGTCACCGAAGAGGTAATCGAGCGCCAGTTGGGGGGGCTGCAGGGCCTGCCCCCGGATGTTGCCGCGGATCTGCTTTTGCGTACCTACAGCCTCGCTCCGGATGGTACGGCGCTGCCGGGCTTCGAGCCCGATCGGTCAAGTCGCGAGATAATTAGCAAACTACTGTTCGGGTCAAAGTCGGCCTCGCTCTACATTCTCGTGGTCTCGATCGTCCTCCTTGTTCCGGGGATTACCGTGCCCCTGCTAATGAGGATCTTTGTTGACAGGTTCATTGTTGGCTTAGATTCCACCTGGGGACCGGTAACCGCCCTCGGAATCCTGATTGCAACCATTATCGCCGCGGCCGCCGTCTCTCTGCAGTATGCGGTACTCAGGCGCCTAAGGATTCGTATGGAGCGCTCAGCCACAATTGATTTTACGTGGAGCATTCTCACGATGAAGGTGCTGGCCCTCCAGAATTTTGGCTCGGGTGAATTGATCGGCCGGCTGCAAGCCCTGCGAAATTACTGCCAGATGGGAGGGTACGTTTTACCCCTCCAACTCGCCACCGCCCTGACATCGATCATTTTCATCCTGATGATTTTCTTGCTCGATGTATTCATGGGCGTGGCCGCCGTGGTGATCCTCCTAATTCTCTGGATCGCGATCATTAGGATCTTGCGGCGCCGATCACGCGCACAGCGTGGATACGACGTGCAATGGGTCCAGCTCAACGGATTTACCTCCGACGTAATTTCTTCGGCTGAGTCGATCAAAGCCGCTGCGTGGGAGCAGTTCGCCTTCTCCAGATGGTCGATTATTCGACAGCAGTTTTCAACCTCGATATCCAAACTGGGTATCGCAGACCAATACACGGGTACCGTGCCGGTACTTGGCCAGTCATTAGGTCTGGGCGCCTTCCTCGCGATCGGGGTTGCCCAGGTCTTCGTGGGCACCGTTTCGCTTGGCACCGTGGTGGCAGCGCAGGCGTATATGGTTTCGGTGCTCCTGGGATTTGCCTCGGTGGCTAAGTTCGCGGTTGTATTGCAAACCGTTACCAGTGCCGAGAAGGAGTTCGGTCCGGTGTTGCGCGAGCCCCTTGACGCCGAAATGCTCACCGTCACGGACTCCGACGAGGCGTCAACACAGCGGCTCAGTGGCCAAGTCTCGTTACACGAAGTGAACTTTGGCTACGGAGATTCTCCGGATCCGCTGCTGCGGGATCTCTCCCTCCAAATAGCGGCGGGTTGTCGGGTTGCGCTCGTGGGCCCAAGCGGTAGCGGCAAGACCACCATCGCAAAACTCATGACGGGTGAACTACGCCCTTGGTCGGGCTACGTCTCCCTCGACGGTGTACCCCGCTTGGCCGTTCCACGAGACCGGCGCACCCGCGACATCGCTTATGTCCCGCAGACGGCTGCGCTCTTTCCCGGCACGATCCGCGACAATCTCACGCTGTGGGATGACAGCATCACAGATGATGCCTTGGAACGCGCCGCACGAGATGCCTGTATTGAGGAAACAATCCTCGGCCGGCCGGGGGCGTACTTCCATCAGGTCGTATCGGCGGACGGCGGCTTTAGTGGCGGAGAGTTGCAGCGCCTGTCCATCGCGCGCGCTCTTGCTGGCGACCCGCGAATCATTGTGCTCGACGAAGCGACGAGTGCGCTCGACACCGTGATCGAGGCCGCTGTCGAGGCGAACCTCCGCGAGCGCAAGT
>CAFABK010000011.1_pt1 | contig 28172 bp, 19 predicted proteins | sample 7267871 | NCBI WGS metagenome assembly CAFABK01 (sample SAMEA6814009, study PRJEB35770) | freshwater metagenome | biome: Freshwater; feature: Freshwater reservoir; material: water | place: Czech Republic | collected 2016-04-20 | depth 30m m | reverse complement strand
GCCCGTAGACTCTCGCACGCGGTTGGTCCGTTGGCGTCAGCCTGCCCACAGGTTGACACTCGGTCGGCCAAAGGGTCGTAGCTCAATTGGTAGAGCACCGGTCTCCAACACCGACGGTTGGGGGTTCAAGTCCCTCCGGCCCTGCGTAGCGGCACGAACAGCACGAACAGCACGAACAGCACGAACAGCTGGATACGCAAGGCCTAGTTACTATTTACGACGATATGAAGGCGAGCGATGACCGACACCGATGTCTCCCAAGGCCGCGAAAGCGGATCGGGTGAGCATAAGCGTCCCGGACTCTTCGGGCGGTTAGCGTTGTTTGTTCGCCAGGTAGTCGTTGAACTTCGTAAAGTAATTTGGCCGACCCGTAAAGAACTTATTGCTTACACCACAGTTGTAATTGTCTTTGTGGTACTCATCGCCGCAATAATCGCAGGCTTTGATTACGTATTCACCAAAGTTGTTTTGTTCGTCTTTGGATAATCAAGACCTTCCCTGACCACCACCGAACGAGGAGATAGCCCACCGTGTCCGACCAGGACCAGCAACAGCCCGCACCTTCGGCGGATCCATTTGCGCTTGCTCAACTCGAGCCGCAGGACTCCGCTGAAACAGGTGCCGTGGAAGAACTCATCGAGGCAGTTGTTGCGGAAATACTCATTGAAGAGTTGGTGGAAGAAGCGCTAATTGAAGAAGCGCTGATTGAAGAAGCGCTGATTGAAGAAGCGCTAATTGAAGATGTGCTGGACGAGGGTGAAGAAGAAGAAGTCGACCCGATCGCCGAGTTCCGCGAGCAGATGCGCTTAGCCCCAGGCGATTGGTATGTCATTCATTCATATGCCGGATTTGAAAACAAGGTCAAGATGAACCTTGAGTCCCGCATCAACTCACTGAGCATGGAGGACTACATCTTCCAGGTAGAGGTGCCGATGGAGGAAGTCACCGAAATAAAGAGTGGTGTGCGCAAGCAAGTCCGGCGCAATAAATTCCCCGGGTACGTGCTCGTGCGTCTTGACCTGACCGACGAGTCTTGGGGTGCGGTTCGCCACACGCCAGGTGTCACTGGTTTTGTTGGTCACGGCCATCAGCCCTCACCACTTTCTGTTGACGAAGTAACAGCGATCCTCGCCCCTGTTCCGGAGAAGAAGGCCGGTGCACCAGGTAGCCCCAATGCTGGTGGGCTCGCGGCGGCCGAGGCTATCTACGTTGACTTCGTGGTCGGAGACTCCGTCACTGTTGTTGATGGGCCATTCGCAACTTTGCACGCGACAATTTCGGAAATCAATATCGAAGGGCAAAAAGTCACGGGGCTGGTCGAGATTTTCGGGCGCGAAACCCCGGTAGAGCTCGCTTTCAGTCAAATAGATAAGAACTAACCACCAACTCCCGGGGGCGCCGTCTCCGGGTCACCACAACGAAGGACCTGACACACCATGGCACCGAAGAAAAAGAAGGTCACCGGCCTCATCAAGTTGCAGATTCAAGCTGGTCTGGCCAACCCTGCACCGCCTGTTGGCCCAGCACTTGGTCAGCACGGCGTGAACATCATGGAGTTCTGCAAGGCCTATAACGCGGCCACGGAGAACCAGCGTGGCAATGTGATTCCCGTCGAGATCACGGTCTATGAAGACCGCACTTTCGATTTCACCCTCAAGACCCCACCGGCTTCAAGGTTGATCCTTAAGGCAGCGGGTCTCGAAAAAGGTTCGGGTAATCCGCCGAAGGTTAAGGCCGGCTCGATCACCAAGAACCAGGTGCGCGAGATTGCCGAAACCAAGATGCCTGATCTCAATGCCAATGACGTTGATGCCGCGATGAAAATCATCGAAGGCACCGCCCGTCAAATGGGTATTACCGTTACCGCATAGCAAATGAACCGCGTGGGAGGGCCAGCGTGGCCCGCCGACCACAACCTGCGAAGGAGCAGATATGAAGCGCAGTAAGGCATATTTGAAGGCCGCCGAACTTATCGATCAGGACTCCCTGTATTCACCACTGACGGCTGTCCGCATCGTTAAGAAGGGTGTTTCGACTAAGTTCGATCCGACCGTTGAAGTCGCGATGCGTCTTGGAGTTGATCCCCGCAAAGCCGACCAAATGGTGCGAGGTACCGTAAATCTTCCACATGGCACCGGCAAGACCGCTCGGGTCTTGGTTTTTGCCAACGGTGAAAAAGCAGATGAGGCCCGGGCTGCCGGTGCTGACTTCGTCGGCTCCGATGAACTCATCGCCAAAGTTGCTGGAGGCTGGACAGATTTCGACGCCGCGGTTGCCACCCCAGATCTGATGGGCAAGGTCGGAACCCTAGGCAAGGTGCTCGGCCCCCGGGGCTTGATGCCAAACCCGAAGACCGGCACCGTCACGATGGATGTCGCTAAAGCCGTTGATGACATCAAGGGCGGCAAGATCGAGATGCGCATCGACAAGCATGCGAATATGCAGTTCCCTATTGGCAAGGCGTCTTTCACCGAGCAGCAGCTGGTTGAAAACTACGCCGCAGCACTAGACGAAGTCCTGCGGCTGAAGCCTTCTGCCGCCAAGGGCCGATATATCAAGAAGGCCACGATGTCGGCCACGATGGGCCCGGGTGTCCAGGTTGACCCCAACCGGGTCAAGAACCTAACCGCCGAGGACGAAATCTAGGATTTGCAAATGATGGGGCAGGTCCTTTAACCTGCTCCTACCAAAGACCGCTGGTCGCGCCAGCCCCGGAGCCCCGGGGGTGGCGTCGAAGGCCCCGCTCAAGCGGGCGGCCCGCGCAGGATTACGAAGCTCGGCCGCAAATTGCGGTTCCCAGCCCCGTGCGCCTGCGCCGGGGCGTTTTGCTTGATGGGACCGCAACGAAAGGAGCCCCATGGCCCGGCCGACAAAGGTGACAACCGTCGCCGATCTCGCCGACCACTTCCGCACCTCGAGTGCGACTGTGCTCACTGAATACCGCGGACTTACCGTCGCGCAGCTCAAGGAATTGCGCCGCACACTCGGTGACACCGTGACATATGCAGTAGTGAAGAACACCTTGACCAAGATTGCTGCAAAGGATGCCGGCGTTACCGGTATCGATGACCTCTTGCGCGGCCCGAGCGCTATTGCCTTTATTAGGGGCGATGCGGTTGATGCAGCCAAGGGGATCCGCAATTTTGCAAAGGCCAACCCGGCTTTGATCATCAAGGGCGGGGTGATGGACGGCGTGATTCTAAGTGCGCAGGAAATCGTCCGGCTCGCCGATCTTGAGTCGCGTGAGGTGCTGCTGGCCAAGATGGCTTATGCCATGAAGGCCAAGCAGTCACAGGCCGCAGCATTGTTCGCGGCGCCGTTGGCCAAGACGGCAAGGGCACTTGGTGCACTCCAGACCAAGCTAGCTGCAGGTGCTCCGGTAGTTGAAGCCCCGGTAGTTGAAGCCCCGGCAGCTGAAGACGTCACCGAAGAAATTGTTGCTGAAGAAGTTGAAGTTGTCGAGGCTGATGTGGCCAACGACGAAGTTATTCCTGAAGTAGTTACCGAGGAAATCCCCGAGGGCTAAAGCCCACCACCACCCGGCCCTTAGGGGTAACACCCCACCGGAAAACCGAAAGGACGCCACCATGGCGAAGATGAGCACCGATCAACTGCTTGATGCATTCAAGGAGATGACCCTCCTCGAGCTTTCAGAGTTCGTGAAGGTTTTCGAAGACACCTTCGATGTGACCGCTGCAGCCCCAGTTGCTGTTGCGGTTGCCGCACCCGCTGGCGGCGGCGACGCCGGCGGCGCTGCTGACCAAGATGAGTTTGATGTCATCCTCGAAGCTGCGGGCGAGAACAAGATCCCCGTTATCAAGGAGGTGCGCACTCTCACCAGCCTGGGGCTCAAGGAGGCCAAGGATCTGGTTGAAGCTGCACCAAAGGCAGTGCTGGAGAAGGTCACCAAGGAGGCCGCCGAGAAGGCGAAGGCCGTTCTTGAGGCCGCTGGCGCCACCGTTTCAGTCAAGTAGTTTTCAGCGGCCCCGGCCGCGACAAATGAGGCGCTCCTTCGGGGGCGCCTCATTTGGCTATTTGGTCGAGTTGGGTCGAGCTGTCCCGAGGCCTAAATTGGGTGCCCGATCACCATCAAAAACCGAACAAATCGGACACCAAGGTTGCGTTCTGGTCACATTAGTCGCGGGGCTACTTGACTCAGGGGCTGTGGACCGTCACCATTTGGGTGCACGCGAATCCCGCAATGAGCTCGTCTGACGATGACGTACTCAGGGCAGGCCGGCTAAGGGTCAAGAAGTAACCGCTGTCGCCGCCGGGCCACCTGAGCACCTCGAGGGGAGACGAAGGTCGAGGGGGGTTAGACAGCGGTTTGCCCAAGGGGTATACTGCTGCTTTGCGCTGCCATCCTTTCCACCCACTGCCTGGACCGTCATTTGACAGTTCAGGCGAATTGTCATGGACGAATGCGCAAGTTCCAGCCCGATACCAATAGCAGCGCCCTCGGAAGGACCCAATCTTGGCCGCCACGCGCACTTCAGAAGTAACCCCACTTTCCCCCGGGCTTCGCCGGGCCTCTTTCGCCAAGATCCGTGAGCCGCTCGCGGTCCCAGATCTCCTCGCCTTGCAGACCGCCAGCTTCCACTGGCTGCTCGGGCGCCCCGAGTGGCTAGAGCGAGTAGCTGCAGCGATTGCCGCTGGCAATACCGAGATCCCGCAGGCCTCAGGTCTGACTGAGATCTTCGAAGAGATCAGCCCGATCGAGGATTTCGCCGGAATGATGTCGCTGTCATTTCGCGATCATCGCTTCGAGCCGTCCAAGTACACCGTCGACCAGTGCCGCGAGAAGGATTTCACCTACTCCGCCCCGTTGTTCGTAACCGCAGAGTTTATGAACAACGAGACCGGTGAAATTAAGTCGCAGACCGTGTTCATGGGTGACTTCCCACTGATGACCGACAAGGGCACGTTTATCATCAACGGCACTGAGCGGGTGGTTGTCTCGCAGTTAGTTCGTTCTCCAGGAGCCTACTTCGAGCGTTCAGTTGATAAGACCACCGACAAAGATGTCTACATCGCCAAGTTGATCCCTAGCCGCGGTGCCTGGCTTGAATTCGAGATCGATAAGAAGGATCTCGTAGCAGTTCGCGTTGACCGCAAGCGCAAGCAGCCGGTCAGCGTTTTGCTCAAGGCACTTGGCATGACAACTGAGCAAATAGTTGAGCGCTTCGGCCAGTACGAGACTTTCATGGCCACCTTGGATAAAGACCATATTGCTACCCAAGAAGACGCACTCCTTGATATTTACCGCAAGTTGCGTCCGGGTGAACCACCCACGGTTGAAAACGCCAAAAACCTACTCGACAATTTCTACTTCAATCCAAAGCGCTATGACCTCGCAAAGGTTGGTCGCTACAAGATCAACAAGAAGCTTGGTCTTGATCTGCCGTTGACCCAAAGTGTCCTAACCCTTGAAGACATCGTGGCAACTGTTGAGTACATCGTGCGTTTACATGCTGGTTTGACCACCATGGAAGGCCCACGGGGCGAGGTATCCTGTGAGACCGACGACATCGATCACTTTGGTAATCGTCGACTGCGTACCGTCGGTGAACTGATCCAAAATCAGATTCGCACCGGGCTCTCGCGGATGGAGCGCGTGGTTCGCGAGCGCATGACAACCCAAGATGTCGAAGCAATCACGCCGCAAACTCTGATCAATATTCGCCCGGTCGTGGCATCTATCAAGGAGTTCTTCGGAACCTCGCAGCTCTCGCAGTTCATGGATCAGACCAACCCGCTCGCGGGCCTAACCCACAAGCGTCGACTTTCGGCACTTGGTCCGGGTGGTCTTTCACGTGAGCGTGCCGGCTTTGAAGTCCGCGACGTCCACCCCTCCCATTACGGCCGCATGTGCCCGATCGAGACCCCTGAAGGCCCGAACATCGGTCTGATCGGCTCGCTAGCAACTTATGGCCGCGTCAATGCCTTCGGTTTCGTCGAGACTCCTTATCGCAAGGTGATCAAGGGCAGTGTCACTGATCAGATCGACTACTTGACCGCAGACGAAGAAGACCTTTACGTAATCGCGCAGGCCAATACCCCGATCGACGCCGACGGCAAAATGCACGAGGATCGTGTTCTCGTGCGCCGTAAGGGTGGCGACGTCGATTACATCTTGCCCGCCGACGTCGATTACATGGACGTTTCACCGCGCCAGTTGTGGTCTGTTGCAACTGCAATGATTCCATTCCTCGAGCATGACGACGCTAACCGCGCTCTGATGGGTTCGAATATGCAGCGCCAGGCGGTGCCGCTGCTTCGCGCCGAGGCGCCACGTGTTGGCACAGGCATGGAGTTTCGGTCGGCTTATGACGCTGGCGATATCGTCACCGCGCTACAAGAAGGTGCGGTCTCCGAAGTCTCTGCTGACTCGGTAACCATCGCCTACGACGACGGGGGCACCTACACCCATCGCTTGGAGAAGTTCCATCGATCAAACCAAGGCACTTGCTTTAACCAGCGTCCAATAGTGGTCGAAGGCCAACATGTAATTAAGGGTCAGGTACTAGCTGATGGCCCCTCCACCGATCTTGGTGAGATGGCACTGGGCAAGAACTTGCTTGTTGCATTCATGCCTTGGGAGGGTCACAACTACGAGGACGCCATCATCTTGAGCCAGCGTTTGGTCCAGGACGACGTCTTGTCCTCTATCCACATCGAAGAGCATGAGGTTGATGCACGCGATACCAAACTCGGACCCGAGGAAATAACCCGCGATATCCCCAATGTCTCAGATGAGGTGCTCGCTGATCTTGACGATCGTGGCATTATTCGCGTCGGCGCCGATGTGGTGCCGGGTGACGTCCTCGTTGGTAAAGTCACGCCAAAGGGTGAGACTGAGCTAACCCCTGAAGAGCGCTTGCTGCGCGCAATCTTTGGCGAGAAGGCGCGCGAAGTTCGCGACACTTCACTAAAGGTGCCACACGGTGAGTCCGGCAAGATCATCGAGGTGCGTGTCTTCGATAGTGAAGAAGGTGACGAACTCCCGCCCGGTGTCAACCAGCTCGTCCGCGTTTATATTGCGCAAAAGCGCAAGATCACCGAGGGCGACAAATTGGCCGGTCGGCACGGAAACAAGGGTGTTATTTCCAAGATCTTGCCGGTCGAAGATATGCCCTTCCTCGAAGATGGCACGCCGGTAGACATCGTGCTCAACCCACTGGGTGTTCCGGGCCGCATGAACGTTGGTCAGATCCTTGAAACCCACTTGGGCTGGGCCGCAACTGCCGGCTGGAAGGTGGATCCAAGTGATCCACGTGCGGCGCGGCTACCTGAGCAGGTCCATTCCGCACCGCGTGGTACCAAAGTGGCTACCCCGGTGTTCGACGGTGCCCGCGAAGATGAACTCGCATTGCTACTTGAGTCAACACTGCCAACCGACGACGGTTTCACGCTGGTTGGCGCTGATGGCAAGGCGCAGTTGTTTGACGGACGTAGCGGTGAGCCATATCCGGGTCGAGTCTCGGTCGGCTACATCTACATTCTGAAACTGCTGCACTTGGTCGACGACAAAATTCACGCACGTTCGACCGGCCCGTACTCGATGATCACCCAGCAACCACTGGGCGGTAAGGCGCAGTTCGGTGGCCAGCGATTCGGCGAGATGGAGGTCTGGGCCCTTGAGGCGTACGGCGCTGCCTACGCACTACAAGAGCTCTTGACCATCAAGTCCGATGACGTACTAGGCCGCGTCAAGGTATACGAGGCCATCGTCAAGGGCGAGAACATCCCTGAACCTGGTATTCCTGAATCATTCAAGGTGCTCGTAAAGGAAATGCAATCGCTGTGCCTCAACGTTGAGGTGCTCTCCAGCGATGGTATGTCCATCGAGATGCGCGATTCTGATGACGACGTGTTCCGGGCCGCCGAAGAACTTGGCATCGATCTTTCCCGCCGCGAACCCAGCAGTGTTGACGAGCTCTAGAACCTCTAAGGCATTTCCAATCTCAGTCAGAACCGAACGAAGGACACCAAAGTGTTAGATGTCAACTTCTTCGATGAATTGCGCATCGGCTTGGCAACCGCCGATGACATTCGTACGTGGTCATTTGGCGAGGTGAAGAAGCCCGAGACTATTAACTACCGCACCCTCAAGCCGGAGAAAGACGGCTTGTTCTGCGAGAAGATCTTCGGGCCAACCCGTGACTGGGAGTGCTACTGCGGCAAGTACAAGCGCGTGCGCTTTAAGGGCATCATCTGCGAGCGTTGTGGTGTTGAGGTCACGCGTGCCAAGGTGCGTCGAGAGCGCATGGGTCACATCGAGCTTGCCGCACCTGTCACTCACATTTGGTACTTCAAGGGTGTACCAAGCCGTTTGGGCTATCTGCTCGACCTAGCACCTAAGGATCTCGAAAAGGTCATCTACTTCGCGGCCTACATGATCACCTGGGTTGACATCGACGAGCGCCACAAGCAATTGCCGAGCCTTGAAAATCAGCTTGGTGTTGAGAAGAAGCAGATCGCCAAGCGCCGTGATTCGGATATCGAAACCCGGGCCAAGAAGCTCGAAGCTGATCTTGCTGAGCTCGAAGCTGAGGGCGCCAAGTCTGATATCCGGCGCAAGGTCCGCGAGTCCGGTGAGCGCGAGATGGCGGCGATTCGCCGTCGCGCTGACGCTGAGATTGATCGCCTTGATCGGGTGTTCGACCGTTTCAAGTCACTGAAGGTCCAAGACCTTGAGGGTGACGAAATGCTGTTCCGCGAGATGCGTGACCGCTACGGCCGCTGGTTTGACGGTGGCATGGGTGCCGCCGCGATTCAAAAGCGCCTTCAAACTTTCGATCTTGAGGCCGAGTCGGTCATTTTGCGCGACATCATCACCAACGGCAAGGGCCAAAAGAAGACCCGTGCACTTAAGCGCCTCAAGGTGGTTCAGGCGTTCCTGAGTACCACTAACTCACCCTCAGGCATGGTGCTTGATGCGGTACCGGTTATCCCACCTGATCTGCGCCCAATGGTGCAACTTGATGGTGGCCGGTTCGCAACAAGTGATCTCAACGATCTGTACCGTCGCGTGATCAACCGTAATAACCGGTTGAAGCGCCTGCTGGATCTGGGCGCCCCCGAGATCATCGTGAATAACGAAAAGCGCATGCTGCAAGAGGCAGTCGATGCACTCTTTGACAACGGCCGCCGTGGTCGCCCGGTGACGGGCCCGGGTAACCGGGCACTTAAATCACTATCTGACATGCTCAAGGGTAAGCAAGGGCGGTTCCGCCAGAATCTCCTTGGTAAGCGCGTTGACTATTCGGGCCGTTCGGTCATCGTTGTTGGGCCGCAGTTGAAGCTGCACCAGTGCGGTTTGCCAAAGCAGATGGCGCTTGAGCTCTTCAAGCCCTTCGTAATGAAGCGTCTGGTTGATCTCAATCACGCCCAAAACATAAAGAGCGCCAAGCGGATGGTTGAACGGTCGCGTCCGGTTGTATGGGACGTCCTCGAAGAAGTTATCTCCGAGCATCCGGTCCTCCTAAACCGTGCGCCAACACTGCACCGATTGGGTATCCAGGCGTTCGAGCCACAACTGATCGAAGGCAAGGCCATCCAGATTCACCCACTCGTGTGCACCGCGTTTAACGCGGACTTCGACGGTGACCAGATGGCTGTTCACGTGCCTTTGTCGGCTGAGGCCCAAGCAGAGGCGCGGGTGTTGATGCTCTCGAGCAACAACATTTTGTCGCCGGCCAATGGCCGCCCGATCACCACTCCAACCCAGGACATGGTGCTTGGCATCTACTTCCTGACAACCGGTGCGGTGGGGGCGTTGGGCGAGGGCCGGGCGTTCTCGTCAATTGCCGAAGGCATGATGGCCTTTGACGCCAAATCACTTTCGCTACAGGCCGAGGTGAAGATTCGTATCTCGGACGGGTTGCCACCAGAAAATTGGGAGGCGCCGGAGGGCTGGGTCGCTGGTGATCCCTTCATACTGACGACAACACTTGGTCTGGCGCTGTTCAATGAGGCACTGCCGAGTGATTACCCATTCGTCAATGTCAAAGTTGACAAGAAGGTTCTTGGCCTGACCGTGAACCGCCTCGCCGAGCTCTACGTCAAGGTTGATGTGGCAGCGACCCTGGACAAACTTAAGGCGCTGGGCTTCTACTGGGCCACCCGTTCGGGCGTCACCATTTCGATTTCAGATGTTGTCACGCCTCCGGGTAAGGCAGCGATCCTTGCGGCTTCTGAAGAGAAGGCCGACAAGGTGCAAAAGCAGTACGAACGCGGTCTGATTACCGACTCAGAGCGCCGTCAAGAACTCATTGAGATCTGGACTCGCGCCACCGATGAGGTTGCCAAGGCGATGCAGGAGAACTTCCCGCGTACCAACCCGGTGTTCATCATGGTTGATTCTGGTGCCAGAGGTAACATGATGCAGGTTCGCCAGATCGCCGGTATGCGTGGCCTCGTGGCTAACCCCAAGGGTGAGATCATCCCGCGGCCTATTAAGTCAAACTTCCGCGAGGGCCTTTCGGTGCTGGAGTACTTCATCTCCACACACGGTGCGCGCAAGGGCTTGGCTGATACCGCACTTCGTACCGCTGACTCCGGTTACTTGACCCGCCGCCTTGTTGACGTGTCACAGGATGTCATCGTCCGCGAGGTTGACTGTGGTACCGACCGAGGCACCGAGATGCCTATCGCTGGACTCGTCGATGGCAAATTAGTACCTCTGGACAATCTCGATACCTCAGTAGCATCGCGCGTACTTTCGCACGATGTTGAAGTTGGTGGCAAGGTAATTGCACCGGCCGGAGAAGAACTCACGACGCCTCGGCTGGAAGAGTTTGTTGCTCAAGGCGTCGAGTCGGTGCGAGCTCGCACCGTCCTAACCTGCGAAAGCAAGGTCGGAACCTGTGCGATGTGCTTCGGCAAGTCGATGGCAACCGGCAATTTGGTCGACGTCGGCGAGGCCATCGGCATCATCGCGGCCCAGTCAATTGGCGAGCCCGGAACCCAGCTAACAATGCGCACCTTCCACACGGGAGGTGTCGCAGGTGAAGACATTACGCACGGTCTGCCTCGCGTCGTCGAGTTGTTCGAGGCTCGCACCCCCAAGGGTGTTGCCCCGATCAGCGAGGTCGCTGGTCGAGTTCGCATTGACGATACTGACAAGACTCGCAAGCTCATCGTCGTTCCCGACGATGGTGCCGAAGAAATCGCTTACCCAGTTTCGAAGCGGTCGCGCTTGTTGATTGAAGACGGCGCTCACGTAGCTGTCGGCGAGCAGTTGATCGTCGGTGCGGTTGATCCTAAGCAGGTACTTCGGATCTTGGGTCAACGTGCGGTGCAGATGCACCTCGCCGAGCAGGTGCAGTTGGTGTACCGCTCGCAGGGGGTATCAATTCACGATAAGCACATCGAGGTCATCGTTCGTCAGATGCTTAAGCGCGTCACGATTATCGACTCCGGTGATTCGGAGTTCTTGGCCGGTGAGCTCATTGAGCGACGTGCCTTCGAAGCCGAAAATCGTCGGGTCGTCTCCGAGGGTGGCACACCAGCGGCTGGGCGTCCCGAGCTCATGGGTATCACGAAGGCCTCGCTGGCAACCGAATCTTGGTTGTCCGCGGCTTCCTTCCAGGAGACCACGAGGGTACTCACTGATGCAGCAATTCACGCGAAGAGTGATCCGCTGCTCGGGCTCAAGGAGAACGTCATCCTGGGCAAGCTCATTCCGGCCGGTACCGGCATGCCGCAGTACCGGAATATCAAAGTGGAGCCAACCGAAGAAGCCAAGGCAGCGATGTACGCCTCGTTCTCAGGCTATGAGGACATGGACTACACCGCGTTCGGCGCACCCTCTGGTGCCGCCGTGCCGTTGGAGGAGTTCGAGTTCCGCGGCGGCTACAACAACTAAAAGCATTAACACGGCGGGGCAGCGACCAAGGTCGCTGCCCCGCTTCTTTTTACCCGATCTATGGTGCACCTGTGCGGGTGTTCGCTCGGCGAATAACCCGTGCTGGGGGGTAGCGCGATCTGTGGTGGGCGGGTAGAGTTTGGCCGTGTCCGAAACGCCCCAATCACCGCCCGAGCCAACGTGGCCAGCGGCGGCACCTAGCCAGGGCGAGCAAGTTTCGACCTCCGGTAATGCCATAGCGGCGCTGGTGCTCGCGATTGCCTCATGGGTGGTCTGTCCAATAGTTTTCGCGATCATCGCTCTAGTCTTCTCTTCCTTGGGTCAAAAGGAAATTGCCGCTTCCGGCGGTACCCGGCACGGGGGCGAGTTAGTAACGGCAGCAAGAATTGTGGCCTGGATAAATATCGGGCTGTGGGCCGCCCTCATCATTATTGCGCTGGTAATTGGCTTTGTGGTTTTGGTCGCCGGTGGCCTGGCTTCGATAACCCCTGGATCAGGCGTTGCTCCATAATGCCCACCAATGGTGGCACCGGATCCAACCTCGACCTACTAAAAGGTTTGCGCGAGCTGTACGAGGTGACAGGTGGCGGGTCTTCTAAGGTCACCGTCGCGGTAATTGACGGCGCGGTTGACTTCACTCATGAAGTTTTCGTGGGGGCAGATCTGCGAACGGCTTTGGGGGCAAACACCATGTCTGCCGAGGCCGGCAACAAAATGGCTGAGCACGGCACCCATGTGGCGAGCATCCTCTTTGGCCAGCCTGGCACCGAAGTTGAGGGTATTTGCCCAGGAGTTAGAGGGGTCATCATCCCCGTGTACGACGCTGCATCAGGTAGTGCCCCTCAGCTAGAGGTTGCTAGAGCAATTGAACTAGCCATTGAAGAAGGCGCCGACATCATCAATTTCTCCGGGGGCCAGTACTCCGATACCGGGCTCGCTGATCAATGGCTGTCCGATGCGGTGGTCAGGTGCGCCGAGGCCGGTGTCCTGTTGATCGCCGCAGCGGGTAACGATGGCTGCGAATGCCTGCATGTGCCGGCTGCGGCCGCTACGGCGTTGGCGGTCGGGGCCATCGACTCCTCGGGTGAGCCCATGGATTTCAGCAACTGGGGCCATGGCTATTCCTGCAATGGAATAACCGCTCCGGGGGCCGATATTCTAGGGGCTGTACCCGGTGGGGGAGTTTCAAGGCTCAGCGGCACGTCGTTTGCCACTCCAATGGTGGTTGGGGTGGCTGCCCTGCTGCTGTCTCAGGGCCGCGAAAGTGTTTCGGGGGTAGCCCCCAGTTCCTTGATGATTCGTGAGATTCTGCTACGTGGTGCTGCACCATGTGGTAGTAATGAGTTAAATGTCTGCCAGCGCCTGCTGTCAGGAACTATCGATGTTGAAGGAGCAGTGGCGGCGATGAGCGAAGCAATGGTTGTAGGGCCAGCGGGTGTTTCCCCGGCAGGCGGCTGTGGTTGTGGTGATTCACCCCAGGACGCTAACGCCGAGTCTGGTGTTTCAGCATCGGTTCGGCCATCAATGGCGGATGCCCCTGAGGGCCAAAATATGGTGTACGCGCTCGGCAACTTGTCTTATGATTTCAACACGGAGGCCCGTCGCGATTCATTCAAGCAATTGATGCCACCTGTTGAAGTTAATGGCGACGTAGTGCCGCCGAATCCATATGATGCCCGGCAACTTGTCTCTTACCTCGGCCAGAATCTTTCTGAAGCCAGGTCGCTAACGTGGACTTTGAATGTTGAGCTGACTCCTGTCTACGCGCTGGAGCCCACCGGCGCCTTCGGAGCTGACTTGTATGGCCGACTCGTCGAAATCCTGGCGGCCGAAATCCTTGGCGAAGGCGAGGAGGATCATGTTCAACGCGTCAGTATTCCCGGTCGCCTAACGGGCAACACCGTTCGTTTGTTCTCGGGTCAAGTTGTTCCAGTCCTTCAGCTCGAGAATCCACGCGGCATGTACGGCTGGAAGCACAATGCGCTTATTTTACAAGCGGCTCAGGCGGTTAGTCGGCGCACCACAGCTACTGCCGATCTCGAAACGATCCAGAACAACTTGCGGGGCTTCCTTGATCGGGTTTACTACGATCTGCGCAACCTCGGGGTGCTGTCCAGCGATCGTGCGGTCAACTTTGCCGCGACGAATGCATTCCAGGCCGCGATGGTGTTCTCCGAGGCCTTAGGCAGTGGTATGCAACTTGAAACCATCGAGACTGAAATGTCGCCATTTGCCCGCGCCGATGCTGATGCTTGGGACGTCAAGATGAAGTTCTTCGACCCAGAGAACACCCGCCGTGCTCGACGTGTGTATCGATTCACTGTTGATGTCAGTGAACTGATGCCCGTAACCTTGGGTCAGGTCCGCAGCTGGACAACGGCCGTCTGATAGCTGGCCGACATGTTCCCTATTTTGGCACCGCCGGTCCAGCGACCTGAAATCATCATGCCGTCCTCGACGGTCGATGTTACCTCCGGCTCACTTCTGAATTTAATTGACGTATATATCCACTTGACCCACGGGGCTAATTACAACGACCCGACCCCGTGGGTAAGGGCAGCATTTGCTCCAAGAAACAGATCAAGATGAGTGCGCCGAAGAAATCCGCAGATGGCGAGAACCCACCTCCTCGTGCGGCGCTGCCCAAGAAGGCCGAGGCGGCCAAGCCTGCGCCTAAAGACAAGGTGCAAGCCAACCCGAATTCTCTAGTCGACCGCGCGAGTGGGTCGGTAAAATCGGTTTCACGGGACCTGCACCCCGGCCATAGCGTGCATGCACGTGGTCACAACCCTGACGAAGTAGTACACATCCTCGCCCATATCCATGTGGGCGGAAATCACCGCAATGGGTCCGGGATGTTTGCAGTTGCGCACTGGGCCAAGTTCTTGGAGGAGCGTGGAGTTTTGGCAGTTGAAAGTTCACTAAAAGATTCCGCGGGTTTTGTTCGCGGCCTCATCCATCGTTAGGGCAAGTAATGCCTGATCTCAATACCCTGCCGGGGGTGCTCCGTTTGCGGGCGCTCACCCAAGGGGACCCGCGCGTGCTAACCGCCGTCATTGACGGCAGCCCGGTTATCACTCACCCAGCATTCGATGGTGCTGACGTAACGGCGGTGCGCGGGTATTGGCTTGATGACCGCGAAGATTCAGAAGGTAGTACCGGTCACGCAACCCACATCACGAGTGTGATTTTTGGCCAACCCGGAAGTGAAGTACCTGGTTTAGCCCCGCGGGCTCGTGGACTTTTCATCGCATCAGGAGTTGACGATGACAGCGCCGAATCCGAGATCGGGATTGCACGCGCGATTGAGTACGCGTTATCGCAAGGAGCCCAGATCATCCATTGCGCTTTTTGTCACCCAAGCCAAACCGGACAAACCCAGTCTTGGCTCACCGATGCGGTGCGCAAAGCCGAGGAAGCCGGCGCGATAATCGTGGCGCCAGCCGGGAACGACTACGGCGAGAACTGGTGCTCACCGGCGGCTATGCCTACCGTGCTCGCCGTCGGGGCGCTCGCCGATGACGGTGCTCCCATGCATTTCACGAACTTTGGATCACGATATGACGGGCATTCGATCATGGGCCCGGGCGAGAATGTCTTAGGTGCAAAGCCCGATGGTGATGTCGTTAATCAAAAAGGCACAAGTGTGGCGGCTCCGGTACTTACCGGGTTGATCACCGCGATTACGTCGGCTTTGGTGCAGGCTGGCCGCCCGCCTAACCCACAGTTAGTTCGTAGTGTCTTGATAGCAACGGCACGTCCATGCACAGGGTCGGGGGCCGATCGCTGTATCGGTGGTGAGGTCGCTGTTGACCGAGCCCTCGCAGTACTTTTCGACGGGGTGGCGATTGCCTCATTCGCTGCCGACAACGCGCGAATATTGGCTTTGCAACCTGCCCCTGATGCGCCGTCGGCGCTACCAGAGCCACCGAGGCCAGCTAGCCAATATCAACTGCCACCACATTCGTCAGCAACTCACCACACCGGCGAACCACCATTGCCCCGTGAGGCATACAAGCGCGAAGAGCGTAGAGGTGGTGTGGTAGTTCCAGCCATGGTTGAGCCGTCGATCAAGTACCCTGCGCGCACTTTTGCCATTGGCCAGATTAGCTACGACTTTGGTGACGAAATCACTCGGGACTCTTTTACAGAAGCCATGGGTGGTGGGTATGGAGTAGGAAGCGGCATCGCTAATGACCCGCAAGCGATGGTTGATTACTTAGACGATTTTCCGGCGGAAGCTCGCCGTTTGATCTGGGTGCTCTCAATAAATGATGAGCCGCGATTTGCAATTACACCTGTCGGTCCGTATGCCTCGGATGTCTATGACATGTTGGCCGCACTTGTTCAAGGTCAGGCAGGTGGCAGCATCTCGGTGGTGTCAATGCCCGGGAGCGCAGAGCTCGGAACCTCGACCTTACTCGATGGCACCGTTGTCCGAAAGTTGCATCGCAATGGCTTACGCGGGATTTACGGATGGCACCCAGCGAATTTGGCGCAGCAATGCCTGGCCGCGGTACACTCCGATGCGCTAAAGGGTCACGAGCAGGGAGTGGCAGCGAAAGCCAAAGCTGAATCTATTGCGGCAGGTGCCGATGATGAGGTTTTCGGGATCGATGACATTGCAAGCGACATCTGGACTCGCCTTCAGGTTGAGCCATCACCTGATGTTCAGTTAGCGGTCCAAGATTTCTTAGAGGAGATCTACTTCCGGGCTCCACAGGATCCATCCGTATCTGTTGAACGCGCTTTGAATCTTGCCGCAACCAACGGGTACCAAATTGCTATGGCATTCTTGGATGCTTTAAATGATGGGCTGCAGTATCAGACCTACGGCACGGAGTACAGTCCATTTAGCCGGGTTGGTGGCAACTGCTGGGAAATAGTACTTCGTTTCAAGGATCCAGTTCGCTCTACCCGTGGTGCCCGTGAATACCGGTTCACCATTGACGTAGCTGACACTTTGCCGGTGGCGGTTGGTCGAGTTCGGCGTTGGGTGGCCGTTCGGTGAGCAAGATGGTTGGGCTCAGCCCAGCGGTAACAATAAAGTCTGCCGACGCAAACTGGAGTGAACTGGTAGGGCCGAGTAGCACACTTGTGGTGCCGGCGAACATCGCTGGCACGCTGCCGAACAACGGGGCCACTCCTTCAGCGTCGGGCAGCGACCCTAAGCTAATGCAGAAATTGGCCGATGGCGGTTTTCTCGCCGTTACCTCGTATGACGGCGACGCGCCGCTTGCGACGTTAGTTCCAGGAGTTACGCCGCTAGCCCTAATGCCCGTTGATGCCTTACCGACCACGGCATTTCGTCTATCGAGATTCGCATATTTGCGTCGGACCAAGCGGCGGGTGGTCATTGAGATACCAACCACTTCCGCATACCTCGAAATTCATGACCCTAGGGTCGCCGCGGTGGTCGCAGGCTTGGCATTCGACCAAACACCAATCGCGCTAGCTGCGTCGTCAGGTTTAAGTGTTTCAGGTGTATGTGAAGTGCTTGGCCTGATGCGCTCAATCGGCATTGTGATGGCTGTGGCCCGTGGCTTGGAGTTCGTGCCGGAGGTTAACTCACTCATTGCCTGGGCTGAGCGCGAAGCATTGCCCCGCGGGTTTTCACATACCGGGTTGGTGGCCGGTATTGATCAGCTACCCGTCGAGGGTGCCGATTCCTCGTTCCATTTGATTTTTGAACTGCACCATGATGGATCTCGTCAAGTTGATATCTCGGTGAGTTTGCCATACGGAGGTGACGGCGCAACCGGTGATGGTGCGCTTCTTGGGTCTACAGGTTTCTATGAGTTTGATATCGTCGACGGTGTCGAGTCACTCATGGGTGTGTTCCTGAAGTTGGTGCCGCCACCTGAACCCCTTGAGGACGAAGATCAGGTGCGGCGACTCGATCAGACCCTTCGGGCATTAGGCAGCACTTGCCAGGTCTCCAACAACCCGGATACACGCGCGCTAGTTGCTGCTCTAGGTGTGCCCGTACTGATTGCGGTACTCCCTAGTCGTGAGGATGCCGTACGTATGCTTTTTGAAATTCCAGATACCGCACAACTAGACATTGCTAAGAAGATTTTGCAGGGTGCGGGTGTACCGTCATCAAGTTTATTGCACTTCGAGGCAATCGAGCCCTTGCTGGGAGGGGTAAAACCGACCCGTTTGGCGGTTGACATGACGCACATTGGTCTTGGCCCTCGGATTGGCTTTGAAGTTTTCACTCCGCAGGCGATCCCTTTGCTCCCAGAAGTGATGGTCAATCTAGGGGTGGGGCGCCAGATGCAAGCAAGTGTCCTAGAGGCGGTTGCGCAGGCACCCAAGGAACGCACGGTTTACGAATTGAATGCCGATGGTTCGGTGTCAGACATCCCCGCCGCTAAGCAGCAAATTGAGCTGTTGCACATAAAATTTGGCCTTGAACAAGATGGCCAAGTTTTAGTGAAGACTTACACCCGTGCCAAAAGTGTGCCACTCAATGAAGTTGGTAAATCGCTCGAAGATGCTGATATCCCGAAGTCTTGGGAGTTTCACGACCTACTTTTCCACTCCAAGACCCGAAATGGTCGACTGTTGGGCAAGTTAGGCGGTACCTCCCGATTCACGATTAAGCCGCATCCTGAGGAGCCCTCGACCCAGCCTTTGCCAGGTGACATCTTGTTACCAAGTATTGACATAGCGAACGTGATTGCCGTTGATCCGCCATTCGGAGTGGTGCTTGAAAAACGTACCTCGATTCGCGCCTGGGATGGTCCGGAACTGCCCGTAGTTAAACTTGCTGAACTACTTGCGCGCGTGATGCATCTAATTCCTCGAAGTGACGAAATTTTTGGGCAGGTAACTGAGCGTGCCGGCCGCACCTATCCATCCGGCGGTGGGCTTTATGAAATTGACATCGTGGTTTTCGCAAGTCGAGTTGCCGGCCTAGCGCCCGGCGCCTATGTCTACCGACAAGGCTCACATTCACTTGGCGCCTTGACCGGTGCACTCGAATACCAAGAGAAAGTAATCTTTGGTGCCAGTGAGGCAACCGGTGGGGGGATGTCCAGGCCCCAAGCCTTGCTGGTGCTTGCTGCACGTTATCCAGACATCGCAACCAAATATGAGGGGATCGCGTACTCGCTAATGCTCAAGCACGTCGGAGTAATGATGGCGACCATTCAATATTCTGCGACGGCCATGGGCTTGGGCTCAGTTCCGCTAGGTACCGGCGATAGTGATGCATTTGCCTTGGCTACCGGCCTTGACTACTACACCCAAGGGTCAATCGGTGAAATCGCTATCAGTCCATTGGACTGATGTGCGGTTTTCGACTAGGAGTAATTGATGTCGGGGCTTGTCAATACCGAAGTGGAGCCATGGGAGGTTAGCCTTCCAGGGCTGGCTGCTTTTCAGGTGGCACCGGATGGGTCACATGTCTTGACCATGGCTGGCGGAGTAGATGCCCAGTGCGAAGCAATGGTGCTCAGCAATTTGATTGATCCGCTGGCTTGGTGGCGGCGGGGGTTCTGGTTGCTAGGTGGTTCGGTCATGGTTGACCCTGACGGTAGAGCGGTATTGATTTCGTCGGCCCCAGAACTTGCAGAGCGGGTGATCATCGGGCTGGTAAAAATGGGCTGGAGTTGCCTAGGTGATGCTTTGATTCCGGCGCGGGTGGTTGCTGGCCAAGTGATCGTTCACCCGCGCAGGTCGCCGGTTATTTGTTCGGCCGCCGTGGCCGTAAGTGAGTCATTGGATATCGAACATTTTGTGCGTCCCGGGGGCAATGCCGTGGGCGTCGCACTTGCCCGTTGGCCGGAGCCGATCGCTTTGGTGGCCATGGCAACTTTAATGCCCGAGCCACCCGAACCGGTATCACCTGGGATTGGCCGGGCGCGAATTGCGCGGGCGCTCTTGGTGGAGGTAGCGGCCAAGGAGCGCACACCGCGTGAGTTACTAGAAATCGTTACCGGCCTTGCCGTTTTACCAGCATGGGTCAGTAGTGACCCGCTGCGGGTGGTGACAGATCCGGATGCGCAATGGGCGTCCGACGATGCGCAGGCGGTGGCGCTCAAAGCAAAGGTTGCTTTGGTCGCTGCGCTTAACGAGCTCGCTGATTGGGTGGGCTCAATTAATGGCTAGCGATGAACAGACCGTGCTGCCATCAAGTGTCTGGTTGGCTTCATATCCAAAATCTGGCAACACCTGGTTTCGTTTCGTCTGGAAGTCGGTCGAGTCCGCCCAGGATGAAAAATTCAGGCCGCATGAGTCCGCGCAGCCATGTCAAATGGAGTATCTAACAACTTGGGGTATTGATGCTAGACGCCTTAGTTGCGACGAATTGGATTTACTGAGGTCAAGGTTGGAGTTGGTTACCAACGACCGGTCAGGTCGGCCAACCCTGCGCAAGACTCACGAGAAGTTTCGTAGCGCACCTGATGGCTCGGAGTTATTCCCCGCGGCAACCTCGCGTGCTGCCCTGGTGATTATTCGAGATCCACGTGATGTCGCGTGTTCAGCCGCTCGGCATTTCAATATGAGTCTGGACGGTGCGGTCGATCTGCTCTGCCGGCGCGATCCGCAATCCCCGGGAACCCCATCGGTACTCATGAGCCGTCAGCCGCAAGGTTCTTGGTCAGAGCACCTTGATAGTTGGCGCCGTTTGCCCACCTACCCGGTCGCGGTCTACCGCTATGAGGATTTCTTGGCAGAGCCGCATGCGACTTTTGGTTCAGCATTGAAATTCGCAGGTCTAGAAGTTTCGGAGAACGAGCTTGTCTACGCTGTCGAATCAACGCGTTTTGACAAACTGCAATCGCGTGAGCGTAAAAGCGGGTTTAGCGAGCGCGCGACGGGCACCGAGGTTCCTTTCTTTAGAAAGGGCCAAGCCGGGGGTTGGCGCGGTGAGCTAAGTGCTAGCCAAGTTACTAAGATTGAGCGCAATTGCGGCGCCTTGATGGAAGAGTTTGGCTACCTCATCGAAGGTAGGTTGGCATCAGCTTCGCTGTCCACTGTGAACCAGGTGAAGTTATCCGGTGACAAATTGTTTGCGGCTGCCGTGCCGCCAAAGCAGGATGTGCCGCTCGACCTAACTACTTGCTTTGTTAAAGATGACCGGGTGATGACCTCACAAGTTGGCGACGACTTAGTGCTTGTGACATCCGACTACGAGTTGATGGGCCTTGACCAAATGGGTGCGTTGATCTGGGACTACCTAGACCACCCGATGTCATTTCAGGAGTTAGTAGACACCTTGTGTGAACAGTTCGGGATAGATTCGACTACGTGCATAGACGACACCACGCCGATGCTGCAATTATTGCTAAACGGTGGCGCGCTGAACGTCATCACTTAACGGCGGGCACGAAGTTAAGATTTCTTAGCTACCAGAATATTGGTGTCGGGTTAAGTTCAGGTTCCGTTAGAGCGGTATTGCGCCAACCCATCTTCACCGGTACCTCGTACAATCTTCCAGGTGCAAACCGAGGCCAGAAGTGTCGGATGCCTGGTACCACGACTTTAACAACGGGCATTCCGATATCGGGCTTGGTCATATTCGCCACCGACATCGTCATACCGTTATCAGCAAGTAGCGCGACCACCTTCTCAACATTGGCCTTGCCATCGGTGCTCCAATTGTGCGCGTGATCAGTTGGTGTGGTGAGGGCTAGATTTGGATCAGGAAGCACATATGGGTGCTGGTCCATTGTTGGCGTGTACCACCAATTCACCTCCGGCTTCGAAAGGTCTAGTTCGGTGGGCGCACCGCGGGACTCCATTGAGGCGATCATCCCGAGCATCTGATTCATTTCGGTGAGTGAGCGGAGCAGCGCACCACGTGGGTCACGGTGGGCGCCGAAACCAAGGAGGATCCGGGGGAGTCCGGTACGCGCCTTCGAGGCCGCCACGAATGCGGGGATGCCGAGGTCACTGGTCACATCGAGTGCCCAAATATCGCGGTCAAGCACTTCGCTGTAATGGGTTCGAAGGCGATTGAAATACGGATCGTCATAGGTGGTTGCATAGGCGTCGATATCGACTCCCGGCCGATTGATCCCGTTATACCACCAGGTTGAAACGGCGTCACGTTCAACCAACTCGAAGAAGCCTTGTAAAATAGCATCTTCGATTGAGGTACCAGCGGCATTGCCATTTGAATCGGAACTGCAGCCGTTGCGCGGGTATTCGCCCACGTAGTTATAAAAGGTGTATGAGGTTGGTAGCCAAACGCGTCGCTGCTCGGTCAACGACCAAATCGGCGACCAAGGCATTTCCACATCAGGGTCGAAGCGTTTTGGAATTACATGCTTGCCGTCGCGGGAGGCGTTCCATTCCTCGCGTGTGTCGTACTGGTGATCACTAAATAGCATGCACGACCGCGGGTCAATCGCCAGTTCGCCAAGTTTGGTCATCGAGGTGACCATGCTCGGCTCATCGCCTGCATAGGTTGCGGCGTAACGTTCGATGGCTTCTGCCAATGCGCCCGCCCGCGCCTGTTCAGGGGTTGTGCCTTTACCGCCGGCATTTTGCCGAAACCCGCATACCTTCGCACCCTTTTTTACGGTGGCGAGGTTAACCCCCGACTCAACAACGTGCGTGACGTCATTGTCCAAGTTCGTGCGTTGTAGGTGTTCAACTACGCCGGTGACGCGGCTGACCTGGTGGCCATAGGTGTCCAAGGTCTGTTGCGGAGTAAGGCGCCGGTAGCTGCCATCATCTTTGGCATCGAGCGCACCTGTTTCGAGAACTATTTCAACCGGTGCGTTCTCTAAGGTGAGTGGTTCACCGCAGGTCTCGCACTGCGGTCGTCGAACTACGTGGTGGAAGTTGCGGTCACCGTTTAGGTGGTCGATAATTGTCATCATCGAAATGGCCGGGTCCTGATGGGCACTAGCGTGTGGCCGGCCAGCGAAAGTACGTAAGAGTTCGAGTGCGATCTCACCACCAGCATGTGCGAGCGTGGTTGGAGTCCAGCCCTTTGCGATGGGGCCCATGCGCTCACCCTCGCCTAGTAAACGTTTCTCGACCTGTCTATTGAATTGCAGGCGAACCGCCAGGCATTGCCAGCAGGGGCCGGGTGAGCCAAGCCACGGGCCGATGGATGGCCGGACACCACAAATGTTTGCGAGCAGCACCGGGGTACCCAATTCGTATGCCGCCTGTGCCACGGGGTCAATGTCGGGATTTAGATAGTCATCAGCTATCACTACTACTACAGACGCCGAGGCGAGGTCTGCTGTTATGCCCAAGCCGTGCGCGGAAATCGTCTCTCGGATGTCAGTTGTCGGCACATCACCAACACCTACGACCGCAACTAGGGTTTGGGGCAAAGCTGCGGAAAGGTGATCGCGCCACCACATCCGGTAGACATCAAGAGGGCCATCCACCTCGCTGGCATCGACCACGAAGCCGTGCTCCATCAAAATCTGAATGGCCGCTGGTACCTCTTGCTCGGTGGCGCTGCCTTCGGAGACCATTTTCGTCGTAATTTCAGCCACTGTTGCTCGTCCGTCAATATTTGGTGCTAATGCGGTGAAAAGCTCCCCGGTCAGTACTTGCTCGTCACCGTCGGTGATCAGGTAGATCTCTTCGGGTGGCGCGATAATGGTGCGGCTGTGGGGCTGCCAGAGCGGGATCAACTCGTTATTCACCTCCCAATCATATAATGGGAAATATCGACCATATAGGCCCTTTTCCCCTCCAAACTGGGATAATGCACCCATGAACCTGCAGATGGACTTAGCCCAGCTTTCGAGAATTCATCACCACAATCCTGATGTGGCTAAACCTCCGGCAGCGGGTGAATCTCCAAAGCCCCAGGACGGTTCCAAGGCCAGCAAGGTGCGGATGGGAATGGCCTCGAATATCGCCCTAATTGCACTGGCTACCGGCCAGTTCCTCGTCGGACTTGACCTCAGTGTCATGTCGGTTGCCCTGCCGAGTATTCAAAAGGAATTCGGCGTTGGCATGGCCCAGATGGAATGGGCGATGATGGCGTACATGGTGGCTGGAGCCGCCCTAGCGGTGCCAGCGGGCGCGCTCGGTGACCGCACCGGCCGCCGGCGTCTTTATTTGATCGGTACCTCAATCTTTGTAGTTGGCTCAGCGATCAGCGCACTTTCCCCTGATATGGCTGTACTTATCGTTGGCCGGGCAATTCAAGGTGTTGGGTCGGGATTCATGGGCACCTTGGCACTGGCCATGTTGACGTCTGCGGTCGCGCACGATCAGATAGCGAAACTAATTGGCCTCTGGACAGCGGTTACGTCGGGTGCTTCGGCATTTGGGCCAATTATTGGTGGCGCGATGGTGCAATTTTTGGGCTGGCGTTGGATGTTCGGAATCAACGTGTTCTTAATGGCGGCTGTGATCCCGCTGGTACTGCGAGAAGTTCCAAGAGATATTCCTGATGGATCCGAAAAACGTCGAGTTGATTGGCTGGGATCATCACTCCTTACGGTCGCAATGATTTTAGTTGCCGGTGGCTTGAGCATGTTAGAAACCTATAAGTACTACGAACCAATTGTGTACGTACCGGTTGCTGCAGGCTTCGCTGTCCTTTTGATTATGGTCCTGCAGCAACGGCACAGCTTGATTAAGTTAACTAACTGGGCATCGATCAAGGTGGCGCCCATCCCGGCAACATTAACTATTTCAGTTTTACTCTCGATGGTCTTGGCCGGCGCCATGATGCAGCAGATGCTCTTGGTTCAAAACGTGCTCGGTTTCACCCCGATGATGGCGGGTATTTCGTCCTTCGGCGCTTCCTTAATGTTAGTTGTTTTCTCACCTATTTCGCCAAGAATCATGGGCCGCATCGGCTTAGGCCCGACAACCTGCATCGGCTTGGGCACGGTGGCGATTGGGCTCTTTGGCCTACACCTGACCACTACGACAACCGGGCTGTTTCAGATCATCTTCTGGTTTGCGGTTATGGGGGTAGGAATCGGTGTCGGAATGCCGGCCGTGTCAGCCGGTGCCATGATGGCAATCCCACGCGAGCAAATGGGTACTATCGCTGGCTTTATGGCGCTGATTAGCTCTATCTCGGCGGTCTTGGGCATTGCCGTGATCAGTGCCATTTCGGCGGTGCGAGTAACTTCGGTTTGGCTAGTGGAGGGCGCGCAGATTTCCGGGTTTGAATCACTGACCGACGAGGTCGTTTCAGGGGCAATTCCTGAAATCCTGAAATCTAACGGGCAAGAAGCAGCCACCGCAGCCGGCTTGGCTTACACAGTTGGGGTAACCACGGCGTTGATGATTGCGGCGGTCGGGGTGGCGATCGCGGCAATCGTCGCCTTTTTCCTCCTTGGTTCCAGGGGCAAGACATCCAAGAGCGCCGAGCACCCGCTGGCCCCAGAGCCTGAAAAACCCTGAATTTCCGCGGTTTAAGGCCCTGATTTTCGCCTTGGGGTACCCCACTTTGACGTCGGGAGCCGGCTACGGGTAATCTTCCATCTCGTGCCTGAACCATCAGGTGCATCTCATTGTGCGCGGCTTCCCCCGAAGATGCGCACGGGGCGCGAATGCGCCGGGGATCAACATGCGATTTGGCGTCGTGACTGCCGGCTGGCAGCCCGACACACCCGACCGCGTGGGTCGTAGATCCTAGAGGGAATTGCACTACTAGCTCAGTTTTGACCGACGCGAAACCGAACGAGGAAGGCAAAGAGTGCCAACGATCCAGCAGTTGGTCCGAAAGGGCCGACAGGACAAGGTCACCAAGAGCAAGGCCCCAGCCCTAAAGGGCAGCCCGCAGCGGCGTGGGGTCTGTACTCGCGTTTACACGACCACCCCGAAGAAGCCGAACTCGGCGCTGCGCAAGGTGGCCCGCGTTCGTTTGACTTCCGGTGTCGAAATCACCGCCTACATTCCTGGTGTTGGCCACAATCTGCAAGAGCACTCCATTGTCCTCGTGCGCGGCGGCCGCGTCCGCGATCTTCCCGGTGTCCGTTACAAGGTCATCCGCGGTGCCCTCGATACTCAAGGCGTCAAGAACCGCAAGCAGGCCCGTTCCCGCTACGGTGCGAAGAAGGAGAAGGCCTAATGCCTCGCAAGGGTCCAGCTACCAAGCGGCCGATCGTCAACGATCCAGTATTTAGTGCCCCCATCGTTACCCAGTTGATCAACAAGGTGCTGCTAGATGGCAAGCGCTCCACGGCTGAGCGTATTGTTTACGGGGCCTTGGAAGGCTGCCGCGACAAGACCGGCACCGACCCCGTTCAGACTTTGAAGCGTGCCCTTGACAACATCAAGCCGACCCTGGAAGTGCGGTCCCGCCGCGTCGGCGGCGCGACCTACCAGGTGCCGGTAGAGGTTAAGCCCAACCGCAGCATCACTTTGGCGTTGCGCTGGCTCATTGGGTACTCGCGCCAGCGTCGCGAGAAGACAATGACCGAGCGCTTGATGAATGAAATTCTGGACGCTTCAAACGGTCTTGGCGCTAGCGTCAAGAAGCGCGAAGATACCCACAAGATGGCCGAAGCCAATAAGGCTTTTGCCCATTACCGCTGGTAAACAAAAAAACTTCCACCAACAACTGTTTTTACCCGATAAACGAGAGCAACGGAGAGCAACGTGTCGACCCAGACCGCACTCGATCTGGCCAAGGTCCGCAATATCGGGATCATGGCTCATATCGACGCGGGCAAAACCACGACAACCGAGCGCATCTTGTTTTACACGGGAATCAACTACAAGATCGGTGAAGTCCACGAGGGCGCAGCCACCATGGACTGGATGGAGCAGGAGCAAGAGCGCGGCATCACGATTACCTCGGCCGCAACAACCTGCACCTGGAAAGACCACACCATCAACATCATCGATACACCCGGCCACGTCGATTTCACCGTCGAGGTTGAGCGATCACTGCGCGTGCTCGATGGTGCGGTCACCGTGTTTGACGGCGTTGCTGGGGTTGAGCCGCAGTCCGAAACCGTGTGGCGCCAAGCCGATAAGTACAGCGTTCCGCGTATCTGTTTCATCAACAAGCTCGACCGCACCGGTGCAGATTTCTACATGTGCGTTGACATGATCGTTAGCCGGCTCGGCGCGACCCCCCTGGTGCTTCAACTCCCTATCGGCAGCGAGGGTGACTTCCTCGGAGTCGTTGATTTGATCACCATGCAGGCGCTTACCTGGCGGGGCGAGACCCAAAAGGGTGATGACTACGCGGTTGAAGAGATCCCCGCCGACCTAGTTGATAAGGCTGCTGAATATCGCGAAAGACTTCTCGAGACGCTATCGGAAGCCGATGACGCGATCATGGAGAAATTCCTTGAGGGCGAGAGTTTCACCGTCGAGGAGTTACAGGCCGCTATCCGTCGCGCGACTTTGGCTTACAAGCTCACCCCCATTTTGACCGGGTCGGCGTTTAAGAACAAGGGTGTTCAGCCCATGCTCGATGCGGTCATTGCATACCTTCCATGCCCACTTGATGTCACCGCGATTACCGGAACCAAGCCTGGTAACAGCGAGATCGTCATTGAGCGTCAACCCAATGACAAGGAGCCCTTCTCGGCCCTTGCTTTCAAGATCATGACCGACCCCCACCTAGGCAAGCTCACCTACCTGCGGGTTTACTCGGGTCGCCTTGATACCGGTACCGCGGTGTTGAACAGTGTCAAGGACCGCAAGGAGCGCATCGGCAAGATTTATCGAATGCACGCTAATAAGCGTGAAGAAATTGATTCGGTAGGCGCCGGAGACATCGTTGCGGTCATGGGCCTCAAGGACACCACCACGGGTGAGACCTTGTGTGATCCAAGTAATCCAGTGGTCCTCGAGTCGATGACTTTCCCGGCGCCGGTGATCTCTGTTGCCATTGAGCCGAAGACGAAGAGTGACCAAGACAAACTCGGTGTAGCAATTCAGCGCCTCGCCGAAGAGGACCCAACTTTCCACGTCCGTACCGACGAGGAGACCGGCCAGACCATCATTGGTGGGATGGGTGAGCTTCACCTTGAGGTGCTGGTCGACCGCATGCGTCGTGAATTCAACGTCGAGGCGAATGTCGGTAAGCCTCAGGTCGCCTACCGTGAGACCATCACCAAGTCGGTCCAGAAAATCGATTACACGCACAAGAAGCAGACCGGTGGTTCGGGTCAATTCGCGCGCGTAATCATTGACATCGCGCCTAACGCCGGTGCCGAGGGCGCTAACGAAGAGGGCTACACCTTCGAAAACAAGGTAACCGGGGGGCGCATCCCACGCGAGTACATCCCGTCCGTTGATGCCGGTTGCCAAGAGGCCATGGATCACGGAGTACTGGCCGGTTACCCAATGGTCGACGTAAAGGTAATACTCACCGACGGCGCCTACCACGACG